>Ga0310121_10004689_pt1:0-10000 | contig 11959 bp, 12 predicted proteins | sample CB27_Tmax_986_MG_FD_203504 | JGI IMG/M metagenome (GOLD analysis project Ga0310121, IMG submission 203504) | Marine microbial communities from Western Arctic Ocean, Canada - CB27_Tmax_986 | ecosystem: Environmental > Aquatic > Marine > Oceanic | place: Canada: Western Arctic Ocean...
ACTGAGTTGCGCGTACTAACAGGAACGTGTGGAGGTGAAGGAGCCGGCTGAATCTAACCGGGAATGAGAGGGGTATTCACCCAGCGAGGACCAACCTCAACCAGGCGGAGAAATGAAATCGCGCCACACTGCTTTTCTTCTTGTGGTTTCCTGTGCGACAGCGACGCAGGGCGTGATGTCGACCGCAGCGGCGCAGTCTCGGACCAGCGATGCGGGAGGATGGGAGGTTTCCCGAATATCCGATGGTCACCCGGACCTGCAGGGGAACTGGACAAACGTTACGCTCACTCCCTTTGAGCGGGAAGAGGGTAGGGGACCGGTGTTCACATGGGAGGAAGTCGAGGATATCGAGCGGGTAACGGAAGAGTGCCCTGCTAACCCAGGGTCAGTTGCGTGCGGAAGGGAGGACAACCAAGGGGATGACTCTCTGACCAATGAGAGGCGACTGAGCGGCGCGGAGTACAGCGAGGTCTATTGGGATCGGGGCACGCGGGTAGCGATCGTCAATGGCCAGCCCCGAACATCTCTGGTTACCCGTCCGGCGGATGGACGCCGACCGGCTCTGACGCCGGAGGGTGAACGACGGGTCGAGGAGTACGAGGCGCTCCGGGACCAATTTGCCCCGTACGACCACCCGGAGCTTCGACCTCTCGGAGAACGGTGTATCGTTTCGTTCGGGTCGAGCGCGGGACCTCCAATGATGCCTAACACGGCCTACAACAACAACTACACGATCGTGCAGACCGCCGATCACGTGGTGATCATGACGGAGATGGTCCACGACGTGCGGGTCATCCAACTCGGAGAGCCCAAACCGCTACCGGCTCACATGCGTCCCTGGTTTGGCGATTCTTGGGGCCGGTGGGAAGGGAATACGCTTGTGGTCGAGACTACGAACATTCATCCCGATCAGAGATTTCGGGGGATCCCTCCCTCGGAAAATATGAAAGTAATCGAGCGTCTCACGCGAATCGATGAGGAAACGATCCTCTATGATTTCACGATTGAGGACCCGATGATTTACACAGAACCCTGGGGAGGCGAGATCCCGTTCAAGAGGTTCGATGACCTGCTCTACGAGTACGCCTGTCACGAGGGCAACTATTCTCTCGAAGGTGTTCTCAGCGGTGCCCGTTATCAGGAGAGCCTAGAAGCCCAAGAAGAGACTGATCAGAGGTGATCGCGAAGAACTCCCTTTAATACGGATATCGAGCCCCATCACGACCCTACCGCTGTGGATCGGGGTTGGATCAATTAACCGCTGTTCTTCGATCAAGCTCGGCCTCTTGAGAGTATTCAACCGCCCGGTTGAGTAGTGGCTCTCGAGGGTTGAGTTGCGGTGAACGGCTTCCGGTGGGGAAGCCCATCGCCCTTGACGGTGGGCTGGCGGTATCTGTACGAAGTGAACGGGCCATCGAACAACGTCTCAGTCGCTGACACCAAAATACTCAGTGTCGTGGCCAAGATGGGGACCACCGGCGAGTGGCCGTCGCGCATCATCGTTGTCAAAGGTCCCTAACCAGTGCTCGAGTCTTCCCCAGAGAGGTATCCAATGCGCCCATGGCAGAAACTCGGCTTGCTGATGGTTCCTGTTGGCTTTGGTTCAATGCTCATGCAGGCCGGAGACCAGGAACGGCCCATCTTCACTCCCGAACAGGAGGCGCGGCTGCAGATCAGCGAAGTGATGGATGGCCTTTACGTCATCCCCGGGTTTGATGGCGGACAGTCGGGTGGGAACGTGGCGGTCCGGGTAACCGACGACGGAGTCATCATTGTCGACGACAAGTTTCCCTACAGCTTCGATTTCATCACCGAGCAGGTCAGCAGCGTCACTGACCAGCCGATTAAGTACGTGCTCAACACGCATCACCACGGGGACCATGCCGGCAGTAATGCTGACTTCATGCAGTCAGCGGAAGTAATTGCTCACAAGAATGCTCGTACTAATATCATCCGAAACAACCAGACCGGAGCACCACGCATCATCTTTTCGGATGAAACCGCAGTATTCCTGGGGGATGCAGAGGTCCAGATCCACCATTTCGGTAGGGGCCATACCAATGGGGATGCAGTAATCTATTTTCCCGATCTCCGGGTGGTCCACACTGGTGATCTCTTCATCTATGGCGAGCGATTGGACGGCAGCACCCTGTCGCCCTTCTGGGACTTTGCGAATGGCGGCAGTGCCACTGAATGGCCGGCCACGTTAACCGCTATGCTGGCTCTTGACTTCGATGCCGTGATTCCGGGTCATGGGCCCATCATGACCAAGGACGACGTCAGGACGTTTCGTCGCAAGCTCGAAACCGTGATCGATCGGGTCCGCGGCGAAATTGCGGTGGGCGCCACGCGAGCCGACATCGCCTCTCGGGTTGACACTGCCGACCTGGACTGGCCGCTTGCGTTAGTGCGCATCCAGAACGTATTCGACGAGTTAACAGCAACCCAAATAGTACCCGTGCGGTAATTCAGGAACGATGCGCCACCACTTTGCCAACGTGGCTGTCGCCGGTTCGAGTCCAGCTCCCGCTCTCAGAAAAAACGAGTAGTTATAGGCTCCTGGGGTTTCGGGCCCGAAGCGGATCTAATAAACGTGCATATCGACTTCGGCCGGTATGCACGTTTTTAGATAGAAACAGTACCACCTGCGTGCACTTCAATGGAGTTCTTGTGGCGTTAGCGGAGTGCTAAGGGCAGCGCGCATCTTATTTGCATGTACTTCGTCCGAGCTTCATTAGTGCTCTTGCTGCTTGCGTGCAGTGACGATGGGTCTATGCCCACGAGTCCACCTCAGGGTTTTGCCTATGAAGCCTAGGGTTAGCGATACCAACAATCTGGAGGCGGCCTTTCCGGAGATAGCCAATGAATGGCACCCGGACAAGAACGATCTTGGCCCGAGCGAGGTCGCGAAAAGTGCGAACAAGAAGTTCTGGTGGCTTTGTGAGGAGGGACACGAATGGGAGGCCACAGTAAATAATCGGACTAGTAGACCTTCGGGCTGTCCCTACTGCTCAGGCCGGAGAGCTAGTGATACCAACAATCTGGAGGTGGTCTTTCCGGAGATAGCCAATGAATGGCACCCGGACAAGAACGATCTTGGCCCGAGCGAGGTGACGGCGGGATCTAGTAAGAAAGTGTGGTGGTTGTGCGAGAAAGGACATGAGTGGAAATGCCGTGTATCCCAGCGGACTAGGCAGGGGACCGGCTGTCCCGGGTGCAGATATCCATGAGGATGATAGGATCGGTTGGGCCCCTAGAAACAGTGCCACAAACAGTGGCACCTAGAATTACCGGACAAGCCGTATAAGCGCGTAAGCACTAAGGGTGTTACGGTTTACATCAGGTATATGAGCGCGGTCAAAAGCATGAGCATCTACGTTGCCAAAGAGTATGGGTTCTGGGTCCCAGATCAGAACACCCAGGAGTTGTTCTATGAGAAGGGACAGTCCATGATGAGTGTCGTTGTCGAAGTCCAGGAAGAACTGATGTCTGTCAGTTGGCTCGAGTCGCTCAGAATCGGCGGTGCTGGCTGACCAAGGGGTCTTACATTGAGGAGCCCTGTCATGATTCCACGCTTCGTGTCCACTGCCTTCGTCTGCCTATTCTTCCTCGGGTTGCCCACGCCGGTAACGGCTCAGTCCGCTGACGTGTCACCAGTCACGGATTACACATTGGCCAATCCGCCCCCTAACGACTGGCTACACTGGCGTCGAACCTCTGACGGCTGGGGCTACAGCCCGCTAGGTCAGATAACTCGTGAGAACGTTGGGCAGCTGCGGTTAGTCTGGTCGTGGGCGATGGAGCCGGGATTGCAGCAGACGACGCCACTGGTACGCGAGGGCGTCATGTATCTCGCTAGTCCAGGCAACACGGTGCATGCGCTCGAAGCAGCAACAGGCGAGTTGCTGTGGGAGTATCAGCGCCAGTTCCCGACGGCGGAGGGAAGCAGAAGTGAGAACCGAAGCCTGTCCATATACGGTGACAAAGTCTTTCTGAACACAGCTGATGCACATGTCGTGGCATTGGACGCTAACACGGGCGAAGTGGTTTGGGACACCGAGGTCGCAGACGCGGAGAAAGGGTTCACCTTTAGCAGCGGCTCAGTCATAGCCGATGGTAAAGTGATTTCAGGAATCACCGGTTGCCAGTGGTTCTGGGACGAGGGCTGCTTCATTACCGCGCACGACGCTCAGACTGGACGTGAACTCTGGCGCACGTCGACGGTGGCTCGACCAGGTGAACCAGGGGGAGATACATGGGGCGATTTGCCCATGCATTTTCGTGGCGGTGGGGATGCTTGGATAACGGGCACCTACGACGCTGAGCTGGAGCTCACGTACTGGGGGGTTGCCCAAGCGAAGCCATGGGCCCAGGCGAGCCGAATGACCGGTGGGGACGCACTCTACACCAGTTCCACCCTAGCGCTCGACCCGGACACCGGAGAGATCGTGTGGTACTACCAACATCTCCCCGGCGAAACTCATGATATGGACGAAGTATTCGAGAGAGTTCTCGTCGATGTCGATGGGCGGCGTTCCGTTTTTACCATGGGGAAGCTTGGCATCTTGTGGCAGCTTGATCGGGAGACCGGCCAGTTTGTTCGCGCAACCGACCTAGGGTATCAGGACCTGCTCGACGTTGATCCAGTGACTGGCGAAGTGTCCTATCATCCGGGTGTTATGCCTGAACTTGGTGTCGAGCTCGAGTTCTGTCCGAGCCATTCCGGCCTAAAGAGTTGGAGAGCCATGGCGTACAGCCCGGAGACGGAGGCTTTCTACATTCCGCTGACATTGAACTGTCAGAGGTCGGTTTACATTGGGGTCGAGCAGCGTGAGGGAGGTGGAGGTGAGGGTCTCGGGCAGCGCGAAAACCTGCATCACCCGGCCAGCGATGGGAATCTGGGAGAGTTCGTAGCGATGGACGTGAGTGGCGAGATCCTGTGGTCGAATCGGAAGCGCACTCCGTTCAACTCGGCAGCGCTCACAACGGCAGGTGGACTCGTGTTCGTGGGGGACTGGGATCGGTTTGTCCACGCCTACGACGTGGTGACAGGTGAGTCGCTGTGGGAGACGCGGCTGCCGACTTCTGTCCAGGGTTTCCCGATCACTTACGCGGTTGGTGAGACGCAGTACGTTGCGATTTCGACCGGCACTGTTTCAGCAAGCTGGTCGATGATTCCTTTGACGCTGACACCCGAGAAGCGGCGTCCAACCGGTGGTAACGGCCTGTTCGTTTTTGCTTTGCCCTAGCTAGCAGTCGGTGGCGTTAACCATAGCAAGGGCCCATCGCGAAACCCGTAGCCCCTCGGGTCAGTTGCCTCCGTTCTGTGCCTCTATCCGTTCCTGATAGCGTGCGCCACTCAAGACATTTGCGAGTGAGTAGTTGCCCTCGTGACAGGCATACTCGTAAATCTGTTGGTCAAATTTCTCCCAGGGAATCTCCCCGCCCCATGGCTCACTATAGGTTATTGGGTCATGAACTTCGAATTCGTAGAGAATTGTGTCATCGTCGACTCGTGTGAAGCGCTCGATCACCTTCATATCTTCAGAATGCAAGATCTTATTGGGTGACTCTCTAATGCCCTGATCAGGATGGATGTTAGTAGTTTCTACTACCAGCGTGGTGCCTTCCCAGTGGCCCCATGAGTCGCCAAACCAGGGCCGGATGTGCTTAGGCAGTGGATCCGGATCGCCCAGGCGGATGATTCGGATGTCGTGGATCATCTCCGCACTGATCAGTACATGGTCAGCATTCTGTACAATTATGAAGTTGTTATTGTAACCAGCAGTTGGAGTCATTGGGGGTCCGAGGACACCGGTGGGGCTAGAGGCGTAGTAAACGATGCAACGCTCAGCCAAGGGTCGTAGCTCGGGATGGTCGTATTCTCCGAACTGGGATCGGAACTCCTCGTACTCCCGTTTCCGCCTCAGGCCCTCAGGTGAAAGCTCGGGTATCCGACCGTCCGATGGAAAGGTGATGAGTGATGTCCGCGCTTGACCATTGACGGTTGCCAAACGATCACCCCTATCAAAATAGACCTGATTGTATGAGCCAGGGTCGTTCGCAGCTTCAAGTACCGGACGATTCGGGTCGCTCGGCTCGGAGCCCGCTTCAACTCGGGCCCGCTCCGCTCTTTCGATATCGTTGGCCTGTTCCCAGGTGTATTCAGGACCGAAGTCCACTCGGCGCTCGAACGGGGTGAGTGTCGCATTGCTCCAATTTCCTTGGAGGTCCGGATGGCCCCAAGTGGTTCTGGGTGATTGAAAGTCGGAATCCCACCCTTGGGTTCGATCTGGCACCTGTGCGATGACTGAAGAGAACAGCCCGGCGGTCCATACGACGGAGAAACAGAGAGCGGGCACTAACCGTGATGCTCGTGCAATCATCATTCCTCCCATGGCACAGGTGTCAGCCAGTGATAACTACCGAAACCATACACAACGAGGTAGTACACAACATGCCACTACGGCTGCGGATCTCGAGGATCGGACGTTTTGGATTGGTCTGAGATGATTCGGTGCCCCAATAGTGAAATGGGCTCGAAGCCCTCAAGAACGGAAGCCGGCCAAATAAAGGCACAAGTGATGATCCTCAACGTAACCATAGGACTGGATGTCGGCGACCGCTCAAGCGGCTTTATATCCTAGATGAATCTGACAACTACTTGGGCTCACCCTGAGACAGGCAAATCGAGCAGTCACATAGAGCGCGCAGTAAGTCGTAGGGGTAGAAGCCGGTACTGTGTCCGTCGCTCCAGAAGAACTGCAGAGCATATCTCCCCACGTATTCGATGGTGGTGGGATAAACATCTTCATCAACCATCTCTTCAGTGACGATACGACGGCCCGTGAATTCGTCGACGCACTTTGCGCAGGGGCAGACCATTCGGAGACCGCGGGGACGATAGACCGATTCATGGCCATCCTCCCATTCGATCCGTAGCGCGGAGCCGTCTTCTGTGGGACCGATGTGCGTTGGAGTTGTTTGCGGACTAGCCATTGAGCGATGGTCCAGGGTTGAAAGTACGGGAGATCGAGGCGATGCTAATAATCTAGCTTGTCCTTACGCGAGGATCGGATGGGTCCCTGTGACTGAAGATATGCACTTCCGGGTAGGACAGATCGTACACCACGTGCGCTATGGCTATCGCGGCGTCGTGGTCGGCTACGACGCGACATGCCAAGCTGACGACGACTGGTACACCTTCCAGACCCAGGGGAAGGGTTACAAGCCGGCCAGACAACAGCCCTGGTACCACGTGTTGGTCGATGGCTCGACCGGCCAGACCTATGTGGCTCAGCAGAACCTTGAGCCCGGTGACTCAAGGCGACCCATTGAGCACCCCTTGGTTCACCAGTTTTTCGCAGAGTTTCATAATGGGTGTTACCACGAGCCGAATTGGAACTAGCCGCTGATCTTTTTGCTCCCGGGATGTTCAAATGTTCTTGTCCGGCTGTGCTTCCAGAAATGGGATGCCAGTAATGGGAACTGGCACTCCACCGGTTGTTAGTCATCCTGCACTTTGAGTCGCCAAGGCCCATACGCTCTACCGATCTAGCTTGAAATACCTTTCATGAAACCCACGGCACGCCCGGCCAACCCACGATTTGGATCGGGTCCGACTACGAAACGACCGGGCTGGAACCTGGGCGCACTCCAAGATGCAATCCTGGGCCGTTCACACCGGGTAAAGACCGCTAAGGCCCGTCTCGCTGAGGTCATCGATCGGTCCCGTAGCCTCCTGGGGCTTCCGGACGGCTACCGTCTCGGGATCGTCCCGGGATCGGATACCGGAGCCTTTGAAATGGCGATGTGGTCTCTCCTCGGGGCCCGTGGTGTGGAGGTGCTAGTTTGGGAGAGCTTTGGCTTAGGGTGGGCGACAGACGTCGTGAAGCAACTCCGTCTAGAGGATGTTCGGATCCATGAAGCCCCGTACGGTGACCTGCCAGATCTCAATGCGGTCGATACTGACCGGGACGTAGTGTTTGTCTGGAACGGGACCACCTCAGGCGTTTGTGTTCCGAATGGGGATTGGATCAACCAAGGCCGCGAGGGACTCACGATATGCGATGCTACGTCTGCTGTTCTCGGCATGGAAATTCCTTTCGACCGTCTGGACGTCATCACTTACTCATGGCAGAAAGTGCTCGGTGGGGAGGCTGCCCATGGCATGATAGCGCTGAGTCCCAGGGCGGTAGAGCGACTCGAATTGTTCACACCGGCGCGACCGCTGCCGAAGGTCTTTCGTATGACGAAGGGTGGAAAACTGAATGAGGGAATCTTTTCCGGCTCGACGATTAACACGCCCTCAATGCTCTGCGTGGAGGATGCCCTTGACGGCCTACGGTGGGCCAAGAGCGAAGGTGAGGCGGCGGGTCTGATTCAGCGAGCCCGCCGAAACTTCGGGGTGATTGACGATTGGGTTGCTCACACTGAGTGGGTCGATTTCCTCGCGGTCAGAGAAGAGATTAGGTCACCGACCTCGATCTGCCTCACCGTCATCGACCCGGCTGTGACGAAGCTGACCCTCCAGGAGCAGGCGCGATTCATCAAACAATTGGTCATCCTCCTTGAGAAGGAGGGTGTCGCTTACGACATCGCCAGTTACCGTGATGCTCCTCCTGGATTGCGGATTTGGGGTGGGGCGACCGTAGAAAGCTCGGATCTCGAAAAACTCATACCCTGGCTGGACTGGGGTTTCCGGGAGGTTCTCCGTGGCTAAGGTGCTCATCGCAGATAAACTCAGCGTAGCAGCAGAGCGGGTGTTTGACGCGCGTGGGATCGAAAGCGAATCGCGAGCCGGTCTCTCTGAGGACGAGCTTGTTCGGATCGTTGGGAGTTTCGACGGCCTTGCGGTTCGGTCCGCAACCCAGGTGACTTCGCGGATCCTCGAGGCTGCTACGAGTCTCCGTGTTGTGGGCAGGGCGGGCATCGGAGTTGATAATATCGATGTGGGAGAGGCCACTGCCAGAGGCGTGATCGTGATGAACGCGCCGTTTGGAAACTCTGTGACGACGGCGGAACACACGCTCGCTCTGATGATGTCTGCGGCTAGACAGATCCCGGCTGCCGACCGGTCGACCCGTTCAGGAAAGTGGGAGAAGTCACGGTACATCGGTGTTGAACTGGCGGGCAAGACGCTTGGTCTGATCGGCTGCGGGAACATTGGCTCCATAGTCGCTTCCCGTGCCCAAGGACTGGGTATGCGAGTGATCGTCACCGATCCCTTCCTTTCACCTGAACGGGCTGAGATTCTCGGAATTGAGCGCCTAGAGCTAGATGAGGTTCTGGAACGAGCTGATTTCATATCTCTGCACACACCCCTGAACGACAGCACGCGTGACATTCTGGATGCATCCGCGTTGGCCAAAACCAAACGGGGGGTTCGGATTCTCAACTGTGCGAGGGGTGGACTGATCGACGAGGACGCTTTGTACGAAGCGCTGAAAGATGGGCACGTCGCAAGTGCGGCCCTTGATGTGTTCCGCTCCGAGCCTCCGGGTCACCACCCCCTTTTCGAGTGCGAAAACGTTATCGTAACACCGCACCTGGGTGCGTCCACGGGAGAGGCTCAGGAGAAGGTTGCAGTGCAGATCGCCGATCAGATGTCCGACTATCTCCTGACCGGGGCCGTCACGAATGCGTTGAACATGCCGGCGGTGTCAGCGGAGGAGGCGCCGCTCCTGAGGCCATACATCCAACTCGCCCGGCAGTTGGGGAGTTTTTCCGGGCAGCTCACGGAGAGTGGCCTGCAGTCGGTAACGATTACCTACTCGGGTGAGGCTGCTAGTCTAAACAGCCGTCCGATCACAGCGGCGGCCTTGGAGGGGCTTCTGTCCCCTCTCCTTGCAAGTGTCAATGCGGTGAATGCTCTGGTCGTGGCGAAGGAGCGAAATATCGAGGTTACTACCGTCGAGCGGGAGAGAGCTGAGGGGTACGAGACTCTCATTCGGCTCACCGTGCAAACGGAGCGAGCTAATCGGACGCTGGCGGGCACGCT
>Ga0310121_10004690_pt1 | contig 11954 bp, 10 predicted proteins | sample CB27_Tmax_986_MG_FD_203504 | JGI IMG/M metagenome (GOLD analysis project Ga0310121, IMG submission 203504) | Marine microbial communities from Western Arctic Ocean, Canada - CB27_Tmax_986 | ecosystem: Environmental > Aquatic > Marine > Oceanic | place: Canada: Western Arctic Ocean | collected...
CTAGAATCTCTGAATGTATTAAATTTCCCCTCAGCATCGTATGACTCCTTTTTGCTGTAAAATGTAAAAAGCCGAGACCATCAATTATCTCAATTGCTGCTCATTGGTAAAGCACTCGCTCAAGCAGATGGGGCCACTTGGGCCAATTCCAGAACGCATCCTCAGAATCCGGACCATAAGCCGTTCCCAGAAAAACCAGAATTTTCCCGTCCCCGATCTCCTGTTCAACAAGCAGCGGCTCTTCCCCTATTGTCAGCAATATCGTAGTACCCGGCAATAGGTCCATCGCATGTGCAAAGGGAACAACCGGTTCGGTCCCGGAAAAAAGGTCTTCGAACTCCGGGACACCCGGCTTCATGCCTTCCTGCCTCGGCATAGCCCGAATCTGAAATGGGGCAGGTTCACGAATTGGAAATCCTTTCGCCAACGGGTTCCCGGCTCCCGTCCAGCCGTTCATTGCATCACCTCCGCCAAGAATCAGGACCCGCCCGCCAATCGTCATATATTGATGCAGCATGTGCTTGGAAAAGTCTTCCAGAACGTACGGCCCCAGCCCGGCGAAAATCACCGCGTCGAAGGAGGCCAGCTCATCATAACTTCCAGGGAAATAATCCACGCCATGGCTTCTGGCATTCATAATCACCCGCGAGTTGTACCAGCTCCATCGAACTTCGCCCGGCGGGTTGAGCTCGCCGATATCATCAATCCGAAAACGCTTCGCGCCCGGCCCTGCCAGCAGAAGAACGTCGAGCTTGTCGTCCCGGGAAATCGTGAAATCCTCCGGCCGGTCCGGGTACTGTTTTACCTTCTCCGGGGCTGGCCGCAGCGGGGCGAGTTTATCGGCATTGCCGTCACTGTCCGGCATGTTGACGAAATACCGCCCGAGTGATCCGTCGTCGCCGAGGGAAATCAGGATTGTTGCCTGCCGGCCTGAATCCGGAAGCGGAATTTGCTGATCGATATCCACCGGATCGATCCCAATGGTGTCTACCGACAGCGATGTAAACTCACTGTTCCCCTCGACGCTGCGAACCTCGGTGTGAATCCGAACATCCTTCAAAGGTTGGTTCACTGCCATCAGACGATGCGTTAGAACTGATTTCTGCCCCTTTCGCTCCACGCTCGCATCCGCAAGAAGCTCGGTGGAGGCAAAGGAAAGACGATCGAAACCGGCAAATGGAAGAATAGAGATCTCGGTATCCCATGACTGCCCGGGACCGAGCGTGATCTGATCGGTGAACCATTCCAGGGTGGCCGCGGGAAACGCGTTGTACAACCAGCGCAGGTAGTTAAAGTCGAAGAGGATCGCCGTGCCTGTGGACTCTTCGGGGTCGACAACAGCCATCCATCCCGCGCCGGGCCTCTCGACTACATCGACATACTCGTCGCCACCGGGAAACGGAACGATATCCAACCGATCCACCGCGGGCCGCAGGTAAAGATCGTTCTCCGGCGAATCCCCCGCCTTGGCAAAATGTTGTGTCCAGTAGGAAAAGGACCGGTAGACGCCGGCCGTATTCAAGAATCGGTACGATACGTTGAGGGACCTCTCGCCCTCCACGACCCACACTGTTTTCTCGATGCGAAGTCCCTCGTGCGGAGCTCGCCCGGCAGTGCGCATCAACCTGACACCCACCCGCGCCGGCCGGTCATCGATGATGACCGCCTCGTACGGCGCATTTTGAAACTCCCCCGGGTAGGACTGCAGCATAAACATATCGAGAAGAAATCCATGATGAGGATGAACGCTGTCGCTGCCGTTCGGCTTGCGCTTGAGATTCTTAATCCGGCCGCCGTTCGGCGGCTCAATATTGATCTCCAGAAAATCGTTGGCTACAACCATCCGGTGATCCCCTCCATGCCCGCTCTCCCGGACAGAGATTTCGGCGACCAGGGGTAAAACGGTTGCTGCCACCAGCCCGCTGATCAGTAGGCTATTCTTCGTGCGGGTCATTCCTGGTCCAGGCTCAAGATGCGCGCAAGAAAACGCACCCATTCTTTCGAGCTTGTGTACCCATTAGCATCCTGCCCCGCTGAAAAGCCCAGGAACGCATATGCGTGACCGTCTCCGATGCCTCGGCGAACCAGGATCGGCTTTCCTGCCGCAGTCAGAAGGACCTCGGCATCGTCGGTCACGTTGATGTCATGATAGAAGCTTACGGTGGGCAAGTTGTCCGGGTCGAAGGACAGATGCGGCGGCGCCGTCTGGGTGGGCTGCATACGGGCCGGCTGCTCAAACATCCGAACCTCGAATGGGCCCACGGATCGTACCGGCAGGATTTCTTCAAAGGGTGTCTCACTGTACCCGCCCTTGCCAAACGAATAGGGTCCGCCCATGACAAGCAGCGTAGCGCCTTCCCATACACCCTTTGCAACCATGGACGTGAGACGTTCACCGATCGCCTCGTAAGGCACTCCGGCGATCAAGTACGCGCCGTACAAGGAAACCTGATATTCACCGGGGTATTCTGTGAGCCGGTAATTCTCTTTGCTCCAGACAAAATCGAACCGGGCGGTTCGATTCTCGGGAATCCGCTCCATCAGATCGTTGATCCGCATATTGCTTGATCCAGGTCCCCGCGCCGCCAGCAGCCACGTGCCACGCTCCTCCTCCAACTGTCTCACCACCGCATCGGAGGGGTCCATTTTCCACGCGACGGATTCGATCAGGGCCGTCCCATAACCGTATTCGAAACTGATCGCCAGGGTGGGTCCGCGATCGAACGGGGCATAATCCCCCTTCATCTCTGTCACGAAATTACCATCCACATACACTTCAAACGTGACATCGTCCGTGTCGCCGGTGGTCGTCCACTTGACGGTATAGGTGTGAAGATCGGTTGCATGCCAGTCACCCAACACCTTCTTTACACCCTCCGTCATATCCGGAACTTCCTTCCGGTCGCCCCAGGGCTGTGCTGCGCGGCAGTACCCGTTGGCGAGGTTGACGGAAAATGCGGTCCCGGGTCCGCGCACTGAGAATCCAGCCATGGCAGTGTATTGTTTTCCGTAGTCCGCTGAAAAGCGCATGCTGACTTCATGCCGGAAACCCGGCCGCGCCGACCAGGGATACCGGAGATCAACCGTATATCTTCCGGCTTTCTTTCCGTTCGGATTGCCGAGTCGGAGTCCCTCCCGGCCCTCGCCAAGATCTACCAGGGAAACCGTTGATTCAGGGTAAGTGAAATTACTCACGATCCAGTCGGGCGCCTCATCGCCGGACTGCGTGCGGCTCAGCTGGTCGGCACGGTAGTGTCCCTGCACGGAAAGATCATCGGCGCGCACCGAAAAGATGCAGAACAGAAAAAGGACGGCAGCGACCCTTGCTACTCGACTTCGCAATGCGAGGACGGTTTCCTTCGATTTCAATTCAACCTCAGCACCATGGTTGCGAACGCGTCGATTTCGGGCACGCTGACAAAGACCCGGTCACTCGCAATTACAAACTCGGTCTCCATCACGCGCGGCGGCTCCGGCAACAGGATCCAGGCGCCGTTCACGTTGCCCGGACGTTCCACGGACACGGAGATCCTTGTGTCGGTGCGGGCCGGTGGATACGGGTCGTTCCGCGCAATCACGTCGCTCTCGGGCAAATTCACCAGGTGCACGACCCACTCCGTTCCGCCTTCCTCCGTGTCCCGCCGCCGCACGAAATCTTTCCAGAGCAAACGATCATGCCCCGCGACGCGAACAAGGTTTTGGTCCACGGGCAACAACTCGTAGTCGGGAGCGAAAAGAAACTCGCCAAAGCGTGTGGCAAATTCCGCCGCATGGTATTTCTCGTTGCCGAATGTGGAATGCTCTTCGGACTCGACATAGGCGAGCCGATGACCGCTGGCAAAGGCGACGTAACTGCGCGCGCGGTCCGGCGCGGGAGGAAGTCCCCGAATATGCCCGACGGTGCAAACGCCTCCCAACCGCTGGGTCATCCGGTACAATCCCATGAGTTTGGCCGACCAGGTCTGCCAGGTATTCTGCCCGGCTGAGGTTACGCTTAGCGCGCCTTCGTGAAGCCACATTGGTTGCTGCCGGCCCGCATACTCCAGGCTGCGCGGCCATTCACGGATCGACATTGCGTCCGCTTCAAATTCATCAGGAAAGGGTTCCGGTCCGCCTGAAATCCCGTGGCCGATGTTCATTCCCAGTTCGAACTTCGGATTGCCCTTGCGCGCCTCCTCAAGCCAGGCGCTCATGTTCCGCAGGGATGCATTGTCCGTTTCCGGCCCGGGCGAATTGAGCAGCGGCTTTCCATCGAAGTCATAAAAATCTCCAGACTGCCCCGGCTTCCATTTCAGCGGATCCGCGATCTGTCCGGGCACGAAGCGAGGCGCCGGTCCGTCGAACCGTACGCCGTCCCAGTCGAACATCCGGCACGAGGCGGCCATCTCCTCGCCCCAGCGCCGGCTTAGACCGGGGTACCCAAAGTTGACGGAGACCGCCATGTTTTCCACCGGCCCGGGCGGCAACACGCCTTGCGTTTGCGCCGCGCCATCTTCGAAGACTCGATGCAGATCGCTGTGGAACTGACCCTGTTTCGTGTACTGAAGATAGTGGGGGTACTCCATGGCATCGGAAATATCGATCATCGCCTGCGCCCAGGAGACCACGCCCATCCCGTTCTCATGGCACTGCGCAATGTACTCCTTGATATAGTCCCGGGACCACGACAGGAAGTAGTACGGCCCCCCCAGGTACCAATCCGTTTCCGGCGTCATATCGAAAATCGAATTTCGCGGCCAGTTGTAGATCTCACGAACGCCTACGTACCCTTCCCGCTCCCTCGTCACGCCTGAGGAGAGGACACCGCGCGCGCCGCCGACATTGTGAATACTCATCAGCGGAGACACCCGGTAGTACCCGTTCCAAACCGTGAAAAATTCTTCCAATGACTGGGTGTCTCCGCTGCCTGATTCCGTCACTGTGGTGCGGGTCTGAACGCCGAACCTCAGGTCGCGGGTATCGATTTCGTAGCGCGTCTCCGTTCTGCCGGGCGGGAGAATGATCGTCGCCGGATCCATGACGACCCGGTCGTCGACGCCATGGCGGAGTTCCATATCGAGGCGCACCTCTTGATCTTTCGATGTGTGGTTTTGCAGCACGACTCGCAGGGTATTTCCTTCTTCCGGCCGCGTCACCATCTTCACGGGCCAGGCCTTCACCAATTCGATCGGGGGCGCATCGTAGGAGATCGGCCGCTCGTTGTTGACGGAGATGTACCCGGTGAACTCGATCACATGCTCGTAGGGGGGCGCCTGGTAGGAAAGCAGGGGCGAGTAAAGCGCGACACCGAAGTAATCGCGTTTCCTATGGAGAGGATGTTTGTCGTCTCCGCGTTCCGGATCGCCGAAAGCGAAACGTCCGGTGCGCGGGACTCCGGAAACGGCCTGGATGCCGAGCCCCAACCCCGTGTCCCGGTCATAAGCTTCCATGAAAGGAACCTCGCCGGTCATGCAGGCGCTGGAACCGGAGACACGCTCGCCTTCCGGTTGAAAAATCACACGACTTGCCTTGTCCTGATCCAAACATCGCGCTTCGATATAATACTCGCTAACGGGTTTTTCCGCGTTCAGAACAACACGGCGATCGAACCGGGAATCTTTCGCATGGAATGTCGTCGTCTCGGTGATGGTACCGACCCCCGCAGTCCAGACCCTGCGCGTCTTCAAGCTACCGGAGTCCTGCACCTCCATTTCGAACGAGACCGGATCGTCCGGCCTCGTTCGAGCCGCGCCCTCCGGCCACATGCCGCCGTCCTCTACACGGGTTGTCTTGGGACGATAGTGGGTGTCGAAAAACCATCCATTCCGGAAACCTGCCTCTGCCTTACCCGACTCAATTCGAGTAATCCCCCACCCCTGGTTTCTGTTGAACCACAGGGTCCAACTCTCATTTTGAACGACAGCGTGGTCGTCCGTTTTCTCAATCACCTCCACCGAGGCGATGGTTTGCAGGGAGCACGAAAAAAACGGGATGACCGCGAATTGAATAAATCGAATCTGCAGCTTGGCGTTCATAAACGGAGAACTCTATGAGGAAAAAATCCAATTACAAGGCCGATGAGTTGGTTTATGAAAGGGCCCCATCGGAGCCGAGCCCGGGAAGTGCTCTAGACAAGCAAGAAAACACGTTATAATGCTGAGAGTGGGCTTTTTTATGTTGAACTTGAGAACTCATTCCCCATGTCGAGGTTTCACTCTCATTGAGCTTTGGGTGGTGATTGCCATTATCGCGATCCTGTCGGTGCTGCTGGTTCCGGCGGTAGAAGGACGCGCTGGAGCGAAGCCGCGACGCAGCGTGCAAGTATAATCTTCGACAGGTCGGCAACGCGATCTATTCCTACCTTCGGGATCATGACCAAATGATGCCTCCTACAGCGCTTCAGCTGGAGCCGGATCCGGAGCGCCGGTTTAAAATGGCGATTGGGCTTCCGCGCTATCACGGCCGGCTCTCCGTGGCCACCAGCGCGGATGGTCGGGATTGGCACCTGTCGCCGAGGAACCCCGTGGGACCCCTCACCGAGTCCGGATTGCGGGTTCCCGTGCGGTGGAAAAGGCCGGAAGACAGTACCCGGGAATCTGGAAGCGCTCCGGGTACGCGTCGATTACGAAGGAATCCGGGCGGAAGATGTCCGGGTGTTTGCGGTCTCTGTCGCGGGCGAAGGAAGCTGATCGATGTCAGGCGGAACGCACAGGCTCTTTTTCTCCAGAGAGGACCTGACGGAGACTCACAATGTCGAGCTGTCGGTCGTGCAGGCTGAAAAGCACGGGAAGAATCCCCTCATCCCGCTCGGAGATCTCAACGAGTGGGATTGCGGCCAGGCCCGGCCGTGGGAAGGCCGGAGTGTGATCTATGACGAGGAGGAACGGCTCTTCAAGGCGTGGTACAGCGGAACCGACGTGATGACGCCGGACCGGTGGTGGAAACTCGGCTACGCAGTGAGCCACGGCGGCGTCACCTGGGAAAAGCCCGTCCTCGAGCAGTTCGAATTCAATGGAAACAAGCGCAACAACATCTGCGCGACCGTGTTCGGCCCGGTGTTGAAAGACACGGAGGAGAGCGACGAGCGAAAACGCTACAAGATGTTTGTGAAGCATTCTCCCAACAACCGGGAAGGTTCGGCCATCGCGTACACCCCGGACGGCATGCATTGGGATCATTTTGCCGAACTGGACCTGAGTCCCCTGGGAGGCAAGCGCTATGATTCCGTCGTGTTCCTCAAGGATGAGCAGGACCCGGATACTCCGTGGCGGAGTGCAGGCCCCTGGTTCCGGACGGAATCCGCATGCCGGTCCGTTGGGACGGCGACGAACGTCCCGAAGAACTCCCTTCCGGGGAACACCGGATAAAGTTCTGGATCTACGGCCGGGCCCGGCTGCATTCCTACTGGCTGGAAATATCTTGCCCGATCTGGGCGATACGAGGTCGGTGCAGCAGCTTTCCCTGTCTGTCTCGACACGTCGGCACGGTTAAGATATCTTGCATTGAATGAGCGGATCTGACCGTCATACCAAATTCGGCCGGAGTGCATTCACGCTGATCGAGTTGTTGGTCGTCGTGGCCATCATCGCGATCCTGGCCACGCTGCTGATGCCCGCAATGAAGGACGCGCTGGACCGAAGCCGCGACGCAGCGTGCAAGTATAATCTTCGCCAGGTCGGCAACGCGATCTATTCCTACCTTCGGGATCATGACCACATGATGCCTCCTACAGCGCTTCAGCTGGAGCCGGATCCACGGGGAGGAAAGACCTTGCCGGATGGCGTCCGGTATTCGGAATTCAAGCGATACTGGCTGCTCTCGGTATGGGAGAAAGGCGGTCCCTACCAGGGCGGGCCTAGAGATGGCAACGGGATCTTCGCCGCGTATCTTGGAACCGAAAATGAAGGTTTGGAACAGGTAAAACACTGTCCCTCAATGTTGCGGGACACCGCTGGGTACGGAACCTACTTCGGAGCCGTATATTACCAAACTTATTTCAAGTATCAGACCTACGCCCCGAACTCGTATATTACGGCCCAGGGCAAACTCGGACCTGCATTCCAGTACCTTCAGATTCCGCTTGACGACGTCAACGCAACACCGACCACGACCATCGCGATGGTGGATTCCTCCGGTGGATATCCCTACACATTCGGCCCGCGCGACGGTAGCTGGTACGACTTCAGTTCCCGCAACGCGGCGCCGCGCCATTTCGACCGATTCAATGCCTTGTTCCTCGACGGCCATGTCGAGGGGTGCACCCTCGAGGAACACTTCACAGAAAAGTATTGGACGCCGCCCGGCTTGTTTGACTGAGCTTTACGGCGAGTTGTCGGTGATCCGGTAGAAGGCCTGGGTCGGGGTTCCACGCGGGTCGTAGAGGATCTGCTCGGCCCCGTTGCCGACGACAAACGCACCGGTTTTCACGTAGTTGGTCCCGTCGTCCGAACACTCCAGATCGTAGTGCAAGCCGGCGACTTCGCCGGTAAACACGAAACCGAGCTGATCGGTCAACGCCGCGCCGACGATTAGAGGCGGTTCCGCGGGCGAGGCGCCCAGGCCGTACTTATCGGCATCCGCCAGGAAGTTCTGCTCGATCTCGGCGGGGGTCAGGTCATCGGTATAGATACGAATGATCGCGATATCCCCAACCATTCCGCGATCGCCCTCCGTCTCATTGATCATGTGCGTGGTTACGTAGGCAAGATCCGCCCCGGGTCCACCGCCCAGGAAGACATTATTGGTCGTCTCCGTCCAGACCGGCGTCTGGTTTCCGTTGGTGTAGATATTCATCACCCCGTCGACCGCATTCGTCGCGCTCACGTCCTGGTAGGTGATCGCGATCTGTCGCCACTCGCCGATCGGAACCGGTATGGTGTCGAAATTACCCTCCCGAATACCGATCCGGTCACTGAAGTCAATGTCGAACAACTGGTCATCCTGGCCCCCGGGAGGAGGCCCGCCCGTGGTCATGGCAAGATGGAAATTGTTGCCCACGAAGTTGATCGTCTGGCGGAACGAACTGATCTGGCCTTCGCTGTTGTCACCGCGACGGCGAAGCCAGATCTCGTAGGTCAAGTTCGTGATGTTCACCGGTGATGCGACCGCGCCGCCGAAATGCTGTTGAGGGCCGCCCCCTCCGCCAAACGACGGGTCGGCGGCGAAGTACCCGCCTCCATCCAGGGTGGCGTTGTGCAACGGGGCGACGAGCGAGGTCACGTTAAGGGTTCCGGTGGCTCCGACGGAAGGCTGGGTAAAGTCCCACCCGTCGGACCCGTCGAAATCACTGTTCGCGTTTAATTCGAACGCCAGGTCATTGGTCACCACCTGGGCCCGTCCGGCCACCGCCGCGAGAAGACAACCCAGCGCGACGGCGGAAATCTGAATCGTTGTCGATGCAATTTTCATTCTCATTCTCTCCTTACGTCCTTAGGGAACCGAAACGCTCACGCGATTGTATGCGGGACCGCCCGGATCCCGATTGTCGTACATCCGCATCGCCGAGCCGCTGCCCTTGATGAAGACCTCGGCCGACTGCCAGTTGTCGTCCGCCAACGGACTCGTGGTGCGCTGCAACTCGTAGATCGTGCCATTGACCGTATCCACCTGCACTTCCACCAGGTCGGTCTGATTGACCGGGACGATCGTGGAGGGCGGCTCAGGGAAAGGATACAACGCCTTCTGTGCATCCCAGTTCTGGACGATCTGCTCCGGAGTCAGTACCACGTCATACAGGCGGAGAATGGCAAGGTCCCCGTTCATGTTCCGGTTTGCCTCGCCCTGCGCGATGAACCAGGTCGATGCGTAATTCATGACGGAGTGGTCGGGCTCTGCCTGGAATCCCCGGTTGTGCTGTTCCAGATCGCTCACGACATGCACCGGGTTGGTGTCGCCGTTCAAATAAAAGCTCAGTACGCCGTCCCCGGTGATGGCATCGCTCGCATCCTGGTACGTGATCACCATCTGGTGCCAGTCACCGAATCCGAGAACGATCTGGTCGGAAAAGTCCGTCCGGGTTCCATCGAAGTCCTTGATGTTGATATCCAATTCCCGCCGATCTGCGGCCCCCACAAAGATGCTGCACCAGTTGCGAGTAAAGCCGTTGGGAAAGCTTCCCCCGCCGGGATCCTCATGCCGCCAGGAGGCGATCGCGTCGTCGATGCACGCGTAGCAGGGGGCGTTCAACCGCAGCCAGACCTCCCACGAATAGCTGTAGACCGGCGCGTCGGGCACCGTGCCGCCGAATCCCTGGCTGGTTCCGGTGGCGCGGAAGTACCGTCCGCCCTTGGCCTCGACCAGGTTGGTCGGCGCATTGTTGACGACGGGAAGCGTGCCTCCGCCTCCGGACACCGCCGGCTGGGTAAAGTCCCATCCGTCCGCGCCGCTTGTGTCGATGTTGGCATCGAGGTAGAGAACCAGATTGTTCGTGATGACCTGTCCCCACGACAAAGTGGCGGCGAAGAACAGGGTGCATGCGATCAGAATCTTCATGATTGCGACTCCTATACGTTGCGAAATTCCGTCAGCCCTCCCGCGGAAACCGGTTGGGGAATGCTCAATCTTCTTTTCCGAATAATACATTTTCGGACGGACGGTAATCGAATTCAAGAAAAAACTTCAGGAGCTGAGCCCGGGTGGAATTTTTGGATATTCGGCAATTCTCAAGTTACGTGGATTCTCTTCTGCAGGGGTTGTGGGCGTCTGCAGGTAAGCCCGGCCCCAACGCAAAGCCCTGTGGAAAACGGGCCTGCGCAATTCGGATCTCGAGTCGATTGCGCACCGTACCCCCCCCTGCGGAATGAATTCCGCGCCTCCTGAACGCGGAATGAATTCCGCGCTACGTGGCGTGACGCTACCGTTGAGGAACCAACTGGTAGGCCGCTTTCTGCGTGCCACTGGGGTCGAAGGCGTCCTGCTCTGCGCCGGTGCCTCGCACCATCGCGCCGGTGGCGGTGAAATTCGTTCCGTCGTCCGACCCGTGAAGTTCATAGAGAACACCCTCCTCGCCGGTAAAGCGATGCCCAACCTGGTCGGCCACCGCGACGGCGGCAATCCCCGGCGGGGGCAGCGGAGCCATGATCAGGCCGAGCCCGGCGCCGGTGGCATTGAAGTTCTGGTCAACTTCGCCGGTCGTCAGAACCTTGCCGTAAAACCGAAACACCGCGATGTCACCGATCATGCCGCGGTTGGATTCGCCATCCCTGCGGATTCCGAAGAGTGCCACCGTGTTGATGGTTCTCGAGTTGTTGTTGACCGGATTCTGAGTGCTCTCACTGAACGTCAGCGTGTTGTTTACGTACATCGTGAGGGTACCGTTCGGCCCGTCGCTGTAAGTAAAAACCCACTGCTCCCACGAATCCGTGCCCCAGATGTGGACGCCGATATTGGTCGTGCGGTCGCCGGTGGAGCTGCTCGGCGCCCGGTGATCCAAGGACAGGTCCGGAAGCCCGGGTGCGGAGCTGTTCAGAAACTGGTTCGGCGCATTGGGATCCGGGAAACCGGTCTCACTGACCCGGAAGACGTGGTTCTCGCTGTTAGCTCCGGTCCTGCGAATCCAGATCTCCGCCGACCAGTCGCCGATGGTCGTGGTGTTCGCCGTTTGGCTCTGAAACATATGGTCCGTGGCGGAGTCCTTTCGGAAAAAAAACTGCCCGTTGGGATCCTGTACCCTGCTCAACGGACCGGACTGCCCCCCGTTGGACAGCGTTCCCGGCCCCATGGCGCCGGTATAGTCCCATCCATTGTTGGGATCGGTGTCGTCGTTGGCATCGAAAGCGATCAACAGGTCGGTTGTCACGACTTGTCCGGCGCAAAGACAGGCCGACACGGCCCATGCGATTCCACTTCCAAGTATCATCCTTTTCATTCTCAACAATTCCTCCATCAAGGTGTGCTGAAGCGTACCCGGTGGTAACCTGGTCCCCCCGGATCTGCCGGGTCATACATGCGCAGGGTGCCCCCGTCGCCCAGGATCA
>Ga0310121_10004691_pt1 | contig 11953 bp, 10 predicted proteins | sample CB27_Tmax_986_MG_FD_203504 | JGI IMG/M metagenome (GOLD analysis project Ga0310121, IMG submission 203504) | Marine microbial communities from Western Arctic Ocean, Canada - CB27_Tmax_986 | ecosystem: Environmental > Aquatic > Marine > Oceanic | place: Canada: Western Arctic Ocean | collected...
CAGCAGGGGCGGCTTGTTGACCGCTCAAAACACGCAACAGGCAACCACAGATTCCACCTTAAATTCGCCGGTTCGTGGTCTAAGATTGGGGGGAGGCGCACCGTTCACCCGTGGTGTGGATGACCAAGCTGCGGGAATTGGGATGGCGGGTTATCATCGAGGCGATCGATCCAATCAGGAACGGACTCGGTCGGCGGTAGGCGCCAGACCCACACGCGGGGGTCCGCGATACCAGAAGGTACGTGCCTAGGGCTTATCGACCAGATCGAATCAACTCTTTAAAGATATGCGGGGTATGGGGAGATCAGGTGGCTGAATCCGGGTGTGATTCAGATTTTGGAGTAATCGCCGCTGCGGTGAAGGGGTCGTGTTCTGGTAGTTGATCGGCTCTCGTCCCTCGTCCTCGTAATCGGATTCTTCGTCGCGTCCCTACTCCGATGCGGTCCGAGAAAAAGACCGATTACGAGTACGAGGGACGAGAGCCGGGAGCCGACGCGCAAGAAGGGTCGGGGGGGTCAGTACTGTCTCGCCACGACGTACTCGGGTAGGGAGAGCAGGTATTCGTAGGCTTCGCGGTCGTGGATTTCGTGGCCGTCGAGCTGGCTCATGGATTGGCGGGCGTAGCCGCGGGCGATCTCCAGGGCCTGCTCGATCGCCCCATGGCGTTCGATAATGTCCACGATGAACGCGGGTTCCTGTCCGGTATCGAGGACCGTCTCGATCCGGCGGCGCTCCTCGGGCGTGGCTTCCTTGAGGGCCAGGATCAGGGGCAGGGTCTGCTTGCCGGTCAGCACGTCGATGCCGACCACCTTGCCCCACTGCTCGCTATGGGCGGTGAAGTCGAGCGCGTCGTCGGTGATCTGGAACGCCAGGCCGAAATCGAGGCCGAAACCGGTGGTGCCGGTGATGGCCTCGGGGGCCAACCGCGCCGCCATCCCCCCGACGGCCGAGCAGGCCGAGAACAGGAACGCCGTCTTGCGCGTGATGATCTCGATGTAATCGTCGGGCGCGAGCCAGTTGCCGCGCTGTTCGATTTGGAACATCTCGCCTTCGCACATCTTGCGCGTGACCTGGCAGATCAGGCGCAACGGCTCTTTGTCCAGGTATTCCAGCGACAGCTCGAAGGCCGAGGCGTAGAGGTAGTCGGCCATCAGGATGGCCACGTCGTCGCCCCAGCGGTGGTTGACCGACGGTTTGCCGCGCCGCATCGTGGCCTTGTCGATCACGTCGTCGTGGAGCAGCGTGGCCACGTGGACGGCCTCCATGGCCGCGGCGACGCTGACCGGGACCACGCCGGCGGCACCGAAGGCTTTGGCCACCAGCAGGGTGATGATCGGCCGCAGCTTCTTGCCATTGGTCAGGCAGATATACTTACCCACCTCGCGAATCAGATCGGATTCGGAGTCCAGAATCTCGCGCAACGTCCGCTCGACGCCCGCCAGCTCGGGGGCCAGGTAGAGGCTGATATCGGCGACCGGGTCGTCGGAGTGCATCGGCTTGGGGGGCTGGGAGGGCATCGCGCTTTTAAGCTGTGAGGTCCATCCTGATTGTTCCGACCCGGAGATCAACATACGGGATTTGGCAGTTTAGTGCCCCCGCGCGGCGAACGCAAGGGATTTACCCGGTTGAGAAAAGGCCCGAAGCGGGATATTTTCCATGCCATCGCCACCGGGGACGCGTCTGCATGAACACGGCGGTTTCGCCCAACACAATGGACTATCGACGCTTCGGCAAGACCGAACTGCGCCTGTCGGTCATCACCCTGGGCGGGATGCCCGAGGACTCGCTCCAGGCGTGCCTGGAGGTCACCCAGCGGGCCCTGGACCTGGGGATCAACCATATCGAGACCGGCCCACGGCTATGGAATCAGCGAGGAGCTGTATGGGGCAACCTGGAAACGACTGCGGCAGCGGCGCGAGGATTTCTACCTGATGACCAAGGGCGAGCCCAAGGATTACGACGACGCCATGCGGATGGTCGAGACCCAGCTTGGGCGTCTTCAGACCGACACCATCGACCTTTACGCCTGGCACGGGATCAATAATCGCGAGTGCCTGGAGATCGCCACGCGCCGCGGGGGCGCCTTGACGGCGCTGGAGCGGTTGCGCGAGGAGGGGGTGGTCCGACACATCGGATTTTCGACCCATGCCCCGCTCGACGTGATCCTCGACGCGATCAACACCGACCGCTTCGAGTTCATCAATCTCCACTTCTATTACTTCTTCCAACGCAACCTGGCGGCGGTCATCCAGGCGGGTCTGCGCGACATGGGGGTGTTTATCATCTCGCCCAACGACAAAGGGGGGCAACTGTTCAACGCCCCCGAGAAACTCAAGCGCTTCTGCGCGCCCCTCACGCCGATCCAGTTTAATGGCCGCTTCTGCCTCTCCCACCCCGAGGCGCACACGATGACCTTTGGCATCGACCGGCCGGAGTATTTCGACGAGGCGATGGGCATCCCCAACGGCGGCCACTACCTGACCCCTGCGGACCTCAGGATCAAACTGGCGCTCGACGGGCAGGTCGAACTGCTGGGCGACACCTATTGCACGGGCTGCCACACCTGCCTGCCCTGTCCCGAAAAAGTCAACATCACCGAGATCCTCCGGTTCAGGAACATGTGGAAGGCATACGACATGGAGCAGTTCGGTCGTTATCGCTACAACATGCTCGAGGAGAAGGGCCACTGGTTTCCGGGCCGGTACGGTTCCGCGTGCACCGAATGCGGCGATTGCCTCCCGCGCTGCCCCGTGCGTCTCGATATCCCGGCACTCCTGCGCGAGACACATGAAGGGTTATACGCGGCAAAAGACAAAGGTCAGACCTAACTCGCCCTTTCGCCAACCGCATGTGCACCGCTTTTCAACATCGCACCTTGCCAACCCACCCGTTTGCACCCTTCCGCTTTGCCCGCTCGTTGAGCAAGCCCGTTTCAGAACAATACAGATAACTGAAACTAGGAAACTTATGTAAATTCTGAGCGTTGCGTCAAGATGGAATAGGATTTGCCAATAAGTCATGGACAGTGAGAGTCAAACCCACGCGGGAAATCCTGCCAAGGTTCCCGAGAATAAAAAAAGGGAGAATGCATCATGATTGGCAAAACTTACACGACGCTGCTGGCGTTTGTTTTAACGGCGGGCATGCTGGTGCCCGCGAATGCCCTGACCCTCTCGGTCAATTCACTGTTCACCACTGGGGACGAGGAGATCATCGTCACCTTCCAGGGCTCCCAGGCCGCTTTTACGAACATCTTGTTTGAGGACCTGCCCAACGAGATGATGATTTTCAACAGCAAGACGGCCTCGGTGGGCGAGTCTGTCAGTCTGGGGATGATCGGCAACGGGACGGAACTGGTTTTCCGGCTGGACGCCTACAGCCCTGACGGCACGAACTCCTTCGGCTCATGGTTCTCGGGCGAAGGCTCGCGAAACTCCGACGGCATCGTTCATGCCCAGATCGGCTCGGTCGGCAACAACACCTGGGTGATGTCGTGGGAAGACCTGGATTTCCGTGATCCGACCTATGACGGCGACTTTGATGACGTGGCCGTGACCATCCAGGGCCGCAACCCAGTCGTCCCCGAGCCCGGCACGTTGGCCCTGGTGGGCATCGGCCTGGCGAGTCTGTCGGGTTTGAGGCGGCGCCGGCGCAGCCGCCAGGCAGCCGCGCTCTAAGCCGAAACCCCAACCGCGGCCGGTTGGAATAAGATTTCACGCTGGATGGGACTTAAGAGCCATAAGGGATGAACGCCGACAAAGGGTTCATCCTTTTTCTTTTTGGGGGCGAAAAGACGGAGTCGGTTCCAAGCCTCCACATCTTCGGGGAGCTCAGGCGGCCAAGCCGATCAGCTCTTCGGCCTTCTTGTAATCGTCATGGATGTCCAGTGAGATCTTGAACAGGTCCGAGACCTCCATCCCGACCTTTTGCAATGCGTAAGGATGGAACGTGTAGGCCAATCCATCGGTGCCCAGCCCGATTCCAAAGCTCAGGCAAATCAGGTTGCCCAGATGGACCTGGGAGACGAGAGACCCGTGCTGATCGGCTTGCTCGGGGCTCTGATGGAACGAGATGGCTTCGCTGAGCGAGTCGGGCAAGTTCCAGTGCTTGGCCAGCTCCATGCCCGCCTCGGTGTGGTTGCACCCGATCAACTCCTTCTCGGCCTCGCCGAAGGAAATGTCCTTCTCATCCACCAGAGCCAGGATGTTGTCCAGTTCCCCCTCGACGAACGAGTCGAGAACTATTTTGCCAATGTCGTGGATCAGGCCGGCGGTGAAGGCCTGCCCGCTGGCTTCTTCGCTCTCCAGGCTGGCGATGCGCTGGCTGGCGATGGCGCAACCCACCGAATGGCGCCATAGTTCGCCTTTCCCCAGCCCGTAGCCCTCTTGGGCCTGCTGATAGAAGGTCGAGAGGCAACCGGCCAGGACAAAGTTGACCAGCGTGTCGGTGCCGATATAGACCAGTGCCTCCTGAATCGAGTTGATCTTGCGCGGCAGACTGTAATAGGTCGAATTGCACAGGCGCAGGACCTTGATGGTCAGGGCCGGGTCGTGCTTGATCAATTCCACCATGTCGCGACTGGAGACGTTGGGGTCGCGGCTGGCGTGGAGCAGTTTGACGACGATGTCGGGCAGCGGCGGCAGGTCGTCGATCTTCTTGATCATCTCATTCAGGTCGATCATAACTCCACCTCTTCGCCATCGCTGGTCTCCATAAGAACCTCGCCCGTTTCCATGTAGAGCCTAAGCGACATGCCTTGGTGTTTGCCGTAGTGCCGACCGTTCAATGTCACATTGTTCGTCGTCAGGATGTCCTGGAGGCTCTGGCGGTTGTTCGCGCCCAGGTTGATCAGCTTTTCCGGGTCGATCAAATCGGAGCCGCCGACGGCCCTGACAACGATTCGGCCCTTATCGGCGCCCAGCTTGTAGGCGCGCCGGAAGAGCAGAGGAATCCCGGTATCGGCGAACAGAAATGGGTTGGCCAACGCCTTCTCTCGATTGAGGTTGGAATCGGGCAGCATGAAGTTGAGCAACCCGCCCACGCACGCTTCGGGATCATAGATCGCCACGGCCACGCCGCACCCCAGGCAATCGGTCGCCAGACAGCCGTTGGGATGATTGGTGGCCTTCATGTCGGCCAGATCAACCACCACCATGGTGGTGGCGCCCGTCGTTTCCTTCTTTTGCGTTGATGTGCTCATGTTTTTCTGGACCTCTTGAGACTATCTACCGGTGGCGAGCGGAAAAAGCCGATAGGGCCCCCATCTTTACCCTTGCCCACTCCGTTAAAGGTTTCCGGGCCTCGCAGCTTCCCCTGGCAAGGCGCGAAATAAGGGCCTTCCTGTTATTCATCGACGCGGCCGGCGACACGGATAAGAAGTTTTTTAGGCCCGCGGCGTAGAATTTCGGCGCCCTGGGCGATACCGACCCGGGGCCGCGCAAGGCCCTCAGCGCGATCTCGTCACCCCCTTCCTCGGGCAGTCGGTTGCAAGGCGGCACTGGGAACAGAGCGGGGAGACCGGACGACAAATCCTCTGACCGTAACTCACCAGCCAGTCGTTGATCGGTATCCAATACTTCGCCGGGAGACTCTCGCGCAGGGCCGTCTCGGTCTGGTCGGGCGTGCGGGTCGTGACGTAGCCCCACCGGTTGGTGATGCGATGGACGTGGGTATCGACGCAAATCCCCTGTTTGTTGTAGCCAAGCGTCAAGACCAGATTGGCAGTCTTGCGCCCCACGCCCTTGAGTTCGAGAAGTTGGTCCAGGTCGTCGGGCACCCAGCCGCCGTGCCGGTCGATCAGGACGCGGCAGGCTTCCAGGATCGTCCGGGCTTTGGTGTTATAGAAGCCAACCGGGTAAATGGCCTTGGCGATGCGCGCTTGACTCAGCCCCAGCATCGACGCCGGATCCTCGGCCAGCCCGTAGAGCCGTTCCGAGGCCTCGGCGGTCGTCTCGTCCTTGGTGCGCAGGCTCAGGATCGTCGAGATGAGGACTTTGAAGGGGTCGCCATTGACGTGCGCGATCTCGGTCACGGCCGGCTTTTTCCACTGGCCGACCACTTCACGCAGGGTCTCCATCACCGTCGCGATCGGGAAGGCGCGACGGCCCGGGTCGGCTTTCGCGCTCTGGGTTGACGTCCGGGCCAGCCTTCTCGGGGCGATGGCCTTTTTCTTAACGGACATGCCACGGTTCTCTTTTCGCCGCCGAGCCTGGCGCCGGGCGGGGTGCCGATGCGGCGATCATGACGCCGCAATCGAATGATACCAACTTGGAGCGTATTTATTCAGGGTGGGCTTCTTCCCCGGCTTCATCATGCTCCACCGCTTCGGCCGCTTCGATGAAGTCTGATGGCTCGGGCTGATAGAATAGGACGCCGGCGCCGATTTCAACGGGTAGGATTCGGGCCTTGACGCCGACAAGGCCCACTCTCAATGCCATGAGGGGCCATATATCCAACGAGGCAACCTCCCCTGAATCCTCCGTATCCTTGAGAATGGAAACCTTGAGGATGGTCTTGTCGTACGGACGAATCCCGCTGTTTGCGGCATAGGCGGTTCCCAATCCCTCCAGCTGAACGCGAGAGGGTTCGCTCTCCGTGCCCACCTGCAGACTCACACATCCGGACGCGAGAAGTAAGACAACGCCGCTCAAGGTGATGAGAGCAAAGCCCTTGTTCATAGTCCTGGTCCTCCGTGGTGAATTCCCTTGACGGGGGTGGTCCGTCAAACTGAGTAAGTCGCGCGTGATTTTACGCTCATGGTTCGGCCGCGCAACGAATATCGGGTCGATCGAGAACGCTCTAGGCGTTCCTTAGCGAAACCGGCCTACTCGGACAGGCCGGTGGAATCGTTTTCCTCGATAATAAGGTCAATGAAAACCGCGCCCGCGCTCGTCGTCTCCATCATCGAATGAATCCGAACGACAACCAGTGGGGGCTCTTGATGGAGTTCTGGTCCTCTCGCGATTGCGGAACGACCAGGATGGACGCGGCGCGATCGCGCAGCTCGGGTGGGACGGGGCCGGTGTTGGGATGCGGGAAATCGCTGGTCAGTTCACCGTCTTCGTTTAGGAACGCGGACAAATCATACGTCACGGCCTGGTCGTCGGTTGCGAGAAACTCCCCGGTGCCATACCCATAGGTCTCGCGAAGCCTCGCGGCATTTTCGGGCTCCTCAACCGAACCGACGGGGTGACAGGCGTCGCAGTTTTGGGGGACCTTGCTGACGGTGTGATGGAAGAAGGGATTCCAGCCGAAGCCGACCTTCCCATCACCGCTGGTGCGGACCTTGTCCCAAAATTGCGGCCGCCCGACTTCATCGGTGTACCTCATGAAAATGCTCATCGAGCTACACAGCGGCGTGATCTTGCCGCGAGCGTTGAGGCCCAGCGCAAAGAACTCGGTCGAATAGTCATCGCGTTGGGCGAGGATCCCTCCCTGCGTGACCTCGCCCGTCGTCAGATTGAGCTGCACGGAGCGATCGTTCACCTGGATATGGCAGCCAAAACATGTCTGCCGCCAGGATGTGTGGCACGTATAACACTCCAGTTTATCGGTGTGCGAGAACCCGTTGCCACGGACCCCCATCGCCCGACGCATGCGCGGATTGGAGCCGCTCTCAAGGATCGCATGGATCTGCGGAATCTCGACTTCGCGGTCTTGGGTGGCCAGCTTCAGGAGAATGCGATCGTCCTCGGCGCGGCGGATGCGTTTGTGGGGCCAGCCTTTCGAGTTTTTGAAAAAGCCGTCGGCGGGGTCCTCTTCGATCGCGGCGCGGACCGTCCCGTGGCAATCCTCGCAACGAATCCCCACCTGATAACGTTCCGAGGAGTAGAAATTCCCGTCGCCGTGGACGTCGCCGCCGACGTGGCAATCGGCGCAGACCATCCCGGCCTCGAAATGCAAATCGGGCGGCGTCTCGTCGATGAAGTTCGTGTTGTCCTCGTCGGTGAAATAGAACTTATCGTCGTGGCCGTAAATCGATCGGCCCAAAGGCACGGCGTTCTCGGGCGTCTTGTCGTGTGGGAAACCCCCTTCCCGAATGCCGCGATAGGCCAAGCCGATCCGCCCGCCTTGGAAGTGACAATGGGCGCACTGTTCGACCGGGATCGCCGTGGTCAATTCATGTTTGATGGGGTGCGGAGGGAAATAGGCCGGGATCGCCGGGTCCGCGGAGCGCGAGAGGCCGTCATCGTCATACAACATGTGACAGGCGGAGCAGCCCGAGGAGCGATATTTACCCGGGTTATCGTTCGGGCCGAAATCGCTCAGATGGCAAGTTGGGCAGGCTTTGGGCAGGTAGATGTCGAGCACCGCCTGGATGTTGTCGCGTTCGCCCAGATCGGGCCCACGCAACGCCTCGAAGCCGGCGACGGTGCCCTCCGGAGCCGTCTGGGGGTCAAAGTGTGGGTTGGTCCGGTCGACCGCCGCGTAGATCGACTCCCGATCCTGGCTGCCCGCCAAGTAGCGGGGGAGCGTGTAGTGCCCGGCATAGGTCGACATGACCGACGAGGGAACGGAATCGACGATCTGCTGGTGGCACCCGCCGCCGGTGTCGGCCGGGCTGTCGGCACCGCAGCTCTGGGCCGCCACCCTCAAGTCGCCCGGATTGACGAATCGCACATAGTCCGCGTCAACTTGATCAAGTTTATCAAGCGCCAGGTTCTTGATGAAACCGGGGCCGCTGGTCGGGAAGACGTGGGCCTCCTCGTAGGTGTTCGAGTCGTTGTTCCCCCCGTGGCAATCGATGCAATCGAGCGCAAGCCAGGGATGGGGGTCTTCGATGCCGGCGCGCATCCCGCTGATCGGATTGAGTGGACGGTGACAACCAATGCACCCGGTCTCGCCCGCGGGCGAGACGATCAGGTCGGGATTGGGCAGTTCCTCCAGCTCGTCGCGCCTGAGCGTCAGCCGCAGTTTTTCCCGGACCATGAGCCCGTCGCCGTCGGTCAGACTCGCGGTGAGCAGCACTTCCTGGTTCTCGAGGTCGAGGACATTAATGTTGCGAGGTATGGCGAAGATAAGCCCCAAGGCCTGGGCGTAGCCGTCGCTGCGCAGCAGGAGATCGGCGGTTTGCTCGGCGTCGAGTATCAATCCACTCTCCACCTCCAGACGGATCCGAATCGTGGCCGGCAGTTGCGCGTTCACGCAGCGCGCCTCGACGTGAAGCGTGAGATTGGCCCCGCCTTGAGGAAACGCCGTGACCTCGAACAGGTCGCAATTCTGGAGCCGGCCGAAACTACGCGTGTTGCGACCCACGTGCAGGACCAATCCCTCGGGGCATCCGGCCTCCGGTTCCGCGATGCGCTCCGCCGGCTCCCCCGCGCAACACGGGGTGCTTATCGGAATCGGGATGAAATCACAACCCGTGGCGGGGTCGCAGTCCGGATCAGTGCAATCACTGAGAGGGATCACCTGGAAGATTAAGATGCCATCGACCGCCATGGGCGGATCGCCGTCGTCGGTCACGCGAAAATCGATATAAAACGGACCCAGTTGCTCGATGCCGGGGGTCCAGGTCAAGACTCCCGTCAGCTCATCGAGTTGCGCCCCCAAGGGGAGGTTGTCCGAGGCGTAGCGCAAGTCGCCGCCTTCGGGATCGCTCGCATCAATCGGCAACTGGATTGCATGGCCCGGATAGGCCCGATAGATGCCGTGACTAGGCAGGGTGGGAAGTTGGTTCGCGCCCTTTTCGTGGATTTCCAACGCGACTGAAAAATCTTCCGTCGGTAGGCCCGAAATCAGGGTAATGATCACCAGGCTAATCGAAATACGCGACAAACTATAGTTCATTACCGTCCGCAATACCCCGGAAAAAAGCGCGCAACCGGCTGATCGATGAAGCAGGTTTTGATAGAGATCGCCTTCCGCGCCGACTTCATCCAACCGTCCCCATGAACTCCACCGGTATTCTCACCTTATTCACCCGCAAGCGCAAGTTTTGTCTTGAACTAACCCATTTCCCGCAGTTCAGAGCTTAGAAGTGCCCGTTTTCGAGGAAATTTTCATTTTTAGGGTAAAAGTCTGCACTACATTTTGAATTCTTTTGGATCGGTTCGGCAGTGGAAGCCCCAGACGCTGGAGCAGAATCGCGAGGTGTTTTTCGGGACGGCTGACGGTCCGCAGGCGGATGATGCTGAGACCGACCCTGAGACGGCGCATGATGTGGATCCTCACCGCCGAGCCTATCACAGTCGGTTCCAATTACACGAGAACCGCGCCTCAAACGCCGATAAACGCCCGTAGCGGCGGTTTCCGCCGTGCGCGTGTGTTCAAAGGTCGCTGGCGAAATCGAGAAAAATAAAAAATCGTGAGCGCCGGGCCTCCGACGACCCGCCCCCCCCCCCGGCCTTTTCGTGTGGAGGGGGTGGCCCCCCTCCGTCGCAACCAACTTCAAGCGAGCCGCCCGCGCAACCGCCGGCACGCACCGACGCCGGCGGACGAAGAAAGGCCCCGGTGAGGAGGTCCTCAGCCGGGGCGGGAATGTTTCCGGAATGTTTCCGGGAACGGGGCCGGAATCGGGCCCGAACGGAGGCGGTATTGGGGTTTTATGGCCTTACGTGATTTATTACAAAACCCCTGATTTTATTGGCCGAAATGCTGGTGGGTGGAGCGGGACTCGAACCCGCGACTCCCAGCTTGTAAGGCTGGTGCTCTAGCCATCTGAGCTACCCACCCCAAAAACACTTATAAGTTAAAGGGTACCAGTGTCTTAGGGTGAGTCAAGCCAATTCCGTGAATCCTTCATTCCGGTCTCATTTCGACCCGATTCCGGCCCCGTTCCCGGAAACATTCCGGAAACATTTTAGGCCCCGGCTGGTTTTGCACTGTCCGGGGTTTCTTTTGTACCCCACGCATGGCGCGGACCTAGGAGCCTGTCTGAGAATCTCTCGTGGCGGGATGAAGAAATCGAATGATCGCTTGACATTTATTTGACGCAAGAATTATCATTAACGCAGGAACAAGCGAACCTATTTCCGACCCTTTCAGCCCGATCAGTTGCTCCTGTTGCCGCCTGACCTGCGCCAGTGGCTGCCGCCCGATGATCTGGCGTTCTTCATCATGGATATCGTCGACCAGCTCGACCTCAGTCCCAATCTACCGAAAACACGGCGGGTCCAAAGCAGGCCAGCCGCCCTACGATCCGCGGATGATGGTCGGTTTGGTGATCTAAGCCTATCGCGTGGGCGCGCCCAGCTCGCGCAAGATCGAACAGTCGACCTATCACTCGGTCCCCTTTCGCGTGCCGGCGGCCGATCAGCACCCCGATCATGAACCGATCGCGGATTTCCGCAAGCGCCGCCTCCGTAAGTTGGCGGGGTTGTTTGTGCAGGCGTTGCGCTTGCGCCGCTCGCGGATGGGCAAGATCCGCGAAGCGATGGCGGACTCGAAGCAAGAAGAGGTCGAGGCTCAAGCGCGCCGCGCGTATGATTACGGTAGGCAATGCTAATGGAAACAGGCGCGGTCTCGCGCAGGTGCTTGAGCAGACGCGTCAGCACGCGGACCGAATCGTTGAGCAGACGCGCGCCGACCGGATGGGAGATGTCGGTCTGGGCCACACTCGTGTCATGGGGCGCCGCGCGGCCGTCTTCGGCTTCTTTTTTAACGCCCAACCGCACGACGGCTTCGTTGACGATCTGCATCGTTTCGGGCGAGATCATTTTGATCAGATCGTTGACCCGAGAGAGCTGACTGGGCTTGATCGCCTTGAGCGCCAGTCCCGCCGCGATCGTCTCCTTGAGCATCGCTTCGGCGCCCGCCGCTCCCACGCGCTTGCGCCAATAAGTCATGCTGGAGGGATCGATGGGCGGCCGTGCTCGAAGTGTTTCATGCCGCTCAGTGCCTTCCAATACGGGTTCTCGACCCATCCGGCCACCACGTCCTCGTCGCTCAGGTCGAACGTGAACTTAAGGTAATGCAACGCCACCATCAGCCGCGTGTAGCGGCCCGGCGCGCC
>Ga0310121_10004692_pt1 | contig 11953 bp, 8 predicted proteins | sample CB27_Tmax_986_MG_FD_203504 | JGI IMG/M metagenome (GOLD analysis project Ga0310121, IMG submission 203504) | Marine microbial communities from Western Arctic Ocean, Canada - CB27_Tmax_986 | ecosystem: Environmental > Aquatic > Marine > Oceanic | place: Canada: Western Arctic Ocean | collected...
TGGTAGTTGCCTTCCTCTCGGATGTCATCAATCGTATCGGCCATCTGAGTAAAAAGCGGTTCGACCAGAGCCTGCCTGGCCACCTCCGCCTCCTGTGACATCTGATCGACCCTCTGCTGGTATCGCTGCTGGAACTGCCCGAGCTCAGCCTCTCGGGCCTGGCGCACGTTCGGGAGAAGCGTGCTCTGCTGCTGCTGATAGGAACTAACAAGGCTATCTAGCTCCATTCCCATGTTTTCGACCTCTGCCGCGACGCGCTCCATCTGTCGGTCGAATTCTTCTTGAGCCTCGGTCGCCCCCGGAGCCTGTTGAAGAATCGCTTGGGAGTTGACATACCCTATCTTAAGGGTGCTTTCCTGAGCCTCAAGGTCAGAGGCAAAGCCGCAAGACACCAAGGTGACTAGAGCTACCAGGGTGAGTACACGCATGAAACCTACTCCGCTCGTAGGTGGGACAACTGTGGCCATCCCTATGAATCAAATATGGGCGAGCCCAGGAGCTCAACACATTTCTACAGACCCTGCTGTCCACCCATTCGGAAATGAAACTGCCATGCCGGCACGATCCTGTCGAATCCGTAGGCATAATCTAGTCCGAATGGCCCGAAAGGTGTCACTAGCTGGATGCCGAGACCAGCCCCCCGGAACAAACGGGAAGGGTCCACCTCTCTCGGGTGCCTCCACAGGCCACCGGCCTCATAAAAGGCCGACACAGAAATACTGTTGCCCAGCCGGAGCGCATACTCAGCGCTAATGGTCGTGAAAGCATCGCCGAGTCGTTCCACATCTCTGATAGTGCTGTCCCGGCGCTCGAAGTACCCCATTGGCGTTATTGTGGTCTCCTCATAACCCCTGAGCGGTTCTCCGAACTGTACACCCCCAAGCCAGAAACGCTCGAAGGGGAAAGCCTCAGCATTTCCGCTTATCATCCCCGCCCGAGCCCGAACTCCCAACGCGAAGCGCACAGGCTGGGACCCTGGCGAGTCGTCTCCGATCTGCCCTATGGGGATCCACCAAGCTCCCTCGGCAAGGTGCTTTGTGAAGTCACCGTCCCCACCCAGGTAACCACCGTTTAGCTCAGTGGTCCAACGCAATTCCGAGCCAACTGTTGGGAATAGCGGGTGGTCCAAAGTAGTCCGTCCAATCCCAAGGCTCAACTGGCTCATAAGGCCCGACGGCCGTCCGAAAAGAGAAGTGTCCTCAACGCCCCCCTCGAGGTCGTACTCTGTCCGCGAGACCGAATACCCGACAAAGGCCCGAGTGAACAGGGAGCCCCGCACGGGCATGCCGAGCTGGGTACTGACCCCCAGCACCTTCCGTCGACCGCTTGAGAATGAGAAGAATCGGTCTCTCGAGTTGAAAAGGGAGACGGTGCCGCTAATCCGCGACAGAGCGATTGCCGGGTCTGTATACCGGAGAATCAGATTGTTTTGGTATCGCCCGAAGTCCCAGCGGAAGCTTCCGGACTTCGCTTGCCCGAAGAGGTTGGGTTGGTCATATCCGACAAATCCCGCCAGCCCGGTATAACCTCCTACCGTCGTTCCAAAGTTGACGGAGCCGGTCTGCCGCTCCTCCACCGCGAAGGTGACGTCAATATCTCCGGTTTGCGGGTCAGGTTCGATCTGCGGAATAGGAAGCGGAGATTCAAAGAACCCCAGCCCAGAAATCGCCTGATAGCTCCGCATCAGACGATCCTCCGAGTAGACGTCCCCAGGGAGAAGCTGGATCCGCTCCCGAATCACCCGGTCGTGAGTATAGTCGTTGCCTTCAATAAGGATCCGTCGGACATACGCGGGTTGCCCTTCGGTAATAATCCATCGGAGGTCAACCGTCGGTGGCTCCCCATCCGAAGCTGACGGTACACGCTCAAGATCCGCTGAGATCTGAGCATAAAGATATCCAGAATTGGAATAGAGACTACGAACGCCACTGGTCGCCTCTTCAAATACCCCTTGATCGTACACCGAAGGCCCATCCCCACTATCTCCTCCTATTCCCAGGGATTGGAGGAGACTTTCGTCATCGGGTTGGTAATACAGGTCCAGATCCTGAGTGGGAAAGCGGCGATTCCCCTCCATGGAGAAGTCGCCCACCAAGTACTGAATTCCTTCGGAGACGTCGATCTCGAGGCGAGCCTTTCCGGTCGCCGGGTCGATAATCAGGGTGTCACCAAGAACCTCGAAATCGATATAACCATTAGACGCATAGAACTCAGGAAGCCGTGTCTGAAGGTCCTCCTCGAGTTCGGTTTCTTGGAAGGAACCGGACCTGAACCAAAAAAAGCCCTCGGAGCGGCTTGAAATCGCATCCTCGAGTTCGGAATCTTCGAACAGATCGTTCCCATTGAAGACCACATTGGCAATCGTCACCCTCTGCCCTTCCGTCACGCGGAGGACTAACTCGACATTACCCGGACTGTCTGGTATCGGGATGAGGTCCTGCTCCACCTGGACAAACGGGATTCCCTCTTCGGCGAGGCCATCTCGGATGAACTGTCTTGCTTGAACGAAGAGCTGCGGTGAATAGCCGAGTCCTGAATCGCTCAGGCCTATGTGCTCCCAGACATCTCCTTCGTCCAAGCTTTCGAGTCCATCTATAGAACGTGCACGTACCACAGGGTGTTCATCGACCTGAAAGGTGAGGGTGACGAACCCATCCGGCACCTCCACCGCAGTGACCGTGATGTCGTTGAAGCTTCCCGTCTCCCACAGTCGCTTTTCTGCCTCCTGGACTTCGCGGAAGCCAATGGTGTCGCCAGGGAAAATCGCGATCGTGCCCAAAAGGGGACCCGTCTGGAACACACGATTTCCCACTATGGCAACCGAATCGATTCTGACGGCACCTAGCGCCTGAGCCTCTGCCTCCCCTCGGGATACGAACATTACGGGCACCAAGGCAATCGCGAAGCCTAGGAGGGAATTCTTAATCGAAAGCATCACGGAGGCGTACGATGGGAACATTCGCCTACGTCTTCGTCGCTGACGCCTCCCGAAGAGTCAAACAGTCACCCTCCGGATCCACGCCAACCTCGACCTCGGTTCCAGCTCCGAACTCGGCTAGAAGAATCTTTTCAGACAACGGGTCTTCGAGGTACTTCTGAATTGCCCTCCGGAGCGGACGAGCTCCAAACCTCTGGTCGTATCCTTTCTCCACGAGGAAAGCGACCGCGGAATCCGTGATTCTAAGGGAAAACTCCTCCTCCACTAGGCGTCCATGAACCTCGCGAAGTAGAATGTGCACGATCTCCCCAATCTCCTCGCGGTCGAGTGGGTGGAAGACGATGATGTCGTCGACCCGGTTCAGGAACTCTGGATTGAAGGCCCTCTCGATCTCCTCCCGGACCTTGTCCTTCATGACCTCGTAGTTCGACTGAGGGTCGGTCGCGTGGAACCCCAACCCGCCACCCTTGGTGATGTCTCGGGCACCTAGGTTCGAGGTCATGATCAGGACCGTGTTCTTGAAGTCGATCACCCGCCCGTAGTTGTCCGTCAGGTGCCCTTCGTCTAACACCTGAAGGAGAATGTTGAATACGTCAGGGTGCGCCTTCTCGACCTCATCGAGCAGAACGACGGAGTAGGGACGCCGCCGCACAGCCTTGGTGAGGGCACCTGAGTCTTCATATCCGACGTATCCGGGAGGGGCACCAATGAGCCTTGACACAGAGAACTTCTCCATATACTCGCTCATATCCACGCGGATTAGCGCTTCTTCGTCTGCAAACAAAAACTCGGCGAGAGCGCGGGCGAGCTCTGTCTTCCCAACTCCTGTCGGTCCGGAGAAGATGAAGGACCCGATCGGCCGGCGGGGATCTTTGAGCCCAGCGCGGCTTCGCCGAATCGCCCGCGATATCACCGTGATCGCATCGTTCTGTCCCACGACTCTCGTGTGGAGTTCGTCCTCCATTTTAACCAGCCGGTCAGTCTCAGCCTGACGTAATCGAGTCACCGGGATTCCCGTCCACCGTGCCACGATGAAGGCGACCTCTTCCGGCGAAATCTCCGGACGGTTTTCCTTCCTCTCCTCCTCCCATTCGTCCTGACGCAGTTGGATACGGTGCTGCACATCTCGTTCTTGGTCCCGGAGTTCCGCTGCCCTCTCGAAGTCCTGATCTTGAATTGCGGTTTCCTTCTTCTCTGCAATCCCTGCCAACTCTTCCTTGAGCTCTTCCATGTCTGGGGGCGGAACCTGTGATGCGATGCGTGCCCGCGCCCCCGCCTCGTCAATGACGTCGATCGCCTTATCTGGGAGGAATCGGTCTGTGATGTATCGATCGGCGAGTCGAGATGCGGTGTCGATCGTTTCGTCCGGTATGATCACCTTATGATGATCCTCGTAGTGGGAACGCAGGCCCTTGAGAATCGCCACCGTCTCCTCCACAGCCGGCGGATCCACAATCACGGGTTGGAAGCGCCTCTCAAGGGCACCATCCTTCTCAATGTATTTCCGGTACTCGTTCAGAGTTGAAGCCCCGATGCACTGCAGCTCACCCCGCGCCAACGCAGGCTTTAGCATGTTGGATGCGTCGATAGCACCCTCTGCCGCCCCGGCACCTACGAGGGTGTGGAGCTCATCGATGAACAAGACCACGTTCTTGTTCATCGAAATTTCGTTCATCACTGCCTTGAGGCGTTCCTCGAATTGACCCCGATACTTGGTTCCGGCAATGACGGCGGCCATGTCGAGAGCCAACACCCGATGACCTTTCAGTGCCTCGGTGATCTCCCCTCTAGAGATGATTTGTGCCAAACCTTCAACCATCGCTGTCTTTCCAACACCGGGCTCACCGATGAGCACCGGATTATTCTTCTTTCTTCGGCAGAGGATTTCGATCACCCTCTCGATTTCATCCGCACGTCCAATGGTGGGATCAAGAGCCCCCTTCTTCGCCAGATCAGTCAAATCGCGACAAAAATGGTCCAGAGCGGGGGTCTTCGACTTCTTATCCCCTTTTTGGGGCCTACTAGCAGCGGGAGGCGACGAGGATCCGCCACCAATCCCCGCCGGTTCCACCGGTCCACCTCCGCCTCCTCCCATCTCTGACCCCAGCACCTTCAAGGTTTCAGCTCGAGCGTCTTCCAACGAGATGCCAAGGGAGTTCAGTACCTGTGCCGCAATCCCCTTCTCTTCCTTAAGGAGGCCAAGCAACAAGTGTTCCGTGCCCACGTATGAGTGATTGAGTTCACGGGCTTCGGCCATCGAAAACTCGAGCACCTTTTTCGCGCGAGAGGTATAGGGAAGCTCACCGAGTGCGATCGTGGCCTTACCTTGCTTTACCGATTCTTCAATACCCTCGAGCACCCGGTCTAAATCAGCGCTGAGATTCGAAAGAACGGCAGCAGCCACCCCCTCGCCTTCCCGGATGAGGCCGAGCAGAACGTGCTCGGTCCCCACATAATCGTGCTGGAGCCGGAGGGCTTCGTCCCTAGCCATGGCCAGAACTTTTCGGACGCGATCAGTGAAGTTGTAGTTCATTTCAGCTTTTGAAAGCGTCGGAATGGGGGATCAACCGGATGCCTCCGGTGCTCCGTTCCCATCGTGAGAGTCTTCACCTGGAGTCACGACTCCTTCTGTAGACAAGATCCGCCGCACAAGAGTCGCCCGATGTACATCACTCTCAGCGGAGGAAAGATCGCGGCCGGCTGCCTCTTCGAGGTGTGCTGGCTGGGCGAATACCATGATTTTGTTGAGCGAATATACCCGTAGGCCAGGCAGTAGTTTCAGGCTTGTGCCGAGCCGGACTCCACTAAGCAAATTCATCAAGTCCTCGAACGAAAGGGACCGCGCGTAGCGAAGAAGCCCGTATGCCCTCCAGATCTTGTCCTCAGTGACGGATGGAGCATCCCGAAGGAGGACCTGCCGCGCGTGGATCTCGTACTGGATTACCTGCCTCACGATCCGATCAAGGTGGTCGACCAGATCCTCTTCACTCTTGCCCAGCGTCGTCTGATTCGACAGCTGAAAGAAGTTTCCGACGACTTCGGATCCCTCTCCATACAGCCCCCTGTAAGTCAGCCCCACCTGAGAGAGGCCTTGGAGCACCTTCACGATCTCCTTGGTGAGAACCAGTGCGGGAAGATGCATCAGAACCGATGCCCTTAGACCTGTTCCGACATTCGTGGGGCAACTTGTCAGGAATCCGAACTCGTGATGATAGGCGTACGGCAACTCCTCCCCGAGCTCCTCGTCCAGACTATCGAGTAGATTCCATGCCTCTCTGAGCCGTAATCCCGAGAGGAGGGTCTGTAGGCGGAGATGGTCCTCCTCGTTCACCATGATCGAGACCGGGCGATCCAACGCGAGCACCACCGCGGTGCCCGGGGCTGGCGGAGAACCACTGTCCCCCATCAAGTCTATGGAGGCAAGCCGACGCTCCAGTAGGATCCGTCGGGACCGTGCGTCGAGTTTCCGCAGCTCCTGAATGTCAGCGGTCCGCACAAGCTCTACTCGGCTACTGACGCTGTGTACCTGATTCAACACAGCAGTACGATCATTCAGGCGGGCCCGAGGCCCAAAGGCGTGACCTTGCAGATTCCGGGCAAGCCGTACGCGGGTGGAGAGAACGATGTCGGCGTACTCCCCGCTGGCGTCGAGCCAAGCGAGGCCAAAGTCGCGGATCGAGTGCATCTCACTCATGGAACGGAGAAGTGGAGAGAGAAGTAGGACATGATCTGCGACTCAGGCCACTGGCTCAGTTGCCCGGATTTCGTCCCGCAGGTTCGCAGCCCGTTCGAACTCCTCCAACTCCACCGCCCGCTGGAGCTTCCGCCGTAGAGCATCTAGGCGCTTTTCCCGCTCGGAGACCGATGAGTCCGGAGAGAGATAGACCTTTCCAACATGCTGAGAACCTCCATGGATCCTCCTAAGGAGACCGCGGAGCTGCTCCTCAAAAGAAGACCAGCAGTGAGGGCAACCCAGCCGGCCCGCTTTCTTGAATTCTGCAAGGGTCAACGCGCAGAAGGAGCAGCTACGGGTCGGCATCTCCTCCGCCGGACTCCTCTCTTCCGGGCCCATATTGGCGAGGAAGTCTGTCAGGGGTAAATTCACGGGAACCGTGGATGTTTCGAGACCTTTCTCAGCAGCGCACCGGTCGCAGAGGTGAAGCGTTTTCATTTCGTCGTCCACGATCTGCGTCAGGTGGATCACAGCGTTATCTGAATCACAGTTCTCGCACTTCATCGGTGTTCCTCAACCGTACGAGTGATTGGAAAGCACTCCGTCTCTCAATTCCAAGATCCGGTCCGCCCGCGACGCCAACTCTGTGCTGTGCGTCACGAGAACTATCGAAAGTTCACGCCTCTCCTTGAGCTGAAAGAGCAGATCATGGAGCCCCTCGCTCGTTCGGGCATCCAAGTTCCCGGAAGGTTCGTCCGCGAGAAGGATCGCAGGTTCATTCGCCAACGCTCTCGCGACTGCCACTCTTTGCTGTTCTCCGCCTGATAGTTGCCACGGTTTATGTGTGCTGCGTCCTGACAGACCCACTGCGTCCAGCAAGGCCTCTGCCAGGGCCGCCGCCTCCGCGCGTGAAGCTCCAAGGATGAGCCTGGGCATCATCACGTTCTCGACCGCCGAGAATTCTCTAAGGAGGTGGTGAAACTGGAACACGAACCCGACGAAGCGGTTTCGTAACCGGGCAAGCTCGTGAGATGTCCGACCAGTTACATCGACTCCCCCCAGGCGAATCATCCCGCCAGTTGGCCGATCTAGCGCCCCGAGCAGATGCAGGAGCGTCGACTTCCCTGCCCCACTCGCACCAACGATCGACACTGCCTCACCTCGGTGGACGCGCAGGTCTACCCCCCGGAGAACCTCGAGTTCACTCCCGTCCCCAAGTTGGTAGGACTTACGGACGTCATGAGCGTCGAGGGACAATTCACTCATGGCGGATGGCTTCCACAGGCTGGAGGCGTGAGGCCTGAAACGCCGGGTAGAGTGTCGCTACGAATGAGATAACAATGCTCACCACAACGATGAAAGCGACATCTCCGACGTAGATCGACACGGGGAGTCGATCGATGAAATAGACATCTGGAGGGATCTTAATGATCTCAAATCGGTGAAGAGTCCAGGAGAGGAAAAGACCCAGCGCAGTGCCCAGCGCCGTACCAAGGGTTCCGATAGCTAGCCCCTGAAGAACGAAGATTCTAAGAACTTGACTATCGGACATCCCCATAGATTTGAGGATCCCAATCTCTGCAGTGCGGTCCACAACAACCATCACGAGGGTACTAACAATGTTAAATGCCGCGACCATAACGATCAGCGAAAGGATCACCCCCATCGCAATCTTCTCAAGCTGGAGAGCCGAGAAGAGCGACTGGTTTGTTCTCGTCCAACTCTCAGCGAAGTACATGCCTCCGAGCCGACTCTGTATCTCCGCGCTGACTTCCGTCGCTCTCCATGGATCGGAAATTCTAACCCCCAAACCAGACACCTGGTCTTCCCTCTGAATGCCTAGAATCCCCTGAACCCAACCCAAGGGTGCATACATATTGTTGAGGTCGTAGTCGTACATCCCAGTCTCGAAAGTGCCCGTGACCTCAAATTGCCGGACTGCCGGCCGGTATCCACCCATCGGATCCATGCCGAAGTTTTCCAACGAAAAGATGAGCAGACTGTCACCCGGAAAGACGGCCATGCGGTCAGCTAGACGCACCCCAAGCACAACTGGCGGGAGGCCCGACCTGGTCTCCTCCAAGGCATGGATGCCCTGGAGAATCTCTTCTTCCATCCTGGTCACAGATTCGTCGGGATTCCCCTCGAGCAAAATGCCGTACAGATCTGCCGGCTGCACGTAGTCCTCGCCGCGAACAACCACAACGCTGGTGAGCGCAAAGGGGGAGACGGCCTCAACTTCTGGAACCGTTCGGACGGAATCGGCCAGGGTCCGCCAATCGTTCATTCGGAGGGCAGGTCCCCTCTCGAGCACCATCACGTGTGGGCTAGAGCCTAGAATCTTCTCCTGCAGGTCTTCCTGCATCCCGTTCATGACGCCGAGGACTACGATCAGCGCGGTTACTCCGACCGTGATGCCGCCTAACGCAACCCAGGTGATGAACGAGAGGAAGCGGCCCTGCTTGCGAGCAGAGAGGTAGCGGTATGCTACGAACCAGGAGAGTCGGGCCTTCTGACGCTCCGTGCTCACCCGCTCGGCTCTTCTTCCGGTCGCAGAGTCGGGAAGAGGATTACGTCCCGGATCGAAGGACTGTCAGTGAGAAGCATCACGAGTCGGTCAACCCCGATTCCGACGCCACCCGTAGGCGGCATGCCATACTCCATCGCTCGCAGGTAGTCTTCATCCAAGGGGTGGGCCTCTTCGTCTCCTGCTTCCCTGAGTCGAGCCTGGGCCTCGAACCGCTCCCGTTGATCGATCGGATCGTTCAGTTCCGAGAAGGCGTTGGCGATCTCGCGTCCTGCAATGAAGAGCTCAAAGCGCTCGGTAAGAGTGGGATCGCCTCGCTTCAGCTTGGCCAACGGGGAGAGTTCCACCGGAAAGTCCATTACAAAGGTTGGCTCGATCAGTTCTGGCTCCACGAGAATGCTGAAAAGCTTGTCGAGCAATCCCCCGCGCCCGACGCTCTCCGACATCTCACCAGTCATGTCCTCAACTCGGGCTCGAAGGGCTTCCGTGTCGAGACTGGCCGCGTCCTCCCCCAGCTTATCGCTCAGCACATTCAAAAAGGAGAGGCGAGGGAATGGAGCCATAATTCCTATCTCTTGCCCCTGATAGTTGAGCATGGGTCGACCGAGCACCACAGTGACGACATTCTGCATTAATTCCTCCACGAGCCCTATCATCCCCTCGTAGTCGGCGTAGGCCTCGTAGAACTCCAGCATCGTGAACTCGGGATTGTGGATCCGGTCGATTCCCTCGTTCCTGAAATCCTTCCCGATCTCATATACTCGCTCGAACCCTCCTACGATCAGACGCTTGAGATAGAGTTCGTCGGCAATACGGAGGTACAGGGTCGAGTCGAGGGCATTGTGTCGGGTCGTAAATGGCTGAGCGGCAGCCCCTCCATAGATGGGCTGTAGAACAGGCGTCTCGACCTCCAAGTGCCCCCGTGCGTCCAAGAATCGCCGCAACTCAGCGATAACGCGCGCTCGGACCCGGAAAGTCTCCCTGACTTCCGGGTGTACCGCGAGATCTACGTAGCGCTGGCGGTAACGAGTCTGGGTGTCCGTAAATCCGGAGTGTACCACCCGCTCCCCAGTTTCTCGGTCTACTTCCTCCTTCGCGAGCGGGAGCGGGCGCAGAGACTTCGCCAGAAGAGTCCACGATGAGACCCTGACGGTGATCTCCCCTGTGCTGGTACGAAAGAGAACTCCCTCCACGCCGGTCCAGTCGCCGAGGTCCAAGAAGGCCAGGCTCTCGAAGTCCTCCTCTCCGAGGATGTCCCGGCGGAAGTAGACCTGTAGCCGGCCTGTGCCATCCCCGAGGTGAGCGAAGGCGCTCTTGCCATGGTCCCGCCAACTTAAGATCCGGCCAGCGATGCAAACTGAGAGTCCATCTCCGTCCCCCCTGAGCGTCCCCTCCTTCTCAGTCTTGGCGAATGCGCTCACTGCTTCATCCGTCCGGTGGGACCGGGAAAACGCATACGAGTACGGATCAATCCCCTTCTCTCGTAGGGCGTCCAGCTTCTCACGACGAGTGCGAAGAAGCTTACTCATCTCCTGGCTCATGCCGAACTCTGGTCTCCAAACCGCTTGAGATACGCCTGGATGAACGGATCTAGATCGCCGTCCATGACACGGTCCACATCCGAGATCTTCAGCTCCGTCCGGTGGTCGTTGACCATCGTATACGGTTGGAACACATAGGATCGAATCTGGCTCCCCCACCCAATTTCTTTCTTCGTGGCTTCAACCGCATCACGCTCCTTCTCCTTCTCTGCCGTCGCCCTGTCGAAAAGGGCGGCCCGCAGCATCTTCATCGCGGTTGACCGGTTCTTGTGTTGCGACCGCTCCTGCTGACACGACACGACAATTCCCGTCGGTGCGTGCGTGATCCGAATCGCTGAATCTGTCTTGTTTACGTGCTGGCCGCCTGCTCCCGAAGCCCGAAACGTATCTATGCGAAGATCCTCCTCGTCGATCTCCACCTTTATCTCATCGTCTACCTCAGGATAGACGAAAACGGATGCGAAGGAGGTGTGCCGCCTCGCCTGGGCGTCGAAAGGCGAGATGCGAACCAGCCGATGCACGCCCTTCTCTGCCTTCAGGAATCCATACGCATCCTTGCCGGTGACCTCCACGCTCACTGCCTTGATCCCGGCCTCCTCTCCAGGCTGGAGATCAAGGATCCTGAGATCGTATCCGTGGCGCTCAGCCCATCGCTGATACATGCGAAGGAGCATCTCCGCCCAGTCCTGCGATTCGGTTCCCCCCGCACCGGGGTGAATCGTAAGGATCGCCCCACGATGGTCGTTATCACCCTGGAGCATCGTCCGAAGTTCAAGCTGGCCCAGTCCCTTTTCAAGGTGTAAGACCTCTCGCGACCACTCCTTCTCCAACTCAACGTCGGGGTCCTCCCTGAGAAGTTCGGCGAGCTCGACCAGATCGGTCGCCTTCGAATCCAGCTCCGCCCACGGCTCCACCCAGCTTCTCAGCCACTTCACCTCTTCTATCACCTCCCGTGCCCGATCGGGACGATCCCAGAAGCCTGACTCGACCATCTGTGCCCCCAGCTCCTCAATCCTGCGCTCTCGATGAACCAAGTCAAAGAAACCCCCTCAGATCTTGGACCCGGGTTTGGAGGTTTCTAAGTTCGTTGATGTTATCCGATTTCATTTAAGGGACCTATGGAAACACGTCCTCACCGTTGGCGAGGATCTCGTTGAGGGCTTCAGTAGAGTATGGCGTGGATTCCGCGAACTCCTCACTGACCTGGGCCATGTGACTCAAACTCTGGGCCTGGTTCGTTACGATGCGGATGAAAAAGGTCATGAGTGGGACCC
>Ga0310121_10004693_pt1 | contig 11953 bp, 10 predicted proteins | sample CB27_Tmax_986_MG_FD_203504 | JGI IMG/M metagenome (GOLD analysis project Ga0310121, IMG submission 203504) | Marine microbial communities from Western Arctic Ocean, Canada - CB27_Tmax_986 | ecosystem: Environmental > Aquatic > Marine > Oceanic | place: Canada: Western Arctic Ocean | collected...
AAGGGTTTTTCGGCCTTATCGTAAAAAACCGTGCGGCTCAAAGACCAAGAATAACAACTTTGAAAAGAAATTGCAGCGCGGAGAAATAAATCAGCAAACCCTATCTATGCCCCCTCACTTGCGTCACCCCCCATTTAGGTTAAACTGGCCTATTCGCTTTGCCACGGAACTGCAAGGCCAATGCTCCCTCAGAAAGATTCCGGTAGAGAGTAAAACTCGCGGAGCGTACTACTCAACAGACTTCCGGCGCATTGATGCGTAGACACCAGAATATTAATACTACTTTAACATCAAAGTAGTAACTTCTGACCAGGAAGTCACCGCAAGCCAACGACCGGTTCGGGCCAAGCTAAACAGCAGCCCTGCAGACCAACGAAAACGCAAAAAACACGTCGGGCGCATCAAATAAATGTGCACCCATGCGGACGGAGTCTAGAGCGATCAGCCGACGGGCGTTAGCCCACGGTTTAGCAGCACCATCCCGCGTCAAGAACCCCGCGCGATCGCGTGGCGGCTAATGGGGTTAACGACAATTGGAACGGATAAGCGAAAGTTGCTATAATATTGACAAAATACCTAATAACCGGCGGCGCAGGATTTATCGGCTCGAACCTCGTGCGCCTCTTGCTTAAGACGGGGCACGAAGTGCTCAACGTCGACAAGTTGACCTACGCAGGGAACTCGGAGTCGCTAAATGACGTCACAGGCAGCACCAAATATCACTTCGCTCAGCTTGACCTGCTCGATTTCACCGGCATTCGCGCGATCGTGCAGGAATTTCAACCCGATGCCATAGCCCATTTGGCCGCTGAATCTCATGTTGACCGTTCGATAGACGGGCCGAGGGTCTTTATCGAAACCAATGTTGTCGGCACCTTTAACTTGCTGCAAGTATCTCTTGAATACTGGCGACAGCTCGCCAACGTCCGAGCTTCCAGCTTTCGTTTCCTGCATGTCTCAACCGACGAAGTTTATGGTTCGTTGGGCTTGCGCGATTCGGGTTTTCTTGAAACATCGTCATACGATCCACATTCGCCCTACTCCGCCAGCAAAGCTGCCTCAGATCATTTGGCTCGAGCCTGGCAAACGACTTACGGTCTGCCAGTCTTGGTAACCAATTGCTCCAACAATTACGGACCGTATCAATTTCCCGAAAAACTGATCCCCGTTGTCATTCTGAAGTGCCTGCGTGGCGAGCCGATCCCCGTTTACGGCAAGGGTGAGAATGTTCGCGATTGGCTCCACGTCGAAGACCATTGTGCGGCGCTGATGCAGGTCTTAGCAGCGGGCGTGCCAGGCGAGACCTACAACATCGGCGGCAACAACGAAAAATCGAACTTGGAACTGGTCAGGCTCCTCTGCCAATTGCTTGATGAGCTGCATCCAAACCACGAAATCGGAAGTTACGAAAATTTGATCGAGTTTGTCTCCGATCGACCTGGCCACGATCTTCGTTACGCAATCGACGCCACCAAAATCAAAGACGAACTGGGCTGGGAACCAGCAGAAGATTTTGAAAGCGGATTCCGTAAAACGGTGGCATGGTACCTAGAACACCGCCCATGGTGGGAGCATATTCTCAGCGGCGAATATCAACTCCAGCGGCAAGGAACTGAGAGTCGAGCCTAAGTTGTCAAATAACAAACCCATCATTCTTCTCGGCGGCACCGGCTACATCGGCAGCGCAATTGCTCAACAGCTTGTCGCAACAAACATTAACTACCATACCGTTTCAAGGTCTGATATTGACTATACGATTCGCGACCCATTAATCAAATTCATTAAAGAAATTCGGCCAGCATTCTTGATCAACGCCGCGGGTTACACAGGCAAACCCAATGTCGACGTCTGTGAGATAAATAAGACCGAATGCTTGCAGGGTAATGCGACGCTTCCTGGTGTTATCCGCGCAGCCTGTGAGGCGACTGGTATTTCTTGGGGGCATGTATCCTCTGGCTGCATCTACACCGGCAGCCCCAACGAAACAGGATTCAAAGAAACCGACCCACCGAACTTTTGTTTTCGGACTAACAACTGCAGCTTTTATTCAGGTACCAAAGCGCTGGGCGAAGAGCTGCTAGCGGGTGCCGAAAACGTTTACGTTTGGAGGCTACGGATTCCGTTTAACCACATCGACTCGCCTCGCAACTACCTTTCGAAGTTAATGCGATACGAGTCTCTGTTGGAAGCGACTAATTCGATCTCGCACTTGAACGAATTTGCTCGGGTCTGCGTGGAATCGTGGCAAAAACGCATTCCGTTTGGAACCTACAACGTCACCAACACGGGCGCCATTACTACGCGGCGCGTGTCTGAGCTGATCAACGACAAACTGGGTCTTGATAAAGAGTTTTGTTTCTTTGCAGACGAAGTCTCGTTCATGAAAACGGCTGCCAAAACGCCGCGCTCCAATTGCGTCATGGACAATTCAAAACTTCGTGGCACCGGGATCGCAATCTCCCAGGTTGAAGATGCGCTTGCAAAATCGCTCGCCGACTGGCAATGGGAACATTCGCCAGCTTCGGTTTAAGTCATCAATGAACAGCCGATCGGTAAACGAATGAAGGGGATAGTGCTAGCGGGTGGTTCGGGCTCCCGTTTGTACCCAATCACTCAAGGCATCAGCAAACAGTTGATTCCGATCTACGATAAACCGATGATTTATTATCCGTTGTCAACGTTGATGTTGGCGAAGATACGGGAAATTTTGATCATCTCGACACCGGTCGACTTGCCAGCGTTCAAGAAACTACTAGGAACCGGCGAACAGTGGGGCGTGAAATTCGAATATGCCGAACAACCCAAACCCGAAGGGCTTGCTCAGGCATTCATTGTCGGTCGCGAGTTCGTCGGCGATGAAAGCGTGGCACTGGTTCTGGGAGACAATATTTTTTATGGCCACGGCTTCAGCGGGACGCTAGCAAATGCCGTTGCCCGAGACAGAGGCGCCACGGTTTTTGGCTATCACGTGACCGATCCCGAGCGTTACGGTGTCGTTGAATTTGACGACGGCGGTAAAGTGGTATCAATCGAAGAAAAGCCCTCACAGCCCAAATCGAACTACGCCGTGCCGGGCCTCTATTTCTACGACAATCGAGTTCTCGACATCGCTGCCAACCTAAAGCCATCTCCGCGCGGAGAGTTGGAAATCACCGATGTGAACCGAGCCTACCTGGAAATTGGGGAACTGAACGTCGAGCTGTTTTCTCGCGGTTTTGCCTGGCTCGATACTGGTACTAAAGATTCACTGCTAGATGCCTGCAACTTTGTCGCGGCGGTCGAGAAACGTCAGGGTTTGAAAATCGCCTGTTTAGAAGAGGTTGCTTTCGACGCCGGCTTCGTTTCGGCCCAAACACTAAAGTCATCGGCTGAACTGTCGAAGAGCGATTATGGCCAGTACGTCCTTTCGATATTAGAAATGAAGCGGACATGATGTCCGGTAAAGTTCTTTTCATATCGTATGACGGCCTAACCGACCCGCTAGGTCAATCGCAAATTCTCCCTTACTTGCGAGCACTATCTCGGACTGGATTCGAACTCAGCTTACTCACGTGTGAAAAGCCGGCTAATTTTGCACAACACCGTGAAGCCATTTCAAGATTATGTCAGGATTACAGGATTGACTGGCACCCACTTGCTTACACGAAATCGCCGCCGATCCTCTCAACGGTTAAGGATCTAAATGCCCTTCGTCGAACGGCATTCAAGCTCAGACAATCCCATGCCTTCGATATTGTCCATTGCCGCAGCTACATTCCATCTCTGGTTGGGAAATCGATGCGGAAAAAGTTTGGCACCAAGTTCGTGTTCGACATGCGTGGTTTTTGGGCGGACGAACGAATTGACGGCGGTTTGTGGCGGCTTAAGAATCCGATTCACCGTCGCGTCTATAACTTTTTTAAGAGACGGGAGAAAGAATTTCTAGAACAGTCCGACGCGACCGTTAGCCTCACCGAGGCTGCAAAACAGGAGATGTTGACTTGGAACTACAATATTGAAGCAGAAAAAATCCGAGTCATTCCTTGCTGTGCAGATTTCGACCACTTCAATTTCGAAACAATCGACGTTAACCGTACTCGTGCATTAAAGACCCAATTGGGAATCAACGCGGATGCAACCGTATTTACGTACCACGGGTCAGCCGGCACCTGGTACCTTGTCAATGAGATGCTTGAATTTTTCGGCATCGTGTTGAAGCGATATCCAAAAGCTCACTTGCTGTTCGTCACCAATGACAACCTAGCTCACGTGAAAGCAAGGGCGATGCAGATAGGTTTGCCTTCCGACAAAGTTACCGTCACAACTGCAGCGCGCGCCGAAATTCCTGAGTTGTTGTCCGTGACAGACATCAGCTATTTCTTCATAAAACCAGCCTATTCGAAGATGTCTTCATGCCCAACAAAGCTTGGAGAGATATTGGGGATGGGGAAACCGGTCATCTGCAATACGGGTGTAGGCGATATCGACACAATCTTTGCCAGCGGCGAACTTGGGCACGCACTCGATGTGAATGATCGGGCGAGTTGGGATCGGGCGATCGACTCATTGGATCGACTTGTCGAATTGGACCCTTTTAAGATCCGGCAAAGGGGCCTGAAACTTTTTGGTCTTCAATCAGGGGTCGACGCTTACCGTTCAATCTACGCGAAACTATCCAAGCCAATCGAGCCACTACGCAGCCGCGACAGAGAGCCGGATGAGGTTATTCAACCTGAAGTCCGGCATTGACGCTTTCAAAGAGCCGATGAAGACCAATGAACAACTTGGCCTCACATCAGATCACTGGACCGCAATTCAACCAAGTTGCGAGTACGCTTCTCGCACAAGGCGATCCCTAAAAACCCATTATTGTCAACGAGAATTCGGACAATACTGACTTGAAAACCGTCGAGACGACAAGATGACAAGATTTCGACGTGATGCAGAACAACTGTTTTTCGAAATCTTGCAATCCAGAATTCGACCTATATACCGAAATCACCCATTCAGAAATTCGACGGCATGTTCAAATAACAATAGCGACGGCATGTCGAAATCTTGATACACATAACTCTGGCAAAGCTGACTTTTGATGCCTGAGAATCGTATAAAGAAACTACTTATTGTATGTCCGTACCCTGTCGGAGTATGTGCTGGACAAAGATTGCAGTAGAGCAGTACTTTCAACATTGGAGAAAAAACGGGTTTGACGTAGAGCTTTCACCCTTCATGGATTTGAAGATGTGGAAAATTCTGTACGAAAAAGGCCGTTTCTTCGAGAAAGCAATGGGAACAATCAAAGGGCAGATTCGTCGCGTTCGCGATCTGTTTCGCATTCATCATTACGATGGAATCTATTTGCACATGTCTGTGACGCCCTTGGGGACGTCCCTTTTTGAAAGACTTTATTTGTGGCTTGAAAAATACACTATCTACGATGTCGAAGACAACATATTCGTTGAAAAAAGCTACGGTCGCAATAGGCTGGCCAAGTTGCTTAAGGGAGCTCCCAAAACAAAAGTGCTTGTTCGAAACGCAGACCACGTCATCACCAGCTCGCCCTTTTTGAATGATTATTGCATGGGCATCAATAAAAAGAACAGTGCACCTTCGTTAGTTCGTCAGTAAACGGACGACGTTATGTCAAAGCGGGAAAAACGGCCGACAAAGGACGGGTTGTGATCGGCTGGACGGGAACATTTACATCCGTGCGATTCCTGAATTTGCTAAGACCTGTGTTAGTCAAACTGGCGAAATAACGAAAATTTAGATTGCAGGTGATTGGAAACTTTGACTACCAATTCCCCGAAATGGACCTCGAAGTCATTCGTTGGACTAAGGAAAAAGAAATCGAGGATTTTCAAGAGTTTGATATCGGTGTTTACCCGTTGCCCGAAGAGGATTGGGTTTTGGAAAAAAGTGGATTGAAAGCGATTCAGTACATGGCGATGTCGTTGCCTACCGTTTCGACAAATTACGGTACTGCCATCGATATCATCGACCACGGCCAAAACAGTTTTCTCGCGAACACTGAAGAAGAATGGCTTGACCGACTAACCGAATTGATTGACGATGCTCAACTAAGGAATCAACTTGGCGCAAACGCAAGAAAGACCGTTAAGGAGAGATACGCGACTGATGTCATTCGTCATCAGTATTTGCAAATACTGAATCAAGTGATTTGACAAGCAGGGTTGGCAATTCGGCTAGTCCAGCAAGCTTCATCTCACGAAGTACAATAGGCCAGGGTATTGCCGAATTACGAACAATAACTTCAAGTCCATCCTCAAGAGCCGTCGCATGAAACGATACCGTTTCGAAGAAATAACGTCGTGTGAAATGTGTGGCGACCCAAGCGGTCAACACAGGGTTTTGGGCCAACGCTTGAATGGATCACAAGGTAAATCTCCAAAGACTAAGGTCGGGATTTCGGTATCCGTAAGAAAGTGAAGGACTGCGATTTGATTTATTCATCTCCCCAGCCGACACCATTCGAAATTGAAGAACATTACGGCTTGCCACCCGAGCAGTATTGGACCGACGAAAGTTACTTCCAACGGACGCCGGACTATTTTTCGAGACAAATATCGACAGCCAAAAAGTTATTGTCCAAAGCGGAAGGATTGAAGTCTTTGGATGTTGGAGCGGGTCTCGGTAAGGCAATGCTGTCAATGACTTCATCCGGGTTCGACGCGTTTGGATTTGAGCCCTCCCAGCCATTTTACGACCGCGCAATTTCAAGAATGAACATTAGTCCGGACCGACTAAAATTAGGCATGATTGAAAACGTCGACTATGAGCCCGAAATGTTCGACTTTATCACATTTGGAGCCGTGTTTGAGCATCTCTACCATCCTGCCTCATGTTTAAAAAAAGCAATGAAGTGGCTCAAGCGCGGAGGGATCGTACACATCGAAGTTCCTAATGCCAAACATCTCCTTCCAAAAATTATCAATTTCTATTACCGACTACGTGGCACAAACTACGTGACGCACTTGAGTCCAATGCACTCGCCTTTCCATCTTTACGAATTTGGATTGAGGTCATTCGAAAAACTTTCACCGAAACTCGCTTTTTCGATCGCTGATCATTATTTTGATGTCGGAACGCTCTACCATGTGCCACGCATGCTTCACTTTCCATTGTCAAAATACATGAAACTGACTGATACGGGTATGCAACTGACCGTTTTTCTTCAAAAGATTTGATGAGAATTCAAGATAGACAATATTTGCGCTTTGGCCCGCATTCGTTTCTAAACTCACAGTTTAGACCCAACTCAATTGATACAACAAAGTTTAGGGAACGAGGGTAGCTCAATGAAACAGGAACGTGTTCTCATCAGGAGATGTGGCGGAATGCTTGGTCGCGCCAGGTACGCCGTATTCTCCGAACACTAAGCAAACGTAATGGCAACGGATATCGACCAGAATATCGACTGGCTTTCCCACCTGGACGTCAAAGACTATTCGCAGTGCAAGAAAGTATTTGGTGAATTCGTGCGCAACAAAGCGTGGAGAGATATTGGGCATGGAGAGACCAGTCATCTGCAATACGGGCGCAGGCGATATCGACAGAATCTTCGCCAGCGGCGAACTTGGACACGCACTCGATGTGAATGATCGGGCGAGTTGGGAACGGGCGATCGACTCATTGGATCGACTTCTCAAATTGGACCCTTTTAAGATCCGGCAAAGGGGCCTGAAAAGTTTTGGTCTTGAATCCGGCGTCGACGCTTACCGTTCAATCTACGAAAGACTATCCAAGCCAATCTAACCTCTATGCAACTGCGACAGGGAGCCGGATGAGGTTTTTCAACCTGGAGTCCGGCATTGACGCTTTCAAAGAACCAATGAGGACCAATGAACAACTTGGCTGAACATCAGATCTCCGGAACAGAATTTAACCAGGAACCGAGAAGCCATCTCTCACACGACGATCACAAGATCGCCGCCTTTGTAAACGAAAATACGGGGAATATTGATTGGGAAACGGTCGAGTCATTTGGAGAGGAATGGAATAAATTCTCGAAGTTTTCAGATGCCGAGCTTTCGAGTATCGGCGGTGACTATTTCGACATTGTTACCGATTCGATGCTTGACAAAAACTCACGAGTATTGGACGTGGGTTGCGGAACGGGGCGTTGGACAAAATACGTTTGTTCACGTAGCGGGTTCGTCGAAGCAATCGACCCCAGTAAAGCAGTGCTGGTTGCCGCTGCCATGTTGGCCAATGAAAACAATGTTCGAGTCTCTCAGGCCGAAGTAGATAACATTCCGTTCGAAGACGCATCGTTTGATTTCATTTTTAGTCTGGGCGTTCTGCACCATATTCCTGACACGCCAACCGCCATGAAAAAGTGCGTTGAAAAGCTGAAGCCAGGTGGCCACTTTCTTGTCTATCTGTACTACAACTTTGAGAACCGGGGTGTGCTGTTTCGATTGATTTTTCAGCTCTCCAATCACATACGTAGCGCAATCTGTAAATTGCCCACCGGTCTAAAAAAACCTGTCTGTGATTGCCTGGCGTTCACAATCTATTTTCCGCTCGCGCTGTTGAGTCGACTGAAAAAAAAAATGGCCGGAGACGCCTACAAGAAAATTCCCTTGTCTTACTATCACGACAAGACTTTGAATGTCATGCGAAACGATTCACTAGATCGTTTTGGAACACCGCTTGAGCAGCGATTTTCCAAAGCTGACATCACGGAAATGATGCAAGCCTGTGGGCTGACCGAAATTCGCTTTTCTCAAAACGAACCTTATTGGCATGTCGTTGGCAAGAAGTAATAATCGAATCATGGTCGTTTCTCATATCCGGAAGGCGTGGATGGTGGCTAACGTCTCATGTACGAGCAGTTCATCAATCGTTGGGAACTGAATGTTTATGAGGTTGATATCCCGCCTTGTCAATTTTTGCAGGACAAGAGTCCCGACTCATTGCTACTACCGTGTCATCTGGTAATAACCGATTGCCCATCACTTCAATACGTTGCAATCGGCGAATCCTTGTGTTGTCCAAATACGATAGTTTGGCAGCAAGTGTGCGGCAGCGTTTCCAGTTATACGCGCCGCTCTTTAAAGAGAATGGTATCGAGCTGAAGGTGTCTCCGCTGTTCGACCGACAATACCTCGAATATCGCTTTCGTAATAATCGAGTTCGTCCGGGAACAGTATTGAGATGTTATTGGCGCCGCTTTCGAGCACTCTTGTCAGCGAGTAAATGGGATTTGGTCATTATTCATTGTGACGCACTACCGTACGTGCCTTCGTGGGTTGAATCGTTGCTAATGAAGCGCGGCATTCGATACGTGTTCGATTTTGACGACGCAATATTTCACCAATATGACGAGAGTTCTAACCTGATCGTACGCTGGATGCTGGGAAATAAGGTTGCTAAAGTCATAAGATCCGCTGCGCTGGTTTTTGCAGGTAGCGACTACCTCGCAGAGTATGCCAAACGAACAAATGAAAATGTGATCGTTGTTCCAACTGTGGTCGACACCGATCAGTTTCCGCTAAAATCCCATCGAGAGATTCCACCTGAAGATCCTGTCGTAATTGGTTGGATTGGTTCCCCGAGTACGACAACTTATTTGTCTGATCTTCTTCCAGCTATCGAAGCATTTGCAAGAACTCGTCCGGTCAAATTGATTGCTATTGGAGCTACTCCGTTGGGAATAAAAGCGGGCACCGTTGAAAACCGCGATTGGTCCGAAGAAACCGAGATACCAGATCTGCTGGACTGCGATATTGGAATCATGCCGCTGACGGATGTTCCATGGGCGAGGGGTAAATGTGCGTTCAAGCTGATTCAATACATGGCCTGTGGATTACCCGTGGTCGCGTCTCCCGTCGGCGCCAACGTTGAAGTTGTGCAAAACAACGTAGGCTTTCTCGCCAATGACGATCAGCAGTGGAGATCTGCGTTCCAGCAACTGGCCGACGACGCCAATCTGCGCAATGAGATGGGGCAATCCGGGCGTCGTTTTGTTTGCAACCGCTTTTCACTTCAGGTGACTGGGCCAACCGTGCTCAACTCGCTTCAAAAATTGATGGACGTTTATTAAGGCTCCTAGTACGAAATGTCTTTGACTCCTAACGATAGGTCTAGCACCTAAATGTGCGGGATCGCAGGCATCATTGGTGCGAATAGCTTCGAAAATATCGATCGCGTCACCGACTCTCTTGAGCATCGCGGCCCCGATGGCCGCGGTGTTTGGACGAGCGATGACCGATTAGTTTCACTCGGTCATCGGCGGCTTTCAATTATCGATACATCCGTCTCAGCCAATCAGCCAATGACCTCGGCTGATGGTCGGTACTGCCTGGTCTTCAACGGCGAGATCTATAATTTCCAGTCGTTACGATCAAACCTCAGCGTCGATCTTCGGACGAGTTCCGATACCGAAGTTCTGCTAGAAACCGTCGCAAGATTTGGATTTCAGGAAGCGCTTCAAAAACTCAATGGAATGTTTGCGATCGCTATTTACGATAGAATTACTCGCCAACTCCACTTAGCACGCGATCGTATTGGCGAGAAACCGCTTTATTTCGGCGTTGTCGATGGTAGTTTCATGTTCGGATCTGAGTTGAAAGCAATCGCAGCTCACCCTCGGTTCACCGCCACGATTGACCGCAATTCACTAGCTTTGTTTATGCGGTACAACTGCATCCCGGCTCCCTATTCGATCTATTCGGGTGTCTCCAAGTTACAGGCTGCCCACTACCTAACGTTGAAAGTCGCTGAAAATGGATCGCAAGATGTTTCAGTTCCTAAACTATATTGGGACGCAAAGCAAGTCGTCGAATACGGACTGAAACATCAGTTGAAAATGGATGATACTGATTTGGTTAATGAGCTCGAGTCGCGTATCCAATCAACAGTTGCGTCAAGGATGGTTTCAGACGTTCCTCTGGGAGCATTTCTTTCAGGCGGCTACGACTCGACGCTGGTCGTGGCGATGATGCAACAGCATTCATCCACTCCCGTCCGAACATTCTCCATCGGTATGGAAGAAGCGGGATATAACGAAGCGGTTCACGCGAAAGCGGTTGCCGCCCACCTCGGTACTCAGCACACCGAGCTTTACATCTCGCCCGCAGATGCAATGTCGGTCATCCCGAAGCTCCATAGCATTTACTGCGAACCGTTCGCCGATTCGTCGCAAATTCCCACCTACTTGGTATCTCAGATGGCGCGAGAACATGTCACCGTCGCGCTTTCGGGTGACGGGGGAGATGAGTTTTTCGCGGGATACAATCGGCACTTTTGGGCCCAACGAGTCTGGAAAAAATTATCGCTTTTACCACGTTCCTTACGAAGAATACTTGCGCGGCTGGCAAAGATTCCTGCAGCCAATCAGTGGAACAAACTATTGGCGGTTGCCGGGCTTAGTACCGACTTGCCGGGAGACAAGCTGCACAAACTTGCAACTGTTGCCCATGCAAAGTCAGCCATCGAAATGTACCACTTGTTGACATCGAACTGTCAGAAACCGGAACTGTTGATAAGGCGAAGTTCTGAACCGCAGGACATGATCACCGTTAACACGCGACATCCGGCGAACGCCGATTTCGTCGACCTAATGATGTATCTAGACTCCGTGACTTATCTTCCCGACGACATTTTGACCAAAGTTGACCGTGCGAGTATGGCGGTCAGTCTTGAGGCCAGGGTGCCCTTGCTCGATCATGAATTGGTCGAATTTGCCTGGCGGTTGCCCCAGCGGTTCAAGATCCGCAGCGGCAAAGGAAAATGGATCCTGAAGGAAATTGTTCACCGTCACGTTCCCGAATCGATGATGCGACGACCCAAAACGGGTTTCGGCGTACCGATCGATAAATGGCTTCGTGGCCCGTTGCGAAAATGGGCCGATGACTTGCTGGATCGTGATAGATTGGAGGCTGAAGGTTACTTCGAACCGGAGTTAGTGCGAGAAATGTTCGATCGCCATGTTTCTGGAAAAGAACAA
>Ga0310121_10004694_pt1 | contig 11950 bp, 9 predicted proteins | sample CB27_Tmax_986_MG_FD_203504 | JGI IMG/M metagenome (GOLD analysis project Ga0310121, IMG submission 203504) | Marine microbial communities from Western Arctic Ocean, Canada - CB27_Tmax_986 | ecosystem: Environmental > Aquatic > Marine > Oceanic | place: Canada: Western Arctic Ocean | collected...
AGGAATGGCGCAGGGGGAGCGATAATGATTCCTACATGTCCGACCCGAAATATTTCGGCGGCACGACATCGAACACCACGCCCGCAAGCAGTTCTGGCGACTCCGGAGATGATTCCAGCTCCGACCGGAACATAATCATCGTTGCCGTGGTAGTAGTCCTGCTACTGATTGGCAGCGGGTTGCTCGGTATCTACCTTTACGTCCAAGGCTCAGAGGATGTCGCCAGCTGGCATACAGTGGAAGGCATGGTTTTGGAAACCTACTACGAGGACGGAGAAGATTGCGCTGACGAGAATGATGACGGCTACTACGATGATGACGAATGTACCTTCTACTGCGAGATTAAAGTCAGATACAACTTCACCGTTGATAATCGTGTCTACAGTAACACAGAACTTGTTACTGGCGACGGCGAGCCAGAGAGCAGCTGCCAAGAACAGCTTGAAGGACGGTATGCAATCAACGGTACCGTCACCGTCCACTATAACCCGGACGACCCCGGTGAAAATTACATCGTGAATGAGCCAAGTTCGGGGATAGCAATCTTTTTTTGCGCCCTGCCGGTTATTATTATAATCATTATTCTAGCCGTCTTTTCCCAAATCCGCAGCGGCAACTTCGAGCCCGGGCGAATGATAGGATGGGGTAGATTTAGCGGGAGGTTCGGGGGTGGTTTCGGCCGCATGCGCTCACGCCGTGGGCGAACACCAGTGAGGCGTACGCGCACCACCCGGACCCGGTCCCGTAGAAAATAGACCATGAAATTTGATATCGACGAGGACATTCGAGTCGCCAGGACAATTCCATCGGAGTTCTACCACAGCGAAGAGATTTTCAGGAACCTGAAAAGCATGTTCAACAAGAACTGGCAATTCGTGGGGAATACCGACCTCCTGGAAACCTGCAACGTCCATCCCGGAATTCTCCTGGATGGCATGCTTGACGAACCGTACGTACTGACAAAGGACCGTGGCAGGATCAAGTGCCTTTCAAACGTCTGCACCCACCGGGGCAATATCGTCTGCAAGGAAGCATGCGATACGAAAACTCTTGTCTGTGGCTATCATGGCAGGCAATTCAGCGTGGACGGGAAACTCAAGTTCATGCCTGAGTTCGAGGAGGTGGAAAATTATCCCGAGCCCGGCGACAATTTGCCCGAAATCAAGACTGGTTTCTGGGAAAACATGATATTCGTCATCATTGACAAGAAATGTGAACTTTCTGAACTGACGGGACCCATAGCAGACAGGATGGAATGGCTGCCAATGGACGAATTCAGGTTCAAGCCAGAATTGTCAAGGAGCTACGAAATCAATGCGAACTGGGCATTATACTGCGATAACTACCTGGAGGGTTTCCATATCCCGCACGTGCACAAGGAACTGAACCGGGAACTGGATTATGATGAGTACCATACCGAGACTGTCGAAAATATCGTGCTGCAAATCGGGATTGGGAAGGATAGCGAAGCAACTTTCGAACTCCCCGAGGGCCATCAGGACCGGGGCAGGAACATAGCAGCCTACTATTTCTTCCTCTTTCCGAATATGATGTTCAATTTCTATCCATGGGGGCTCTCGGTCAACGTCGTCGAACCGGTGGAACCCGCCAGGACCAGGATTCAGTACCTGACATACATCTGGAAAGAGGAACTTCGGGGCAAAGGGGCCGGAAGCGACCTTGACAGAGTTGAACTGGAAGACGGGGAAATAGTCGAATCGGTGCAGAAGGGCGTCATGTCACAGTCGTATGACCGGGGAAGATACTCTCCAGCCAGGGAGGCCGGGGTGCACCATTTCCACCTGCTCCTGCAGAAATTCTACGGATAGCTAGCGCCGCCATGGCCGGCGAGCCTCGGCCAGCCGGTCGAGTAGTCGCAGTGAGGCAGGATAGCGGCGCGGTGACGTGAGTCGCAGGTAGGGTAACGACGCCAGGAGCCGGCCGGTACCGGAAATCACGAATACCCAGTAGATTGCCTGCGCCGTGCTACCGAGATAGCCGTCGAGGAATCCGGCTAGGTAACCTCCGGCCAGTGCGCCGATGAAGGTAGTAATCCCGATGCGGGTGTTGTAGTAGCTGAAGTAGCCCGCCCGCTCACCGCTGGGTGCCAAGTCCAGGATGAGGGTGTTGGTCGATATCAGGAACGCACTGAAACATGGGCCGAAAATGACCACCTGCAGGACGTAGTAGACCCACAGGTCCTGCCAAAGCACGTAGATGAACGGGAGCGCTGCAAAGCCAATACGGCTGATGAACATGACCTGCAGTGGCCCGACGCGGTCGACCAGGCGACCCATCAGCGGCTGGAACGCCATCTCGGCTGCTGCACCCAGTATCGAGAAAATTACCAGTTGCGTATTGGTCGCGCCAATGACACGAATAAGCAGGACCGCAAACAGGGGCCAGATGAGCGACATCAGCAGGGTATAGACCATCTGGACCCGCACGAAACCCTGGAACGCGTCAGAGTGTGCGATGCGAGCCTGCTCGGTCTGCTGTTCATCAGGTATGGCCCCGGGGTCCCGGTAGGGCACCCGCACCAGTATCAGGCCCCCCAGCGCGGTTGCGGTCGCAGCCATAACAAACAGGGGGCGAAAGCCGTCGGCGGTCTCGTTACCCGAATTGTACACGAACCAGAGCGCTACGAGCGAGCCAACCAGGCCAGCCATGCCACCCACTACGTGGAACCGGCTGAGCACCCTGCCACGCCTGCCCGCTGGAATCCAGTCTCCCTGCAGCGCCGCCCAGGTTGGCTGTACGAGCGAGAGAGAGGCGGAATAGAGCACCAGTAGCACCAGTACCTCCTCGGGAGTCTGGGCTTCTGAGAGCAGCCAGAGGGCAAACCCCCCCAGGGCCGAACCAAGGATTATCCAGAAGGCCCGGTGCGCCCGGCGGTCAGATATCCAGCCCCAAAAGTGCTGCAGCGTGTTGGGAAGCAGGTTGTTGAGCGACTGCATCCACGCGAGCAGTTCGAACGAGGCACCCAGTCGCACCGCAAAGTACCCGAAATAGGACATCGAGATGTCGGACGCGAAAGAACTGGTGGCGTGGTACGCATAGAGCTCGCGCGGCCGCTCGATATCCGCGTCGCTCACTCGCGGAAGCTCGTTACGTCATCCAGTTTCTTCTTCTCGAGCACCGGCACCTCGGCGTCATCGGCAGGGTAGCCAGTCACGAGAATCAGGAACGCGCGCTCGTTCTCGCCACGGCCGAGGATGTCGCGCAGGAACCCCATAGGGCTGGGCGTATGCGTCAATGTCGCCAGCCCGGCGCGATGCAGCGCAGCGATCAGGAACCCGGTCGCGATTCCAACCGACTCCTGAACGTAGAAATTCTTCTTCTTGCTTCCGTCCGGACTGACTCCCCAGATCTCGGCAAATACCACAATCAGCCACGGTGCGATTTCAAGGAACGGCTTATGCTCGTCCGTACCCAGCACCGCCAGCGCCTCGAGCCATTCGTCGGATGCTCGCCTGTGGTAGAGTTCGTATTCCTCCGCCTCGGCCGCCTCGCGGATGCGTGACTTGGTTTCGGCGTCGCCGACGATGACGAAGTGCCATGGCTGCCTGTTGCCGCCGCTCGGCGCCGAGTTGGCCGCACGCAGGCACACCTCAAGGAGTGTGCGCGGCACCGCCCGGTCCGTGAAGTGGCGCACAGTGCGGCGGCGGCGCAGGTCGGCGACGAAATCACTGACGCGCGCCTGCATCTCCTCCAGCGGCAGTTCGCGGAAGTCGAGCGGCTGCATTTCCGGCGTGGCCACGCGCGGCGAGCGGTGGCGGTTATTACCACTCCGCGCCCGGCAAGGCTGCACGACTCCTAAATATCGCACGGCGGCTCCGACTCGGTGGAACTCCGCATGGCAATTGGCAAGCTGGACCGCGAACGGCCGGCGCTGGCGCTGTTACTACTGGCGTTCCTGCTCCTGTCGGGCTGGATGCTCGCGCAGCCGCACGACCTGACTTCGGCGGGGCACCTGAAGGACGAGGAGGGCTACTATCCCTGGGCCGAATTATACCTTGATGGACACTGGTCGCTGCCGCTGCAGCTGGCTAACGGCGACTACCAAGACGAAGAGGTGCTGACCATCGAGAGTGGACTGCCACCGCTGCAGGTGGCGTGGAAAATAGTGGCGCTGGACCCCGACGGACGCGCCGACGACCTGCGCGTCAGCGTGGCGTTCAACGACGGCGCGCCGGCGGCCAACGCCAGCGTCAGCATCCCGCGCCCGCAAGGCGCGCTCGAAGCGAAGACCGACGCGCAGGGCGCTGCGGAGCTGCGCGAGCTCCCAGCCGGCAACCCGCCGCTGCAGGTGCGCGCGTCGCGCGACGGCCAGAGCGTGGTCTACCGCACACTGCTCGAGGTGCCGCTCGGCAACGCGGCGCGCTACGGTATCGCGTCGCTGACGAGCATCGAGTTCCTGACCGACCACAGCCTCGGCGGGCTGCTCGAGGTGCAGCTGCCGGGCGACCGCGAGGGGCTCACGGTGCGCTTCAGCGGGCAGGTGCGCGGGGAGACCGACACGCAAGGACGGCTAGAACTGGGTGACCTGGGAGCAAAGCGCGGCACCCTGCAGGTCGAGCGGGAAGGTACGGCGGTTAGCGGAGCGACCCTGGTGCTGGATGACCGTGAGCTGGGGCAGACCGATGTGCAGGGGCGGGTCACGGCGGCGGTAATCGAGCAGGTACGGCTGACCATCACACTACAGGACATCCTGGGTATTCCCGTGAGCGGTGCCAGCGTCGAACTGGCTAGCCGTGAAGCAGATGCCCCGTCGGAACACCTTGGCGTGACTGCAGCCAGCGGCACGCTGGTCATGGTGCGCGAGCTGGAGCTGGGAGAATACCAGCTGGAAACGCACTGGGTTATTGATGGCTATGACCCGCCACTGGCGTCCGGCATCGCCGAGGTCGAGGGCGAATACCACTATGTCAACCACTGGCCACCCGGTCCCAGCGCGGCGCTGATGCCGCTTATCCTGATTGGTGCCGAGGGACTGTTTGGCACCCTGATGGCACTGATGGCATGCGCAGCAACGTACGGGCTGGCGCGGCGCTGGTTTGGCTGGCGCGTGGCGTGGCTGGCGACCGCCTTCACACTCGCTAACGCCACCGTCCTGCTCCTGTGGTTCGGCCAGTGGATGGGTGACCTGGCCGCCGTATCCTTTGCGCTCCCGGGACTCTGGCTGGTCGTCGAGGCGGCGCACCGCGGCCTCCGGGAGGGCGCCAGCCGGGCGGTGCTGCTCCTAGCGCTTGGCGGCGGGGTGCTGTTCGGAATGGGGGTGACGATGCGCTACACGACGGTGGTGATGGCTGGCGCGCCGTATCTCTACATCGGCTGGCTCAACCTACCCCCTGGCCGGACGCGTGAACTCGCGCAGCGGCTGCGGACGGCGCTGGCGTGGCCGGCGGTGCGCGGCCCGCTGTTGCAGGCCGGGGCGCTGACGGTGGGGCTGCTGCTGGTCGGCATCCCGCTCGCTGCCTACAATGCGCACTACTTCGGCGGGTCGTTCAACTCCGGCTACCAATCGCGCAACCAGCTCGAGGTCTCGAGCGACGGCGACAACCTGACCGTCGAGACACACGAGGCGTCGGTATCAATGTGGGACGGCTACATCAATCTGGGCGAGCAGGAGCGCGAAAACCTGCCGCAGGTCGCCAAGTTCGTCGCCGTATTCTTTCCCGCGCTGCTCTGTGCGCTCCCCGGCGCATGGGCACTGCGGCGCCAGCCGGCCGCCGGCGTCGCGCTGGGATGGTGGCTAGGCTCAATCAGCGCCATCTACCTGACACAGGGCTGGGTGCTCGCTAATACTTTCACCGACATCCGCTACTACCTGCCGCTAGCGCCGGCCGCCGGAATCCTGGCAGCGGCCGGGCTGGCGCAGATTTCCGGTTCGCTGGAGCGGGGTAAGTGGCTGGCGCTGGCCATTGCAGCGCTCATCATCGCGTCGGGCGCGGTCGCATTCGCCGACGCCGAAAGCGACCTGCAGCAGCGTTGGAATCGCACTGGCCAGCCGCAGCCGCCGGCAACCGACGTTACCATCTTCCAACTGACTGAGACACCGCAGCAATTCCTTGACCGGCGCGTCCACGTCGGGGGTGCCGAGGTGGTCGAGATGCGCGGCTCCGGCGCGGCACTACTGTGCGACCCAAACGAGCGCAACGCTACGGTCATGCTGGTTTTCGGCCAGCATCCGGTCGCGCTCGAGCCGGGCGAACGCATCAGCCTGTTCGCGCAGTTCCGCGCCGACCAGCATCCGGAGAACGACTTCGCGCTGTTCCTGCAGAGCACCGGCGACCTAGAGCACCTGCAAGGCCCTGACGGTGAGCAGCCGCTGGCGCAGCAGCACCAGCCACCACAGCCGCCACCGGGACAGACGCGCGGGAAACTGCCGCTAAACGAGGCGCAGCGGATGGCATTGACGCTCGGACTGGCAGCCGCCGTGCTGACTAACGGCGCCGCGGCGTGGGTGGCGTGGCGGCGCTGGCCCTAATTTATATACTAATGTTCGAGGAATAAAGCTTCAGCGGCGTACCTCGAATTCCGGCTCGTCGGCATCCCCGGGCTCCTCCGTGACACCGACTTCCACCACCCGTGCCAGCGCGGGGCCCTCATGGCACCAATCAATCAGCGCCGCGACCTGCTCCGGGGGACCCTGGGCAACCGCCTCGACCGAGCCGTCGCTGCGGTTGTGCACCCAGCCGCGCAGGCCGAGGCGCCGCGCCTCACGCCGGGTCGAATCACGGTAGAAAACGCCCTGCATGCGTCCGCGAATGCGCAGCCGCACGCGCCGTTGGCCCATCAGCTACGGTCCTGCACCTGGATGATGATCTCCTTGATGTCGCTGTGCGGCCCCTGCGTGGCGATGCACCAGACTGCGTGCGCCACGTCCTCCGGGAACAGAGCCCATTCGCGTTCTTCGGCGGTGCCGTACTCGTCGCGGTCGTTGAAGCCCGTGATGACGTAGCCCGGCGCGACGTAGGCACACTTGATGCCGTCGGGATAGAGCTCTTCACGCCAGGTCTCGTTGAGCCCGCGCAGCGCCCACTTGGTCGAAGTGTAGATAGCAGCTTTCGGGTAGCCAATGTACCCGACGACCGAGCCGATGTTCACCAGCTGCCCGCCACCACGCTCGCGGAAATGCAGCACGATTGCGCGCACCATGGCCATGCAGGCCCAGACGTTGAGCCGGAACTGCGCCTCGTAAGCCGCGTCCGATATCTCCTCCGCGCTCTCGAAAATTCCCATCCCGGCGTTGTTCACCAGCACGTCGATGCCACCCAGCGCCTCGATCGCGGCGGCAACGATGCGGTCCGGCTCACCCTCCTGTGTCAGGTCGGCGACGATAACGTGCGGCTCAGCACCCGCGTCGGAGATGGCAGCCGCCACTTCCCGCAGCTTCGCCTCCCGCCGCGCCACCAGCGCGACACGCCACCCTTCACGACCAAAACGCAGCGCGATGCCCTTGCCAATGCCGGAGGAGGCGCCGGTGACCAGAACCGTTTTCGCGTCGGTCATACTGGTGCAGCCACTCCGGGATTAAAGGCGTGGTGGACCGGCCGGGATTTGAACCCGGGGCCTCCTGCTTGCAAAGCAGGCGATCTTCCAGGCTGATCTACCGGCCCACGTGGGCCGGTATTTGGGGCGGTTTTTAGGGGCTCCGCTAAACCAGATGACACGCAACCGCGCACCCATCACCCTCGCGCAGCTCGGGGTATTCCACCGCACAATTATCGACCGCGATGGGGCAGCGCGGGTGGAAGTGGCAGCCGCTGGGGGGTGCGGCGGGCGAAGGGACGTCGCCCTCGAGCACGATACGCGCCTGTCGCCTTGCGGGGTCCAGCTCGGGGGTAGCGCTGACCAGCGCCTGCGAGTAGGGATGGCGTGGATTGGCGAAGAGCTGCGCGGCGTCCGCCTCCTCGACGACTCGGCCGAGATACATCACAGCGACGCGATCACACATGTGCTTCACGACAGCGAGGTCGTGCGAGATGAAGAGGAAGCTGAGGCCGAGGCGGCGTTGCAGCTGCTGGAGCAGGTTGAGGATTTGCGCCTGCACGCTGACGTCAAGCGCGCTGGTCGGCTCGTCGAGCACCAGCAGCCGCGGCTCCAGCGCCAGCGCGCGCGCAATCACGATGCGCTGCCGCTGCCCGCCGGAGAACTGGTGCGGGAAGCGGTAGAGGTGGTCGGGGTTGAGGCCGACCAACTCGAGCAGCTCGCGCGCGCGGTCGCGCAGCCCCCGCGTCTGGCCGTGGATTACCAGTGGCTCGGTGACGAGGTCCTTGACCAGCATGCGCGGGTTCAGCGCCCCCAGCGGGTCCTGGAACACGACGCCGATACGCCGGCGCAGCCGCCGCAAGTCGCTCAGCCGCAGCTCCTCCAGCCGGTCCCCCGCTAGGCCATCCGCCAGCGCCGGTCCCAGTTCGACCGAGCCGGCGGTCGGCGCCTCGAGCCCCAGCAGCGTCCGCGCCAGCGTGGTCTTGCCGCAGCCGCTCTCGCCGACTATGCCGAGCGTCTTACCTTTGGGCAGCGTCAGCGTAACGCCGTCGAGCGCGCGGACCTGTCCTTCGACACGGCCGAGGAAATCCCGGATGGGAAAATGCTTCGCCAGCCCGTGCGTGCGCAGTATCATGGCTCCACCTCATGGCACGCCACCTGTCGCGCGTCGCCGCGCAGCTCCGGCGCCTCCGCCCGGCAGCGGTCGACCGCCAGCGGGCAGCGCGGGTGGAAGCGGCAGCCGGACGGCGGATTAAGCAAGTCCGGCACACGTCCCGGTATCGGCGCCAGTGTGTCACTGGCGCCCGGCAACGCCGCTAGCAAGCCCTGCGTGTAGGGGTGGCGCGGATTGCCAAAAAGCTCGGCTACGGGGGCGGTCTCGACAATCGTGCCGGCATACATCACAGCAACGCGGTCGCACAGTTCGGCGACGACACCAAGGTCGTGCGTGATGAGCAGCACCGTCAGCCCCACTTCCTGCTTCAGCTGCCGCAGCAGTTGCAGGACCTGGCTCTGGATGGTGACGTCCAGCGCCGTCGTCGGCTCATCGGCAATCAGCATCTTCGGCCGCCCCGCGAGCGCCATCGCAATCATCACCCGCTGCTGCATCCCGCCCGAAAGCTCGTGCGGGAATGCGCGCGCGGCGCCGGCGGGGTCGGGCATCCGCACCTCTCCCAGCACTTCCTCGACGCGCGCGGCGACCGCCTCCGCGTCGGGCAGGTCATCGTGCAGCCAGACCGACTCGGCAATCTGGTCGCCGATGCGCATCACCGGGTTGAGCGCCGAGAGCGGGTCCTGGAATATCATCGCGATTTCGCCGCCGCGCACTTCGCGCATCCGCGATTCGCTCGCGTCGAGCAGCGACTCGCCGGCGAGGGTGATGCGGCCGGAGTGGACCCGGCCGGTCGAGGGGAGCAGTCGCAGCGTCGAATAGGTGGTGACCGACTTGCCGCAGCCGGTCTCGCCGACCAGCCCGAAGATTTCGCCTTCGCGCACCTCGAAGCTGACGCCCTCGAGCGCGCGCACCACGCCGTCGTAGGTGTGGAAGCGAGTGACGAGGTTCTCGACGCGTAGCATCATTCCCTCTGCCGCGGGTCAAGGATGTCCCGCAGTCCGTCACCAAGCAGGTAGAACGCCAGCGCCCAGAGTGCAATCGCCAGTCCCGGGAAGAAGAACGCCCACCAGTCACCCGCCAGCAGGTGCTCCTGTCCGTAGCCGACAAGCTTGCCCCACTCGGCCAGGTCGGGGCCGCCGCCGAAGCCGAGGTAGCCCAGCCCCGCCAGCACCAGCACGATTGACCCCATGTCCATCGTCGCGGCGATGACCACCGGCGTCAGGCAGTTAGGCAGTACGTGCCGGAAGATGATGCGGAAGTCGCTCGCGCCGGCGGCGCGCGCCGCCTCGACGTATGGCAGGTTGCGGACGGTGAGCGCCTGCGCCCGCACGATGCGCGTGAAACCAGGCCACCAGACGATTATCAGCGCATACATCAAGTATTCAATCGAGGGATTATTCGTCACTGCCACAATCGCCAGCGCCAGTATCAGCCCCGGAATCGCAAGGAAGACGTCGGTGATGCGCATCATGATTTCGTCGACGCGTCCGCCGTAGTAGCCCGAAATTACTCCCAGCACGACGGCGATGAAGGTGCCGCTGATGACCACCTTCAGCGCCACGTCGAGCGAGGTGCGGCTGCCCCAGATGATGCCGTACCAGATGTCGTAGCCCTTGCTGGTCGAGCCGAGGATGTAGCCGTCGGCTTCACCCCGCTCGCCAGTGCAGGACCAGTAGCAGGGCGGCTGCAGGTCGTGGTTGAACTCGAAGTGCTCGACCATGCGATCGGCGTCGCGCTGCCCCGGCTCGAGCGGAGCCAGGAATGGCGCCATGAGCGCGACCAGCAGGATGGCGAGCGCGATGAAGAGCCCCAGCAGCGCCAGCGGGTTGCGCCGCAGCTGGTGCGCCATGCGCCACAGCTCGGCCCGCCGTGGCGGGATTTCGGCGACGAAATCCCTCCAGTTGAGCGCCAGCCGCACCAGCAGGAACAGCACGAAAAGCAGCACCATCCCGGTCGCGTAGCCCCGGAAAATTCCGACGACCGCCAGCACGGTCCCTCCCGCCAGTAGTGGCACCCACAGGTATTCCCGCAACTGCACCAGGAAGTCTGCGCGGTCACGCCGCAGCCGCCAGCCCAGCCCCGCCAGCGCACCGAGCAGCAGCGCGTAGAGCAGCAGCTTGCCCAAACCGAGGCCGAGGTCTACGCTTATCCATGTGACCCCGACCAGCAGGATGGCCATCCCGGCGATGACCCACTCGGCGAGCCCGACGTCGCCGCTCAGCTCGACGCGTGGGTCAAGCCAGGCATACGCAACGTCGACGACGAGGTTCGCCAGCACGTAGAGCATCCCGGCGAAGAGCGTGTAGCCCAGGATGGCCGCGGTGTCGAGGTTGCGCATCGCCGTGATGGCCCATAACCCCAGCCCGGGCCATTGCCAGACCGTCTCGGTCAGCACCGAGCCGTTGAGCAGCCCACCGAACGCGAGGCCGAGCAGAGTCACGGTCGGAATCATGGCGTTGCGCGCAGCGTGGTTGACGACCACCTTGTGCTCGGGCAGCCCTTTGGCGCGCGCGGTGCGCACGTAATCCTGCTCCAGCACGTCGAGCATGCTCCCGCGCATCAGCCGGATGGTGGTCGCCATGGAGGCATACGCCAGCGTTGTTGCCGGCAGCAGCATATGCATCAGCGCGTCCTTGAAATGAATCCATGAGCCCGCCAGCAACGCGTCGACCAGCAGCAGCCCGGTGCGTTGCTCAATCGGGTCCTCCAGATCCCACAGGATGGCGTCGTAGCGGTAGCCCAGTGGCAGCTGCGTCGCGTCGCCCCACTGGAAGGCGAGGAAATATTTCAGTATCAGTGCGAACCAGAAAATAGGCACCGCCGAGCCGAAGAGCGCGAAGAGTCGAATCCAGTGGTCCTCCCAGCGATTATGCTTGACGCTGGAGAAAATGCCGAGCGGCAAGGCTGTCAGCACCGCGACGGCGAATGCTAACAACGAAAGTTCGAGAGTCGCAGCAAATTTCATCACGATGGCATCCGACACCGGCTGGTTGATGGTCTGCGAGTAGCCCCATTCGCCGTGGAGCAGGTTGTTGATGTAGGTGAAGTAGCGGACCGGTAACGACTTGTCGAGGTTGTGCAGCTTGCGCAGCTCCTCAATCTGCTCGGGGGTCGATTTCTCGGTGACGTAGGGCGCGACCGGGTCGCCCATCAGGTTCGAGAGCGAGAAGGTGATGAGCGTCACCCCCAGCATCACCGGGATGGTGAAAGCCAGCCTCCGCAGCACGTATTGCCACAGCTTCACGGCAGCGGCAGGCAGCCGCCGCTAAAAACCGCTCAGCCCTTGCTCAGCGAGTAGTAGTAGGTGCCGCCGTACATCGGGTTTGAATACCAGCCATCGAC
>Ga0310121_10004698_pt1 | contig 11944 bp, 12 predicted proteins | sample CB27_Tmax_986_MG_FD_203504 | JGI IMG/M metagenome (GOLD analysis project Ga0310121, IMG submission 203504) | Marine microbial communities from Western Arctic Ocean, Canada - CB27_Tmax_986 | ecosystem: Environmental > Aquatic > Marine > Oceanic | place: Canada: Western Arctic Ocean | collected...
GGTTTTGGTTGAAGCTATCATTGTTGAATTATCAGAAACAGCGGCAAAAAACTTAGGTATAGACACCATTTTCTCAGGTTCAAATGATGGCAGCATTCCATTAGGAATTACCCGTTTTCCTGGTACCAATTCTCCTGATTTACTAGCCATTACTGGTAATGCTGTTGAAGGCGGGGATAACACCACATTGAGTACTCTTGCGACGACTTCATTATTGAATACGCAAGGTCTTGTTGCAAGTTTTGGTAACATTAATCGAGACGGGAATAGTTTTGTTGGCATCCTTAATGCCATTGCAGAAGATCAAAATTCGAATATTCTCTCAACTCCATCGATCATTGCCATGGACAATGAGCCGGCAAGCCTAATCATCGGGCAAGAAATACCGATCACTACAGGAGAAAGTTTGGGGGCAAATAACGCTAACCCATTTCGCACAACGTCAAGACAAGAGATTGGTGTAAAACTATCCATCACCCCACAAATTAATGAGGGTAATTCAGTGATTTTAGAGATCAAGCAAGAAGTGTCTGGGGTAGCCGGAGCAATAACAAGTGGCAGCGATGTCATCACTAATAAACGCTCGATAGAAACCACAGTGTTAGTGGATAATAATCAGATTATTGTTCTCGGCGGCTTGATTGATGATGATGTCCAAGAATCAATCAAGCGGGTTCCGGTGCTGGGCAGTATCCCGATTCTAGGTCGCTTGTTCAGAAGCACATCAAAGTCTGTGGTCAGAAGAAATCTTACTGTCTTTCTTCGGCCAACAATATTAGCTGATTCTAAATCTGTTAATCAAGTTTCCTTAGACAAATATAACTTTATTAAAGCAGAAGGCCTTCTCAACGAAGAGAAGCAGAAGATCATAAATCTAACGCCAGAAGACAAAGCTGAATAACTGGATCCTTGGTTATGGCACAATCGGCATCGACAACACAAAAAAGTAATTTACTACCCTACGATTATGTCAAAGCCAATCAGATCATTGCCTTAGAAGAAGCAGAGGGTTGTCGAGTTATATCCACTGCAGCCATATCCATTGAAACTTACCACGAGTTATCGAGGTACTTAAATCAAGATTTCAAGATGGAAATCTGTGACGCTGATCGTTTCGATGCACTGCTCACAGGTATTTTTAGTACCGGCAATGGTTCTGACCCATTCTCTGATGAACTTAATGAAGGATTTGATCTAAAGTCATTTGCCAACTCCATCGCTCCAACAGAGGATTTACTAAGTGGCAATGATGATGCGCCAATTATTAAATTGATTAATGGAGTCATCAGTCAGGCTATTAATCAGCGAGCCTCAGATATCCATTTCGAACCCTACGAAGATCAATTCATCGTTCGTTATCGAATTGATGGAATTTTAAAGAGAGTCCTAACACAAGACTCTAGGATTGCTCCTCTGGTTATTTCAAGGATAAAGATTATTTCAAGGCTCGACATTTCAGAAAGAAGATTACCTCAGGACGGCAGAGTGTCGTTGTCATTAGGTAAAAAGAGGGTTGACGTTAGAGTCTCTACCCTGCCTTCATCCTATGGTGAACGAATTGTTCTGCGTTTACTTGATAAGCAATCAGCACAGATTAATATCGATGATCTTGGTTTAAATGAAAAAATTTTAAGAAATTACAAAAGAACACTAGGGGCATCGGAAGGCATTATTTTAGTAACTGGCCCAACAGGCTCTGGTAAAACAACTACTTTGTATGCTGGGCTTCGATTCCTTAATGATGCCTCACAAAATATTCTCACCGTTGAAGATCCAATTGAATACACATTAAAAGGCATAGGTCAGACTCAAGTTAATATGAAAACGGGCTATGATTTTGCTAAGGGTCTGCGTTCAATGCTAAGACAAGATCCTGATATCGTCATGGTAGGAGAGGTAAGGGATCAAGAAACGGCTAGAATTGCTATCCAGTCAAGTTTAACCGGTCATTTGGTGCTATCAACCATTCACACAAACAGCGCGGTAGGTGCCATCACTCGTTTGCGAGACATGGGGATAGAATCATTTTTGCTGGCTTCAAGTTTAAAAACCATCATTTCTCAAAGATTAGCTCGACGTTTATGCCAAGAATGTAAACAGGAAACTACATTAACCACAGATTTAGCTAAGATATTTGATCTGCAATCAAATCAAACTGTTTACACCGCCTCAGGTTGTGACCATTGTGATGCATCAGGTTATTTGGGAAGAATTGCTATAGCTGAATCAATCCAAATTGATGAGCAATTAAAGAGCCTTATCCATGAAGAAGCATCAGAGCAACACATCAAGAGCTATGCTTTTAAAGACAATGCATCAATTGATGAATTAGGTCGTGACCTGCTTCTCAATGGCTTAACCTCAGCTGAAGAACTCATGAGGATCAATAACCAGAAAGAAGATGCCAGCTTATAGTTATATTGCATTTAATGCTGATGGAAAAAAACAATCAGGCTATATCAGTGCTAATTCTGAGCGTGAAGCTAGGAAATTGATCAAGGCCCTTAGCCTTACCCCAATTGGAATAGAAGAATCAACTAAAGCATTAAAAAATAAAGCACATGTCGGTTCAAAAGCATTGGTTTTAGCCACACGGCAAATGTCAACTCTCCTTGATTCTGATATTGCTCTTGATGAAGCACTTAAGATTGTCGCTGACCATGTAAGCAATCAAGAATTATCCAGTATTTTTTATGAAATTCGTGAGCAGGTTATTCAAGGGAGAAGACTAGGTCAGGCGATGATGAATTTCCCAAATGTTTTTCCTAACGCCTATGTCTCTTTAGTCGGCGCCGGTGATGCATCAGGTAAGTTAGGCTTAATGTTTAATAATCTAGCGGATTATCTTGAAGAGTCAGAACAAATAAAACAAAAGATTTTTTCAGCGTTGACTTACCCAGCTATCTTGATTGTTTTTTCTATAGGGGTCATTGTTGCGTTATTAACTTTTGTGATGCCACAAGTTGTGAGCCAGTTTATTAGAGCCGGAGTAGACTTGCCGCTTTTAACTGAAATTCTTCTAACCGTATCAAACAACATGCCGGTGATTATCATGGTGTGTTTGATGGTGTGTTTCAGTTTATTATTAATCTACCGCAAGATCCTTGCTAACCAAACAAAATTGATTGCTCTCCACAAGAGATGGTTATCTTTACCATTAATTGGTGATTTTATTTTGAAAGCTGATTTAGAAAGGTTTTCAAGCACCATGCATTTACTGCTTAATTCAGGAATTACTTTAGACACGGCCATGCAAGAATCTTCAAAAGTGGTGAATAATCAATATTTAAACCAATTAATCAATCAGGCAAACAAGGAAATTTCTGAAGGCAGGGATTTTATTGTTTCTTTAGAAGACACTTCAATATTTCCGGATATTTTTATCCAGTTAATTGCCAGCGGATATATTGCAGGTAACCTTACTGATATGTTTCAGAAAGTTTCTGAGTTTATGAAATCAGAAATTGAAGCCAGGAGGAGTATGGTCTTGTCTCTATTAGAGCCTGCAGTCATTATTATTATGGGGGGCTTTATTTTGTTGATTGTTTTAGCAATACTGATACCTATAATGCAAATGAATGCAGTAACAATAGGTTAACTATGGAACATCATAAAAAAGGATTTACACTAATCGAGTTGATGGCTGTCATTGTCATTTTGGGCATATTGACCACCATCGTGGTTATCAATGTGTCACCTTTTCTGCAACGCGCTAATTTTGAGAAAATAAGAGCTGATTTATCTCAAGTTGAGAAAGCTCTAGAAACCTATCGATTTCAGCATTATTCCTATCCCACAACTGAACAGGGTATCGAGGCTCTTTTTGTTGCTCCAAAAGACATAAAGAACCCAAATCTATACCCTCCAGATGGATATTTATCCTCAGTTCCTCAAGATCCTTGGGGCAGTGAATACCTTTACTTATTTCCAGGTCAATACTCGAAATACGATGTGTTTACTTACGGCGCAGACGCGACTGTTGGAGGAGAAGGAGACAATGCTGATGTTGGTAATTGGCAGAACAAATAAGAACGGATTTACCCTTATTGAACTTTTAGTGGTGCTTGTTATCATCGGCATTGCTTCCAGCTATATATTGTTGAACACCTCTGTCTTGAATTTTATAAAACTCCGTGACCATTCGATAGAAAATAGTTTTCAACTCCTATCTGAAGAAAGTATTCTCAGAGGTAAGACAATTTATTGGTATGCATCTAAAGCAGAACAGAAATTTTATACTCTTAATCAAAACAATCAAGCCCTAGAAGTCATAGAAATTGATGGGTTGAGTTTATTGGATAATTATAGCGATCAGACCGTTATCAGAGTAAAAACAGCAAACGGTGGAGAGTATGAGTTAGATACAGATATCAGTGAGACTCCATTGATCAGTTTTTATCCGTCCGGTCAAAATTCAGGAGCCATTATAGATATCAATGATAATGAACAATTAATAAAAATAGTTATTAGTCAAAATGGGTTTATCTCAACAAAAATTAATAGTCAATAAAGGATTCAGTTTACTCGAAGTAGCTGTGGCTTTGTTGATTTTGAGCACATCAGTTATTGCGATCTATCAATTTATCTCCTCAACACAATTGTCCTCTTACTCAATCGAAGAGCGAGTGATTGCAAGAGAGCTTGCTAATAATCGCATTGCTCTAATGCAGACCATAGATCCGCCATTAACTTCAGGCAAGCGAACAGGGTTATTAGTGATGTATGGCGATGAGTGGATCTGGGAGGAGGAGACCCACTTCATTTCAAGAGATCTTACAGAATTTTCAATAAGTATTATTAACAAATCCAAGCAAAAAAAAGTGTTTACTCGTGAGGGCTATATTGAAAGAAAATAACAAATCCAATCAAGGGTTTACATTGATTGAAGTGTTGATTTCTATAGTGATCATGACCATCATTACCATTGTTTCTACAAATATTCTTCAGTCTTCATTGTCATCGAGAGACGCTACATTTAAGGTTTTAAACCAAGTGCAGCAATTTAACTTAGTGTCGACTATGATGAGAAGAGATCTTAGGCAAGCCATCAATGTGCCTATGCGTGACTTTTATGGAAACAATTTTAATGCCACTTTTTTGTCTCCCCAAGGTTCAAATCAATTAATGTTTACCACGTTCATTCAGGATGAAGATTTAAGTGTTTCTAATGTCAGGAGAATTGAATATTTATATGATGAGAATAAATTTTTTCGTCGACAATACTATGTTGATAATCCTTATCTGAATGAAGACTATTTTCAAACGGATTTATATGAAGAAATCGATGATTTTCGTGTCAGTTTCTCTAACGGTAACAAATGGGTGAATCATTGGCCTATTGACCCCATCACTGAAAGAACGATTCCAACATTAGTTCGTATACAATTTGCAAAAGAAACCAAAACATTTGAGTGGATTATTTCACTCAATATTAATAATGTTTACCAACAATAAAGGCGTTGCCCTCATCTCAGTTCTGCTGATCGTGCTGATGCTATCAGCGATCAGTGTGTCGGTAGGAAAATATTATTTTCTTTCTTTTAAAAGAGTGGGTTATGTCGATTTCCAAAGCAATGCTATTCAATACCTTGGTAATATTGAAACCTTGGCTTTAAAGGAGGTTAAAAGAGAGTTTGAACTTTCTAATGAGTTTACTGCCAAGGACAATGTTTTGTTTGCCAACCCATTGAAGGTAGAGATAGAGAAGGGGCTATTAAGTGCTGAATTAACTGATGCTTCAAATTGTTTCAATATTAATGCTCTCTATGACCACACGGATAAGAAATACCTGCTTAATGAACGATCATTAAATGGTTTTATAAAGTTATTATCTCTTTTGGAGTATGAAGAAAATGCGATTGCATCCCTTACAGACCAAATCTTGGATTGGATCGATCCAGACAATCAACCAAGAGCCAATGGTTTAGAAGATTACTTCTACATCGGACCAATGAATACACGCAAACAATACACCTCAAAACGGTTCTTTTATGATCTTTCAGAAATAAGAAATCTACCAGCTTCAAGTTACTTTAACTGGAATACTCTAAAAGAACATGTGTGTGTGTTTCCGAATTTAGGTGGTTACACAATTAACTTAAATCAATTGGAGCCTAAAGATTCAATTTTACTGGCTTCTATCCTGCCTAATTTGAATATTGATGAGGCAGAGTCAATTATTAATCAAATTCCTAATGACGGTTTTAAGACAGCCAGAGAACTTTACAATGCTTTTCCAGGTATAGATTTCAATAAGTCGTATTTGCCGGTGAGCTTGAAAACAGATTTATTACTCGTGAGGTCTTATGTACATTTTGATGAAAACACAGCATCATCTATAATACTTATCAATTATAAAAATAATAAAGCCACAATTCTTTCCAGATTTTATAATGGCATTTAGAATTAAAATTTATTATGGCTAAGCAGTTTATTGTTCACTTGCACTCAGACTTGGTAAACGCCAAATTATACTCCTATGAGGGATCAGAATGTCAACACAAGACCACAGTAAAGTTAGGGGAACTAGCTGATTCAATCAGCTCTAATTCAGATGTAATTTTATTTCTACCGTCTTCTTTATTGTTGATGAAGCCAATGGATAAAATCAATAGTGAAAGTGATGAACTATTTAGAGCGAGATTTTTTGCAGAGAATGAAGATTCCATAATTAATAATATCTCTAGCAATTATCTTGCTTTTTCTGGGGCAATCAGTCTTTCACTTGTAGTTGATAGGAACATTATTGAGCCGATAAATAAAGCATTGAATCAACTTGGGTGTTCAATCTCAGTTTTCCCAGAGCATTTTCTTAATCATAGTTATGCTGGTGACTCTTGTCTTCTTAATGAGGGAAGATTTATTTTTGCTTTTACTGACGGGACAGGTTTCTCATGTTCACCAGATAGTTTGACCGATTACCTTGCTCTTCTATCTAAGGAGAAAAAGAACTATAAGCCAGTGTGTTTCAATATAGCCAAAGAAGCATCAACCCAAGAGTTGCATAACTTGGGAGAACATCAATCAATTAAACTTGATACATTACACTTGGAGTTTCTTCAACAGCAAAGTTCAGATTACCCAAGCCTCTTCAAATTCCAATTCTCACTGACTGGATTGCTTAGGAGACTAAGCCTTTCACGATTCGAAACAGTAATATCGATTGTCTTAATTATAGGTCTGCTGACACTTCCTTTTATTAATCTTAAACTCATGCAGATCTATGAGCAACAATACAAACAGGCCACGTTAGAAATTTTTCAAACCATCAATCCCAATACCCGTCGGGTGATTAATCCAAAAATTCAAATGAATCAGATTCTTCAATCAACTCAGTCCGAGGACAAGATGAGGATTAATCCAAGCTATCTCGGAATGCTTCAAAAGCTGAATTTAGCGGATATTAAAAAATCAACCATCAACTTCGAAACTGGAGAGGTAGAAGTATTTTTTAGGGAGATTTCTGCTTTAAAATATTCTCTTTTTAAACGAGTTATTGATCAAATTGAGATAACTCTTGTCGAGGACAATCTTATAACTGATGATGGAAGTGTCAGCGGTAGTGTAACAATGAGGTTTGAGAATAATGAATAGTATCTCTCAATTCTGGAGTATTAGAAGCAAGAGAGAAAGGAAGCTAATTGCATTTGTTATCTTGATGCTAGCTCTTTTCATAATCATCAATGGTTTCTCTAATCTTCTATCATCATCTGGATCAGCTAAAAGACAATACATTTCAGCAAAAACTGACTATGAGTATGTAAAGTCTGGAGCTAAGCAACTGTTTTATAAAAGTAGAGCAAAAGATGTTCAAAATAATCAACAACTATTAAGGAAATTACTGGCTGAGTTAGCACAGGTAAATAATATAACTCTGACTCAAATTAATATTTCTGAAGCTTCAGTCACAACCTCTTTTGCTACCAATGAGGTCAATCTAATCATAAGTTTTATTGGTTCAGTAACAGAAAACCTTGGTTTAAGAGTTAAAGGTATTGTTTTAGAAACAAGCGATGAAGTAACATTAACCACAATCGACTTTATATTAAATTAATTATTAATTAATTCACAAACTGTTTAGATGCTAGACGATCAGAAAAAAATAAAATTACTTGAAGCGAATAAGCCACCTTGCCTTGACACTTTGAGGGGTAGGGCTACCCAATTGAATTCAGAAAAACAAACTGCAATTATGGAATTCGATGCTGTTCCTGAGTTTTGTCACTCTGAGGCACAAATAGTTCAGGGAGGTTTTATCACTGGGATGTTGGATACTTGCATGGCCCATCTACTTATAGCTTTGTTGGATTTTAAATTTAACCCAGTGTCTTTGGATATCAATGTTAGTTTCTTAGCTCCAGCACACCCAGGAACCTTAGTGGCTGAAGCAAGGATTCTTCGTATAGGAAAGAGCATAGCTTATCTGACTAGCACCTTGACTCAAGACAATCATCTTGTGGCCACCGCAACTTCAACTATAAAGCTTATACCTAGTGCTAAAAAACCACTGTAATAGATACTAGCTATCTACTGCCCAGATAGACTTATCTGCACTCCTGACCTTGGTTATCAGCATAGTACCTAATCCAATGATGAAGAGTGATAAATAAGGCTCGTAAGGCCAAAATGGCAGCCACAATACCAGATCTGCAGACCACGCTGATGCGGTTAAAAAATCAGTAACACGATCTTGCCAATAGAACGAAGCTGACCAAATAAGACCAGAGACGATAATGACGCCGCCCAATGCCCTAAGTGCGAGCGGCATGTTGTTCTCAGCGGCATTCCTATTCGTGGCTTGCCAGCGTTGCTTGCCCCAGGCTGCAATTCTCAGTGCAAACGCAAGAAAACCGCCCCAGTAGTATACATAGTCAAGTGGTACCGGACTCCCATAACAAGAGAGCCCGTTACAGAGACTCCACCAATAGGTGCTAAAGGGATAGGCCCAGAGGAAATAGATCCCACTCTTGTGCAGTAACTTCCATTGTTTGGAGCTCAAGTGTTTACGGCCAAAGTGGAAAGATGTCACCACCATGGCGGGAAGAAAGATATAGCCGATGCTCCCTTCTAGCTCATCACGAAACAGATAGACTTGTTCAAAGTAGTAGTCGTGGAAAAAGTAAGACATTATAAAAATGAACAAGCCTTGCCATGCCATGGCAACTGCAAAACATAATCCAATATATTTTCGGTTACGCATTAACCACATTGAGAGGTGTCCAGGAAATAGAATCTGAATCGAAGATATTGCCACTACTAGATAGATGAAAGGCACTGCGAAGCGCACAGAAAACCCAATCATTTCTGAAACACCAGGTGCAGTTGACATATCAACCCCCATCATGGCAATGACCATTAGCGTGGACATTGGAATAGAGATAAGACAGAACAAACTCCATTTATTAATGATTCTATTTTTCAATATTGTTTTAAGATCAGTGCTCATATATGTCTACTGTTTAAAAATAAAGGATGACTCTTTTTATTGACTATAAATTCAAGCTTTTCCTTATCGTATACGATAGACATATTTCATGATAGTATTTTTTACATGTTCAATTTCTTAATACTAAAGGTTCGTCAGGCAATCAAAATCGTTATTGCTTTAGCGCCTTGTTTGATCTCTATATACACACTCTATTGGCTTCAATACAGCGAAATATGGACTAGTGAAACTGCACACCGAGGTAAATTATCGGTTGCGACTTTAGTTATTGGGATGGGGTTGTCATTTCTCACTCAGTCTTATTTTAAGAAGCACGAGCAGAAATAATTAAGTAATAATTAGGTGTCATACCTAATAAATAAGTTACTTTCCATCTCTCTTTTGATACTTGTTTGGGGCCCATGACCGGTTACAACAACGGTGGATTCATCCAGAGAATAAATCTTTTCTTGGATTGAACTCTTAAGCGTTTTAAAATCACCTCCAGGTAAATCAGTTCTGCCTACTGATCCTTGAAATAATGTATCTCCAGCGATCAACAGTTTCTCTGACTCAAAATGGAAACTAACAGATCCTGGTGTATGTCCTGGTGTATGAAGACAAACCCCTGAACAGTGGATTAAATCTTGTTGGTCTTCAATATTAAAATCAGGCGGCGGTGTGGGTTTAAAATCAATATTAAAATAACTGCATTGCATTTCTAGGCTGTCCCAAAGAAATCTATCGGATTCATTTAGAAAGATTGGAGCACCTGTTTTTTCTTTAATTTCTGCTGAAGCTAAGAAATGATCAAAATGGGCATGAGTATGATAAATAGCTTCAATGGACACATTCATTGTTTCTATGGTTTCTAAAATCCTCTCTGCATCCCCACCAGGGTCAATTAGGTAACCTTTTCCAGTTGATGTATTACCAATAATGGTGCAGTTGCATTGCAAAGGACCGACTGGGAATGATTTGTAATTAATTGTCATGTTATCTGAAGTGAATATGAAGCTATAATAAGTCCATTGTTATGTATCAGTCCATAGAAAATTTATCCATTCAGAGACATTTTGTCAATCTGGGCTCTCGTCAAGTCCATTATAGAATGTCAGGCTCTGGACCGGTTTTGATTCTTTTACATCAAAGCCCAACATCATCAGCAGAGATGGCAAGTGTTATTGAGGATTTAAGTGATGAATTCACAGTTATTGCACCGGACACTCCAGGCTTTGGTCTTTCTGACTTCGTTGATGGAATTGAACCAGATATATCTCAATACGCAGAAGCTTTAAAGGAGTTTCTTGATGCATTAGAAATAAACAAAGCTTGTTTTTATGGTTTTCATACTGGAGCAATTATAGCCACCGAATTCGCACGTCTTTATCCAGAACTCTGTAATGCAGTGGTGGTAAATGGATTGGTTGTCTTAGAGCCTGAAGAAGAAGCTGACATCCTAAAACACTACACTAAATGGTTTGAACCTACACCTGAGGGAAGCCAGATGTCATGGATTTGGTCAAGAATTAGAGACCAGCAAATTTTTTTCCCTTGGTTTAAAAAAGAATTAGGTCATAGGCTGAGCATGGATCCCTCAAGCCCAGAACTTCTTCAACCCTATATTTTAGATTTACTTCGATGCAATGAAGCCTCACAAACAGCTTATCAAGCAGCTTTTTTATATCCCTCAAGAGAACGCATAAGAGAGTTAGTGGTACCAACTTTTCTTATTAACTATAAGAGTGACCCGATTGCTCATCATCCCAGAAGACTCAGTAATCTACCAAACAATGTAGTGATTGAGCTGTTGTCAGATCCAGAGGCAGTGGGAGATAGATCCAGAGAGATTTTTAAGAAATATTCTTCTAATAAAGATTACACCCACAGAAATACTAGCGATCGTTTGCAGTCAGGAAAACAGGGGTTTGCACCAACAACAAATGGCCCTATCTATTATTCAGTTGAAGGCAATAATATAGAAAACATAGTGCTTATCCTCCATGATCTAGGTCAATCGTCCAAAGCAGAATTATTTCATTCTAAAGTGATAAAAGATTCTTTAAAGTTATTCGTAGATCTTCCGGGCCATGGCGAAACAGGACCAACGCATTTAACCAACTACTCTCCTCAATCAATAGTTAGAATGCTTAAAGAGACACTTGATTATCTAGGCATTTCAAAGCTCTCCGTTATTAGTATTGGGGCTTCTTTGCCTATCGCTTTAAGACTATCTGAACAAAAGAGTCTAACCGTAGACAATCTAGTCTTAATAGATCCTTGGTGTTTAAATGATTTAGAAAAAGAAAAATATATTGAGAATTATGTGCCTGATATTACACCCAGTAAATATGGAGAGCATCTTATGAGGTCCTGGTATTTTGCAAGAGACAGTGAACTCTTTTTTCCTTGGTTTGAAGCAAAATCCTCAACTGCATTGAATCGTCCGCCAGATATTGAAGCTGAGAGTGTCCATAAAAAAGCAGTCGAAATGTTGAAAGCTGGGCCAAGATTAAAGCT
>Ga0310121_10004700_pt1 | contig 11943 bp, 11 predicted proteins | sample CB27_Tmax_986_MG_FD_203504 | JGI IMG/M metagenome (GOLD analysis project Ga0310121, IMG submission 203504) | Marine microbial communities from Western Arctic Ocean, Canada - CB27_Tmax_986 | ecosystem: Environmental > Aquatic > Marine > Oceanic | place: Canada: Western Arctic Ocean | collected...
TTCGGGCGGAAACGGATCATGTGGCCGGTTCTATTTAGGATCGGAGATTTTGAGATTGCCACGTTCGGGTTCATGGTGGCGATCGGTGTTTTCGCTGCTTACCTGGTCGGGGTCCGGCGCGCGCGTGATGCCGGTCTGCCCGAAGAAGGCTTCTCCAACGTCATCGTCCTATCCGTTCTGTTTGCCTTCGTAGGCGCCAAGATCTTTCATGTTCTGGTTTACATGGGTGAAGCGCCTGCCGGGTCTCTTCTTTTGGAGCGTTCTGGTTTCATCCTATACGGGGGTTTGATATTCGGAGTGCTCGCCGGTCTTTTTCTTGTGTTGCGCAAGGGCTGGGACTGGAGGGTTGTCGCCGATGTCGTTGCTCCGGCTATTCCGCTGGGGCAGTTCTTTGGGCGTATCGGGTGTTTCCTTAACGGGTGTTGTTACGGTGCGGTCTGTCCGGGTCCGATGGGGATTCGATTCCCCCGGATGCGCGAGGAGGCGCTCTCCGAATCGGGTGATGTAGGTTTTCAAATTATTGGGAGCGAACCCTACCGGCATCATCTGGACCAGATGCTGGTTACGATAGCCGATCCGTTCTCCCTGCCTGTTTATCCCACGCAAATCCTTTCTGCTTTACAGGGACTGTTAACGTTCTGCCTCCTTCATTTCTATCTATCCAAACGGACGCGGTTTCGAGGCCAACTGTTCCTGCTGTATTTAATCATCTACTCGGTGGGGCGATTCGGTGTCGAGGCTTTGAGAGCCGATCCAAGGGGAGCCTGGCCTGGGGGGCTTTCAACCTCGCAAGGAATCTCGATTGCTGTATTGGCTGTGGCAGTGGTCCTCTGGGCTTTGTTAAAGGGCCAGAAAGAGGCACCCGATGGCCTGACTAAAGAACACGGAATACACTCAAGTTAAAGGGCTTACAAGTTTTATCTTCATCTATTTCCTCAAGTACCGATAACCAGATTGAATGGCTCTGGGCTTCCCCTCCAGATTGTGTGATGGGCGTAGGCTCTCTCTCTTGAATCGAAAGGAGAATCAAAATGAAATTGTGCTGGGGCGTTTTTTCTATCTGCTTAATCGGACTACTCGCGCGAGGAAGCGCCGCGTTACCGATCACGAACTCGGAGTTGTCCGGGTTGAGTTTTACCACCACGCAGGATGCATTGGGTGATTATGCGGGAACATCCGGGTACGAGGTATTCGGTATGGGGCACGCGATTGCCAACGGGTTTCTTTACGCGGTGGTACAGACCAACTTTCCCGAGATGGGACTGATGGGCAGTGACTCGTACACCGGTTTCACTCATTACTCGCCGGGGGACCTTTACATCAATGTAGGCGGAAGTTTCCAGTCAGGAAACGGCACGCCCTACGGGATCGCAACAGTGGATCGCGGCAATATGGGGCCAGCGAATGTGGTCATGCAGGCCTACGGTGATGTTTGGGATAATGTTGTTGCCGGCGGCCTCTATCGTGATGTTATCTTCGCCGATGGAACTCTCGAGAATTATCAAGTGGTCCACGGCAACGCCGGATGATGGAGACGGTAGCGATCAAAACAATTCCTACCCCACGCTGATTCGGACGGGGAACCAGGTTGCGGGAGATGTATCCGGGGTTCGCTATCTGGATGTTGCTGGAGAGGACTGGGCATACGAAATCTATTACAAGGTCTCGCTAAGCAGCCTGGGCGTTAGTGATTTGTCGGATGTTCAACTCTTTTGGGTAATGGAATGCGGGAACGATGGAGCTCTACACGACCTCACCATGCCTGAAACGCAGGGCGGACCCAATCAATCTGTCCCGGAACCTTCCACTTTGATCATCGTGGCTGTGGGTGTTACAGCGCTTGCAGCCAAACGCCGCCAAAACAGGCGGTGAAGGACCCCGTCAAAGTCCGGGGGGTGTCTTTCGCAGCACCCCTCAAATGCATGGCCCCACCTCAGCCGAACTCAATTTCAGCGTTCGGAATAGACTCTCGATAATCCCTGAGAATAGACTCCCCAAGCCCGGCTGCCGGGTTGGGGCTGAAAGCAGAATGTTAGTCAGCCCTGACTAACTGTTTGCCAGATTGAACATCCAGCGGGTTCCCCACTCACTGGATTTACTCCCATTTTCTAATAAAATCACCGCTTTCTCCTTGGCATAAGAGCTGCTCCCGTAGCCTATGGTCCCGCCGGAATTGTATCCCGAGAGGTAGTCGGTGGACGGGCTCTACTGGTTGAAATTGAATCTTTTTTTCTAAAGGAGAACAGGACGATGAGAAGTTTGATTGTGGCGGTTATGCTATGCCTTCTGTGCTTGAGTGTGGGAGGAGCGAACGCTTTGAGCATTTCGAATGCGGAATTGGCGGGATTATCCTTTCAAGTTACGAACGATCCCCTGAACGATCGGGCTGGAGGTGCAGTGTTCGAGGTTTATGGTGTGGGCGGCGCTGTAGCGAACGGTTTTCTGTATGCTGTCGTTCGGACGAATTTTCCCGAGGCTGGAGTATTCGGAAACGATTCATACACGGGTTCCACACACTTCTCGCCAGGAGACTTGTACCTGAATGTTGGTGGCACGTTCCAGGGCGGCGGAGGCAATCCATACGGGATCGCGACGACCAGTCATGGAAATGTGGTAACACAAGCCTATGCAACTTGGGGAAGTCCGGTTTCTCAAGGACGTCTCTACAACCCTTCCGGAGGTGGCCCCTTTTTCGCGGATGGAACTTTTGAGAACTACCAGAACACGACACCGACCTTCAACCCGGACGATGGTGACGGGAACAATGGGTTAAACTCTTACCCAACATTAATTCGATTCGGATCACAGGTTGGTGGCGATGTTTCTGGAGTTCGTTACCAGGCAGTCGGCGCTCAGCCCTGGGATTTCGAAATTTATTACAAGGTATCCCTCGCGTCCCTCGGTATTGATCAGACTGGGGGCAATGTCCAACTATTTTGGGCGATGGAGTGTGGAAACGATGGTGGCCAGCACTTCACGAAGGTACCGGCGATTCCGGAGCCGACCACGGTTGCTCTCATCGCAGCGGGCGTGACCGCCTTCGCGGCACACAAACGGCGGAACACATAACCGATCCTCAGGGATAATCAAGAGAACACGCTTCAGGAAAGCGGGGATGAGGAAATCTCATCCCCGCTTTCTCGTTTTGCGCTCGAGCATTTCACAGTTTTTGTAGCGATGGCGGATCGCGCGCCAACCGGTGTTCTGATTTCCGTTCAGCGATTGGGTGGCTGGGGTTGAGCGAAGCGAACCCCAGCTGCTGAAACCCTGGGGCCTCACTATGTTCGACCCCAGCCACCCGACGGTCTCGCGAATCGATTTTTCTAGCGTAGCTGAATTTGCAAGATTTCAAACAATCACAGCGGTTCAGCCTGAATTCTTGCAAATTCAGCTACTCGTATTCCCAATTGTGACCATATATTAGTCATAAATGACAATCCTATTGTCTAATCCAATCTTTTTAAGACTCTTATTTCCTATAAAACCTCCCAATCAATCCCACTAAACAGCGTTTTTATCTATTTGGCATAACCAGTGCAGTTACGCTGTCCACCGGTGGTTACCAAAACCGGCAGAATTTTAAGAAATGAAGAATGTGAGTAGTTAAAGTGGGAAAGGAGTAGCAGATGATGTTAAGGACAGGATTGTGCTTGATCGTGGGGTTTGGCCTGATTTGCGCCGGGGCAAGCGGACTCTCGATCAGCAGCAACGAATTGGCGGGCTTGCGGTTTGATATTACCGAGGACGTATCCGATGACCAGGCAGGCAACAATTTCGCCGTTTACGGGTTGGGACACGCCATTTCGGATGGATTTCTTTATGTGGTCGTGCAGACCGATCTCCCCCAGGCGGGGTTGGCGAACCACGATTCCTATGGTTACAACCTGCTCTCACCTGGTGACCTGTATGTGAATGTTGGCGGCACCTTCCAGAACGGTGGGGGATCCTCTTACGGCATCGCAACGACGACTCACGGAAACATAGTCCCACAGGCCTACGGAAACCAATCCTGGACGCAGGTTCAAGCGGGAAATCTTTATTCCAATGCTACTTTCGCCGACGGGACTTTTGAAAACTATCAGGATGCTCGACCCAATTTCGATGTGGACGATGGGGATGGAGACAATCTCCTGAATTCCTATCCGACCCTGATTCGTTTCGGCACGGAGGTAGGCGGAGATGTTTCCGGGGTTGATTATTCCACATCGGCTTCAGGACCGGGTGAATTCGACATCTTCTATAAGGTCCGGCTCGCCTCCCTGGGCATCGTGGACGGTGTGAATGTTCAGCTCTTCTGGGCGATGGAATGCGGCAACGACGGGGCCGAACACTTTCTCCAAACCAAACCGGTCATTCCCGAGCCGACCACAGTGGCGCTGTTAACCGCGGGCATCTCAGCCATGGCGGTTCGCGGCAGGAACAACAAATCAGTCTAAAAGCTCCTTCGCACATCTGCTGGGCTTCGAGGCGAGCGGGATACCACGCCGCCCCTCGCCTCGTGCTCCAGCGGGAATCGGGAGTGTTACACTTTACCCTCTTCAAAACCCCTCATACCAATTCAACTCGTTCCGAATCGAATCCAGCAATGCCTCCGCAGCGATGGCATTGGCGATTTCATTGGGATGCTGGTCGGAGAAATGAACCCAGAGGTCTTCTTCGTTTCTGCCAGTGAATGATGGGAGGAGGTCCAAAACCGGAATCTCGGAGGACTCGCAAAAGTTCTCGATTGTGGCGTGAGCCTCATTGAAGGGATAGTCGCCGGATAAGCGGTAGAGAAACGGCCAGATGGTAACCAGGAGGGGAAGGTTCCGGCTTCGGCATTCATCGCGGAGGCGGAGGAGGCTCTCTTGAGCGAGGTTCCATCCCTCCGATCCTGGCGGTTCGTAAGATTCCTGAGTCATCCTGAGATAGCGTGTCGAGTCGCGCTGTCGTTTGAGAACCCAGGTCGCCAGGCCAAGGAACCGTGAATGGTTCAACCACCCAGATTGGTATTCCGCGCGCGCCCCATCCAAAAGGCGGAAGAATTCCGCATCTGTCCCGGCATCGTTCAAATTGTATTCAAGGATCACAAAATCAGGTTCGAAGTTCAGTCCCAGGGTCACAAAGGTTTCGACTTGAGCTTCGGTAGCGTGGCCGTTGACGGCTGTGTTAATGGCTAGTGTGGGGGTCCCCTCAGCGGATAGGGCCTGACAAACCAATTCCGGCCAGATGTGTTCCAGGCGAACGCCTTGGCCGTAGGTATAGGAATCGCCGAGAAAGATAATCCTACGAGTATTGGGTGGTTTCTCCATGGGATAGTCCATCCCACGAAAACCATGAATGTTATTCCGATGTTCAATTAAACAACGGACATCGCCCAATGAAGAATCGACATCGGTGAAATAGCCACGCGGGTTCGAGGGGTAAATGCTGGCTTTGACTGAGTTCGGGGCGGACGAGTAAGGAATCTTGGGATTCCCGTTCTCTTGAATAAAGTGGTCGGCCAAACCCGGAAGACTTTTTGTAAAGTCCGCCGGATTTTCCTGGAGCTGGTCGGGAAGGTTCAGGAACCAGAGAAGGAGTTCGACGCTGGCGATCACGAAGGCAGTGGCCAGGATGATGGTGACGAAAATAAGGAGCGGACGTGACCTCTGATTGTCCGGTTCAGTTTTTTCGATCAGTCTCTTATTCATTGGATACGTCCCGGGAAATCATGACACCAGTCCCCTATCTTCGTAAATGGAGCTGTTAAGTGTATGGTTCCTGCAGCGTTGAGGGATAGGACACGCCTGGATCAAGGTTACACAACCAAACTATAGAGAGTTTCTCTATTGCTGTGCCGTGAATCCTTTCTCGGCACAGATTCCACGCAACTAAGGGGAGGGATTCCCCTCGGGCTTGGGAAGGAGAAAGATTCACGTTCCAGCGTAATACCAAGCATTTTAGAGGAGAGGAATCGCATGAGTGGAACAAAATGGACTAGACGTACCGTCTTGAAAGCCGGGGCGCTTGGCAGTGCGGCGGCGGCATTGCCGAGCAGTCTGAGCGCAGCGGACAACGTGGCGACGGAAAAAAACATGGGGCTGGTAAATCCCGGCGGGAACAACTTTGCATTCCGCGCAATTACCGAATCACTCAACCACCCCTATTGGTATAAGGAACGAGGTAATCCAGGTTCCAGCGACCATTATTGGAATAAGAAATACTGGGAAGACTCATTCAAGGTGAGCGCGGAGATGGGTTACAACGCAGTGATTTATTTCTTTAACCCCTGGCTGGTTCACCAATGGCAGACATTCCTGATTCCGCACGAGAAATATCCGGAGGCGCGTGAACTGGAACCTGAGATCCAGGAAAAAATAATCGAACAAGCGAAATGGGTTTTCCGGGCGGCCAAGGAAATGGGATTGAACAATTTCGCTTACAACATGTGCATTGTAACCACGCAGGCGTTCGCCAAGGCGCATGGACACGACAAGGACATGCCGGTTTCAGACACAGTCGATTGGCGCCATAACTATCAGCACAACATTCCCGGAGGAGAAAGTTATGACAAGATGATTCACTGGGGATTGCGGAATGAGCTGACTCGCGATTTTACCATCGCCTCAGTGGAGGAACTTTTCAGGACATACGACGACCTGGACGGGTTTGCGGGAACGATGGGTGAGGCGCTGCCCGGTAACCGCTGTTCCTGGTACAAAGAGGCCATTGTTCCGGGGATGAAAAAATCGGGGCGTAAACCGATTTATATCATGACTCCCTGGATGATGCCGCTGGATGATTTTAAGCGAGACATCGCACCCAAGGAGATCTATGACAACACCTGGCTTTGCGTCTCGCACAACGGCGAGATCATCAGCGACGCGGAGCCGTACCCGATTGTCAAACGCTGGCCGAAGGAAACGGGGCTGCCGACAATCCTTCAATACGTCATCCACAACCTCGAAGCCCTGCCATGGAATTCACCGAAGTTTGCCCATGAAATGATCGAGGAAACCGCCAAAGTCGATAACTGCGTCGGTTTTCAAGTACACTTTTCCGGCCCGTCGCTTTCCAACGCGTATTCTTTGTTCGGTCGTGCGCTTGGCCGTTATGGAAAAAACAAGGAACCCTATTCCGATGAGCCTTGGATTAAACTATTGGAGGAGGAATACGGGGATCGCGAGGCAGCGGCGCATTTTGTGAACGCTTACAACGCCTCGGGACAGATCACTCCGATGGTCAATCAGATCGCCTGGTGCCCGCACGACGGCCGCTGCACGAAGCCGCTGATGCTGAAATACTGGCATTTCACCGATCAGGACACGAAATTCAGCCATTATACGAGTCCCGCCAAAGGGGCGACGCTCTTACCAGTTCGCCACTATTCCGAAACGGTCGCCAAGAACGGCGATTCCTACCGCGACAATGACGGCAGCGATATGACAAAGCGTGACGCGCAAGAACTGATCTGGGGGCACATCGACTTCCAGGTCACGCCCGAGGCGCACATGCGTAAGATCCGGGAGTTTTCCAATGTGGCGGCGAAAGAGGCCGAGGCGGGGCTGAAGACGGTGAAAAAGAATCCTGAAAAGGCCGAGAAACTGGCGCAGTGGATGAAGGCTTACCAGCTGCTCGCCGAGTATTACGAGACGAAGATTTTAACCGCGGTTTCGGCGCTGATCTACCACTTCGGGAAGAAACCAGAGGAGAAAATCCAAGCCGAGAAACTGGCCGATAAGACGCTGGAGGTCTATACGAAGGCGGCGAATTTCATCTACGAGAATATCGATAAGAAGCAGGGCAATATTAAAGGCGGCTGGTGGGACGAGAATCGTGATCTCCCGGGCCTGATCGAAATGGAACAGGGGGAACGGACGCAGTTGGCATCACTGTTCAAGTGGCCGGAAGGAACCGGCGAGGTGAAGGACCGGACGAATTTGGGGACTACTGAGAAGGCGGCGGAGTAGAACGTATTTTTCCCCTGGTTCCCAATCTCCAGATTGGGAACGCAATCACCGGAAGCTCTGGTTCACGCGAAGCGGAGCTTCACCAACGTGGGTTCCCAATCCGGAGATTGGGAACCAGATAAGCAGCCACTGCTAGGGGAAGGGATTCCCCTTGGGGTTGGGAACGAGAAGGATTCTCGTTCCAGTGTGTCCCTCCCCCCATTGCCTTTCGCGGCCGAGATTAGTAGACTGAATAGAGGTCAGCTACTATGTACGTTTCCTATGATTATGAAGTGGAACGAGATGAGAAGGGGTTCTTTGTAGTCACGGTTCCCTCCCTCGATGGGTGTGTCACTTTTACCGATTCCAAAGATGACGTTCCACAGGTGGCGAAGGAGGCGATCTTCTGCTATATCAAGGCACTCATGAAAAACAAGGAGGGTCTCCCTCCTGTCGACGCAATATGGCCAGATGCATCTGATTTTCCTGGGGCCGTACTCGCCTGGAGCGCTGAAGAAAACCTTGGAAAAGGCCGGAATTGACCGTTCAGATTTCGATGCGAAGGTACCTCAGATATGAGGAGGGTCTCGGTGGTTTTTTTTGCTGTGCCATGATTCCTTCTCGGCACAAATTCCGCGCAACCCGGGAAAGGGATTCCCCTCTGTGTTGGGAACGAGAAATGAAAAGGGAGAACGGACGCAGCTGGCTTCACTGTTCAAGTGGCCGGAAGGTACGGGCGAAGTAAAGGACCGGACGAATTTGGGGACTACTGAGAAGGCGGGTGAGTAGTGAAAAAAGTCATGAGCGCTCACCTTCTTTCCGTGTTATTTCTTGATAGTAGGGACCCAAAATCGGGCTTTCCTTAATCGCCTTCTCCTCGTGTTCACGAATTTCTTCCTCGGTCATACCTTGGTGCTCTTCTTCAATCTTGTCCTGGATTTGCTGCTTCATTTCCACACAATCGAATTCTTTAACTTTCGGCATTGCGAATCACCTCCTTTGGGGTATGGATAGGGATCTCGGGGTATCCATGGAGCCTGTTGATTCCATGATACCCGATAATCTTTTCAAAGTGTACGATGTGCTTGAAATTCCAGCTTACAATCAGATCCACTCTTGCGATCGTAGCAACCGCAATATGAAGTGCGTCTCTTCTTGAAGAGGGTCCCACAACACCCGCACTCAGGTACGCCTGCCGGAGTGATTCAGATTCCGCTCCAATCTGTACGAAATCTACATTCTGAGGGGGAATGCTGGTTAGAATTTTCTGTATTTCACCCGGTGCTCCCGCCAGTTCACGCAAAGTGACCCGACTGAGAACAAGACGATGTTCACCTTGTCTGAACATCTCCATGAGGTCATTGCTATCCTCGGAAAATTCCTCTTCGCGGCATCCACCAAATACTGAAGTATCGCAATAGACCCTGAGAATCCTTTTCACGGGTGGTTGTCTCCTTGACTCAAAGTGTACGCTTTCATGGGTTGTCCGAAAACCTCAGGGCGTTCGGGGTCGTTAACCTCGGATCAAAAATCGAAGTCGAAAATACAACATCCTACGGCGACCACGCCGAACCAAATTAGCAATTGGATGGTGAGTCTTTGCCAACTGTAACCTTCCACCCGGAAGTTCCAGAACGCCAGGAGAGGAAAGATAACTGCCGGAACAGCGGCGAGGTACATGGCGGCTGAACCCGTTAGAGAAATCGGACCTAACCATTCAGGGCCATAAGTTGGAAGGAACCAGGCTTCTAAACCCACAAGGAAGTACAAATTCACCACAAAAAGACCTACCGCGAGTAAGACTGCCTGGTATGGGAACCGGCAAAGCGATGAGGCATAAATTCCCAGCCCGACTGCAATTGGAGGAAACACGATGGACTGTTCGAAAGGAGGAACTGTTGCACAAGACCCGCCGGCTGAACCTGAATAGACCTCTCGAAGCAAGGTCTCGAATCGTCCACAAAGAATTTGGTCCAAGGGCCAAGCCAAGAGCCCGATTGGGATGACGATGAAAAATGCTAATCCAATTTTTATTCCCCATTGACCCCAACGTCGGATAGGTAGACTCAATTGCCAATCCAGTGCTTGAAGTTTTCTTTCGGAGGCGATTAGAGTTGACCCCACCAGGAGGGGAAAAAAGAATGTCAGGGATGCCCAGACGAAGATCAGGCGGAGAGTGGCGATTACAGACATTGTTTCCCAGGTGAAGCGGTACACACCCGGAGTCGTTGTCAGACCGTAGATAACCAGCCAAACCAAGAGAACAGAGACCAGGAAAGCTAGAACGGGAATCTGCAGTTCAATTTCCTTTAGGATCAACCATGTCACCCGGTTTTTCTTATGGGAGTTTTCGGAGGAAGGTATCGGGAGATTTATGCCGGGCAACTTCACCCACTCCCCTAATCTGTGTTGGTGACCGGGTGTCAGCTCCAGGTTCAGAAAAAGTCTCCGGCCTATTCGATAGAAAATGAAACTGCCGACGAGTGTTAGGAACAAATAAATCCATCCCCAGGCATGAGGAGGAGCATCAATGGAAATAATAATCCCATATTTTAAAAGCAAGTTGTTTAGGGCCGGTATCAACACTCCAAGGATGATGGAGATGGAGATGAAAACAACCATACTTCCGATACAAGCGGAAAAATTCTGGCGCATGTAGAGCGACACAGCCGGTCCGATACTCCATCCAGCCAAGCCAAACATGAAGCAAAACAAAACAGTATCGCGATCAGGCGGTGCGACAGCCGTCCCAGACAATTGCGAGGGATGAATCGAATAATGGAGGGCTCCGATTGCTTCACAGATCAAGATCAGCAAAAGTATAAGGGACAGCGCCATCTTTTCACGCCACAGGGTAGTGCGCCGGACCGGCTGCGAAGCCATGAAGGTAACTGTTCCTGTCTCAAACTCATGACCAAACAATAAGGCGCCCACAATAAAGAAAGTGATCGCGAAGGTGCTCCAACCTACCCAATAGGCAATCATTAGAATGTACCAATCAAGATGAAGAACCGATGGATAAAGAACAACAAAAATTGGGGCGCAAGCAGCCAATAATGAACAAAGGGCTAAGATCGCCACCGCTCCAAACCAGATAGGGAACAAGCACCGGAAATCCTTTAGTAGGCGGTCGATCATGGGTTCGGCTTCTCCATTTTTGCGGCGGCAATGAAAATTTCTTCGAGGGATAGATTTTCAACTGCCAAGGACTCTGGCGAATATTGGCGGAGAGCGGTCTCAAGGTTAGGAGTAAACTCCGAGGTGAGTACATCGATGTGTTCGCCGTTTTTTGAGATTTTTAGGATTCCGTTTTCCTTGATCTCGGGTGGGTCACCTTCGAATCTCATGCGGATGCGCTTGTATCGATTCCGCGCCTCTTCTGTTTCCAGAGTGATACTGTTTTTACCGTGTTCAACGATGGTGAACTCATCGATAAGACCCTCGAATTCGGAGATGAGGTGGGTCGAGACAAAGACGGTTCGTTTTTCGGGATCGCCTTCCTGGTAGGAGCCGATGACCGTTTCGATGAATTCCCTGCGGACAATTGGGTCGAGACCGGAGGTGGGTTCATCCAGGAGTAGGAGGTCCGGTTCCGGGCAGACAGCGCAGATCAGGGCGACTTGGGCTTTCATGCCTTTGGAAAGGTTCTTTATCTTCTTGGTTCCATCCAGGTCGAACCGTTCGAGGAGGTCGCGTTCGATATCCATGTTCCAATGATCTCTGAAGGAGGCGGCGTATCTGAGGAGCTTGCGAACAGTCATCCAGGGATAGAAGGCTACATTTTCGGGGACATAAGTTAAAAGTTTTTTGACCGCGACCTCATCCAGGCGTGGTTCGATACCGAAAACACGCGCCCAGCCGGATTGGGGACGCAGGTGATTGAGAAGGCACTTGATGGTGGTGGTCTTGACCTGCTCCCCAAAAACTGGTCCATGTAAAATGTTAGAATCTCTGGTCAACCAGGAGGTTCGACATGAAGACGAAGCATCACCAAGAGGAGCAGATTATTCGGATGTTGCGGGAAGCGGAGCGT
>Ga0310121_10004701_pt1 | contig 11941 bp, 22 predicted proteins | sample CB27_Tmax_986_MG_FD_203504 | JGI IMG/M metagenome (GOLD analysis project Ga0310121, IMG submission 203504) | Marine microbial communities from Western Arctic Ocean, Canada - CB27_Tmax_986 | ecosystem: Environmental > Aquatic > Marine > Oceanic | place: Canada: Western Arctic Ocean | collected...
GAGCCGATCGGGCGGTCGCAACAATCAGGGCCATCTGACTTCCTGGTGGCGTGGCGGCGGCCACAAGCGGCTCTATCGCATCATCGACTTCAAGCGGGACAAGAAGGACATTCCCGGCAAAGTGTCGACGGTCGAGTACGACCCGAACCGGTCGGCGCGGATTGCGCTCGTCGCCTATGCCGATGGTGAGAAGCGGTACATCCTGCAGCCGATGGGCATGAAGGTCGGCGATACGATCATTGCCGGGGACGCTGTCGACATCCTGCCGGGCAATTGCCTGCCCCTCAAGAACATCCCGCTCGGCACGCAGATCCATAACGTCGAGTTGCGACCCGGTAAGGGCGGGCAGATCGCCAGAAGCGCAGGGTCGTCGGTCCAGCTGGTCGCGCGCGAAGGTGAGTACGCATCGGTCAAGATGCCTTCGAGGGAAATTCGCAAGATCAATGTTGAGTGCGTCGCGACGATCGGCCAGGTCGGGAACCTGGATCATGAAAACGTCTCGATCGGCAAGGCCGGCCGCAGCCGGTGGCTCGGCCGCAAGCCGCACGTACGCGGCGTGGCGATGAATCCCGTGGACCATCCGCTGGGCGGCGGTGAAGGCAAGACATCGGGCGGGCGCCATCCGGTGTCGCCGTGGGGCCAGCCGACTAAGGGCTTCAAGACCCGCCGTCGGAAGCAGACGGATCGGTTCATCGTCCAGCGGCGGACGAAGTAGGCAGCAGGGCAGGGCATAAACATGAGCCGTTCACTGAAGAAGGGGCCGTTTGTCGATACCGCGCTGCTCGAGAAGCTCGAGTCGCTGAACCGGGCCAACCAGAAGAAGATTATCAAGACGTGGTCGCGGCGTTCGACTGTCATTCCCGAGATGGTCGGGCACACGATGGCCGTCCACAACGGGAAGAAGTTCATCCCCGTGTACGTGACCGAGAGCATGGTGGGCCACAAGCTCGGGGAGTTTGCGCCGACCCGCTCGTTCAAGGGGCATACGACGAAGACTGAGAAGGCGGCCGCGCCGGCGGGCGCGGGCGCGAAGGCATGATCGAAGCGCAGGCTACCGCGCGTGGCATCCGCACCTCCGCCCAGAAGGCGGGCCTGGTGTGCGAGCTGGTTCGCGGCAAGGGCGTGAACCAGGCACTGGCCACACTGCAGTTCACGCGCAAGACGATCGCGCGCGAGTTGGCCAAGGTGCTGCGCTCCGCCGTCGCCAACGCGCAGCAGAAGGACGGGTTCGGCGGCGACGTCGAACGACTGTATGTGCTGGCGTGCTATGCGAACCAGGGGCCTTCCATGAAGCGCGTGCGTCCGGCTGCGCAGGGTCGCGCGTTTCGCGTGGTGAAGCGGACGGCGCATCTGACCGTGCGTGTCGCGGAGCGACCGCTCAGGATAGCGCGCGTGGCGGAAGAGGGCGATGCGGCAGCCAAGGCTGGGGCCGCACGTGCGCGGAAGACAACGGCTGGCGTCAGGAAGACGGCGGTCCGCAAGGCCGCGGCAGGCGCGAAGGGCTAGCGATACTGTGACGGAGGCCGGGAGGCCTCTCTAAAGGAGACACTAGTGGGCCAGAAGGTTCACCCCTACGGATTCCGGCTCGGCTTCAACAAGACCTGGCGCTCGCGCTGGTACTCGGATCGCGACTATGCGAAGCTGCTCCACGAGGACATCACGCTGAAGAGGGACTTGAAGAAGCGGTTTTCTCACGCGGGTGTCTCGCGCATCGAGACCGAGCGCGCCGCCAACAAGCTGAAGATCGACATCTACACCTCCCGGCCCGGGATCATCATCGGCCGGAAGGGCACGGAAGTCGACAAGCTGAAGCAGGAGATCCAGAAGCGCACGAGCCGCGAGGTCTTCATCAATATCCAGGAGATCCAGAAGCCGGAGCTCGAGGCCCAGCTGATCTCGGAGTCGGTGGCGGTCCAGCTCGAGAAACGCGTGGCCTTCCGTCGTGCGATGCGCAAGGCCGTGGAGTCAGCGCTGCGCTTCGGCGCGCGTGGCATCAAGGTGCGCGTCTCCGGACGGCTGAACGGCGCGGAAATCGCCCGCTCGGAGTGGTACTTGCACGGGCAGCTGCCGCTGCAGACGCTCCGCGCGGACATCGACTACGGCTTTGCCGAGGCGGGTACGACCTACGGGAAGATTGGCGTCAAGGTATGGCTCTACAAGGGCGAGCGTCTGGTCTCCCGCGTCGGACGCGAGGAAGAGTACCGGGATCGCAGCCCGCGCCGGCCCGCGCGACCGTGAAGGCGAACATGGAACACGAACCGAGCAGGGTGAACGGTAAGGATCAAGTGCTATGTTGATGCCGAAGAAGGTCAAGTACCGCAAGCAGCAGCGCGGACGTATGGCCGGGAAGGCGTGGCGCGGATCGGACGTGTCGTTCGGTGACTACGGCCTCAAGGCGATGGAGCCGTGCTGGCTGACCGACAGGCAAATAGAAGCGGCGCGCGTGGCGATGACCCGCTTCATCAAGCGTGGCGGCAAGATCTGGGTGCGCGTGTTCCCTGACAAACCGATCACGAAGAAGCCGCAGGAAACCCGTATGGGTAAGGGCAAGGGCTCACCCGAGCAGTGGGTGTGCGTTGTCCGGCCCGGGTGCGTCATGTTCGAGATGGAGGGCGTCACCGAGACCGAAGCCCGTCGCGCCATGCAGCTGGCGTCAGCGAAGCTGCCGATCAAGACGAAGTTTGCCATGCGCTTCGCCGACGAGAAGACGTCATGACCGCCACGGAAATCCGCGACCTGACGCTGGACGACCTGCGCGCCCGCGTGACGGACTTCGACGATCAGATCTTCCGGCTGCGAATCCAGAAGTCGATGGGGCAGCTCGAGGCGCCGGGCAAGGTGCGCGAGGTCCGCCGGGATCTGGCGCGCATCAAGACGATTCTCCGGGAGAAGGAACTCCAGGCGGCGGCGAAGTAGCGGCGGGTCAGGGCCGCCCAGAGGAACCGACATGAGCGTCAAAGCACAACTGACCGGCACCGTGGTCAGCGACAAGATGGAGAAGACGGTGGTTGTCGCCGTCGAGCGGAAGGTGCGGCACGAGCTCTATGGCAAGAGCCTGCGCAAGACCTCGAAGTTCGTCGCGCACAACGAGGACAACGAGGCGAGGATGGGCGACACGGTGGCCATCGCCGAGTCCAGGCCGCTCAGCCGCCGCAAGCGTTGGATCGTGACACGTGTGGTCACCAAGGCACCGGCAGTTTAGGAGACCGCCATGATCCAGATGCAAACGGTCCTCGACGTTGCCGACAACTCCGGCGCGCGGAAGATCTCGGTGATCAACCCGCTTGGCGGATCGACGGGACGCTACGCGCGGCTCGGCGACCTCGTGACGGCGTCGGTCAAGGAAGCCACGCCGGACGGGACCGTGAAGAAGGGTCAGGTCGTCAAGGCGGTGATCGTGCGGACGGCCAAGGAGCAGCGCCGGCGTGACGGCACCTACATACGCTTCGATCGGAACGCCGCCGTGCTGGTGAACGACCTGAACGAACCGATCGGGACGCGCGTCTTCGGCCCGGTCGCGCGGGAGCTGCGCGAGCGCCGTTTCATGAAGATCATTTCTCTCGCCCCAGAGGTGCTCTAGTGGAGTGGTTCAACTGATGGAGTATCGCTCGCAACAAGTGGCCGACCGCGATCTCTGGGCCGCGGCAACGCGGGGTCCCCGCCGCGCAAGCCTGCGTGGTGGGGTGCTGGCGGCGCGGCCCACTGTTGTTTTGGAAGAGACAGGCCGCTAGGATGTCGAAACTGCAGATGCCTGTCCGTCGCAACGACACCGTTGTCGTGACGACCGGCAAGGACAACGGGAAGCGAGGGCGCGTGCTCAGGGTGCTCCCGACGAAAAACCGTCTGATCGTCGAGGGCGTGAACATGGCCAAGCGCCACACGCGGCCGAACCCGCAGCGCAACGTCAAGGGGGGGATCGTCGAGCGCGAGGCCTCGCTGCATGCGAGCAACGTGCAACTCGTGTGCCCCGAGTGCAGCAAGATGACCCGCGTGGGCCACAGGATCCTGAACGACGGGCGCAAGGTTCGGGTCTGCCGTAAGTGCGAGGGAGTGGTCGATAAATGAGCCGCCTGAGGGACCGGTACCAGAAGGAAGTCGCGCCGACGCTCAAGAAGGAGTTCGGCTACAAGAACGTGATGGCGATTCCCAGGATCGAGAAGGTCATCATCAACATGGGTCTTGGCGAGGCGACGCAGAATGCCAAGGTTGCGGACACGGGCGCCGATGAGATCGGCCGTATCACCGGCCAGAAGGCTGTCGTTCGCCGCGCCACCAAGTCGATCGCGCAATTCAAACTCCGACAGGGAATGCCGATTGGGGCGATGGTGACGCTGCGCGGCGCTCGGATGTACGAATTTCTCGATCGGCTGTTCAGTATTGCGCTTCCACGCGTGCGCGATTTCCGGGGCGTGTCGCCCAAGGGTTTCGACGGCCGCGGCAACTACACCCTGGGCCTGCGCGACCAGTTGCTCTTTCCGGAGATCGATTACATGAAGGCCGACAAGGTGCGAGGCATGAACGTGTCCGTGGTCACGACGGCCCGGACCGACGAGGAAGCGCGGAAACTGCTCCAGCTGCTGGGTATGCCGTTCAGAACGAACTAGAGCCCAGAACGGGGGCCCTGTGATCGACGAGGATTAGATAGATATGGCCACGACTGCGAAGATCGCCAAGGAAGCCAAGGCGCCGAAATTCAAGGTCCGCCTGCGCAACCGCTGCAAGTTGTGCGGCCGGCCGAGGGCCTTCATGCGCAAGTTCTCGATGTGCCGCCTCTGCTTCCGCAAGCTGGCGCTCGAAGGCGACGTCACGGGGGTAACCAAGAGTTCCTGGTAGATAGATCCCAAACCCCAAATCCAAAACCCCAACTGAGGGTGGGTGGGAGCTGGGATCTGGGATTTGGGTTTTGACGAGAGTGAAGCAACGATGACCGATCCGATTTCCGACATGCTGACACGCATCCGCAACGCAGTGTCAGTCGAGCACCCGCGTGTCGACATGCCCGCCAGCAAGCTGAAGGCGGAAATCGCGCGGATCCTTCAGGATGAGGGCTACATCCAGGGTTTCCGGCTCATCGAGCAGCCGGCGGACAGGGCGGGACGCCAGCCGCGCCAGGTGATCCGTGTATTTCTGAAATACGGGCCGCACGGCGAGCGGGTCATCAGCGGGATCCAGCGGATCAGCCGACCCGGCCGGCGCGTCTATCTTGGTGTCGAAAACGTGCCCGTCGTTCTCGGCGGACTGGGAACCAACATCCTGACGACCTCGCGTGGCGTGATGACGGGCCGGGCCGCTCGCAAGGCCGGAGTGGGCGGTGAAGTGCTCTGTAACGTGTGGTGATACGTCATGTCACGAATTGGTAAGAAGCCGATCCCGATTCCGAAGGGCGTGACCGTGAAGGTCGGGCCCGATGTGGTCGAAGCCCAGGGTCCGAAGGGCACGGTGCGGCAAGCGCTGCCGCCCGGCATCGTGTTTACGCAGGAGGAGGGCACGCTCGTCGCCAGGCTGCAGCGCGACGACGACGAACTGCGGAAGTTCCAGGGCCTGGCGCGCAGCCTCGTCGCCAACGCCGTCAACGGCGTGGCCGAAGGCTTCAAGAAGGAGCTGGACATCGTCGGCATCGGCTACCGCGCGGAGCTGAAAGGCAAGCAGGTGCACTTCGCGCTCGGATACTCGCACCCGATCGTGCTCGATATCCCGAATGGAGTTGACATTGCGATTGACAAGCAGACGCACATTACCGTCACCGGCGCCGACCGCCAGATGGTCGGCCAGGTCGCTGCGAACATCCGCCAGATGCGCAAGCCCGACCCGTACAAGCAGAAGGGCGTGCGCTACACGGGTGAAGTGCTGAAAAAGAGGGTCGGCAAGACGGGCGCTTAGGTTTTGGGCCTTAGGCTGTAGCAAGGGCCAAGAGTTAGAAGCCGACAAGGATCGAACATGAGGATCAAGACGAAAGAGGATCGCAGGGACCGGATCAAGCACCGGATCCGCAAGCGTGTGCATGGCACCGAGGCGCGCCCACGGCTGACGATCTACCGCAGCGTCGCGCACATCTACGTGCAGGTGGTAGACGACATGGCGGGTTGCACGATCGCGTCGGCATCGAGCCTCGAGGCGACCGTCAAGAAGGCGCTTCGGAAGCCAGCCAGGGGAGGCAACGTGGCCGGCGCCCAGGCGATTGGCAAGGCCATCGCCCAGCGACTGCTGGAAAAGGGCGTCAAACGGGTGGTGTTCGACCGCAATGGGTTCCTGTATCACGGGCGCGTGAAGGCAGTGGCCGACGCGGCGCGCGAAGCAGGTCTGGAGTTTTAGCGGGATGTCTCCAACAGCGCGGGCGGAGGCGATTTACCGGCTGCTGAGCGCGGTCCATAGGGCCGCGACAACGCTGGGTTCCCGCCGCGCACGCCTGCGCGGTGAGGTGCCAGCAGAGCGGCCCACGGCGTATGTCGAATGGACGGTCCACTGATGGCAATGATGAATCGCGGTCGCGAGAAAATCGACGCGTCACAGCTCGAGATCAAGGATACGGTCGTCTCGATCAACCGCGTGACGAAGGTAGTCAAGGGCGGCAAGAACCTGAGCTTCAGTGCGCTTGTCGTCGTGGGCGGCGGCCATGGCGTGGTGGGCTTCGGCGTCGGTAAGGCGAAGGAAGTGCCGTCGGCGATTAAGAAGGGGATCGAGGCCGCCAAGAAGAACTTGATCCGGGTGCCGCTCAAAGGCACGACCATCCCGCATCAGGTTACCGGAAAGTTCGGGGCCGGAAGTGTGCTGCTTAAGCCTGCTCCTGAGGGGACGGGCCTTATCGCGGGTGGCGCAGTGCGCGCCGTGGTGGAGGCGGCCGGCATCCAGAACGTGATGACGAAGTCGTTGGGCTCCGCCAATCCGCACAATGTCGTTCGCGCCACGTTCTCCGGGTTGATGAGCCTGATGGATCCGGCCCAGGTGGCGCGGTTCCGCGGCAAGGAAGAGGCCGAGCTCGTCGGGGCATAGCGATGGTAAAAAAGACGGCACAACCGGCGGCGCCAAAGCGGCTCAAGATCACGTTGGTCAGGAGCCCGATTGGGTTCAACAGGACGCAGGGCAAGACGGTGGAAGGCATGGGCCTGCGCCGGATTCGCCACACCGTGGAACTGCTGGATACGCCCGCAACACGCGGCATGATCCACAAGGTTCGTCACCTCGTGACGGTAACGGAGTAGGGCGGATTCCGCGACGCGGAACCCACCGGTAGACGCATATGGATCTCTCGAATCTCAAGCCTTCGGACCGGTCGAAGTTTTCGAAGAAGCGCGTGGGCCGCGGCCAGGGCTCCGGCAGCGGCACGCAGGCGGGCCGCGGCCACAAGGGCGCGCAGTCACGTTCGGGGTTCAAGTTCAAGCGGGGCTTCGAGGGCGGCCAGATGCCGCTCCACCGGCGGATACCGAAACGCGGGTTTCACAACCTGTTTCGCACCGAGTATGCCGTGGTGAATATCGACACGTTGGCCGAGGGTTTCACGGCCGGCACCGTCGTCACACCGGAACTGTTGCGCGAGCGGGGCATCATCCGCAGCAGCCGCCAGCCGATCAAGGTGTTGGCGCGCGGGGACATCGCGAAACAGCTCACCGTGCGCGCGCACAGGTTCAGCAGCAAGGCGGCGGAGAAGATCGCCGCGGCCGGCGGCACCACCGAGACGTTGGGGACGTAAGTGGATAACGTAATCAAGAACCTGTTTGCGGTCGCCGACCTGCGCAACCGCGTGCTCTTCACGCTCGCGCTGCTCGGCGTGTACCGCGTGGGCAGCCACATCCCAACGCCTGGCGTGAACACCGAGGCGCTCGCGATTCTGGCCGAACAAACGCGCAACACGATGTTCGGGCTGTACGACATGTTTTCTGGTGGCAACCTGTCGCAGGTGACGATCTTTGCGCTCGGCGTGATGCCGTATATCAGTTCGTCGATCATCCTCCAGCTCCTGACCGTCGTGTGGCCGACGCTCGAGAGAATCTCGAAGGAGGGCGAGCTCGGTCGCCGCAAGATCACACAGTACACGCGCTACCTGACGCTGGCGCTGGCCATTGTGCAGTCGCTCGGCATCGCGTTCTTCCTGGAGCGCCAGACACAGATCGCCGGAGGCCTTCCGCTCGTGTACGCCACTGGCTGGGGCTTCCGCTGCATGTGCGTCCTCACACTCACCACGGGGACGATGTTCATCATGTGGCTGGGCGAGCAGATTACCGAGCGCGGCATCGGCAACGGCATGTCCCTCCTGATCTTCGCGGGCATCGTCGTCGGGTTGCCTAGCGCGGTGCTGACGACGTTCGACCAGATGCGCACCGGCCAGATCAGCCTATTGCGAATCGTGTTTCTGATCGTGATGATGGCAGGAGTCGTTGCGGCGATCATCTTTGTCGAGCGGGGCCACCGGCGCATCACGGTGCAGTACGCCAAGCGGGTTGTCGGGCGGAAGCAGTACGGGGGCTCGAGTACGCACATCCCGCTCAAGGTCAATACGGGCGGCGTCATCCCGGTGATCTTCGCCTCGTCCATCCTAGCGTTCCCGGCGACGATCGCCACGATGTTCCAGAGCGGATCCTGGGGCCGCGCGGTCGCGGATCAGCTCGCGTACGGAATGCCGCTTTACAACCTGCTGTATATCGCTGGCATCATCTTCTTCTGCTATTTCTACACGGCCATCATCTTTAATCCTGATGACGTGGCCGAAAACATGCGGAAGTATGGCGGATTCATTCCGGGCATCCGGCCTGGGAAGCGCACGGCGGAGCACATCGATACGATCCTGGCGCGTCTCACACTGGTCGGCGCCTTGTATCTGGCGGCCGTGGCCATCCTGCCGGAGTTTCTCCTGACCGGCTTCAAGGTGGCGCCGATTCCGTTCATCGGAGAGCAGCTCGACACCCTGTTGCCGCAGTGGGTGACGCAGGGCGTGGGTATCACGTTCTTCTTCGGCGGCACCTCGTTGCTGATTGTCGTCGGTGTCGCCATGGACACGGTGAACCAGGTGGAATCGCAGCTCATCATGCGTCATTACGACGGGTTCATGAAGAAGACGCGCATCAGGGGCCGTCGCGGGTAACTGGTATGTGGTGTCGAAATCGATCCGGACAGTCCAGTAGATGGGACTGAACGTCATCATGCTGGGGGCCCCAGGGGCCGGCAAGGGGACGCAGGCCGAGCGATTTGCGCGGCAGCGCGGATTGGCGAAGATTTCGACGGGCGACATTCTGCGGAGTGGCGTCAGGGAGCAACTGTCGATGGCGCTGCTGGCGAAGACAAAGATGGAGCGCGGCGAGCTCGTGGACGACGAGCCGATGGTTGCGCTTGTGCGGGACCGGCTGGCGCAGCCGGACATGGACGCGGGCTTCGTCCTGGATGGGTTCCCACGCACAGTGTCGCAGGCGCGCTCGCTCGATGTAATCGTCGAGGAGCGGCGAAAGGGCCCTCTCGTCGTCGTCGACCTCGTCGTGCCTGAAGAAGAGTTGGTGCGCCGACTGGCGGGGCGCCTGATCTGCTCGAAGTGCGGGACGAACGCCGAGTCGGCTGACGGCCAGGGGATGACGTGCCGGCGCTGCGGGGGCACGCTAGTGCAGCGCGTCGACGACAGCGAGCAGGTGGTGCTCGAACGCCTCAGGGTCTATTCGACTACGACCAAACCGCTCGTGGACTACTATCGCGGACGGCCGACGTTCCGAACGGTAAACGGCGCACAGCCGCCGGAGCGTGTGGCGCTGGACATGGAGGCGACCATTGACGACGCGGCCGGACAGGTGGCGCGCACGGTGTTGGCGGCGCCGGGGTTATCACGGCGATGATCGTGTGCCGTTCAAAGGCTGAAATCGAGAAGCTCCGGCGGGTCAATCAGCTCGTCGCTCGGGTTCTCGCCGAGCTTCGGCATATGGTCGCGCCTGACGTCACGACCCAAGAGATCGACGCGTCCGCCGAAGCGCTGGTGCGCTCGGCGGGCGCCGAGCCGGCGTTCAAGGGGTATCACGGATTTCCAGCGACGGCGTGTGCATCTGTCAATCAGGAGGTCGTTCACGGGATTCCATCGCGGCGACGTCTGGTCGAAGGTGATGTGCTCTCGATCGACCTGGGCGCGAAGCTGGAGGGGTTTTTCGGAGATTGCGCGGTGACGGTGCCGGTCGGGCGCGTTTCGGCGGATGCGGAACGACTGCTGCGCGTGACCGAGGAGGCGTTGTTTCACGGCATCGCCACGGTGAAGCCAGGAGCTCGGGTGTCTGACATCGGCGCCGCGGTGGAGGCACACGTCGAGGCGCATGGGTTTTCCGTGGTGCGCGAGTTCGTCGGTCATGGGATCGGCACGTCGCTCCACGAGGAGCCGCAGATCGCCAATTACGGTCCCGGTGGCCGCGGGCCGCGTCTGTCCGAGGGCATGGTCCTCGCGATTGAGCCCATGGTCAACCTCGGCGATGCGGCGGTGAAGATACTGGACGACGGATGGACGGCTGTCACGCGCGACGGCACACTGTCGGCCCATTTCGAGCACACGGTCGTTGTGACCGGCGGCGGGTGCGAGGTTCTAACGCGGCTTGACGCCGACACGGCAAACGTGCGGGGACCGCTGAACGCGGCTGTGCAGATGTGATCGGGGGTCGAACCGGTCAGGCCGACGGCGTCGTCGTGGAGCTGACGCCGCAGGATGTGACCCGCGGCAGGATCATCAGGAAAGAGTAGAACCATGAAGGTCAGAGCGTCAGTGAAGAAGATCTGCGATAAGTGCAAAATTGTCCGCCGCCACGGGGTGGTTCGGGTGATCTGCACGAACGCAAAGCACAAACAGAGGCAGGGATAAGAGATGGCACGAATCGCAGGCGTCGATCTTCCGCGTACGAAGCGGATCGAGGTTGGCCTTACTTATATCTACGGCATCGGCCGGAAGCGGTCGAACGACGTCCTCGGTGCGGCGGGCGTGGGCCCGGACATTCGCGTGAAGGACCTGTCGGAAGAGGACGTCCGCAAGATCAGCCGCGTGCTCGAGGATGTCGGCGGCATTGAGGGTGATCTCCGGAAGGAGATCTCGATGAACATCAAGCGGCTGATGGAGATCGGTTGCTACCGTGGTCTGCGGCATCGCCGGAACCTGCCGGTGCACGGTCAGCGCACCAAGACCAACGCGCGCACCCGGAAGGGGCCGCGCAGGGGCGCGGTCGCGAGGAAGAAGACGACGGTGTAACGGATGGCCAAAATCACTGACGCAACGGCGGAACCAGAAAAGAAGGGCGAGGGTGGCAAGAAGGCGCCCCGCAAGGCCTTCAAGAAGCGGGGCGAGAAGCGGGTGGTGCACCATGGCTATGTGCACATCCATGCCTCGTTCAACAACACGCACATTACGATCACCGACATCGAGGGGAACGTCATCGCCTGGTCGAGCGCGGGCGGGATCGGCTTCAAAGGGTCGCGCAAGGGAACGCCGTTCGCCGCGACCCAGGCGGCTATGAATGCCGGGAATGCCGCAAAGACCTACGGGCTGCGGTCGGTGGAAGTGCGGGTCAAGGGGCCCGGCTCTGGCCGCGAGTCGGCGATTCGCGCCTTGCAGACCGTCGGCATCGAGGTAAAGTCGATTCGCGACGTCACCCCGATCCCGCACAACGGCTGCCGTCCCACGAAGCGTCGTCGCGTCTAGGAGGGGATTAGATTAATGGCTCGATACATCGGACCGGTCTGCCGGTTGTGCCGTCGCGAGGGCATGAAACTGTTCCTCAAGGGCGAGCGTTGCTATACGGATAAGTGTGCGATTGAGAAGCGCAACTTCGCTCCTGGCCAGCATGGGAAGACGCGGAAGAGGGGGTCGGCGAAGGTGGCCGGTTACGGCGTGCAGTTACGCGAGAAACAGAAGGTCAAACGCACCTACGGTGTGCTCGAAGACCAGTTCCGGCTTTATTTCGCGCAGGCGGAGCGCACCCGCGGTATCACGGGCGAG
>Ga0310121_10004702_pt1 | contig 11941 bp, 8 predicted proteins | sample CB27_Tmax_986_MG_FD_203504 | JGI IMG/M metagenome (GOLD analysis project Ga0310121, IMG submission 203504) | Marine microbial communities from Western Arctic Ocean, Canada - CB27_Tmax_986 | ecosystem: Environmental > Aquatic > Marine > Oceanic | place: Canada: Western Arctic Ocean | collected...
CGCTGCTTGACTCGCCGTAGATGTTCTCCTCATACTCCTCGATGATCGCGCCGAGCTTAGCCAGATTAAGGTGGGCGTTCATCGCCTGCATTGGATCGAACGTCCATTCGATGACCTGGACGCCCATGCCCAGGGCCCGCTCGCGCTGCAGCAGCTTCAAGGTCCGGCCGAGGCCGGCGTTCCGGTAGTCGTCGAGCACGCCGAGCATGTGCGACCACTGCATGACTCGACCGTCCTTCAGGCCTGGCAACGAGTAGACAAACCCCACCATTCGGTTCTCGCCGTCGAACGCCCCGATCAGAATTCCCCCGCGCTTGACGTTGATCGCGAGGATCGGCACCGGGACGACGTCTTCAGCGTCGGTGTAGCGCCACACGGCCTTCTCCAGCTCGACGACACGCCGAAGCTCCTCCAGGGAGTGCAGATCCCGGTAGACAACGGTACGATCGGACGTCACGACGCCGCCTCGGAGAAGACCGCGTCGTCGATCGGGCCGGCCACCGCGACCGCCGCCCGATCGGGCACGAGAATGAGCCGTGCCGCCTCGTGCACGTCGTCGCGGGTCACTGACTCGACCAAGTCGCGCAGCCTCACTTCGTAATCAAGACCGAGCTCGAACTGGTCGACCATCTGGAGAAATCCGGCGATCGACGCGTTCGTCTCGAGCATCCTGGGAATCGACCCGGTGAGGTAGCGCTTCGCGTCGGTCAACTCCGCGTCCGTCACGCCGGCGTCGCGCATGCTGACCACTTCCGTCTCGATGGACCGCAACGTGCGCGCGACGTTGGCGGGACTCACCCCGGCCGACACGATGAGCGCCCCCCGCCCGACGTTGGCCTCGAGTCCGCTAGAGGCGTAATACGCCATGCCCTGCCGCTCGCGGATACTCTCGCCAAGGCGTCCGCCGAGTCCGAACTGCCCCAATACGGTGTTCATGACCCAGCTGCTCGCATAGCGCGGATCGGTTCTCGTGATGGCGGCACACCCGTACGCGATGGCGGCCTGCACCTTCCCCGGCAGGGTCACGACGCGTCGCCGGGGTCCGGGCGACTCGTCCGGCGGAGGCACGATCGCCGCCTCGGCGACTTGCGACGACCATCCGTCGAAGACCCGCTCCGCCGTCGCGACCGCCGCCGCGGGCTCGACGTCGCCGACGACGGCCAGGGACGCGCCGGTCGGCGTGACGCGCGCTCGATGAAACGCCGCCAAATCCGCACGACCGATCGTCTTGATCGACGCCAAGGTCCCGCTCGCCAGACGCCCGTACGGATGCGTGGCACCGTAGATCAAGGTCCGCACCGCGTCATCGGCCGCGTCAGCCGGAGTGTCCGCTTGGCGACGGATCGCCGTGGCAATTTCCCCGCGTCGCTGTTCGACCTCGCTCTCCGGAAAACTCGGGTGCCGCGTGATGTCCCCCAGCAGCGACATCACCGCCTCGAAATCCTCCGTGAGGCAGTCGCAGGCCAGCGACAGGCGGTGACGTGAGGCGCGGGCCTGCAGCGACACCCCGCGGAGGTCGAACGTCTCGGCGATGGCATCGGCTGGCTGCGAGTCGGTACCTCTGTCGATCACGCACGCCACGAAGTTCGAGAGCCCCTCGCGCGCTGGCGGGTCGAACACGCTCCCCGCCGGCACCGAGAGGTGAATGGCGACCGCGGGCTGCGGGTGGGTCGTCCGCGTGAGCACCCTCAGGCCATTCGACAGCACGGTGCGGACGGGGGACAACCTCAGGCTGGGCATGCTCAACGACGCGCGCGGTCAGCAGTCGTCAGGCAGACAACGCCTGAAAACATCCGACGGTACGATTGCTCGGCGCCAGACGACGCCGCGCGACGGCCGCCACCTGCTCGCCCGTCACGGCGGCGATTCGCCGACCGAGGTCACGGTACAGATCGACGCTCGCTACCGTCGCGAAGTAGCCGAGTTGATGCGCGATATTGGTGACGCTATCCGTCTCGAAGACCAAGCGTGCCCGAAATTGGCGCTGCGCCCGCTGGAGCTCTGCGTCCGTCACGCCGTCGACCCGCACCCGGTCGAGCTCCGCAAGCGCCGCGGCCTCCAGCGACGGCAGCGCCGTGCCAGCCATCGCCTCGACCGACACGGAGAAGAGGAACGGGTCCTGCGTGGGCAGCAGCGTGCCTTCGACGCGCGCCGCCAGGCCACCGTTCACGAGCGCCCGATACAGTCGCGCGGCGCGCTGCGGCACCGGTCCCTCGAAGCTCGACCAGAGGTTCGCTCCCTTGGCGCCAGTTAAGACGGCGTCGAGCAGCAGCATCGGGGCGAAGTCGGGGTCATCGACCGCCGGCGCGTGGTAGGCCACCTTCCACCAACTGGTCGCGCCCTCGCGCATGAGCGTCACGCGCCGCGCTCCCGTCTGCGGCGGCTCGACGGTGCGCACACGATCCGGAAGCGAGCCGGATGGAATGTCGCCGAATCGCTGCTCGGCCAGCCGAAACGCCTCGTCGGCGCTCACATCACCGACCACAACGAGCGTCGCATTGTTCGGCGCATAAAAGCAACGGTAGTACTCGAACAGATCGTCGCGGGTCATTCGCTCCACATCGCCGAGCCAGCCGATCGTCGGATGCCGATACGGGTGTGCCTTGAACGCCGTGGCTGTCACTTCGATATCGAGCAACTGCTCGGGGTCGTTCTCACCACCCTGTAGCTCGGAAATGATCACGGTGCGTTCCGATTCGCACTGGGCCGGGTCATACAGACAACGCGCCATGCGCTCCGACTCGATGAAGAGCATCTGGTCGAGCGCGTGGCTCGCCGCAGTTTCCATGTAGGTCGTCTGGTCGATCCAGGTGTACCCGTTCCAGGCGCCACCGTACCGCTCGATGATGCCTGTCATCTGGTCGCGCGGAATGTTGGTGGTCCCCTTGAAGTTCATGTGCTCGACCCAGTGCGACACGCCCGTCAGCCCGGGCGGCTCGTCCTTCGAACCGACCCGATACCAGCACCAGACCGAGACGAGCGGCACGGCATGAACTTCCTGCGCGAACACCGTGAGCCCGTTGTCCAGCACGGCCGACCGGAGAGGTGATTCGAGGGATTGGCGCGGCGCATCTGGCATCGCAGCATTATGCATGATCCCCCGGGGGTCGAGGGCAGCCTAGTAGTGGGCTAATGGGGTATTAGCCCACTACCAGGCTGCTCGTCCAGACACGGCGACGCGGTCGAATTGCACTACAATGAAATGTTCGCGACGCGTCAGCCAGCCGCGCCGCGGTCAGTTCCGACTCCACGCAGCAGACGACATCCGATGGCCGACTGGAAGTCCACACTCAACCTCCCACGTACCGCGTTTCCGATGAAGGCGAGTCTCCAGAAGGCGGAGCCTGATGCCATCGCGCGATGGGAAGCGATGGACCTCCAGGCGCAGATTCGCCGGCGCCGGGCCGACGCACCGAAATGCGTGCTCCATGACGGCCCACCCTACGCCAACGGCCGAATCCACATTGGCACCGCGCTCAACAAGATCTTGAAGGACTTCGTCGTCCGGTCCAAGACGATGGCCGGCTTCGACAGCCCCTACGTTCCAGGCTGGGACTGTCACGGCCTGCCGATCGAACTCAAGGTGGACCGGGAAGTCGGCGCCAAGAAACGACAGATGCACACGGCCGACTTCCGCCGGGCCTGTCGCAAGTATGCCGAGACGTACGTCGACATTCAGCGGGACGATTTCAAGCGCCTGGGCGTCCTTGGCACCTGGTCCGCGCCCTACCTGACGATGGCGTACAGCTATCAGGCCGCGATCGTCCGCGCGCTCGGGCGGTTCGTGGAACGCGGCATGGTCTACCGCGGCAAGAAGCCGGTGCACTGGTGCATCCACTGCCGGACTGCCCTGGCCGAAGCCGAGGTCGAGTACGACCAGCACACGTCGCCGTCGATCCACGTGGAATTCCCATTGGCGCGCGAGGCAGTGGCGGCGCTTAGCGCCGCGCTCCCGGCGATCGCCGGCCGGCGCGTCTCGGCGCTGATCTGGACGACGACGCCCTGGACGATCCCTTCGAACCTGGCCGTGGCATTCCGTCCTGATCTCGACTACGGCATCTACGAGACCGATGGCGTGGCCGTCATCGTTGCCGAGGCGCTGGCGGCGAAGATCGGCGCCGAGATCGGACACCCGCTGACCACGCGGCTGGGCGTGCTCAAAGGGCGTGAATTCGAAGGGCTGCAATTCCAGCATCCACTCTACGACCGGCCGTCGCTGGGTGTCCTGGGCGAGCACGTCACGCTCGAGCAGGGCACCGGCATTGTCCATACTGCTCCGGGCCACGGCGCCGACGACTTCACGACGGGCGTCCGATACGGGTTGGATACCTATGCGCCCGTCGGACCGGGTGGCCGATTCACGGACGACGTCGAGTTGTTCGGTGGCATGGGCGTGTTCGACGCCAATCCGAAGATCGAGACGGCGCTCTCCGACGCCGGCCGGCTGTGGCACCGCGGGCAATTGGATCATGCCTACCCGCACTGCTGGCGGTGCCGCCACCCAGTGATCTTCCTGGCGACGCCGCAGTGGTTCATCGCCATGGACGCCGAGTCGCTCCGCGAGCGCGCCCTGAGTGCCATTCAGCAGGTACAGTGGTTCCCGGCCTGGGGCCAGGAGCGTATCCACAACATGTTGGCCAACCGCCCCGACTGGTGCATCTCGCGTCAGCGGTCCTGGGGCGTGCCGATTCCAGCCCTGTACTGCACGACCTGTGGGGAGGCGATGCTCACGACCGCGCTGACCGACCGGGCGGCGGCGCAATTCGAGCGCCATGGCGCCGACGCCTGGTACGAGCGGGATCTGGCCGAGTTCCTGCCGGACGGGCTGCGATGCGAACACTGCCAAGCGAACCAGTTCGAACGGGAGCAGGACATCCTGGATGTCTGGTTCGATTCGGGGTCGAGCCACGAGGCCGTGCTCGAGGATCGGCAGCTCGGCTGGCCGGCGGAGATCTATCTCGAAGGCAGCGACCAGTATCGTGGCTGGTTCCACAGTTCCTTGCTCGTGGGCCTGGCCACGCGCGGGCAGGCCCCCTACCGGCAGGTCATCACCCACGGGTTCGTCGTAGACGAATCGGGACGCAAGATGTCCAAGTCGCTCGGCAACGACATCTCTCCGCAGACCGTCATCGAGCAGAGCGGCGCCGAGATCCTGAGGCTCTGGGTCGCCATGGTCGACTATCGGGAAGACGTGCGGATCGGCAAGGAGATTCTCGCACGCGTGGTGGAGGCCTATCGCAAGATCCGAAACACGCTGCGAATTCTCGTCGCCAATCTTCACGATTTCGATCCGGCGGCACACGCCGTCCCGCACGACCAGCTCGAAGAGTTGGACCGGTACGTGTTGGCGCGCTATGCCAGCGTCGCGTCGCGAATCTTCACCGCCTATACGCAGTACGAGTTTCAGACGATCTTCCACGCCCTTAACGGCTTTCTGACCGTCGATGTCAGTGCGCTGTACATTGACGTGGTCAAGGACCGGCTGTACACATTCGCGCCGGATCATCCGGATCGACGCTCGACCCAGTCGGCCATCTTCACGATGGCCGACGGACTGTCGCGCCTAATCGCCCCCATCTTACCGGTTACGGCGGACGAGCTGTGGAAGGTGCTGCCGGGGCCGCGGGAGGCATCCGTACATCTGGCCGATTTTCCGTCGACGCTCGACACCTTGGCCGATCCGCTGCTGGTCGAACGGTGGGGTCGCCTGATCAAGATCCGAGAGGCGGTCAACGGCCGTATCGAATCGCTGCGTCAGCGAAAGACGGTCGGCACGTCCCTCGAGGCGTGTGTCAGGATTCGCGCGACCGGCCCGACCCTCACCCTACTCCAGCGGTACCGCCACGTGCTCGACACGCTGTTCATCGCCCAGGTCGAACTCGAAGAGGGAACGCCCGCGCAGGATGCCGCGGCGAGTCCGGTCACCGGTGAATCCCTGAAGCTGGACGTCGGGCGGGCGGCTGGTGTCAAATGCGATCGATGTTGGCGGCACGTACCGACCGTGTCTGATCGACCCGATCGACTGGGTCTCTGCGCCCGGTGCGACGACATGCTGAACCGCGCAGCGGGAACGCCACGCTCATGACCCCACCGCGCATCAGCGTCGCGTCCTGGCTCAGCGAGTTCCGGCGCTCGATGGCAGCTGTGACCGGCACGATCGTGCTGGTCGACCAGGCGAGCAAGGCGGCCGTCAGGCAGCTCGTCTCGCTCCACGACAGCATCGACGTCATCCCTGGCCTGTTGAACCTGACCCACGTGCGAAACACCGGCGCCGCGTTCGGCATCTTGAACGCGACCGACTTCGCCTACAAGCCAGCGGTCATGACCGCCGTGGCGTTCGTCGCCCTCGTGGCGCTCTGGGCGTACGCCGCCCGCAGGGGCTGGCAGGGGGGCGCGGCCGGAGTCGGCCTGGCCCTAATTCTCGGAGGAGCCTTCGGGAACCTAATCGATCGCATCGCCGTCGGCCATGTCGTCGATTTCGTCGATGTCTACTGGCGAACGTACCATTTCTGGGCATTCAACGTGGCGGATGCGGCCATCACCGCCGGGGCCGGCTGCCTGCTGATCGACACCTTGAAAACGGGACGCCACGATGTATCCGACACTGCTTGAGCTCGGTCCAATCACGATCTACAGCTACGGCATCCTGCTCGCCACCGCGTATCTCGTGGGACTGAAGCTGGCCATGCTGCGGTCCGCAAGTCGCGGGCTCGACGCCAACCGGGTGATGGACCTGGGAATCCTCATCATCATCTCGGCGCTGATCGGTGCGAAGGTGATGCTGCTCATCGTCGACTTCGATCACTTTTCTCAGAGCCCGGAGCGGTTCTTCTCGCTTCTTCGGGCCGGCGGCGTGTTCTACGGCGGTTTACTGTTCGCGGTGCCGGCCGCCTGGTGGTACCTGCGCCGACACCGAATGCCCGTCTGGACCGCCTGCGACGCCTTCGCACCGGGCATCGCGCTCGGACACGCCGTCGGGCGCCTCGGATGCCTGATGGCCGGCTGCTGTTACGGTCGCCCGACGGAGATGCCGTGGGGCATCGTGTTCACGAACACGTTCACCGCCCTGAATGTGGGTACGCCGCTCGACATCCATCTGCATCCGACGCAGCTGTACGAGTCGTTCGCCGAACTGAGCATCTTGCTGCTGTTGCTCGGCACCGAGCGGCGCGGCACGCGCTTCCCGGGCCGGACCTTCTGGCTGTACATCCTCCTGTACAGTGTGTCGCGCTTCATCACCGAGTTCTATCGGGGCGATCCTCGAGGCACCGTGTTCGATGTGCTCTCGACCTCGCAGTTCATCTCCGTCTTGATCGTGCCGGTGAGCCTGGGGATGCTGTATTCCCTGGCCAGACGCCGGTCGACCGCCGCTGAACCCGGTCGGCGCCGCTAGGCGCCCGGGCACCGTCAGGTCCGGCCATGACCGACACCAGCAACCCGGGCCAGTCGGGTGAGCTCCTGGACATCGTGGTCCCGGCTGAGCAGGCCGAAACCCGAATCGACCAGGTCTTGACCACCCTCGTCCCCGAGCTGTCCCGCTCGCAAGCCCAACGCCTGATCAGGGCCGGCCGTGTTCAGGTCGATGGCACGACCGTCAAGGCCAGCGCCATCGCTCACGGCGGCGCCCGCGTCGCGGTCGACATGCCGCCGGCGGCATCGCCGGTCCCAGGCGCCGAAGCCCTTCCCCTCGACATCGTTCATGAGGACGAGGACATGGTCGTGGTCGACAAATCAGCCGGTATGGTCGTGCATCCAGCGGCGGGACACACCCGCGGCACGCTGGTCAACGCGCTCCTGCACCACGTGCAAGATTTGAGCGGTGTCGGCGGGGAGCAGCGGCCCGGGATCGTGCACCGATTGGACCGGGGGACCTCGGGCCTCATGGTCGTCGCCAAGCACGATCAGGCGCACCGGGAGCTGGGTCGGCAGTTCGAGGATCGGGAGATTGAAAAGGAATACGCCGCGCTGGTCTGGGGACGCGTGGAAGCCGGCCGGCGGATCGACCTGCCAATCGGACGCGATCAGGCGGAGCGGAAACGCATGTCGACTCGCGCTCGGCGGGCGCGGACCGCGGTGACCCGCATCGTGCGCGCCGAGCCCATCGCCGGCCTGACGCTCCTGCGGGTGGTCATCGCCACCGGCCGGACGCACCAGATCCGCGTACACCTCTCCGCCATCGGACATCCGGTCGTCGGCGACGCGGTCTACGGGGGCATCCGGCGACGGCTCGCGCCAGAGCATCGGGCGGTGGCACGACTCACACGCCCGTTTCTGCACGCGGAACGACTCGCCTTCGCTCATCCACGTGACGGACGTCGGATCGAGTTCCGCGCACCCCTGCCCAACGATCTCGAGCGCGTGCTTCACGCCCTGAGGGGCGTCTCATGACGGCGCCGATTCCACGAACCCTGTCGACCCGAACCGCGTTCAGTAGACGGATCTTCACCGTCGACGTCAATCGGGTGGAGGGGGGGGGTCAAGAAGTTGCGCGTAGGGCTGGGGGAGTTCGACCGAGGCGCCGGCACCGGTCTCCGGCTCGAGCGCGAGATCGAGCACTTCGTCGACCGTCGTCACGTAGTGAATCGTCAAGTCCCGCCGAAGCTCTTCGCTGAGATCCTCGTCGATGTTCTTCCGGTTCAGCAGCGGGACGAGCACGTGGGTGATGCCGAGTCGGCGAGCCGCCAGCACCTTTTCCTTGATACCGCCGACCGGCAGGACGCGCCCCGTCAGCGTGATCTCGCCCGTCATCGCCAGGTCCTCCCGAACAGCACGCTTGGTCAGCCGCGAGGCGAGCGCCGTCGCCATCGTCACGCCTGCCGACGGCCCATCTTTCGGAATCGCGCCGGCCGGAACGTGCACGTGCAGCTCTGCATGCTGGTAAAACGCCGGATCGACGCCGTAGGCCTCCGCTCGCGACCGGAACCAGGACAGCGCGGTCTGAGCCGACTCCTTCATCACGTCACCCAGCTGGCCGGTCAGGGTGAGCGACCCGCCGCCCGGCATGCACGTGGCCTCGATGAACAGCACTTCCCCGCCCGCCGGCGTCCAGGCAAGACCGACCGCCACGCCCGGCGCCTTGGTTCGCTCCGCGACCTCCTCGTCGTGGAACGTCGGCGCACCGAGCATCTCCGTCACGGTGTCAGGCGTCACGACGACGGGGGCTTCGTGCCCCTCGGCTCGGCGGCGTGCCACCTTCCGGCACACTGCCCCAATTTCCCGCTCAAGGTTTCTGACGCCAGCCTCCCGCGTGTAGCCACGAATGACGGTCTGGAGCGCAGACTCCTCGAACCGGATGTGCTCGGACGACAGCCCGTGATTCTCGATCTGCCGCCCCACGAGGTGCTCGCGCGCAATCGTCAGCTTTTCCTCATCGGTGTACCCCGGCAGTTCGAGCACTTCCATCCGGTCGCGCAGCGCTGGCGGCACCGGATCGAGAAAGTTCGCCGTCGTGATGAACAGAATCTCCGACAGATCGAACGGCACATCCAGGTAGTGATCGCGGAACGTGTTGTTCTGCTCAGGATCGAGCACCTCCAGCAACGCCGACGCCGGATCCCCGCGAAAATCTGAACCCAGCTTGTCGATCTCGTCGAGGACGAACACCGGGTTCTTCGATTCGGCGCGGCGCAGCCCCTGGATGATCTGTCCTGGCAGCGCCCCGATGTAGGTGCGGCGATGCCCTCGAATCTCCGCTTCGTCGCGCATCCCGCCCAGCGACACGCGCGCGAGCTTTCGGTCGAGTGACGAGGCAATCGACTTGGCGAGCGACGTCTTGCCAACGCCGGGCGGCCCGACGAAGCACAGGATCGGGCTCTTAATTTTCGGATTGAGCTTGCGGACGGCGAGATATTCGAGAATGCGGTCCTTGGCCTTTTCTAGATCGGAATGGTCCGTGTCCAGCACAGACTTGGTGCGCGCCAGATCGATGATCTCGTCCGTACGGGCCGACCACGGCAGCGACACCATCCAGTCGAGGTAGGTCCGCGACACGGTGTACTCCGCCGCCGCCACCGGCATCTTCGAAAGCCGATCGAGCTCGCGCAGCACCTCTTTGAGCACGGCCTCTGGCAGGCCGACGCTCTCCAGCTTGCCGCGCAGATCTTCGATCTCTTGGGCCTGCTCGTCCCCTTCACCGAGCTCCTTCTGAATGGCCTTCAGCTGCTCCCGCAGGAAGTAGTCGCGCTGGCTCTTGCCGACCTCGGACTGCACTTGCGACTGGATTTTCGAGCCGAGCTCGAGCACTTCGAGCTCCTTGATGAGGACCCGGTTCAGCGCATCCATCCGCGCGCGAATGTCGAGGGTCTCCAGCACCTCTTGCTTCACGACGGTGCTGATCGTGGAAAGACTGGACGCGATGAAATCGGCCAACTTGCCTGGCTCATCGAGATTCGAGGCAAGCACTTGCAAGTCGTCCGACAGCAGCGGCGAGAGTGACACGACCTGCTGGAAGTTGGTCTTGATGTTCCGTTGGAAGGCGTCAATCTTGACCCGGTCACTCTCGGCGGCCACTTCTGCCGCCGATTCGACGTCCGCTCGAAGATACGGATGGGCTCGCGTCAGACGCACCAGACGAAGCCGTTCGAATCCCTGCACGATCACCCGCAGGCTGCCATCCGGCAGCTTGAACACCTTGTGAATGTGTGTGGCGGTCCCGACGGGATAGAGGTCGTCCTGCGTCGGCTCCTCCGTCGCGGCATCGCGCTGGGTAAAGACGCCTATTATCTTGCCCGAGGCCGCCGCCTCGTCGATGAGGCGCACCGAGCTCTCGCGGGCGACCGCCAGCGGAATGAACGAGTTGGGAAATAGCACGGTGGCCCGGAGCGGAAGGACGGGGACCTCGGTGGGAATCGAGGGCGCGCCTTCAGCGCTTTGGGAATTTCCGGCCTCGTGACGTTCGTCGCGATCGCTCATAGGCGAGCCCTAGCAGCCCGTGGTGAACGTCCCACGTCGCACCGAGATCCCGCTGAAGGTTAAGCCGAAGCCGCGGTCGGCCCGCAAGGCGCGAGGGCGGAGCATATCGGGAGTATGTGACCCATCGTGGACCACGCCCAGCGCCGCTGAAGCCGGAATGCAGCGGCGGTCAAATGCAGCGAAACGTTCACCACGGGCTGTTAGCACTCCTCTCGGTCGGCAATTCATGACCGGCTCGAACATAAACTCTTAAACTGGGCAGGAGGTCAGCTCGACGATCCCATGAACAGGGTTACTGCACCGCGCCGCTCGGCGAGTGTTCGCTCGCGCGCCGCTTGCTCGCGCGCCGCTTCGCACACCCGGCATCGGACGGCGAACGGCAGCGCCCGAAGCCGCTGCTCAGCAATCTCGTTACCGCACTCGAAGCAGTTGCCGTAGGCTCCGACCTCGAGTCGCTGCAACGCCTCATCGATTTTGCTTAGCGTCTCAGATTTCATTTGGATGAGCGCGAACTCGATCTCGTCCTGGATGTCGGCTTCGGAGCTCTCGACCTCGTCGAGAACACCCTGCATCGTCGCTCTGCCACCCTCGGAACGCACGTCGCGCATTCGCGCGTTCACCTCGCTGGTCATTTTCCGTCGACGCTCTTCCAGAATGCGCTTCAGTTCCTCGTAGCGCTTGCCAATTGTGTCAATCGTCGTCGTTGCCATCGGGACTCACTCCTTACTTTCCCGCCGCCGCCTCGGCGCCTGAGCCAGGCTCCCTGGTTCCTTCGCAAACCGGGTGCCACGGCATCCGCTGCGTCTTCACTCTCGCAGACCACCGTGGCCGGAACTGCACAACTCGCACCGTCAGGATTTGAACGCCGGGGAGGAGGTCAGGAGGAAGGGTGCGGTGGGCCTGAACCCCTACGGCCCTCGTCCATCCCTGGACGTACTCTCTATCTCATTCATTACAAATAACTTGCACCGTGCGTCGCAATTGGCCAAGCACTCCTCGCCGTCCACGCTACCCATATAGACGACGAAAG
>Ga0310121_10004703_pt1 | contig 11940 bp, 8 predicted proteins | sample CB27_Tmax_986_MG_FD_203504 | JGI IMG/M metagenome (GOLD analysis project Ga0310121, IMG submission 203504) | Marine microbial communities from Western Arctic Ocean, Canada - CB27_Tmax_986 | ecosystem: Environmental > Aquatic > Marine > Oceanic | place: Canada: Western Arctic Ocean | collected...
GCTGCGACCCTTCCAGGGTCGGGTTCCCCTCGTATCAATGTCCAGGGGTGTCGCTGCGCTCAACCCCTGGCTACACGCTGTGTGATCGCTCCGGGATCGGGGCTGGGCGCTTGGAAAGCGCCGCCACGGTTACTTGACCCAGTCGGGGATTTGGCCGTCGCCGGTCTTTTTGCCCTGGGCGACCCAGCTCAGGTTGAAGCGGGCCACGGTAGAACCGCCCTTGGGGCCGCCTTCGAAGTGGCAATAGATCCAGCCTTCACTCTTGGTGCCGGGGCGTCCGGAAGTCATGGCGGAGTAGGCGAAGGACCCTTCGAAGACGAGGCGCTGCACCGGCCAGGTCTTGCCGGCGTCGAAGCTGGCCCACACCGTGCCGAGCTTGCGGCCGCCCGGGCTGTCGCAGTTGCTGTAGAGCAGGACGTCCTTGCCGGCCACCGCCAGGCGCGTCAGGCCTGCCATGCATCCGTAGTTGGTGTTCTGCGGTCCATCCGGAAGCACTTCGCAGAACTTCAGATCCGCCCAGGTCTTGCCGCCATCGGTGCTGGTGGCGGTCCAACGCCGGCGCGGATTGGCTCCTTCCTGGGCCCAGTGCCGGCGCGAGTTGTAGTAAACGGTGCCGTCGCTCAGTTCGGCGACGGTTGCCTCGCCGGTGCCGTTGGCAGGAAAGGGATCGCTGGCCTGCCAGGTCTTGCCGCCGTCGTCGCTGAAGATGGCGTTGGTGTAGTGGTCCGGCCAGCGGGCATGCTCGTTCTTGCCGGCGTACCAACGCGAGGGGCGCACCAGGCGTCCCTTGTGCTTGCCGTGGCGCAGGGTGATGCCGTGATCGTTCATGTGCACGGAGGGCAGGTTGCCGTTCTTGTCCTTGCCGATGACGGTTTCCTGTGGCTGCCAGGTCTTGCCGTGGTCCTTGCTGCGGAAGATCTTGATCGGGGCGGGCGGGTGGCGCTCTTCCACGAAGGCGATGAGGTCGCCGCTCTTTTCGTCGACCGTCAGCCCTCCGCCCTGGAAGCCCGGGTTCGAGATCACGATCTCCTCCCCCCAGGTCTTCCCTCCGTCTTCGCTGCGACAAGCCCGCACGCTCTTGCTTCCGAAGGTCGCGATGACAGTTCCGTCCACCGCCACCACCACATTGGGGAATCGCTCGCCCTTGAAGACCTGCGCCATCTCGAGGACCGGGTCGCCCAGGAACTTATCGATCTTACCCTCCGCGAGGTGACCCGCCGCGGTCTTGTGCCCGTCCGCAATGGCGAGGGTTGAAGCGGTGAGCCCGCAGAGGGCGGTGAGCGCCAGTCGGCGGACGGTCTTGATTTCAGGGTGTGTGCGCATGATGTCGGTTGGTTGATTGACAAGTGAAGGGATTCTCATTGCAGTGCCAATTAGGCTCGGCCGATGGCCGGTTCGAGCACCACGATGAAGGCCCTAACACCCACGATCAGCCTGCGCAAGCGGAAGAATGTCACACGTGCGGGTTCCGTCCTGGTGTTGGGTTGGGCCCTGGGCCTTTTGGCGGGCACGGCGCAGGAGAAACCCTTCGCTCCCCCGCCGATGAAGGTTGCGGAGGGATTCGAGGTCAGCCTCGCGGCCGCGCCACCGCTCGTAAACTACCCGATGATGGCCTGCCTCGATGACGAGGGCCGCCTCTACATCGCGGAGAGCGATGGGCGCAACCTGAACACCAGAGCGGAGATCGAGAAGGAGCTCCCCCGCTTCGTGCGCCGCCTGGTCGATACCGACCGCGACGGGGTCTTCGATCAGAGCACCATCTTCGCCGACAAGATGACAATGCCGGAAGGCGGACTGTGGCACGAGGGCGCCCTCTACATCATCTCGGCCCCCTACTTGTGGCGGCTGGAAGACACCGATGACGACGGGGTGGCCGACAAGCGCGAAAAGATTCTGGGCTCGATGGAGTTCGACGGCCGCGCCAACCAGCACGGGCCCTACCTCGGACCCAACGGGCGCCTCTATTTCACCGGCGGGGTCTTCGGATACGAGTTGGTGGGCACCGACGGAAGCCGCACCGGGAAGGGCCGCGCCGCCGGGGTCTTTTCGTGCCGGCCGGACGGGAGCGAGGTGCGGGTCGATGGACAGGGCGGGATCAACCCGGTCGATGTGGCCTTCACCCGGTCCGGCGAGATGCTCTCGACCTGCGCCATCTTCGACAGTTACGGCGGGAAGCGGCACGATGCCCTCATTCACTGGGTGCGGGGCGGACTGACCCAACGCGTCTACGGGGTGCCCCTCCTTCCCGAGACAGGCCATCGCCTTCCCGCCCTGAGCCGTTGGGGCCAGGTCGCCCCGGCCGGATTGGTCCGTTACCGCGGCGAGCACTTCGGGGCCGAGTCGCAGGACACCCTCTTCGCGTGCCACTTCAATACGAACAAAGTGGTCCACGCCCGCCTCGTGCCGGGCGGCGCCACCTTCACGACCGAGGAGAGCGACTTCCTCACTTCGCCCAGCATCGACTTCCATCCCGCCGACATTCTGGAAGACGCCGATGGGAGCCTGCTCCTGTTAGACACCGGCGGCTGGCTCAGTTGGGGCTGCCCGCACTCCAAGATTGCCAAGCCCGAGGTGCGGGGCGCCATCTATCGCATCCGCCGCAAAGGTGGCGCCAATGTCCCCGACCCCCGGGGCCGGAAGATCAACTGGAAAAAACTGCCACCCCTCGAAGTGTCCAACCTGCTGGCCGACCACCGTCCGGCGGTGCGGGACCGGGCGCAGGCCCTCCTCCTCGCGATGGGACCGCGGGCGGTGCCAGGGGTGGTCTCCAACCTCGAAAACGATCCGAGTCCCGCCGTGCGGCAGCGCTGTGTCTGGACTCTTTCGCAAATTGACTCGCGCGAGGCGCGCGCCATGGTCCGTGCCGCCCTGCTCGACCAGGACGCCGGAGTGCGAAGCGCCGCGGCGCGTTCGGTGGGGGAACTGCAGGACAAGGCGGCGGCCCCCGCCCTCCTCAAGCTGCTCGACGATGAGAGCCCCGCGGTGCGGCGTGCGGCCGCCACCGCGCTGGGCCAGATCGGCGACCATTCCGCCGTGCCGGCTCTCTTCGACGCCTTGCAACCCGGCACGGAACTCTACCTGCAACACGCCGTGACCTACGCTCTGATCGAGATCGCCGATTCCTCCGCGACCCTTCCCGTGCTGGGGCAAGGCGACCATCCGCATCGGCAGCGGGCTGCCCTGCGCGTCCTGGACCAGGCCAGCCCCGAATCCCTGGAGCCATCCATGGTGGTCCCCTTCCTCCAGTCGGCGCATCCGGCCCTGCGCGACGAAGCGCGCCGGGTCGTCTCCGGACGGCCGGGGTGGCGGAACGAAGTGATGCAGGTTTTCCGCAATCTGTTAGACGGCGAGAGCCTGGAGGGAGAGGCGGCCCAACTCCTGGAAGGGATCGTGCTCACCTTCGCGGAGGATGACGGATTTCACGGCGAGATCTCGCGCACCCTGGTCGAGAAGGCCACTCCGGTCACCGTCAAGACCGGGCTCCTCACCGCGATCGGATTCATGGAAGCGCTGCCGGAGTCTCTTCACCCCGCGATCCGATCCGCGCTGACCTCGTCCTCGCCGTCCCTCGTGTCCGAAGCGCTGGCGGTGGTCCTGCGCTTCGGAGCGGGCGGGAGTTTTGCGGTGGAACTCGAAGCGATGGGATCCGGCCGCGACGTCCCCGCCGCCCTCCGCGTGGCCGCCCTGGAAGCGATGGCCCAGCACCACAAGGCGCTTGCCGACGACGCCTTCACGCCGTTGCTGGAGGTGGCGCGCGATCCCGCCTCTTCCGCCCTCCTCCGCCGCCAGGCCGCGCGGGCCCTGGGCCGGCTCGAACTTGTGCAGACCAACCAATCGCAGGCCCACCGTCTTTGCGAACTGATCGCGGCAGCCTCGCCCCTGCAGGTGCCCTTCCTCCTGCAACCCTTCGAGAACCTCGCCGCCCAGGACTGGCCGGCGGACCGGCTCGAAGCCCTCGGCCTGAAGCTCGCCGCCGCCCTCGCGCAAAGCCCCGCCCGCGCCTCGCTCCGCCCCGCGCAGATCACCCGCCTCCTGGAACGCTTCCCGCCCTCCACGCCAAACACGCTGGCCGCGCTACGGGAACTCTCCACAGACGATGCGAGTGGCGCCGCCGAACGCGAATCGAAACTCGTGGCCCTCCTCGAGTTCGCGAACGCTGGAAACGCCTCGCGCGGACGCATCCTCTTCCACGCCCACCGCGCCACCTGCGCGCTCTGCCATCGCATCGACGGCCAGGGCGGCTCCCTCGGACCGAATCTCTCCAAGATCGGCGGGATCCGAAGCCGCAAGGACCTGCTCGAAGCGATCGTCTTTCCCAGCGCCACGGTGGTGAACGGCTTCGAATCCTACGTCCTCACCGGCCCGGACGGCGTGGCACATACCGGCCTCTTGCAACGCGAAACCCCCGAGGCGGTCTACCTCCGCGACGCCGGCCAACGCCTCCAGCGCATCCCCCGCGAGCAGATCACGAGCATGGTCCGCTCCCCGGTCTCCGCCATGCCCGCCGGCCTGGAAGGAATCCTCTCCGCCCTCGAACTCGCCGACCTCGTGGCCTTCCTCGAGACTTGCCGGTAGACAGGGATCGTGCCGCGAAGCGGTCCCCAACCCTGGCTCGGGCCGTGAGGCAGGCCTTCAGCCTGCGGGAAACATGCGGGCCATTTCATGGGGCGATGCCCCATGCTGGGTTGAAAGAAGGCCGTTGGCCTTCTCAGCGTGGCGATAGGCGCGGCCCGGGCCGGTCCGCGGGGGTTGATCGGCACCCCGCGGCTGAACTTGGAAAGTAGTCTTGCGCTGGCGACGGGAGGATTTCTACTAGCCGCTCCCAGCGCGGGCCACCAGGCAGACCAATGTCGACTGAAACTTCCTCCACCCACCGCCTTCCCCTCGGGGGCAGCCTCGCGGTGCTGGCGGCGGCCTTCTTCGGTTGGTTCTTCGGCGGGATGCAGATCCTCATCACCCACCTCGCGATGCGGCCCGCGTCACTCGACCTCATGGATCGGGTGGGATGGCTGAGTCTCTCGGTCTACAACGACCTCAACAGCCGGGCCGCCGAACTGGTGGGAAGCGAGGCCGCCACCTTCAAAGCCTGGAACACCGTGGCGGCGCAGTGGTTCACCTGGTTCCAGGTTGCCTTCCTCTTCGGTGCCGCGGTCGGTGGTTATCTCTTCGGGAAGTTGGGCGACAAGGTGGGCCGCACGCGCGCCCTCGGCATCTCCATCCTCTGGTTTTCCGCCTTCACGGGGATCGGTTGGTTTGCGCAGAGCCCGGGCCAACTTCTCGTCCTGCGCTTCCTGGCCTGTCTCGGAATCGGAGGGACCTGGCCGAACGGGGTGGCGCTGGTCTCGGAGGTTTGGTCGAAGGTCGCCCGCCCCGTCTTGGCGAGTTCGATCGGGATGGCCGGGAACCTCGGGATCTTCGTGATGGCCACCCTCTCGGCCAGTTATGCGGTGACTCCCGAGTCGTGGCGGTGGGTCATGGTCGTGAACGCCTCCCCCTTCCTGCTCGGGATTCTCGTCCTGCTCCTGGTCCCCGAATCCCCGGCCTGGAAACACCGGACCGTCTCGCCGGCACCCGCCAATTCGCCGGCACCCCTCGAGTTGAGCAAACGCGGGGCCTCCGTCTTCCGGCCACCCTACCTCGGCGTGACCCTGCTGGGGATCGCGCTCGCCACCATCCCGCTCATCGGCGGGTGGGGCAGCGCCAACTGGATGATCCCGTGGGCGGACGAGATCGGCTCCCGCACGGGGGACGACGACCTCAAGGCTCATGTCGGCATGTGGCGGGCCCTCACCAGCATCGCGGGAAGCCTCGTGGCCGGCCTGCTGGCGGTTTGGGCCGGGCGGCGGCTCGTCTACTTTCTCACCAGCCTCGGCGCCCTGATCGCAGCGCAGATCGCCTTCTGGTTCACGACCCCGGGCGAGGGGACCTTTTTCTTCTGGGTGGCGGCGCTGGGGCTCTTCAACGGCATCTATTTCGGCTGGCTGCCGTTTTTCCTTCCCGAGCTCTTCCCCACCAAGGTCCGATCGACCGGGGCGGGGGTGAGTTTCAATTTCGGCCGCATCCTGACCTCCGTCACGATGGTCGCGACCGGATACCTGATGGGGCTCTTCGACGGCGACTACGCCAAGATCGGACGCGTCACCAGCATCGTGTTCCTGTTAGGGATGGTGGCGATTTTGTTTGCGCCCGATACGAGCAAGCGGGATATGGAGCAGTAAGCCAGGACATGATTCGGATCAAACTCGACCTCGCCCCCGGCCGGAAGGAGCTCTACACCGCGGCGCTGGCGCGGCTGCGTGCGGTGCGACCCGCGGAAGACGGCGCGGACGCCCTCGTCACGGGCGATGTCTCCGCTGCAAAGGACTCCCCCGTCCCCTGCCTCCTCGACGGGCCGGAGGAATGCGACCCGGGGCAACTCGAGAGGCTTTCCGGGGTCAGCGTGATGCCCGGCCACGAGTGGCGCTTTCTGCCCGAAATCCTTCCCGTCGCGGAGTGCCACGCCGCCGGCCAACTCGGCGCTCCGGGCCTGCTCCGCATCCACCACTGGCTCGCGGCCGACCTGCCGCCCCGGCGCGCCGCCTTCGCGCAGGTCGATCTCGCCCACTGGTTTTTCGGCTCCCCGCCGGCCCGCGCGCACTTCCTGACGCGCCCGCACTACCTGCAACTGCACCTCGGCTTTCCGGGTGACGGGATGGCCCTCATCGACCTCGCGACCAACCGCCCCGGCACCGCGTCGTACTACTCGATGCACTTGATTGGATCCGAGGGAGCGGCCTATGCCGACGATCACCGCAACGCCCACCTCCTCATCGGCGGAGAAGGATCGCGCGCCATCGTGCACGAGCAGAACCTGCTCCTCGCCATCCAGGCCATGGTCAAGGAGTTCGTCGCCGGGATCAGCGGCAAACGGGCCTGGAACGTCGCGTTGCAGGACACCGTGCACGCGCAACAAACCCTCAAGGAGGTGCCCGATGCCTGACAAGATTTATCGCGCCCTGGTCCTCAGCGTGGTCAAGCACGGCTACCTGCCGAACGCGGTGGCGGCCCACCCGAGGTTCGAGCTGGTGGCAGTCGCGGACGACGCGGACCGGCCGGACTGGACTCACGAGCGCAACCAGCTCTACGCCGACCAACACGGCATTTCCTATCTTCGCGATGTCGAGAGCTCCCTCAAGGACATCGATTGCGAAGTGGTGGTGGTCAGTTCGGAAGCGGAACGGCACTGCGACCTCGCCATGCGGGCCGCGCTGGCCGGCAAGCACATCGTGGTCGACAAGCCGCTCTCGCCGAAACTCGCGGAATGCGACGCCCTGGTTGCAGCCGTGAAGGAGAACGGGGTGACGTGCCTGGTGTGGAACCGCAACTTTTTACCCGCCCTGGTCGAAGCGCGGCGGGCCCTGGAGAGCGGCGCGATCGGCGACCTCCAGGCCATCCACTGCGACTTCTATTTTTCCAAGGACGCCGGCCCGCGGAAGGGCTCTCGCGGACCGGGTGATCCGCCCCTCGACTGGGTGGAGCGGCAAATGGATGCGCACGCCGACGGATCCGACGGCGGGGTCGGAGTGCAGCCCCTGGGCGAGCTCCAGATCGAGGGAATCTATCCGCTGGCCTACATCCGGATGTTGGTGAACTCCCGGGTCCAGCGCGTCTTCGCCGCCACCGCCACCCATTTCCACCAGGCCAACGTCGACAACGAGGTCGACGATCTCGCCACCGTCTCGCTCGAGATGGAAAGCGGCTGCGTGGGCTCTCTCTGCATCGGGCGCATCGGGGCCGCCAGCCATCCGGACATCGGGGAGATCAAGCTGCACCTGCTCGGCAGCGAGGGCTCGCTCGTCATCAGCGAAGCGCGGCCCGAGGTGGCAGTCTACCGCCGCAATCAACCGCCCGCCGAGTTCAAGCACCGCCGAGTCGCGGACGAAAACAATTTCTTGCTAATGGAGAACTTCGCGGCTGCCCTCGACCACGGGAGCGAGACCATGCTGGACGCCAACGGGGCCCGCGACATCGCCGCCGTGGTGCAAGCCTCCCTGCAGTCCGCCCGATCCGGAACCCCAATCAATGTGACGCCATGACCCCCACCGAACTGAAAGAAGCCCTTCACTCCGGCCGGACCGTCTTCGGCACCTGTATCGTGTCGCCCTCTCCCGTGTGGCCCAAGGTGCTCGCCGATTGCGGCCTCGATTTCCTGTTCATCGACACCGAGCACGTCGCCCTGAACCGCGAAACCATTTCCTGGATGTGCCGCACCTACCAGGCCATGGGTCTGCCGCCCCTGGTGCGCATTCCCACCCACGATCCCAATGATGCCACGGTAGTGCTCGACGATGGGGCCGCGGGGGTGATCGTGCCCTACGTCGAGCGCCCCGAGACGGTTCGCGCCATGGTCGGCGCCAGCAAACTGCGCCCGCTCAAGGGCCGGCGCGCAGAGGAAGCCCTGGCCGGAGAGTCTCTCGAAACGGGTCTCTCGGACTACATCGCAGAGCACACCGCCAACAATCTCCTCGTCGTGAATATCGAGAGCGTCCCCGCCATGGAGGCCCTCGACGAGATCCTCGCCGAGGAAGGTCTGGACGCGGTCCTGATCGGTCCCCACGACCTCTCCACCAACCTGGGGGTCCCCGAACAGTACGACCACAAGCGCTTCCTCGAAGCCTGCGAAATCATCTTCCGCAAAGCCCGCGCGGCCGGAATCGGGGCCGGCATCCACCACTGGCTCTCGCCCGACAAGCAAGTTGCCTTCGTGAATATGGGCGCGAACCTCCTCGTGCACAAAGCCGACGCCATCTTCTTCCGGACCGGGCTTCAAAAGGAGCTGGCCGAGATCAAGGAACTCCTCGGCGAGGCCGGCCCGGCAAGCGAAGGCGGCGAAGTGGCGATTTGACCGTTGCGGGACGCCGGGAAAATGTGGCACGACCGTCCCGGTCGGTATCTGAACTCTCTTTGAAGCCGTCCCCGCCGAGGAGTCCGGACTCGACTTCGTCCACCGATGGAAGCCCCGCCAGCGCTCCGAGGTCGAACTCATCAGCAGTTCCTACTCCGAAGGCGGCGTGGCCCTCGGCGACTTCGACAACGATGGCCTCAACGATCTGTTCTTCGGAAACGGCATGACACGCGACTTCTGGAACGCCGACCTGCGGGCCAAGGTGCACGAAATCAACAAGCGCACCGGCGGATACGCCTGGACCGGCTACGAGCCTCTCAAGGAGCGCAATCGCCTCTACCGGAATCGCGGTGGAATTCACTTCCTCGTCCCCGGCCCACGGATAGCGTTGGCCGGATAGCGTTGGCCTGCCACCGCACTCCAAGATATTCCGAGCTCACGGAGCGTTCCACCTTCGCCGGGCGGCCCGTGACGCGTTTTTGGCGTTGCGATGCCGGCGGGAACGATCCAGATTGTTCACTTAAATGAAACATCCCGCCGAGATCGCGTTGCTCGGGGCCGGCATTCTCTTCCTGGTCACGCCGGCCTCCCACGGCGCGGAGTCCGGGGAGATTTCCTTCGCGCGCGACTTGATGCCCATCTTCTCGCGGGCCGGGTGCAACGCCGGAAGCTGTCACGGGCACCGCGACGGCAAGGGCGGGTTCAAGCTCTCGCTCTGGGGCGAATCGCCGACCCGGGATTACAAGGCGCTGCTGGAGTCGAAGAAGCGCGTGAAGCTCGACGACCCCCTCGCCAGCCTGGTCCTGCAAAAGCCCACCCTGCAAGCCGACCACAAGGGTGAAAAACGATTCGGAGTGGACTCGCGGGAATACCACCTCCTGCGCCGCTGGCTGGAAGAGGGAGCGAAAGACGACACCACCTCCGCGCCAAAACTCGAGTCCTTGCTTGTCTCTCCGGAGTCGCTCCTCCTCACCGAACCGCAGCGCGACCTGCAGCTGAAGGTCGAGGCCGTCTTCGCCGACGGCGAGCGGCGGGACGTGACTTACTGGTCGGTCTTCACCCTCTCCAACCTCGTTGCGAAGGTGAGCCAGGAGGGCCGCGTGCAGTTCCTCAAGCCGGGAGAGACCACCGTGATCGTGCGCTATCTCGACCGCCGCGTTTCGGCCCGCCTCGCCCTCGTCCCGGATCGTCCCAATTTCGTGTGGAGCGCTCCGCCCGAAGCGAACTATATCGACCGGCACGTCTTCGCCAAGCTGCGCACCCTGCGTGTCAATCCCTCGGGCCTCTGCGACGACGTGACCTATGTGCGGCGCGCCTATCTCGACATTCTCGGAATTATTCCGACCGCCGAGGAAGCCCGCTCCTTCGTTGCGGATTCCGACCCCGACAAACGCGCCACGCTCGTCGACCGGCTGCTCACCCGTCCCGAGTACGCCGAGTTCTGGGCCCTGAAGTGGTCGGACCTCCTTCGCAACGAGGAAAAGGTCCTGGACCGGACCGGGGTGGCGAAGTTCCACGAGTGGCTTCGCGCCAGCCTGGCGGAAGGCAAGGGACTCGACCGCTTCGCCCGCGAACTGCTCACCTCCCGCGGAAGCACCTACAAAAATCCCGCCGCAAATTATTACCGGGCCCTGCGCAACCCGACCGAGCGGGCCGAGGCCACCGCCCAGGTCTTCCTCGGCGCCCGCCTGCGCTGCGCCAAGTGCCACAATCATCCCTTCGATCGCTGGACACAGGACGAGTACTACCAGTTCGCGGCTCTTTTCGACGGCCTCGATTACAAGATCATCGAGAACAAGCGGCGCGACAAGCACGACAAGCACCAGTTCATCGGTGAGCAGGAAGTCGAACTCGTCTCGAAGAGGGAGTTTGTCGATCCGCGTACCAAGAAGCCTCCCACCGCCCGTCTCCTGGGATCGGAAACGCCGCTCCTCGCGGAGAATCGCGACCGCTTCGAGCAACTGGCGGACTGGATCACCGCCCCCGAGAACACCCTGTTTGCCATGGTGCAGGCCAACCGCATCTGGTTCAACGTGACCGGGCGCGGCCTCGTCGAACCGGTCGACGATTTTCGGCCCACCAACCCGCCGAGTCATCCTGATCTGCTCAAAGCCCTCGCGCGCGACCTCGTCGAAAACGGATACGACCTCCGTCATCTCATCAGGCGCATCGCGGCCTCGCGAACCTACCAGCTCACGAGCGAATCCAACGAGACCAACGCGGAAGACACCCTGAACTATGCCCGCGCCCCCACTCCGCGGTTGGCGGCCGAAGTCCTGCTCGATTCCATCCACGAGGCGCTCGACACCCCCGCCCGCTTTTCAAAGTACGAAAACGTGACGCGGGCGCGGGCCCTGCCAGGCATCGAGGGTGCCTATCTCGAGAGAAATCCGCATCCCGACGATCGCTTCCTCCGCCTCTTCGGCAAGCCCCCGCGGCTCATCAACTCCGATGCGGAACGCCTGAACGACACCTCCCTCGCCCAGGTCTTCGAACTCACCAGCGGAGAAACCCTCTCCTCCCTCCTCGCCGCGAAGGACAACCGGCTCGAAGCTCTTCTCGCCTCCGGCAAAAACGACGAGCAGATCCTCGACGCCCTCTACTGGGCCACCGTCTCGCGGGCCCCCGCCGGAAAGGAGAGCGAGGGAATGCTCGCCCACCTCGCCGGAAAAGCGCGAGAGGCAAAACGCACCGCCCTGCAGGACATCGCGTGGGCGCTCGTCAACTCGAAGGAATTCATGTTCAGGCACTAGGGGAAGTTTAAAGTTTAAGGTTTAATGTTTTTGCATCGCGAGTTTGGCATCGTAGGTCGTGGCAATCGAATCTTATGCCGGCGGGGACGCCGGCATCCACCAGGTGATCAATTTGAAGCGATCTTGAGGCTCGCACCAGGCCGGCAGGGACGCCGGCATCCACCAGGTGATCAATTTGAAACGATCTTGAAGCTCGCACCATGCCGGCAGGGACGCCGGCATCCACCAGGTGAACAATTTGAAACGATCTTGAAGCGCGCATCATGCCGGCAGGGACGCCGGCATCCACCAGGTGAACAATTT
>Ga0310121_10004704_pt1 | contig 11940 bp, 14 predicted proteins | sample CB27_Tmax_986_MG_FD_203504 | JGI IMG/M metagenome (GOLD analysis project Ga0310121, IMG submission 203504) | Marine microbial communities from Western Arctic Ocean, Canada - CB27_Tmax_986 | ecosystem: Environmental > Aquatic > Marine > Oceanic | place: Canada: Western Arctic Ocean | collected...
TACTTATTCCGCCGGGAAAATTATAATAGCCTTGCACCCAATGTAGCACAGCCCGATTATGAGGACAAAACAGACAAAGAGGAAATTAGTGTTTTTACAAAATTGAGTTATAATATTGGTTCATTTCATGTCTATGGTGATTTACAAATGAGGTACGTAAATCTCGGATTCAAGGGCCAAAGTTTGCTTGATTTGTCAGGCCAGAATTCTTCTTCCCGCCAATGGATTTTTGTCAATCCGAAGATCGGTGTGAATTACTCAATAGGTCAAAAGTCAAGCGCATATGCCTCCTTCGGACGATCAGGGCGAGAACCTACGCGAACGGATATCCTCCAGGGTGATGGGTCAGGTATTTATGATTACAACTACTTCTCTGTGATTGATTCGGATGTTGTTAAAGAAGAATATGTCAATGATTTAGAACTTGGATATCGATACAGCAGCAAAAAGCTGAATTTAAATGTTAATTACTTTCACATGACCTTCGAAAATGAGATCTCATTGGTTGGGGCCCTTGCTGCAACCTCTTATATACCACTGAGACAAAATGTGGATAATAGCCGAAGGAGTGGTTTGGAGACTGTCATCAATTGGCAACTTGATGAAAAGTTTGACATAATACTTATCGCCAGTTATCTATCCACAAAAGTGGACCAGTTCATAAATGCGAACAGTGAGGCTATTGATAATGTCGAACATATTTTTTCGCCCAAGTGGATTATTGGCCCCTCACTTGTATTTAATCCATCCTCAAGATGGTCAATCAATTTATCCGGACGTTATGTGGATCAGTCCTACATGGAACTGTCGAATGATTCCGTTTTTAAACTTCCTGATTTTTTCGTGCTTGATTCAAGGGTAGACTTTAATGTTTCCGAAACAGTAACGTTTTCATTTATGGTGAATAATATCTTGGATGAACTGTATTTCACAGACGGCAGCCCGGTAGACTTCGATTTTGATGGAGTTGTGGAAGGTCCTGGTTATCGGGTTCAACCCCCAAGGAATTTTTATGGAATGCTCAGGGTGAGATTTTAGGGCTCACCCTGAAGCAAGCAATTATTTATTGGGTTGCGGTGTTATCCTCAGGTAGGGCTTTACTTTCTGATAGCCCATTGGGAATTTGTCATCGGCATCCTTATCAGAAACAGCCGGAGCGATGATGACATTATCACCGTCTTTCCAGTTGGCGGGTGTAGCTACACTGTAATTTGAGGTAAGCTGAAGTGAGTCGACAGTACGTAGAATCTCGTCAAAATTGCGACCGCAACTTGCTGGGTATGTTAACATCAACCTGATCTTTTTAGCCGGATCAATTATGAATACCGAACGGACCGTCATCGCATCATCTGCATTTGGATGGATCATATCGTAAAGCGTCGCAATGTTCCTGTCAGGATCGGCAATAATTGGGAGATTCACAGTTGTATTTTGTGTTTCATTAATGTCACTGATCCAGCCATCATGGCTATCAAGCGGATCAACACTTACAGCGATCATCTTAACATTCCTGGCTTCGAACTGCTCCTTATACTTTGAAGCCGCCCCCAACTCGGTAGTACAAACTGGTGTATAGTCTGCTGGGTGCGAAAACAAAATTCCCCAGCTATCCCCCAGCCACTCATGAAACTGGATTGTTCCCTCAGTCGTTTCAGCAGTGAAATCGGGAGTTGTATCCATTAATCTTAAACTCATCTTATTTGTGTTTTAGAGTAAAATTCAAATGTATAACATTCGACTTATTAAGGACAATAACATCCTGAAATTTCTTATGACAAATGATGTTATCAATTGGATGCTTAATTTTATACCCCAAACCTCATGTTATGAACAAATATCTCAAATGGGCATTGATCCGTATTGAGAATCTGGTTGTTGTCGGATTCATCACTTATCAGGTTTTGAATGTCTACACCAAAACGCACAGCCCACAAGAAACATCTACTTTTTTCGAAGACCTGGGTATGTTGCATCGATCGCCGTTCCAATTGACTAAGACGCCCGTATAAAAATTTATGATTCGGATGCTGCTATTTGTTGGTTTCGGAGGGTTTCTAGGCAGCATCTGTCGCTTTCTTGTCTACGACTATTTCTTTCGTAATGTAGGATCTTACTATCCCTGGGGAACATTTATAGTAAACATGGTGGGCTGCTTTCTCATAGGATTGATTCTTGGTTATGTTGCAACAGGTAATGAACTGGCAAAACCGATTGTTTGGTTTTTTGCTACGGGTTTCTGCGGAGCATTTACTACTTTTTCTACATTCTCTTACGAGAACATTCATTTGCTCACTAGCTCAAGGATTATTCTAGCAATTGCCTATATCGCTTTGAGTGTTTTTGTCGGTTTAATCTTCACCTGGTTGGGGACTTTAGCAGCCAAAGGATTAAGCTGATTATGTATGAGTTTTTGAATTGGCTTAGTAAAGAAAATAGAAAAAGAACTTAACCAAGGAGTGTCTTAATTAAGAAAATGATTAAAAACTTAAATAAGGAGACGGGTTATTAAAGGAAAAGGAAATCCAAAATGATGTAAAAAGTAAAGTGCGCATGAGAGGACTCGAACCTCCACGGGCTTGCGCCCACTAGCCCCTCAAGCTAGCGTGTATACCAATTTCACCACATGCGCATTTGAAAGGGAAGGCAAAAATAAGGCAGATAAAAGTATAAAGATGAAAGACAAAAGATTTTCTTACTTAAGTCTTTACTCTTTCAGGTCAAGTTTGATCGAAAGTTCCTTCAATTGTTCTTCTGAAATTTTAGAAGGAATATCAATCATCACGTCTCTGCCGGAAGTATTCTTGGGGAAGGCAATAAAATCACGTATGGATTCCTGTCCTGAGAACACAGCACAAAGCCTGTCAAAACCAAAGGCAATGCCACCATGCGGGGGAGCGCCATATTCAAAAGCATCCATCAAAAAACCAAATTGAGATTTTGCCTCTTCATCTGAGAACCCTAATGCTTTGAACATTTGCTGCTGAATGATACGATCATGAATTCTAATTGACCCACCTCCGATTTCTACACCGTTAATTACCAGGTCGTATGCATTCGCCCTGACATTTCCAGGGTCAGATTCCAAAAGATGCATGTCCTCGGGGTTGGGAGAGGTGAAGGGATGGTGCATGGCATGAAAACGCCTTGTTTCTTCGTCCCATTCGAGTAGAGGAAAATCGACTACCCAAAGGGGCTTAAAATCACCTTTTTTGCGTAAGCCGAGAAGAGTCGCCATATGCAGTCGCAATTCATTAAGTGCTTTTCTTGTTGGACCGCTTTCACCGGAGAGGACCAGTAATAAATCACCTCGCTGACTGCCAAAAGCAGCACTCCAATGTTTTAAATCTTCCTGACCGTAAAACTTATCGACGGAGGATTTGAAGGAGCCATCTTCATTGCACTTCACATAAACCAACCCTTTTGCCCCTATTTGGGGTTTTCTCACAAAACCTGTGAGTTCATCGAGCTGTTTACGGGTAAACTGGCTGCAACCTGAAGTGTTGATACCAACAACCAGTTCGGCCTGGTCGAAAACATTAAAACCCTTACCCTGAGCAACCTTATTAAGTTCAACAAACTTCATCCCAAAACGTGTGTCCGGCTTATCGGAACCATAACTGGAAATCGCTTCGCTGTAACTCATCACAGGGAAAGGATCAACCTCAAGATTCAGCATCGTTTTGAAAAGATGTCGGGTCAATGCCTCAAATGTCTCAAGAATATCCCGCCTTGAGATGAATGACATTTCACAGTCAATTTGGGTGAATTCCGGTTGTCGGTCTGCCCTTAGGTCTTCATCCCTGAAGCATTTCACCAACTGAAAATATTTATCAAAGCCTGCCACCATAAGCAACTGCTTAAAAGTTTGGGGTGATTGTGGTAAAGCATAAAACTCTCCAGGGTTCATTCTTGAAGGCACGACAAAATCCCGGGCACCTTCAGGTGTGGATTTGATTAAAACAGGAGTTTCTATTTCAATAAACCCTTTACTGTCAAGGAATGCCCTTGTTTGCTGCATCATTTTATGCCTGAATTCGAGGTTCTTCCTCACTGGATTTCGCCTTAAATCGAGGTATCGGTACTTCATCCGAAGTTCTTCACCGCCGTCTGTTTCATCTTCAATAAGAAAAGGGGGAAGTTTTGATTTATTCAGTGTAGCCAATTGTTCTACCCGGACTTCAACTTCACCTGTTAGGATTTTGTCATTTTTTGAGATGCGTTCAACAACTTTCCCCACAGCGCTTATGACATCCTCACGGCCTACCTTTTTTGCAGCCTCAATTACTACAGGTTCACAAACACCCTCCTCGAACATCAATTGGGTGATTCCATACCTGTCTCTAATATCTATCCACACCATCCCTCCCTTATCCCGGAGGCGTTGCACCCATCCGGAGACAGTTACTTCCTCACCAATATTTTGCTTCCTCAGTTCACCACAAGTATGTGTCCTTAACATTACTTAAAATTTAAAGTGAGCAAAGTTAAACTTGAAATCATCTTACACTTAAAGATTCTGGTGTAATGTTCGGTTAAGGTTAATTTTGTTAATCTTAAATGTACATCGATGCTCTTATTATTAGTTCTTCTACCCTTTCTCTATTCCGGCCAATCGCAGAAGTTTGTTCGGGTAAATGCCACTAATGAAATTTCATTAAGAATACCGAAAGACTTTATCCTCCTTCCCGACAATGCTGTATTCGAAAGACATGGCCACTATAGAGCTCCGGTCGCATTTTATACAGACCCAACAGGAGAAATGGATCTCTCGATAAGTCAAAATGTTAGCCGCTGGCGACAGGGAGACATTGCGATCTATAAAGATTTCTACAAAGCAAATATTTTGAGCTTATACGATGATGTGGAGTTTTACAAGGAGGAAATCAAGGATGTGAGGGGTCAGCAATTTGCCGTTTTTGAATTTGTATCAACCCTGCGAGATGATGAAAAATCATTCCGAGGTCCAACTGTCCTGAGAAAATACACCTATATCATGTATACGGTTTACAATGGCACCACTCTTATTTACAACTTCACCTCCGATGCCAAGACCAGGAACCAATGGTCATCTGTAGTTGGGGAAATAATGGAGGGCATCGCCCTCAAGTAGCCATGCCTTTGAGCGTATATAGCGATGAACATTTTATGAACGAAGCCTATAAACTTGCGATTCAGGCTAAGGAGGAAGATGAAATTCCAGTTGGGGCAATAGTAATTTGTGAAAACAAGATCATTGGAAAAGGTTACAATCAGACTGAAAAACTAAATGATGTAACGGCACATGCAGAAATCCTGGCAATCACAGCCGCACAGAATTATTTAGGTGCGAAATACCTGAAAGGATGTACGATGTTTGTAACACTAGAACCCTGCATTATGTGTGCCGGAGGGCTCTATTGGGCTCAACTCGATAGGTTAGTATATGGCGCTAGTGATAACATGAGGGGCTTCACTAAAATTAAGCAAAAAGTTCTTCATGCAAAGACTTCTTTTGAAGAAGGCGTGATGGCAAAAGAATGTGGCGATCTTGTCAAAATTTTTTTCAAAGAATTACGGAAGTAATTGATCAACTACATAGGTCGTTTTATCGATCATCATTAGCTTTACTATCCTGATTCATTTTAAATCTTGAATTTATGATGAGTGGAAGACTCATTCAACTAAATACACTTTTTTAAAACTTAAAACACAAAATAAAATGGCCTTCGAATTACCACAATTACCGTATGCTCACGATGCCCTGGAGCCACACATCGATGCAAGAACGATGGAAATCCACCACGGAAAACATCACAATGCATATGTTACCAACCTCAATAATGCGATTACGGGAACCTCATTTGAAAATAAATCCCTTGAGGAAATCATTAAAGGAATAGAGCACCATTCACCTGCTGTGCGAAACAACGGAGGTGGTCATTTCAATCATTCTCTTTTCTGGACTATAATGTCATCAAATGGGGGGGGGGAGCCTTCTGGAGAGCTATCCGTTGCGATTAATAGTGCGTGCGGTTCTTTTGACGGCTTTAAAGAGGCGTTTTCAAAGGCTGCAGCCACAAGGTTTGGTTCCGGTTGGGCTTGGTTATGTGTTCACCCGGGAGGACGTGTAGAAATATGTTCAACACCTAATCAGGACAATTCCCTTATGCCGGGAGTTGGTTGTGGTGGTAATCCGATATTGGGTCTGGATGTATGGGAACATGCGTATTATTTGAACTTCCAAAACCGTAGACCAGATTATATTGCTGCATTTTTCAATGTTATCAATTGGGATGAGGTAGCCAGGCGATACTCTGCGGGCAAATAAATATTTATTTCCATTTGATATTGCATCCAATGCTTGGAAACTGATTGGCATGGTGTGGTTGGCCATCGTCCAATCCATCCAATGCCAATCGGAGATCTCGCCCTGTCACCGGAATCGAATTACCTGGTGTTGATTCATCCATTCGTCCCCGATAATAGAGGTTGTGATTTTCATCGAAAACATAGAAATCTGGAGTACAAGCAGCCTGGTAGGCTTTGGCAATGTCCTGACTTTCATCATATAGGTAAGGAAAATCGAAATTATGATTCCTGGCATGTAGCTGCATATTTTCTGGTGAATCCTGTGGATAGTTCTGAACATCATTTGAACTGATAGCAACGAATGAAAATTCTTTGGCACTGTATTCCTGAGCAATTTTAACGATCTCCTTCTGTACGTGTAGAACAAAAGGGCAATGGTTGCAAATGAACATGATAACTATGCCCTTCCGGGATTCTATTGTTTCAAGGCTAATGTCCTGACCAGATACTGTATCGGGCAAATTGAAATCAGGAGCTTTGGTACCTAGGGGAAGCATGTTTGACGGAGTGGCAGCCATTCTTTTGTTTTTTTATTTAAAATTAAACAAACTTAGAACCTTTAAACTATTTGTCAGGTCTTAGCTTCATGTTCAATGACAAAAATTAATCTTGTTTCCTGCCCCAGAAATCTATCAACAGCCCTCATGTATTCATTTGCTCAAAGAAGGGATACAACAGTCATTGATGAGCCCTTTTATGGGCATTATTTGAAGCTAACCGATGCGGATCATCCCGGCAAAGAGCTGATTCTCAAATCCATGTCAATTGAGCCAAAGGAAATTTTGAAGGACATTTCCAGAGCGAGAGAAACCCCAGTATTATTTCTTAAAAATATGGCCCATCATCTCCATCAACTTGACTTATCGTTTATTCTCGAATGGTTGAATGTCATTTTCATTAGAGATCCAAGGCGCATTATTACCTCGTTAAGCCGGGTAATTCAAAAGCCAACAATTTTTGATATTGGAGTAAAAGAGCAATTCAAAATATACGAGTATCTAATAGCAAATAGGAAAAGCCCCTTGATTGTGAATTCACAAGATTTAGTCGCAAATCCCAAGGCGGTTCTAGAGTTATTGTGTGATGCCATGGACATACTTTACGACCAAAAAATGCTGAGTTGGAAAGCCGGACCGCGAAAAGAGGATGGCATTTGGGCCAAATATTGGTACGGAAACGTTCATCGTTCAACGGGTTTTAAAGAGCAGAAGAAAAACAATCATACTATTCCTGTTCATTTGATTGCGCTATGTGATCAAGCTATGGTTTATTATGATCAACTGAATAAATTGGCCATTAAACCCTGAGTATTATGTTACAAAAATTCAATCCCAGGAATGCCAATATTCTAGTCTACATAGACAAAGAACTCATTCCAAGAGAGCAAGCAAAAATATCGGTATTTGACAGTTCTGTTCAGGGAGGTGATGCCGTTTGGGAAGGAATACGGGTGTATAAAGAAGGGATTTTTAGCCTGGATCAACATTTGGAACGGCTGGAGAATTCGGCAAAAGCACTGGCTTTCGAGGGAGTACCAAAAAGAGAGACCATAAGGCAGGCCATTTTTAATACGTTGGAAGCAAACAACATGCAAAAGGACACCCACATCAGGTTAACCCTGACCAGAGGTGAAAAGTTAACTTCTGGAATGGACCCAAGACTGAATATCAAAGGATGCTGTCTAATCGTACTTGCTGAATGTAAACCTCCAGTTTATGATAATGTAGAGGGCATCAGGGTGATCACATCTGCTATCAGAAGAAATAGCCCTCAAATGCTTGACTCAAAAATTCATCATAATAATTTATTGAACAACATCCTTGCCAAGATTCAGGCCAATGTAGCGGGAGTTGATGCAGCCATTATGCTGGATAATCAGGGATTTGTTTCGGAACTTAATGACACAAATATATTTATGGTTAATAAAGGAGTTCTCCATACTCCCTCGGCGGATTCATGTCTTCCGGGAATAACCAGAAGCATTGTGATCAATGTGGCTAAAACTTCCGATGTTAATGTTGTCGAACGGAATATCCCGTTGACAGAATGCTACACTGCCGATGAAGTTTTTGCCACAGGAACCATGGGTGAGCTGACGCCAATAATTGAAATTGATGGAAGAAAAATTAAAAATGGAGGAGAAATTCTAGCGCTACTCCAATCAAGATTCATGAAAATTGTCGCAGAAAGCTGCGAAAAGCTACCGTTTTGAATTGACTAATAACCGGAAACGAATGAAATCTCATTGGGGTCAGTAGCGACATTTTTCATAAGTCTTTTTGCAGTTTCGGTGATCTCTTTATGGCTTGTGTTAAAAGCAATATATGCGTAGGTATTCACCAATGATCTCAGGGGATACTCAAGGTGATTAATGATCTCGGTGTTCATGGTTTTGGTGGAATCAACCAAAATCCTCAATCCCCCGCCAAATGAAATAAGGCGTTCATACACGTCAAAATCATAATTATGTAAGCTTTTAACAGCATTTCTAAACGTAGCCCTTAATTGTACATTCGTTCCGGGAATAGCCAAATAATCACTAATTTCATCGGAATAGCTCTCCAAATCAAACACCAGCCCCACGAGACTTTGCTCCAGCTCTGTTTGATTGAAGGTGTTGTTACTATATACCGACTTTATAACCTGCATTTGCATCTACCTAAGTACTGTGTCTTCATAAGGCAAAAGTTTATAAATATCCTCTAAAAACACGTAATAATTTACAAAAATCTCTTTCGGAATGTCACTTCTAATTCTTATAGATACATAAAAGTGACAAAAGGTTTAAATCTTATAGAACCGGCATGTAATATTATCGTTTCCTTCCGTACAATTTCATTAATTTAGAAGTTAAAACCAATTTGAAATAATTATGAAAAACTTAATTTTTACTATTGCTCTTGGTATTATGTTTTTTGGGGTAGATTCAGCCTCTGCACAGGAATTCGCTGGTATTGATAAAAGCCCAGCGGATATTGCATTACTTCGGGTTGACAGGGAGACACAACCTATAGTTAAAGTGATTTACAGTCGTCCTCAAAAAAATGGAAGGGCTATGTTCAGTACAGACGCAGAACTTGCTCCGGCAGGCAAAATTTGGAGAACAGGCGCCAATGAAACTACAGAAATTATCTTTTCACAGGACGTGACTTTCGCTGGGAAAAAGATGAAAGCCGGAACCTACTCTCTTTACACAATTCCGGGTGATGGAAAATGGACTGTTGTTTTAAGCTCAAAGCTCAACACCTGGGGTCATTATCAGTATGATGAGTCAAAAGATGTCATAAGGGCTGAGGTTACTTCAAGGAAGTATGACGGAGCTGAAATTGAAGCGTTTGCCATTCAATTTGAAAAGCTTGTAGAAGGATCAGCACAAAGCACAATGTACCTGGCATGGGGAAATACGGTCGTTGATGTGCCAATTGAATTTTGAATCTGAAATTATTAAGGCCGGTACGAACCGGCCTTTTTTAGTCAAAAATTTCCCTGAGTTTAGATTCAAGAGAAGGCCCTCTTAAGTTTTTAGCAATAATTCTACCTTCCGGATCTACTAAATATGTCGCTGGAATGGCGGAAATCTGGTATACTTGCGCTGCCTGGGAATTAAAGTATGTTAGGTCAGAGCCATGCTTCCAGGTAAGTCCATCTTGTTGAATGGCACTGATCCATTGTTGTCTTGTCCGGTCAAGAGAGACCCCGAAAATCTCAAAACCCTGGTCGTGATAAACATTGTACATTCTCAACACATTGGGATTTTCAACCCTGCATGGCTTACACCATCCGGCCCAAAAATCAATGAGGACATGTTGGCCTCTAAGAGAGGATAGCTTCACGGGATTGCCATCCGGGTCGGGTAATTCTATTTCCGGTGCAACGGCTCCAATGGCTAATTTGCTCATTTGATCAACTCTGGCCACCAGCTGTTTGGTGAATTTTGAATCAGGCAACTCATTGTTAAACTTTTGGACCAGGCTGTCCAAAAACGTATAAATCTCCTCCTGATTGTTCAGGAAGCTTACCGATAAAAGAGCTGTAATGGAATTGCCCATTTCCCAGATTCGGGATTTTAGTTTTTGATCGAATTCCCTTTCCAAAAGGGAATAACCATTCCTCAAGGTCATTGCGGTTTCAATGTCTCCCTGCCTGGAAGCATTGGCGAATTGTACATTCAGTGTCTGTACTTTCATTTGAAATTCCTCGCTCATCGTACTGATCTCAAAGAAGTAATCAGTATCAATTGAACCAATAACCTCTGCAAATCCCATTGGTTTGTCACCGCCGGCATTAACTATGACATTGGTGTCATTTAGGATGAAATTAACATATTGTTTATCGGAGAAATTTATCCGGTATAATAACGGTTCTGAAATCGCAATGGAAAAGGTATAGTTATTGTTTCCATCAATCTGTGTGGTGTCAATCCTCTTGAATGAATCGCCATCTATCTCCTCCAGGTACACTTTTGATCCGGGATTTAAATTATTCACTTTGCCGGAAACAGTAAGGCCTGGAAAACCGGGCATCTTTTTCTGATCACAACTGAATAAAAATTGACTAATGAGAATTGCAAGTATCAGTTTTTTCATTTCAAATGACTTAATATTTGTTCTTTACGATGATTATCACCACTGAGTTCAACTTTCCAATGCAGCTTTTATAGATTCACTTGCTTTTTTGGGATCAACTTTACCGCCAGTTTCTTTCATAAGCTCCCCCATAAACATTCCTAATAGGCCCTTCTTTCCACTTTTGTAGGCAGCGACTTTTTCGGGATATCTTTTTAAGAGATCCTCCACAAAACTTTCAATCTGGTCAGGGGATTCATCGATGAGCAGATTTAGCTTTATTGCTATGTCTAAAGGACTGGCAGTTTTATCTGAGAAAAGATAGGGTAAAATCTCACCGGATGCAATTGAAAAGCTCACTTTGTTTTGATCGACTAGTTCTATCAAATCGGTAAGGCGGCTCGCAGTAAGGCCGGTTTCGCTTATCTCACAATTCTTTTCATTAAGATATGATTTGCATGGTCCGATTAACCAGTTTACAGCGGCCTTATAGTTCCCCGATTTTTCGCAGACCTGATCAAAAAATTCGGCCATATCTTTTGATTCGGTCAATGTAATGCCATCTTTTTCTGTTATTGAATATTGATGCATAAACTTTTCAATGTATTGCGAAGGCAATGTCGGGATTTCTTTCCGAATCTGATCAAGCCATTCCTGGCTGATATAAAACGGGCATAAATCGGGCTCAGGAAAGTATCGATAGTCGTTCAATTCTTCTTTCGTGCGCATATCGTAAGTCTCTCCCGAATCAACATCATAAAGTCTCGTTTCGGAGATTACTTCTTTGCCTTCATCCAGTATGAGCGTTTGTCGTTTGATCTCATACTGAATTGCTTTTTGAACATGGCGGAATGAGTTCATGTTTTTTACTTCGACCTTTTTGCCAAGTTCATTTGATCCCTGTGGTGTAATCGAAACATTGGCATCACAACGCAGCGACCCTTTTTCCATGTCCCCGTCACTAATTTCGAGGTACCGGACAATTTTTCTCAGCTCGATTAAAAGTGCGGCGGCGTCTTCATCATTT
>Ga0310121_10004705_pt1 | contig 11938 bp, 11 predicted proteins | sample CB27_Tmax_986_MG_FD_203504 | JGI IMG/M metagenome (GOLD analysis project Ga0310121, IMG submission 203504) | Marine microbial communities from Western Arctic Ocean, Canada - CB27_Tmax_986 | ecosystem: Environmental > Aquatic > Marine > Oceanic | place: Canada: Western Arctic Ocean | collected...
CATGGCTAGGCAGGATCGACTCGCTCATCGATCGATTTCTCCGAAGACGATGTCTTGGGTGCCTATCACGGCGACTACGTCCGCAAGCATGTGCCCCACCACCATCTCGTTCATTGCCGCAAGATGGGGGAAACCCGGAGCCCGAACCTTCAGGCGATAAGGCTTGTTCGCACCGTCCGAGATTATATAGCAACCAAACTCACCCTTCGGGTGCTCCACGGCAGCGTAAGCCTCGCCCTCGGGGACACAATAGCCCTCGGTAAACAGCTTGAAGTGATGGATTAAGGACTCCATATCATCTTTCATTTCGATGCGTCTCGGAGGCGTGATTTTGTGATCGTCTAGGATCACTGGGCCCGGATTCTTCCGCAGCCAATCGACACATTGTTTTATTATGCGGTTCGACTGCCGCATCTCTTCGATCCTCACTAGGTAACGGTCATAGCAGTCGCCGTTAACCCCGACAGGAATATCAAAGTCCATTTCGTCATACACCTCATAGGGCTGCATTTTCCGCAGATCCCAAACGACACCGGATCCACGAAGCATCGGGCCCGAGAACCCGAGCTGCTTGGCACGCTCTGGTGATACCACACCAATGTTCACCGTGCGTTGTTTCCAAATACGATTGTCCGTGAGTAAGGTCTCATAGTCGTCAACGCATCCGGGGAAACGTTCCGTGAAAGACTCGATGAAGTCGAGCAAAGAACCACTCCGATCATGGTTTAGTCTTACGAGATCTTTTTTAGTTCGGTGAGGGGAGGACTGGTACTTCGGCATTTCTTCGGGCAAATCCCTGAACACCCCCCCCGGACGATAATAGGTGGCGTGCATCCGAGTGCCAGAGACCGCTTCATAGCAGTCCATGAGATCTTCCCTCTCCCGGAAACAGTACAGAAACATCGTCATCGCCCCGACGTCGAGCCCGTGCGATCCAAGCCACATCAGGTGATTAAGAATCCGCGTGATCTCGTCGAACATCGTACGAATGTACTGCGCCCGTATAGGAGGCGTTGTGCCCAGCAGTTTTTCGATCGCGAGCACGTAACCATGCTCATTGCACATCATGGAGACATAATCCAGACGGTCCATATACCCGATCGACTGATTGAAGGGCTTGCTCTCCGCCAACTTTTCCGTCGCCCGATGCAACAATCCAATGTGCGGGTCCGCCCGGCGAATGACCTCCCCGTCCATCTCAAGCACCAAACGCAACACGCCGTGGGCCGCCGGGTGCTGCGGACCAAAATTCATCGTGAAGTTCTGGATTTCGGGCACTATCCGTCCTTCAGATCAGGCTTGTAGCGGTTGTCGTCACGGATCGTTTTCGGAACCAACGTTCGCGGTTCAATGCTAACGGGCTCGTAGACGACCCGCCCCTTCTCCGGGTCGTAGCGCATCTCGACGTTCCCGATCAGCGGGAAGTCCTTACGGAAGGGATGACCAATGAAGCCATAGTCCGTGAGAAGTCGTCGCAGATCCGGATGCCCTCGAAAAATGATCCCGTAGAGATCGAAAGCTTCACGTTCAAACCAATCTACCGATGCCCAAATATCGATGACGGAATCCAGCATGGGCCGCTGATCATCCTCGCAGAAGACCTTCAGCCTCAGCCTATGATTGTGGGTGATGGACAGGAGGTGATAGACAACCGCGAAACGACGGACAGGTTGGTACGAGGCTTCGACTGCCCCCTCACCGAGCTGCCCACCACTGACACCACGGCTGAAGCCAGTGCTCGTGGCCGACGAGGTATCCCATTCGTCCTGGCCGTAGCTGAGGTAGTCGACGCCGCACAAGTCCATGAGCATATCGAACGCCAAACCCTCTGAATCGCGAAGGACCCGGCAACAGTCCAACAGATCAGCCGGCTCTACCTCGTAGCCCAAACCGAGATCGGGTCGTCTCAAAGGCCGTGCGCGTTCACCAAGCTGCGCACTAACTGCTTTCGCAAGCGAACTGTATTTCTCACTGAGTTTTGCCACTCTCTAACTCTCTAAGTAGACCCACACTCGCACTGCACGACCGGCCCTCAGCTGCGCATAACCGTACCGTCTACCGGGCAATAGTGTGCGTCCGACGTATCTTCTTCTGCAGTTGGACAATCCCGTATAGCAAGGCCTCCGCTGTGGGCGGGCAACCCGGGACATACACGTCGACGGGGACAATCCGATCGCAGCCTCTCACTACGGAGTACGAGTAGTGGTAATAACCGCCCCCGTTCGCGCACGAGCCCATGGAGATCACCCACCGTGGCTCAGGCATCTGATCATAGACTCGCCGAAGGGCCGGGCCCATCTTGTTGCAGAGCGTCCCGGCCACGATCATCACATCAGACTGTCTGGGGCTTGGTCGAAACATGACGCCGAAACGATCGAGATCGTATCGGGAAGCTCCCGCGTGCATCATCTCCACGGCGCAACACGCCAGACCGAAAGTCATGGGCCACATCGAGCCGGTTCGAGCCCAGTTGATCAGACTATCGAGCCGGGTCACCACGAAGCCCTTCTCCATGGCCTGAGGCAACTCGAGAGCCTCTTCCTGACTCAGTCCCATTCCAGCGCCCCTTTTCGCCACTCGTATACGAAACCGACGACCAACACTGCAAGAAAAATCCCCATCGCAATCAGCCCGAAGAGACCGATCTGTTCCAGCGAGACCGCCCACGGGAATAGAAACGCGATCTCCAGATCAAAAATTATGAATAAGATAGCGACCAGGTAGTAGCGAACATCGAAGCGCATGCGTCTCTCTTCAAATGCTTCGAAACCGCATTCATAGGGTGCAGTCTTGCCGGGATTCTTCTGCCCCTTTCCCAATGCCATCCCCAGCAGCAACAGGACTACACCCAAGCCACTGGAGATGCACAGGAAGATCAAAATAGGGGCGTAGTTCGCGAGCATGTCTCACCCTTAGCCGGCGCGGATTGTACCAGCCGACACGCTTGCGCGCCCGCTGGTCCCTGATCTGAGAAATGGTGCCGATGGCCGGACTCGAACCGGCACGGCTTGCGCCACTGCCCCCTCAAGACAGCGTGTCTACCAGTTCCACCACATCGGCGTGTGTTTGAATCCCGACTTAAGAACAAACTCGTCGACCAATCTACTCCTCACTGGTCTCGGTCTCTGCGCCCTGGCCCCCTCCCGGCAGTGGGGGAAGATCCGGCAAGTCGGATGGCCCGACCAGGGGCGCAGGAGCGGCCGTCCCAGAATCCTGTTCGGCAGCTTCTTCCAAGAGACTCGTCGGCGCCGTGGTTTGCCCAGACAGATAGGCTAACGTCAGGCTCGTGGCGAAAAACATCGTCGCAAGCACAGCGGTCGCCCTGGTAAAGAAGCTGGACGAACCGCGGGATCCAAATACGGTCCCGGAAGCGCCTGCGCCAAAGCCCGCGCCCGCATCCGCACCCTTACCACGTTGCAGCAACACGAGCACGACAATCAGTAGCGCAACAAGCATGTGGATGTACAGCACAGTCGATTGCAGAGTCATCTGGTTTGATCTCGTTCCAGCCGGAAGACGCGCGAACTCAAGCCGCCTGGAAAATAGTCAGAAATTCTTGCGCTTCGAGTGACGCGCCACCAACTAAGCCGCCGTCAATATCCTCCATGGCGAACAGTTCTCTCGCATTCGCGCCCTTGACGCTACCGCCATATAGAATCTGCAGCCCGGTAGCAATTGTAGCATCCCGGTCTGCGATGATGGCCCGGATGAACACGTGAACCTCCTGTGCCTGATCCGGCGTAGCGGTGCGCCCAGTACCAATTGCCCAGACCGGCTCGTAGGCCACCACTGCACTGGTGAAGGCGGTTACGCCCGTCACCTCCAACACCGCCTCCAGCTGCCGCTCGATGACGCTCCGCGTCTTGTCCGCCTCCCGCTCTTCCAGCGTTTCTCCAACGCACAGAATCGGTTTCAGTCCATGGCTCTGCGCCGTGCCAAACTTGGCTGCCACCAGCTCGTCAGTCTCGCCACAGAGGGCGCGGCGTTCCGAATGGCCGACGATGACGTACTCGCACCCGAGCTCCCTCAGCATCGCACCGGAGACCTCACCGGTAAAAGCCCCCGGTCCCGGTGACTCCGCGAGATTCTGGGCACCGAGCCGAATAGGGCTCCCGTGCAACCACGCACTGACGGCCTGGATATGAACGTACGAAGGACACAGGAGCAACTGAGGCCCTTCATCCACGCTATCGATCCTCGCGCACAATTCTGACACGAGGGCCTCACTATCTTGGAGGGAGCCGTGCATCTTCCAGTTGCCGGCCACCAACGGTGTTCGCGTAACCACGCCTAAAGCTTCCTCTACAAACTCATCCGCCGAACGGCGGGCCGAGAGCTTAAGGGTCCAGCGTTTCCAAATCAACGGTCAAGCGCGGACCGCCGTGCGTACGGAATCAGCCAATCTTTGCGCCAGGGAGGTCACGGTATCCTCGTTTTCGCCCTCCACCATCACCCGGATAACCGGCTCGGTGCCCGATGCGCGGAGCACCACCCGGCCACGATCCCCTAAAGTCGATTCGGCGTCGCCAATGGCCTTACGGATGGTCGGCTCTGCCTCGAGGTCAACTCGATTATCCACCTCCACGTTCAGCATCATCTGTGGGAAGCGCCGCATTCCGCCCGCCAGCTCTTGGAGGGTCCTCCCGGTTCGCGTCATGATGGCCAACACTTGAAGCGCAATAATGAGTCCATCGCCTGCTGTGGTCTTGTCAAGACAAATCAGATGGCCAGATGTCTCGCCGCCCAGAATCCCGCCGTTCTCTTTAAGCATGGCTAGGACGTGACGGTCACCCACGCTGGCACGGCGGAAGTCGACACCAAGATCGCGCAGCGCAACCTCTAAACCCAGATTCGTCATGACGGTACCTACGACCGGCCCCCTCAGTGTCCCCTGCTCCAGACGATCAAGCGTGAGGATGTACAGAAGTTGATCTCCATCGACAAGCGTACCCTCCTGATCGACCATCAAGACGCGGTCGCCGTCACCATCGAGCGCGATCCCCACGTCCGCCCGAACGCCAGCCACGGTTAACATCAGGAGATCGGGCGAGGTGGAACCGCAACCGTCGTTGATATTCCTTCCATTAGGGGAGCAACCGACGGGAACCACCTCGGCTCCCAGATCCGCTATTACACGGGGTGCGACCTTGTAACCGGCCCCGTGGGAGGCGTCCACAACCACCTTCAGATCCGAGAAACTCATTCCCTCGGGAATCGTTGCTTTACAGAAATTCTGGTAGTCGGTGCGCGCAGAAGACACATGTTTCGCCTGGCCGAGAGACCGTGATGAGTGGGTGATCGGCTCCTCCGCGAGATGGGACTCAATGGCCTCCTCCAAGTCGTCCGAGAACTTTTCACCCGCTCGGTCGAAGAACTTAATGCCATTGTCGTGATAGGGGTTGTGTGAGGCGCTTATGACGATCCCGAAATCGGCATGGAGGCTACGCGTGAGATAGGCCACGGCGGGCGTCGGGAGAGGTCCGGTCAAGAGCACGTCCACGCCGGAAGCCACGAAACCGGCCTCGAGCGCTGATTCGAACATATAGCCCGATACCCGCGTATCCTTTCCGATCAGAACGGAACCGCCCTCAGGCACGAGCACTTTGGCCGCCGCGCTTGCCAGACGCAACGCAAAATCGACGGTCATCGGCGGCTTGCCAACCGGCCCACGAATTCCGTCGGTTCCGAAGTACTGCCTCGGGACGCGCGAACTCCCTTGGTGTGCGACAGCCCTCTTCGGCCCGCCTATTGCACTCAATGCTGACCCGCTGGGCCGCCGAGCGGCGGCACGCCCTTCTCTTCATCGGAGACGGCGACATCGACGGCTTCACCCTCTCCCGGCTCGGAGTCATCCCAGTCCTCCGGCGGGCTCGGCTCCTTACCAGTCATAATTTGTTTAATCTGATTTTCGTCGATGGTCTCGTACTTAATCAGGGTTTCGGCCATGAGGTGGAGTTTGTCGGTCTCCCTCTCGAGTATCTTCTTCGCTTCCTGGTAGCACTCGTTAATCAGCTGCCGCACTTCCTCGTCGATAGCGTGGGCGGTGACATCGGACACCTGCTTATGGCGAGTCACGCTGCGACCCAGAAAGATTTCACCATCGTCTTCACTATAGGTCAGAGGTCCCATAGTTTCCGAGAGCCCCCATTTGGTGACCATGTTTCGCGCGATTTCCGTAGCGCGCTCGATATCATTAGAGGCCCCAGTCGTCACGTAGGCAGGACCGAAGATCAGCTCTTCGGCAATGCGCCCACCGAACAGGCTCTTCATCTGGCTCATCAGGCGCTGTTTCGAAAAGCTGTAACGGTCCTCCTCCGGCAAGAACATCGTCACGCCGAGTGCCCGACCCCGCGGAATGATCGTGACTTTGTAGACCGGATCGTGATCCGGGACTGACAGACCGACGACTGCGTGACCGGACTCGTGATAAGCGGTGAGCTTCTTCTCGTCGTCGCTCATGATCATAGAGCGTCGTTCCGTGCCCATCATGATCTTATCTTTCGCCTTATCGAACTCCTCCATACTGACGGTTCGGCGATTGGCCCGGGCCGCAAGCAGCGCCGCCTCGTTAACCAGGTTTGCCAGGTCGGCGCCGGTAAACCCCGGTGTGCCGCGCGCAATGACGGACGGCTTCACATCATCCGCCAACGGCACCTTGCGCATATGGACCTTGAGGATTTGTTCCCGCCCGCGCACATCAGGCAGCGGGACTGTAACCTGGCGATCGAAGCGTCCGGGCCGAAGCAAAGCCGGATCCAACACGTCCGGCCGGTTAGTTGCTGCAATGACGATGACGCCTTCGTTGCCTTCGAAGCCATCCATCTCTACCAGGAGCTGGTTCAGGGTCTGCTCGCGTTCATCATGCCCTCCGCCGAGACCCGCACCGCGATGACGTCCCACGGCGTCAATCTCATCGATGAATATGATGCACGGCGCATGCTTCTTGGCTTGCTCGAACATGTCACGGACGCGGGAAGCACCCACGCCCACGAACATCTCGACGAAATCCGAACCGGAGATCGTGAAAAACGGCACCTTCGCCTCACCTGCGATGGCCCGCGCGAGCAGGGTCTTACCGGTCCCAGGTGAGCCCACCAACAGAACACCCTTTGGGATCTTTCCACCAAGCCGCTGAAACTTGGCAGGATCCTTCAAGAATTCGACGATTTCGACGACTTCCTCTTTGGGCTCCTCGATACCGGCGACGTCAGCGAACGTTACGCTCACCTGATCCTCGCTCAGCAAGCGCGCCTTGCTCTTGCCAAACGACATTGCCCCGCGTCCACCGCCACCGCCCTGCATCTGCCTCATGAAATAGACCCACACGGCGATGAGCAGAAGAATCGGGAAAGATGAAATGAAGAGCTGCAGGAGAAACGACTGTTGCTCGGGCGGACTCGCCTGAATGAGCACACCATTTTCATCAAGCATCCCGATGAGCAATGTATTTTCGGACTCCGGATTGTAGGTCACGAAATCCTCGCCATTGCGCAAGAAGCGGATGGCGTCCTCGTCGAAGGTAACCTCTGACACCGAGCCGTCTCTAACCTGACTCAGGAAATCGGAGTACGGCACGGGACTGACACGCTGGTTCGTCGGACCAAAGCTCTGAAAGACCGATAACAGCACGACCGCAATGATGATCCAAAGAATCACGTTCTTTGCTAAGTCATTCAATACCTTACCCTCGCGGCGTTAAACCGTGTCTAAGCTTGAGACCCTACTACATCCCATAGGTTCTCGCCAGCAAGTACACCTCGCGGCTCTCCGGCCTCGAAGCCGGCGGCTTTATCACCCGTACGCTACCGAAACCGCTCCTGACCGAGGCGATGAAATCGTCGAAGCTCTCACCTTGAAAGAGTTTAATCAGGAGTCCCCCTCCCTCGACCAGCACACCGCGAGCAAACTCCAACACCCCGTCAGCCAGCTCCATGGCTTTGGCCTGATCGACCACCCGGTTACCTGAGAGATTGGGGGACATGTCCGACATTACAAGGTCGATCCGAGAATCTCCCAATGCGGATCGCAGCAAGGACAATATCTGCGGGTCAGCGAAGTCTCCCTGGATAAAGGTCACACCAGGGATTGGCTCCAAGGGTTCCCGATCCAACGCCCAGATGCGCCCAATGGGGTGGACGATCCCTGCGGCGTATTGACTCCAACCCCCTGGACTCGCACCGAGATCCACGCAGTTGACTCCCGGCTTGAGAACCTTACTCCGGGCCTGGATCTGCTGGAGCTTGAAAACGGCCCGCGAACGCCAACCCTCGCGAGTCGCCCGTTCGACATAAGGATCGCTCACCTGTCGTTGGCGCCAGTGTCCGGGTGATCCCGATCGACGTCCCACTTTTTTTCTCACCTCACCTGGACCGATACCTTATATAGTTCTCCCCTATGTCCTTGAGTCAAGCCGAGCGAAAGTTCCTTCGCGGTCGGGGCCACGCCCTGAAGCCCGTCGTCATCGTTGGTGGAGCCGGGTTGACCGATGCCGTGCTGACGGAGCTCGAGGGCGCACTCATGCATCATGAGCTCATTAAAGTTAGTCTCCGCATCGGAAACCGCAACCGCCGCGACGCCTTGCTGGACGAACTCCTCGACAGATCGAAGGCCGCCTTGCTACAGCGGATCGGCAACATGGTGCTTTTGTATCGGCAAGCCGAGCAACCCAAACTGTTACCCTCAAAGACACGTTAACGAACCTCTCGAGCAGAGGGTCCGACCGTCACACGTATTCCACCGAGATGATCAGGTAGACCTGTTGCCCCCCGGGTGCCGCGACCTCCACGGTGTCTCCCTCCGACTTACCGATCATCGCACGGGCAACCGGAGAGGTGACCGAAACCCGCCCCTCTTTAATGTCGGCCTCGTCCTCCCCAACGATCTGGTAGCGCATTTCCTTGCCTTCCTCGTCATCTGCAAGATGGACTGTCGCGCCGAAAACGACCCTCCCCCCTGCGTTCAGATCGGATACCTCTATGACTTGAGCGTTGGAGAGCTTGCCCTCTATGTTGCGGATTCGGGCCTCTGCTAATCCTTGCTGCTCTTTCGCCGCGTGGTATTCCGCGTTTTCGCGGAGGTCACCGTGCTCACGCGCCGCGCCGATGGCCGCACTGAGCTGGGGTCGCTCCACCTTCAGGCGTTTTAGCTCTTCCCGGAGCTGCCCTTCTCCCCGAGGAGTCAATGGCACCTTCGTCATCAAGCCACCTCAGCATGCAAGTCGTGGAGGCAATTCACCACCACATTCTCCAGGTGATCCAGCGCATCGCAGGTGGCCTTCGCCGCTGCCAGGGTCGTGTAATAGGTGACTTTGTGATTCACTGCTGCAGCGCGGACCGAGTGTGATTCCTTGATGGCCTGTTTGCCCTCCGTCGTGTTCACAATTAGGTTGATCTCATCATTCTTGATCATGTCCACGATGTGTGGCCGACCTTCACGGACCTTGTTCACACGACGGCACCGGACGCCACCTTCCGCTAACGCCTTCGCGGTGCCCCCAGTCGCAAAAATCTCGAACCCACGGGCAATAAGAGCCTGCCCGAGATCCACGGCCGCTGGCTTGTCCCTATCCCGAACGCTGATCAACGCACTGCCGCGCCCCGGTATCAGAACCCCAGAAGCCAACTGAGCTTTTGCGTACGCCTCCCCGAACGTGCGCCCGATACCCATGACTTCACCTGTGGACTTCATCTCCGGACCGAGTATCGGGTCGGCGTCGGGGAACTTAATGAAGGGGAATACCGATTCTTTAACAGAGAAATAGGGACGCGGGCCGGGGGCCTCCACACCTTGGTGGCGGAACGTCACGCCAGCCATCGCCTTGGCAGCAATCTTTGCAAACGGGAGTCCGGTCGCTTTCGAGACGAAAGGAATCGTGCGCGAAGCCCTGGGATTGACCTCCAGAACGTAAACCACCCCATTTTGGATGGCGAACTGGGTGTTCATGATTCCGACGACCTTAAGCTCACTGGCCATCTGTCGAACCTGCTCCTCAAGGACTTTCTGCAGACCCTCATCGAGCGTGAAGGGCGGCAGGCTGCACCCCGAATCACCCGAATGCACGCCCGCTTGCTCAACGTGCTCCATGATCCCGGCGATGATCACCTGCTCACCGTCGGAGATGGCATCTACGTCTACCTCAACGGCAAGATCCAGGAAGCGATCCAGTAGGACCGGGCTCTCGTTCGACACTTTGACAGCCTCGGTCATGTAGTCCCTCAGGTCCTCCTCCTCGTGGACGATCTCCATAGCGCGTCCGCCGAGGACGTACGAAGGGCGCACAACTAGCGGGTACCCCACCTCTCGCGCCATAACGACGGCGTCTTCCTCGGTCCGGGCGGTACGATTCGGTGGCTGCTTCAACCCTAACCGCGTGATTAGCTGCTGAAATCGTTCGCGGTCCTCCGCAAGATCAATGGAGTCTGGCGAGGTACCGAGAATCGGCACACCCGCCGCCTCGAGGGGTCGCGCGAGCTTCAGGGGCGTTTGACCGCCGTACTGCACGATAACGCCCTTGGGCTGCTCCTTCTCGACAATCTCGAGCACATCCTCGAGTGTGAGGGACTCGAAGTAGAGGCGATCGGAAGTGTCGAAATCTGTCGAGACCGTCTCCGGATTGCAGTTGACCATTATCGTCTCGAAGCCGGCCTCCTTCAGTGCGAAAGAAGCATGCACACAGCAGTAATCGAACTCGATTCCCTGGCCGATCCGGTTAGGCCCGCCACCGAGAATCATGATCTTGTTCGCGTCGGTGGGCTGTGCTTCGCATTCCTCCTCGTAGGTGGAGTACAGATAAGCAGTGTCGCTCGCGAACTCTCCAGCACAGGTGTCAACTCTCTTGAAAACAGGCCTTAGGTTATAACCGTGACGTATTCTTCTTACTGAGGATTCTTCACAACCAATCAGGGCTGCGATGCGACCGTCACTAAAACCTTTGCGTTTCAGTCGACGCAGTACCTCCAGTGTGAGCCCGTCAGGACCGACGGCTGCAAGCTCGTTCTCCTCTGCCACCAAGTCGCCGATCTGGGTCAGAAACCACGGATCGATGCCGGTGAGACGGGCCAATTCTTCCCCGCCCACCCCGTGACGCAGTGCATCGGCGACGTACCAGATCCGCTGTCCACCAGCCATCTGCAGCTCTCTGCGAAGCGCGTCCCATTCCTCGTCCGACTCTGGCGTGGCGCAGATAGGGTTGAGCCCATCCGTGCCGGTCTCTAGTCCTCGGAGCGCCTTTTGAAAAGACTCCTGAAACGTTCGACCGATGGCCATGACCTCGCCCACGGACTTCATCTGAGTCGTCAAGCGATCGTTCGCCTGCGGGAACTTCTCGAATGTGAAACGCGGGATCTTGGTAACGACGTAGTCGATGCTCGGTTCGAATGATGCGGGCGTGGAGCCGTCAGTGATCTCATTACGGAGCTCATCTAGCGTGTAGCCGACGGCTAGTTTGGCCGCAACCTTCGCTATCGGGAATCCAGTCGCCTTTGACGCCAGTGCTGACGACCGCGAGACCCGCGGATTCATTTCGATGATGATCAGCCGGCCATCGTTCGGATTGACAGCAAACTGAACGTTGGACCCACCCGTATCGACACCGATCTTACGCAGCACGTCGATCGAAGCATCACGCATCTGCTGATACTCCTTATCGGTCAGCGTCTGGGCTGGCGCCACGGTGATGGAGTCCCCGGTGTGGATCCCCATTGGATCCAGGTTCTCGATCGAGCAGACGATGATGCAATTATCATTCCGGTCGCGGATGACCTCCATCTCGAACTCTTTCCAACCCAGAACAGACTCTTCAAGCAGGACTTCCGTGACCGGAGACTGTTCTAGCCCGCGACCAACGATTTCCTCGAATTCGTCCCGGTTGTAGGCGATTCCTCCCCCACTCCCACCGAGCGTAAACGATGGCCGCACGATCGTTGGAAACCCGACTTCC
>Ga0310121_10004706_pt1 | contig 11937 bp, 8 predicted proteins | sample CB27_Tmax_986_MG_FD_203504 | JGI IMG/M metagenome (GOLD analysis project Ga0310121, IMG submission 203504) | Marine microbial communities from Western Arctic Ocean, Canada - CB27_Tmax_986 | ecosystem: Environmental > Aquatic > Marine > Oceanic | place: Canada: Western Arctic Ocean | collected...
TTTTCGTCCGGCGTTTGCCTTTCATTCGTCTGACTCCTTTGGCGAAGGTCCTCAGACGAACATCGTTCATGGACCAGCTTTCCGAGGCCCAACCATAGTGTGAGCCGGTTCACGTTGACAGCATCGAACATGCAGTCCAGTTTGCAGGCGGAAATCTTGAATCGTAGATAGGTAAAACTCTGAGGTTGTACATTATGGTGCGGGACGCCGATTCGTACGGTTTTCGGTTCAATTAGTTTTCAGGAAACGTCATGGCTCGGAAACTGAACGTATTATTCCTTCCCCATCCGGACGGCAGCCTGATCGAGCTGGTTCAGGCGCCGGCTAAAACGTGAATGGAATTTGCTGCCATGCACCTCCTGATCGCCACCCGAAACGCCGACAAGCTCAAGGAAATCCGGGGCGTCTTCGATCTTCCGGGGCTGGAATTCTCGAGCGCACTGGACTACCCCGAAATCCCCGATGTCGTGGAGGACGGGGCGACCGCGGAGGAGAATTCGGCGAAAAAAGCCCGGACCCTGGCCCGGGTGACCGGTCATTGGTCGTTGGCTGACGACACCAGCCTAGAGGTCGAGGCTCTCGATGGCGCCCCGGGGATCTATGCCGCGCGATATGCGGGGGAGGAGGCGTCCTACGAAGACAATGTTCGCAAACTTCTCCGCGAGATGTCGGAGATTGCCGAAAGGGGTGCCACGTTCCGGACCGTGATCACCCTTTCCGACCCGGACGGCGACGTTCGCCACGCCGAGGGCGAGATCCGGGGCTTGATCACCCATTCGCCCCGCGGTTCGGCCGGCTTCGGTTACGATCCGGTCTTTCAGCCCGACGGATACGATCAAACCTTCGCTGAAATGCCTCTCGAATTGAAGAATCGGATTTCCCACCGTGCCCGGGCTCTCCTCCACGCAAAATCGCTCTGGAACGACCTCCTCGGCGACTGACCCTCCGGCTTACAGATCCCGGTGAATGCCCTCGCGCAGGATCTCTCGCAGTTTTCGCAGGGCGTCGTCCTGGATCTGCTTGATGCGTGCCCGGGTGAGTTTCAGGATTTTTCCGGTCTCTTCGAGCGTTCGCCCGTCGACGAATCGTAATCGCATGATGTACCGGGACCGTTCCGGAAGCTGCTCGATCGCGGACCAGATCTCAGATACTTGCGCCGCCTCAATCGCAACATCGGCGTCCACGTCTTCGATCAACTCGTGCAGGTTCGATGTGGTGTCTCCCAGCATGGCGTCAAGTGACACCGGCGGCGCCGGTATCTTTTCGTACTGATGAATAAACGTCTGCACCTGGTTGAGCCTGCCCTTGGTCAACCCCGTAAGTTTTGACAAGGTATCCACATCCGGCTCTTCGCCGTGAACCTTCACCCATGCCTCGGTTACGTTCTTGATCTTTACCATGTCCCGGGTCGGTCGAATGCCAATGCTTCCGGCACGGACGTGATCCCGGAAGTAGTTGCGCAACCGGTTCTGAATGGCCTTTTGCGCATAGGCGTAAAACGGCGTGCCGCGCGTGAAATCGAATTTTCGGATCGCATTTGACAGCGCTTTGGAGCCCTCCTGGAGAAAATCCGCCAGCCAAACCTGGCCAATCCAGAAGAAGGGCTTGACGCAGCGTACGACCAGCCGGCGATTTGCGATAAACAGCTCTTCCTCCGCTGCTTCTATGCGGGACACCAGTCCCCGGGCGTCCTGGACGAGGTCACGCAATTTCTTGCCGGAATCGTCCTCCGATTCCGCGTGCATTCGAAGCCGGAAGCAGCACCAGTGAATTTCCGTAAAAAGGTTTTTCGTTTGTTCGGGCTTCAGAATTTCTACGGTGCCACGTTCCACAAGAAAGCGCCCGATCGACTGCATCGACGAGTCAATGCGGACGAACGTTCGCTCTTGCCGGACTTTTTCCGGCTGAAATTCGGGATCAGAAAATTCCTCGATGTTCACCTCCTTGAAGGAGATGTTCTCGGCGAGGGATTTAAGCTCTTCCCGATATTCTTCTGAAGTCTTCGGGTTTTTCACGGAAGGAATGGAATTGCGAGGGCGTGCCTTTGGCACGAAACATGACAGCCATGCATCGCACTGTCAACGGAGTTTGGGTTCCTTCCCTTGAAGCAACGAAATTTGCATTGCCTCCACGAGTCCGGGGGTGGGTACACAGCATTGCTCTGCCGCGCGGCGCATCATCGTACAGGCGGGGGGAATGTATCCTCGAAACCGCTGCCCGCCGGCTAGGCCACTCAGCCTGCCGTACGCGCCCAGCGCCTGGGATAACCGCTGCACCGCCGCCGGCCAGATGATCTCCATGGATTGGGCCGGATTTCGACCGAACGATGCGTATTGATCGATCAACTTGTTCTGGGCATCATGGGAAAGCATTACGTAGGGATCGCAGATCAGCGATGCGACGTCGTAGGCCGCCGGTCCGAAGCGCATGCCCTGAAAGTCGATAAACACAGGTTCTCCCCGGTGCACCAGGATGTTGCTGCTTTGGAGGTCCCGGTGGACCAGCACCGCCGGCGCGGCATCCAATGTTCCTGATAGTTTTTCAAGCTCCCGGCGAACTTCCCGTCTCAGTGCAGCCGGAACACCCCGCGGTTCAAGAAACTGCGAATCGAACAATCCGTGCTCCCACCGGTACAACGAGGCATTGAATCGGGGCATGAGCTTCGTTCGCCTTTCTTTTGCAAGCCTGCTCCCCTCACTATGAAATCGGAACACCTGCTCCAGTATCTTTCGATACGTCCGCGCGATCTTTTGCGGCGACCAGGCCGGGAGAAGATCTTCAACTGAATTTCGGCCGACATCCTCCAAAACAAGCACTCGCCTTTTCACATCATTGGCGTGGAGGACCGGGACGCGTACGCCGGCCCGCCGAAGCAGCACCGCATGATCCGCGTACAGGGCGTTTTCTTCCCGTTCCGTTTCGTACCGCACCAGGATGACCGATGTTCTACCGTCTGAAATTCTGTGAAAGGATCGGGCCGAGCCGATGCGATTGTTTTGTTCGACCCATGCACTTTCCGTCCGGATTCGGATGCGTTTAAGGATGTTCTGCTCGGATTGCGTCAGGCAGATCGCCGCGCGCGTGACCAACCCCTCACAGGTTCCGTTCACCCGCGTGCCTGGTCCGATCACGGCGTTGTGGCACTTCGCCCGCGGACCGAGCCACGCTCTTTCCATGACGACCGTATCCTGCAGGAAGGCGCCAGGATGGACGCCGGCAGTGGTGTCGACCCAGTTGTTGCCCCTCGTCGCCTCCGGCTTCCGCCGGTCGCCACCTGCAACACCGGACGCGCTCTTTCGGCGCAGGGCCATGGCCCGGTGGGCATCAAGATATTGTTCCGGAGTTCCAACGTCTGCCCAGTACGACCGGGGAATATCACAGCCGGTAACCTGCAGGCCGTCCGCTATCGCCGCTTCATATGCTTCAATAATTGTCGAGAATCCCGGCGAGATGTAGGAGAGAATTTTTGGCGAAAGCAACTGCAGGCCACAGAAGGTGTACGTTCCGTCCCTGCCCGGATGGTTGCTGCGGAATGTGCTGACGATCCGTTTCTGCATTTCCACTGTTCGAGGGCCCTGGCGTGGTTCCATCCATAGCGTGGCAATTTTCTTTCCCCGGGGGGCTCGCTTGAGCAGAGCCTCCGGTTCCAGCTCTGCCACCACATCGGCGTTCAGCATCCAGAATGGATGCGGGTCGCTGGATAGAAACCAGGAGGCATACGACAGCACCCCGCCGGTGCCGAGAATCTCCGGTTCAAAGGAAATCTGGACTCGCAGCCCGGTCGGCGCGCGGGTGGCGAGTGCATGGACGATCTGGTCCGCGTGAGCATGGCAGTTCACCAGCACCTCCCGTACGCCCCAGGATTCCACTTGGCGAAGGGCGCGTTCCAGCAGTGTAATTCCCTGAAACGGGAGCAGTGCCTTCGGGATCTCCCGGGTCAGGGGATCGAGCCGGGTACCGAGCCCCGCGGCAAGAATGACCGCGCGGGTGGGCCGTGAAACGGTTGACTTGGATCGATGGGGAGGGGGTCGCGCCATTGTTTATGCATAAAGCATACACTGTGAACGCAGTTTGAGAAAGTCGGACTGCTCCTCGCGCCACCCTCGCGCCAACTCCGTTACGGGGCCGCCCGATTGGAGTTGTTGCCGAACGGTGTCCACGCCATAAAGCTGATCGAAGAAATCTTCCCGGGCGTCGCGCCAGACGAGCTCGCGACCGTACAGATTTTGCAAGGTTTCCAGGACCTGCAATCCCGCGGTCACCGGTTGAATCAGGGACGGGTCCGTGATCACGAATCGGATGCCTTCCACCAGGACCCGTTCCGACGCATCGCGGCCGGCATAATAGAAATGCGGGTACACCGCGATGCCGGGAAGTCGGAGGCTTGCCAGTTCCGCGGCAACGGTCTCACCTTTCATCCAGGCGGCGCCGAGCACTTGAAACGGAAGCGGTCCGGTTCTATCGCAATCGAGACTGGGAAGCGCTTCGGTACAAACCGTCACGGGATAACACCACGCGCTCTCCCAGGAACGAATGCCGGTGGACGGTGGACTCCAAGGGTGCCAGTCTTCCTGGCGATAGGAGCACCTTTTGTAATTTCTCATCGGAACCACGAGAAGATCCAGATCCCACGAATGGGTAATGGAGAAATAACTCGCCGTTTCGCCCTGGGACATCCCGTAGACCATGGGGAGTTCGTTCTGCGCGACGAAACTGGTAAACTTTTCGTCGCGCATCGGACCGTCAACGACATCCGGCAGCGGAATGGCGCGATCGGTCACCACCACGGGGATCGACAATTCAGCCGCGGCTTCCATGACAAGGTAAAGCGTGGAAACGAACGTGTAGCACCGGACGCCAAGGTCCTGCAGGTCGACGACTATCAGATCCAGGCCATCCAGCATGGCGGGCGTGGGTTTTCGATGCTCACCGTAAAGAGAGTAGACCGGGATGCGCCAAGCGGGATGTTCAACCGTGGCAACGACTTCCCCCGCGCCTGCCTGTCCGAAGACCCCGTGTTCGGGACCGAGCAAACACGTCAGCGAGATCCCGGGATCCCTGTGCATTCGTGCCGCATTCCATTCTCCTCCGGCAGTGAGTCCGGCCTGGTGGGTCACAAGGCCGATCCGCTTTCCAGCCACTACATCCCGGCGGTCCTCCAGCAGAACATCCATCCCGGTGTCGAATTCTCTTTTCATCGTCACTACCTGGGCAATCCTTCCCCCGGTAGAGTGAGTCATATCGCGAGGCGGAACAAGGCGGAACCAACGGAGCGGCTTGCGTTCATGTGCCGGAGAAATGATGATATCTCAATGAGGGCGGACGGAAATTCGGGAGCACCGGGGAGGCCGGGATCTATGGGCGATGATTCGTTTCCGGAACCGGAACGTCCGCACGTTCCTGCGTGGATGCGCGCTTCGCATCGGCCGCCACTGAACCGGTATGTCACTGCTATCTGCTGGATTCTCCTCTCAATCTGCGTCGCGTCGATTTTCATTCATACTATTTCGGACGCGCGGTTCCTGGATCTGGAGAATCCTGCCCTGTACGTGACAATGGTCGGCGAGGTCGGTCTGCTCTTGGAGGAGGGCCTCAAGACCGCTCCGCCATGGGAGCAGAAGTTCAACCATTTTCTCCACGGTACAGGCTCTGACTTTCACAGCGAAGTCCTGATCGCCTACCAGGAAGCGGCCCGGTATCTCGATGAGAATCCGAAAGCCGGCAAGGAACCGTGGATGTCCGGGCTCTATTCCCGCATTGCATACCTGCAGGCCGAGGCGGGAGACTGGGATCATCTCGCGGTGCCGGAACTGAGCCCGGAACGGTCCGGAGCACAGCTGGCATTGGTGACGGCACTTCACCGGGCATTCGCTTCCCCGGTTGGTTCCGAGGGGTCCACCGTCGGGTGGGAGAAGGCGCTTCCCGATATCCACCATCGTCAGTTGGTCACTTCCTGGACGGAAGAAATGCTTGGCGCGCGGCTGGCCGAGGTGGATGGGAACCAAATGGGGTTGGCGCAACGAATTGCCCGGTTGGAGCGCGCGGGAGGATCTTTGCTGCATCGTCTGCGCCTGATCGACGCTGCATTCATGGCGACCGTACTTGCGGGACTTTGCGTGTTCGTTGCTCGCAAGGAATGGTTTACGCACAGCGTAAGTGCGGCTCGCGGACTGACCGTCCCGCCGTGGTCTTTTCAATACGGCGTGAACGTCCTCCTGAGGTGTTTCGCCGGGGCCATTTGCGTCATCATCGCCCTGAGTGCCGTTTCTCCGTATTTCCTAAATCTGGCGTCCCTCGCAACCGGGATTCCCATGATTCTGATTGCGAATGCGTATTTGTGCCGACCGGACAATCTAAGTTTTACGAGCGTCTTTGGACTCTCCATGGGTGATATGTCACTCGGACGGTTGACCTTGTTTGCCCTGGGTTTGTCGGCGGCCACGTTGCTGGGATCCTTTTTAATCCAATCGGTCGCGGTGGTCTTATCCGTCCAATCCCCGTGGGAGGAGTTCACCCTTGAGCCGATACTGACCGGCTCGGCTTGGCAGGCGGGTTTATTTACGTTCGATGGATTGGTTGCCGCGCCGATCATGGAGGAGATTGCGTGTCGGGGGATTCTGTATGTAACCCTGCGCGCCAAATACAAGGCGTCAATATCGGCGATGCTCAGCGCCGGAATTTTTGCGGCCCTGCATTTGTATTCGGTGGTTGGTTTCCTTGAGGTGTTCTGGATTGGTTTGGTGCTCGCGGTTGGCTATGAAAAATGCAGAAGCCTGTACCCCTGCATTTTCGCGCACGCCGTGAATAATCTCCTTGTTTTCGCCACCTTGTGGCTCTTTTTCAGATAGCCGCCAAATCCTATTTGGCCACAACCGTTACTGTTCCCGAGCCGGCATCGTAGTTGAACTTCTTGCCGGGCGGGGGATCGGGGATTTTCGGGAGAAACCCCGTCTGCCGGAGTTCCTCCAAGGATGCAGGGTTCTTTCCTTCCTCCATCTTGAATGAACCGATCGCTTTATCGATTGCGATCAGCGCCACCTTGGATTGCATATCGTGGGCGATACCCAACGTACCTTTTACATAGGCATCCCCGATGTTTCGGTTCTTGTCTTTCGCTTCACCCTGGTCCGAACACCCCATCAGCACGACCGCCAGAATTATGGGAGTCGAGATTTTGAGCCACTTTCGTTTCTTCATTTGATCTCCTTTTTCCTCAGCAATTCTATTGCTTGATGTACCGGCCCTTTTCGCACGCCGTAACGAAACTTTCGGTTGTCGATTTCAACACCTCCTAGGCGGAACGTATTTTCTCCGCTTCGTTCTCCAGGATTTCCCCGTCGTTCTCGATACTCTCCGACACGGTGTCGAGCAGTGTGGAAAACTCTTTCAGAATTCCACGGGTAACATTGATCAGGGGAATGTCACTTTGTGATTCCAGCGCAGAGTTCTCGATGAAATAATCGTTGTTCTGTTCACACAACCATTTGACCGGGCCATGATCTCCGGTCAACTCGACGATCCTCTGAAGACGGTCGAGCGGGTTGTCCGCACCCGGTGAATCAGGATGATCTTTCGGGTGGCACCATTTATAAAGGAGCGATGCCGATAAGTTCATATCCGCCGAGATCGACTTGACGCCAACGCTACCCATACAGCGCTTCAAGATTTCGTGCGATTTCATAGCGATTCCTCTGGCCGGGTCCTTTTCGCATGAGTCCGGCTATGGATTTCTAGCGGTGATCATCCACGAACTCGAGTTCATTACGATGCTCCCGTCTTCAATCGAGAAATGCGACAGCTCTTCTCCAAGGGCGGATTTAATATCGGCCTCCTTTTGAAGTGCCTCATCGCCGGCCTCTCGAAAAACTTCGCCCGCCGGACCCAATGTGAGTTGAAATTCCATTGCGTCATCGGCGTCCCGACCCACCGTTACTGGTGAATCTATCCGCTGAAATTCGATGTCGTGATAACCCGCGATTACCAGCTGCCCGGTCACCATTTCCTGGTTCGCCATCGATAGGGCGCCCGGGCCACAGGATCGCGCGCCGTCTCCAGGAGGGGGTAAGAACTTCAGCACGGTTTCCTTGGGAATTTTAAACCATGCGTTGTCGTCGATCGTTCTCCAAACCAGGAGCATCATGCGCCCGCCCGGTTTCAACGCGGTTCTCATATTTCGCAACCCGGCGACCGGACTCTCGAAGAACATTGCGCCGAATCTGGCAAAGCAAAAATCGAAGTTACCCGGGAATGAAAAGTCCTGCGCGTCGCCCGCGACAAATTCGACGTTCCTTGCGTCGGCGGTTTGAGCGTCCGTCCTTGCAATTTCGAGGAACTTTTCGCAGCAATCGATGCCGAGGACGTATCCGGATGGGCCGACCCTTTGCCCCAACTCGATCGCCGTATCGCCGAACCCGCAACCAACGTCGACAATGCGTTCGCCCTCGGAAATTTCGAGGGAACCGAATGCCCTGTCGCTATGTCCGCTCAGGCCATCGACGAGAACGTGGCGAAACCGGATAAATTTCGGGGCAAGAACTTCGTTCCAGAAGTCCGTGAATTCTTTGGTGGGCTGTGCGTCTTCAAGCATGGGCAATTCCTGCCCTGGTATCGGCGGGAATCATATCTTTCGGCGATCCCGGCATCAACGCAAGGTCTCAGAGCCCGATCGCCAGTTTCCGGAAAATGTACGTCAGGTGCAGTCTCCTGTCCATTTAGTTTGCCTTATGGATTGCTTGTTCCTAAGAGTTGGCACAGTCGAAGCGAAAGTGAGGTTCCATGAAATGTTTGCGCCGTTTACTTCCGGTTATTGGTCTTCTCCTCCCGATGGCTTTTGCCAGTGCCCAGCAGGCACCGGTTGCGGTCGATGATCTGCTGCGGGTGGTTGCGGGGTCGACGAACACGTTCGACTACCTGCATCTGAACGATACCGATGCGGATGGCGACACGCTGGCGATGACGCCAATCAACGGGGTCGAATTCATTCCTATGCCTGGCTTTTCGGGTACGACCAACTTCACGTATGTCGTCACCGATGGCACTCTCCAGTCGACCGGCACAGCGACTGTGGCAGTCAACACCCCGATCAACGCCGAGGCGGCGCGCGACCAGATTCTCGCTGGCGTCACCCACATCGCCAGTGGGGTAAGCCCCGGCAAGCTGGTGGTCTTCGGTCCGACGGCCTATGCGGTCAATTGGTTCGACGGCGAGGGTGAGTATGATCCAATGGTTGGTGTTGCCTCATGGGGGAGCGGCAAGGTGATTGCCCAGCCGGATCACCAGATGCTTAACGTGGACAACTACGGGGGCCAGGGCGACACGGCGCAGTTTGTGTTCAACGGTCTTGCATGGCTCAGCGGAACAACCAACCGGAACATTTCCATCATCACGTATGACAGCGATCACCGCGACTGGTTCGAGACGCAGGGATACAGCAATGTCGTCGTTGCCAGCGAATCGTCGCTGACAAACGACCTGCCGGGTGCGGATGTCTTCTTCGCGGCGTGGCTGGGTTCCAAGGAGCCGGATCACAACCTCGAAGCCATCGGCGATTTCGTGACGGTGGGCGGTGGCCTGTTCATGTGCGACTACGGCAATGGCTATGAGGATTACTGGTGGAACCACACCCTGCGTTACCACGCGCCGGGCAACCGTCTGCTGCGCGAGGCGGGCATTGGCTTCTGCAACGGCGGACACGGAGGCTCGGGTGCGATCGTTGCCACCAACCGCTCAACTGCCAAGCTGGAGTTTGACACCGCACTGGCGATGTTGGAGGACTCGGCGGGCTACACCGATGCAGAACTTGAACAGGGCGGCGAGTTGCTTGCCCGCGTCTCCCAGGTTGTTCCGGACAACGACATCCTTTTGGCCCGCCGCAACGTGGTGTTCTTTGATCGGGTCGAGCAGATCAATCCGACCCCGGCCACACCGATTTCCGACCCATTTGAACAATCGTTGCTCTCGCAGGAATCGGAGATCCTGGCAGCCACGCCCCCCGCAGATGTGGTGGCACACCGCACGGCGGAGGCGGTTTACGGAACCATCCCGACCACCGCGCCGCGCGTCACCGACACGGTGGCCATCAATGGAAACCGCTCGCGCTGGCAAGCCACCGGGTTCTATGCCGTGCCCGGGGAATTGGTAACCGTCACCTTGCCCTCGGCGCTGGTGGGTCAAGGCTACCGCATCCGGATCAATGCGCATCGGGACAATATATCCGCACGCAACACATGGGAGCGTATGCCATCCGTCCATCGCGATTACGAGATCACGGGCACGACCTCGCAGGTGGCCAACGCCTTCGGTGGCGCCATCTTTATCGATTTTCGCGGCGGCGGATTCGAGGCAGCCCCGCCCGCCCACGGCATGGTGAACATCACCGTTTCAGGCGCCGTGAGGCACCCTTGGTTCGATCTCGACCGGCACGCCGATACGGACTGGAATTCCAATTTGCGCGATCAACCGGGCACCTATGGCGTGCTCGTTAGTTCCAATCATGTTGTCGTTCTGCCGAAACACCAAATCGAGGAAGCGAACCTGACGGAACCGACGCGACTGATGACTTGGTGGAACCAAGTGGTCCAGTCCGAGGACGATCTGGCGGGATACACGCTTCAGCGCACCGGCGCGGAAGTGGCCAATGTGGATGTGCAGATCAGCGCCGGGGCGGCCCACTCGGGGTTCCCGTTCCAAGCCTATGAGAAGCATTGGGGGAATCTCGCCGATGTCGCCCGGTTGACCACCCTCGGTTCCTGGGGCGATTTTCACGAACTCGGCCATAACCACCAGCGTAGTTGGTGGAAATTCAATGACGGCGATACCGAAGTTACTTGCAACGTCTTCTCCACCTTCTGCCTGCGGACGCTTGCCTCTGCTCCTTCTCCCGGCGGATGGGGCTGGACCGTCGATCCCGCAGCGGTGATTCAGAAGGCGACCTCGGCAGTGCAGGCGACAAACTACCTGGGTACAAGCTCCTTGTCGGATCGGCTCTCGTTCTGGGTGCAACTCGCCGACGGTTTCGGGTGGGATGCCTACAAACAGGTCCTCGGAAGCTATGAACAGGATAATGCAACCAACCCCGGAAACCTGCCCTCGGGGGACCAGGAAGACATGGAACAGTGGCTGGTTCGCTTCTCCACCGAGGTGGGCTACGACCTGAGCGGCTTCATGGTCGACACCTGGGGGCTGCCGATCGGAACCGCGGTCGTCGCGCAAGTCAGCCACCTGCCGGATTGGATGCCTGTCATCGGCGGCATGCCGGATCAAGCAACTGCCGTAAACAAGGCGCATACCCTCGACTATTCAACCTTCAGCTATTCCATGGACGGCACTGCGGATGTGGTCAATGTTTCAGCACCTGCCCACGGTATGCTGATCGATCATGGCAATGGAACCTGGACATACGAACCGGACTACAATTTCGTCGGCACCGAAACTTTCGTTTACACCCTGCGCTCGAGCGCGGGCAACACCCAGGACTTTACCAACACCGTTTCGGTGCTTGCACAGGGAGCATACAAGGAAACCTGGCTGAATATAGGCGGAAACTCTATCTCCGACCTGACCGGATCACCGAACTATCCAGACAATCCCGACGAAAGCGAAGTCGTCGACTCGCTGCAGCTGCCGATCAATGCGGGTTCCGGTTACGGGGTTCGGCTACGCGCCCTGTTGCTGCCACCGACCACCGGAAGCTATACCTTCTGGACCGCGTCCGACGACAACAGTGAAATTTGGCTCAGCACCGACACCAACGCAGCCAACATCGCGGCCATTGCCGATGTGAACGGCTGGACCGATCCACTCGAGTGGACAAAGTTTGCCAGTCAGCAGTCCGTCCCGATCCCATTGGTTGCCGCCCAGAAGTATTATATGGAAGTGTTTCAAAAAGAAGGGAGCGGAGGCGACCATTTGGCGATTGCATGGGAGGTGCCGGGCACC
>Ga0310121_10004707_pt1 | contig 11937 bp, 8 predicted proteins | sample CB27_Tmax_986_MG_FD_203504 | JGI IMG/M metagenome (GOLD analysis project Ga0310121, IMG submission 203504) | Marine microbial communities from Western Arctic Ocean, Canada - CB27_Tmax_986 | ecosystem: Environmental > Aquatic > Marine > Oceanic | place: Canada: Western Arctic Ocean | collected...
CCATGGGCCGCGTCTGCGAGGCCCTCGGACATCCCGAACGCCGCTTCCGCTCGCTCATCATCGCCGGAACGAACGGCAAGGGATCCGTCAGCGCGATGACCGAGAGCGTGCTTCGCACGGCCGGCCATCGCACCGGGCGGTATACGTCTCCGCACCTCGTTCGCATCGAAGAGCGTGTGGCGATCGGCGGCCGGCCGATCGCGGCGGCCGATTTCCGCGAGGCCGTCCAGCACGTCCAGCACGCGATCGACCGTCTGCTGACCGACGGCCGGCTGACCGTGCAGCCGACGTACTTCGAGGTGACGACAGCGGCTGCGTTTGTGGCCTTTCAGCGCGCGGCGGTCGACGTTGCCGTACTCGAGGTCGGCCTCGGCGGTCGATTCGACGCGACCAACGTCGTGACGCCGATGGCGGTGGCGATCACCTCGGTCGATCTCGATCACCAAGCACAGCTGGGCAACACCCTCTCGTCGATCGCACGGGAAAAGGCCTGGGTCATCAAGCCCGGCGCCGTTGTGATCCTGGGCGAGCGCCGTCCAGAGGTCCGAGAGCTCGTGCGCGCGACGTGCGCGGAGCGCAACGCGGACTTCGTGGACGCGTTCGCGCGCACGTCGATCGTCGTCGACGTCGGAGCGCACGCCACGACGCTGTCGCTCACGACGCCCGACCGATGCTACGGACGGCTGGCCCTGGCCCTCTCCGGACGGCATCAGGCCACCAACGCCGTCACGGCCGTGCGGCTCCTCGAGGAACTCGACCGGCGAGGCATCCGGGTGCCGCCGCGAAGCGTGGCGGACGGACTGCGGGACACGGTCTGGCCCGGACGCCTCCAGTGGCTCCAGCTGCCAGGTGGCCACGCGCTGCTGGATGGCGCCCACAACCCGGCGGCGGCCCGTGCCGTCGCCGACTATTTCACCGACACGCAACAGCGGCCGCTCCCGATCGTGTTCGCGGTCATGCGGGACAAGGACACGACGGCCATGGTCGAAGCGCTTGCGCCGTACGCGAGCACGATCATATGCACCGCCGTGCCTCACGCGCGCGCGCGGCCGGCGCACGAACTGGCCAACCGCGTGCGCGCCCACTGTCCGGGTCTCCACGTCGACACCGAGCGAGAGCCACTCGCGGCGCTCGCCCGAGCCTTCCGGGGTGACACCCGCGTCTGCGCCACGGGATCGATCTATCTCGTGGGCCATCTGCTCGCCCGCCTCACCCGTCCACAACCCGTGTGTGACGCCGAAGCGCAGCCGTCATCCGGTTGATGGGGTGTCGGCGTCATGCTATCCTTCGCCGAATCCTGGCAGCGCACCGCGCGCGCCGTGTACACCGTGGTGAATTCGCGACTTCTACCTTGGGGATGACTCGCCGGCTGTCGTTCTCGGCCCTCTGTTTCGTCCTCCTGACGCCCTCGGCGAGCGCCCAGACACCTCCCGGCTACAACTCGCGGCAGTTTCGAATCGAGCGCATTGGCGACGATCACATCCGCCTGATCGGCGCGGTTGAAATCGAACGCGACGACTGGAAATTTTTCGCCGAGGAAGTGGACCTGTTCACGGACACTGACCGCCTGATTGCCAGCGGCAATGTCGTCTACACGTCGGCTGGCAGCCGGATCGCCGCCGACCGCGTCGACTTCAACACTGCCACGCGGACCGGTACGTTCTATGTTGCCACGGGGACCGTGTCAATCGGCGATCGGTTCGACCGCAGCCTGTTCGGCACTCAGGAGCCTGACGCCTATTTCTACGGCGAGACAATCGAAAAGCTCGGTCCTCGCAAGTACCGCATCACCAATGGCGGCTTCACGACCTGCGTCCAGCCGACACCGCGTTGGGAACTCACGTCGAACTCCGTGGTTGTGAACATAGGTGACTACGCCATCTTAAAGAACGCGATCCTCAGCGTTAAAGGCGTGCCGCTCTTCTATCTGCCCGTGATGTACTTTCCCATTCAGGATGACGACCGCGCCACCGGATTTTTGATTCCGGCATACGGCAGCTCGACCTACCGCGGCCAATCGCTAAGCAACGCGTTCTTCTGGGCGATCAACCGCAGCCAGGATGCGACGCTCTTCCACGACTGGTACTCGACGGCCGGTCAGGGCATGGGTGGCGAGTACCGGTATCTGGGAACGGAGGGCTCACGGGGCGACGCGCGAGCGTATTTCCTGGACGAGCCGGCCTTTGCACTCTCCGGTGACGACGACGACCTGCTGCCCGCCAGGCGGAGCTTTCAGCTTAAGGGCGATCTGTCGCAGTCGCTCGGTTCGAACCTCATGGCCCGCGGACGGGTCGACTTCTTCTCCGACGTCACGGTCCAGCAGATCTTTAACTACGACGTGCTCGAGGCGTCCCGGCGTGAACGCCGGTTCGTCGGCAACCTGCAAGGCACCTGGGGCGCCTACACGCTCAGCAGCACGATCGACTGGAACGAAACGTTCTTCGGCGAAACGGAGTCGGCCCTGAACGGATCGTTGCCGCGGATTTCGCTCAACCGGGCCGAGCAGCCGATCGCGACCAATTGGCCGATCTACTTCTCCCTCGGGGCGGAGTACGCGACTCTGCTAAGCGAAGGCCGCCGCGATGAACAGATCAACGAACGCGGCCTGACGCGCATGGACGTCAGTCCGACCGTTCGCGTGCCCTTCACGAAGTGGCCGTTTCTCACCGTGAACTCGTCGGTCTCGTGGCACAGCACATACTGGACGGAGCGCTTCGACCCCGAGGAGGACCTGCAACTCGAGGCGGGTATCTCCCGGCATTACTTCGACCTGGAGTCCCGCATCACCGGCCCGGTCTTCACGAAAGTCTGGGATACGCCGAACAACGGCTACGCCGAGCGATTCAAGCACATCATCGAACCGACGGTCACGGTGCAGCGGGTGACGGCCATCGACAACTTCGATGAAATCGTTCAGTTGGAAGGCGTCGACTCGGTCGTCGGGAGCGCGACGCGCGTCGGCTACGGCGTCGCGAATCGATTTCTGGCGCGCCGGCGGGAGGGTGACGCGCACGAGGTGCTGAGCATCTCGCTGATGCAAAACTTCTATACCGATGCCCGCGCCGCCCAGTTCGACCGAAGATTTCGGACGAGCTTCAGCGGCACGGCACCCAGCCGGCTGACCCCGGTCTCGTTGCAGGTCCGCATGAGCCCGACCGAGCAGATCAATTCGTCGATCAGAGCCGAGTACGACACGCAGTTCGGCGGGTTCCGCGAAATCAGCGCTGACGGCACCCTCGCCGTGAGCGACTGGCTTCAGACCACTGTCGGATGGAGCCAGCGCCGGTTCGTCGAAGGGCTTCGAGGCTTCGACGACCCGGCCGGCCTTGATCACTATCTCAACGCCTCTACCATCGTGCGCAGTCGGGGCAATCGAGTCGGCGGCATCTACACCTTCAACTACGATGTCCTCAGAAACCGCTATCTGCAGAAGCGCATCATGGTCTACTACAACGCGCAGTGCTGCGGCGTGACCATCGAGTACCAGACCTTCAACTTCGCTGGGCTCGGCAGCCGCGTCCGGGTGCCGGTCGACAACCGCTTCAATCTTTCGTTCACGCTGGCGGGCATCGGCACGTTTGCGAATTTCTTCGGCGCATTCGGTGGAGGCGACCAGCGCCGATGAAGGGCCTGATCCTCAGCGGAGGAAAGGGCACTCGGCTGCGCCCGCTGACCTACACGAGCGCCAAGCAGCTCGTACCGGTGGCGAACAAGCCCGTGCTCTTCTACGGTATCGAGGCACTCGCCGCGGCTGGCATCCGGACGATCGGCATCGTCGTGGGTGACACGCACGCCGAGATCCGAGCCGCCGTCGGTGATGGCTCGGCCTGGGGAGTCGACGTCACCTACATCGAGCAAGATGCGCCCCGCGGCCTGGCGCATGCCGTCCTCATCAGCGAGGACTTCGTCGGCGACGATCCGTTCGTGATGTACCTCGGTGACAACCTGCTGGCCAAGGGGATCGCCACGTTCGTCGAGCAATTCGTCGCCGAGCAGCCAGCTGCGCAGATCCTGCTCGCCCGGGTCCAGGATCCACAGATGTTCGGCGTCGCCGAGCTGTCCGAGGGGCGCGTCGTGGGACTGGTCGAGAAGCCGGCGGTGCCCAAGAGCGACTTGGCGCTCGTGGGCGTCTACATGTTCAGTTCGGACGTTTTTCGCGCCGTGCGTGAGATCACCCCGAGCTCCAGGAATGAGCTCGAGATCACCGACGCCATCCAGAAGCTGATCGACTACGGGCTAGTCGTCACGCCCCACATCGTCGACGGGTGGTGGAAAGACACCGGCAAGCTCGAAGACATACTTGAAGCCAACCGGCTCATCCTGCAAACGATGGAGCGGCGGGTCGAGGGGCGCGTGGACGACGACTCCCGCATCGAAGGTATCGTCGTTCTCGAGCCCGGCGCCACGGTCACGCAGTCGACGATCCGCGGACCGGCCATCGTGGGCCCGGGCGCCGAGATCTCGAACGCCTACATCGGTCCATTCACGTCGATCATGAACGACGTGCAGGTGCGCGGATCAGAGATCGAACACAGCATCGTGCTCGCAGGCAGTGTCCTCAGCGATCTGCAGGGCCGTGTCACCGATAGTTTGATCGGACGGAATGTCAAGATTTTCAGGCAGCCCGTGACGCCCTCGGCCTACCGATTCATGCTGGGGGACAATTCCGAAGTCGGGATACGATGGTAGGTGGTGGCGGAAGAACCGCCAGACGATGAGCGATCCGAAGCCTTACGCACCGGTCTCCCGCAGGCCAATCGACGGCGTCAAGACGAAGACGCTTCACCTCGTTCCCGACGAGCGCGGGTGGCTGATGGAGATTCTGCGCTCCGACGACGAGCTGTTCCAGAAGTTCGGACAGGCCTACGTCTCGGCGACCTACCCAGGGGTCGTCAAGGCCTGGCACTACCACAAGGTGCAAGTCGACAACTTCGCGTGCATGGCCGGCATGGTGAAGCTCGTGCTCGTGGATACGCGCGACGAGTCCCCCACGAAGGACCACGTCAACGAGTTCTTCATCGGCGCACGCAATCCCACGCTCGTCCAGATACCGCCGCTGGTCTATCACGGGTGGAAGTGCATCGGCACGGAACCGTCGATCGTCCTCAACCTGCCGACGGAGCTGTACCACTACGCCGACCCGGACGAGTACCGCCTGGAGCCGCACGGCACCCTGCCCTACAATTGGTCCAAGGTCGATGGTTGAGGTACTGGTCACGGGCGGCGCCGGCTTCATCGGCAGCAATTTCGTCCGATTCGCCTTGGCCGCTCACGAGGATTGGCGCGTCACGACGCTCGACAAACTGACCTACGCGGGGCGACTCGAGAACCTCCAGGCGGTGATGGACGACCCGCGGCACACGTTCGTGCGTGGGGACGTGACCGATCCCAGCGTCGTGGCGCCGCTCGTCGAACGGGCGGAGATCGTGGTCCATTTCGCAGCCGAGACTCATGTCGATCGCTCAATTCAGGGCGCCGGCGAGTTCATCACTACGGACGTCTACGGCACGTTCGTGCTGCTGGAAGCCGCTCGCCAGGCACCACGGCTCAGACGATTCGTCCAAATTTCGACCGACGAGGTCTACGGCAGCGTGCCCGAGGGTGCCAGCCGGGAAGGCGACGAGCTGCGACCGAGAAACCCGTACGCGGCAAGCAAGGCTGGCGCCGACCGACTCGCCTACAGCTTCTGGGCAACACACGATGTTCCTGTCGTCATCACGCGGGCGTCGAACAATTACGGACCGTATCAATTTCCGGAAAAGATCATCCCCCTGTTCATCACCAACGCGATCGACGACCGGCCCGTGCCGCTCTACGGGGACGGCCTGAACGTTCGTGACTGGCTGCACGTGGACGACCACTGCCGAGCGCTCGATCTCCTGATCGACCAGGGCGCGTCGGGCCAGGTGTATAACGTCGGGGGCGGCCACGAGGTACCCAACGTCGAACTCACCCGTGCGATCTTGACCCTGCTCGACAAACCCGGCTCCCTGATTCAGCCGGTTGCCGATCGCCCCGGTCATGACCGCCGCTACAGTCTCGACACGACGAAGCTGCGTGGCATGGGGTGGCGGCCGCAGATGCGCTTCGAGGACGGCCTCGCCGACACGGTAACCTGGTACCGGAACCACGAATCGTGGTGGCGACCGATCACAGACGGCGATCCTGCCTTCAAGGCCTACTACCAGGAGCAGTACGGCAATCGCACTTGATTCCCCGGCGCTCGTGACTGGCGCGGCCGGCTTCGTCGGGAGCCACCTGCTCGACGCGCTGGCCGAACATCGCGTGTCGGTCGTCGCGTGGCACAAGCCCGGGATGTCGATCAATGCCGCGCGCGCGCGAGTCGGCCCTGCTGTCCAGTGGCGCGCCGTCGACATCCTCGACACGGGCACGGTCACCGACGCCATGGCGGACACCCGGCCAGCCGTTGTTTTCCACTGCGCCGGCGCCGCCCACGTCGGCAACTCGTGGGACAAGACCCACGACACGTTTGCCGTCAACGTGCGGGGCACCCACCGGCTGCTGGAGGCCATTCGCCACTGCGGGTTGACACCGCGGATCCTGATTCCGGGCTCGGCGCTCGTCTACCGGCAGTCCAGCGAGGCCCTGACCGAAGACGCCCCGATCGGGCCAGCGAGCCCATACGCCGTGAGCAAGCTGGCGCAGGAGCAGCTCGGTGTCAGGTTCGTGAGCGAGGATAACCAGGCCGTCATGCTCACGCGCTCGTTCAACCACATCGGCCCGAGACAGTCCCCGTTCTTCGCGGCCTCGAGTTTCGCGCGATGGATCGCGGCGATCGAAGCCGGACAGGCGGAGCCCACCATCTACGTGGGCAACCTCGACGCCCAGCGTGACCTGACCGACGTGCGCGACACCGTCAGGGCGTACTGCGACCTCGTCGCTCGCGGCACGCCAGGCCGTATCTACAACGTCTGCTCGGGGCGCGCCTATCCAATTCGCGACGTCCTGGATGGCCTTCTGGCACTGACGCAGGTCCCCGTGGAGGTCAAGATACACCGTTCCCGCCTCAGGCCGAACGACAACCCGGTGCTGCTTGGCGACGCCGCCCGCGCCCGGACCGAGCTCGGATGGGAGCCCCGAGTCCCGCTCGACCGCACCCTTCGCGATCTCCTCGATTACTGGCGCCAGGAGCTCGCCGGCCCGACGGCGGGCTAGCAGCCCTGCGCTACACCCATCTCGCGCGCCGATTCTCAGCGCCGGCTGAGCAGCCCGTGGTGCAAGTCCCGCTGCATTCGACCGCCGTGCATTCCGCGATGGGCGGCGCGCTCTCGGTATTCTCCCGCCTCGCGCCTCTCTCGGGTCGACCGCAGCTTCGGCTTAACCTTAAGAGGGGCCTCAGTGCGATGCGAGACTTGCACCACGGGCTGCTAGACGGTCAATGACCCCGGCCAGCAGGGCCGCGCGCCATGGCACCGCCGACAGATCGATCTGCTCGTGCAGGGCATGGGCGCCCTCGCCGACAGCTCCCAGGCCATCCAGCGTGGCGATCCCTCGAGCCGCCGTCAGATTGCCATCCGACCCGCCGCCGGTCGCAAACTCCCCGAGGTCGTGTCCCAGCTCGGAGGCAACGGCCCTCGCGATTTCGTACAGACGCACGACTGCCGCCGTTCGCTCCAGCGGAGGTCGAAAGTGGCCAGTGGTCCGGACCCTCGTCCGGTCGTCTACGCTTGTCCGCGTCTTCATGACCCGCTGAAGCCGGTCGGCGTCCTTCAGGGTCTCGACGCGGATGTCGATCATCGCACGGGCCTCCGCCGCGATGACGTTCGCATGGGTCCCCCCGCGCACCTGTCCGACGTTCACCGTGACCCCCGACTCAGAATCGTGCAGCGACTCGAGGTCGACGATCTGCCGCGCCAGCTCGTGGACAGCGCTGCACCCGCGCTCCGGCTCGATTCCCGCATGCGCCGCCACCCCCGTCACCACCATTTCGAACTGGCCGCAGCCCTTGCGCGACGTCTTCAGCGCTCCCTGCGGACCGGAAGGCTCGAGCACGAGGACTGCGTCGCTCTGCCCAGCCTGTTCCAGGATCGACGCCTCCGACGCGACGCTGCCGGTCTCCTCGTCAGACGTCCAGAGCATGGCCAATCGGCAAGCGGGCGGCGGCCCCGCCTCGAACAACGCGCGCGCCGCCAGCATCGCGATCGTGATGCCCCCTTTCATATCGAAGACACCGGGTCCGAACAGCCGGTCCCCTTTTCGTTCGAGCGGCATGCGCGCAAGCTGACCGACCGGCCAGACCGTGTCGAAGTGCCCAAGCAGCAGGATTCGAGCCGGCCCCTCCCCCATCTCCGCCAGAATGTGATCGCCCGCCGTCTCATGCGGGAGCCGGGTGACGCTGGCGCCGAGGCGCTGTAAACGATTGGCCAGTTCGTGCCCGCAGCGATCCACCGCCGCTTTATCAGTCGTCGGAGACTCGAGCCGCGTGAGTCCTTCGGCCGTCTCGGCCGTCCACGCCGCCTGACGGTCGCAGAAGGCCTGGATCGCGTCGAGGCTACGACTGGTCGTCATCGGTCTCGCCTGCGTTCGCTTGCTCCGCCGTCGCCGTCACCAGATAATACAGAGGATGTCCTGCGCCCCGCGAGCGACGCCATGGCTCGTCGCCGGTCTCCTCAGCCTCATCGCCGCCACGGCAGCCGCGCAGCCCGTCCCGCGTCCGTTTCCACCTCCGGGGGAGCGACCTGGCGAAACGCCGCGGGGCGCCGCCGACACCGACACGTCACGTCGAACACCGCAAGCGTCGATGCCTGCAGACACCCCGACCGAGGCCGTGCTCGGGTTTCCGGTATACCCGAACGCCCGGTATCTCGCGTCGTACGATGCCGGGAAGGGGCAGCAGTATCACCTGTTCGGGACGAACGCCAGCTTCCAGGACATGGTCAGCTACTACTCGGTGATCTTACGGGAGCGCGGCAACCGCGTGTTCGAAGAGCCGCCGGTACACATGTTCGAGGTGGGACGCTTTCGCGAAGAGACGATGGCGTTTCCGCCCGGCGTGACGATCAAGGACTACACCTGGAACGGCGCGGCCGGCTACGCCAACCCGGTCCCTGGGAACGAGCCGACCCATTATCGCACGGTCGTTCAGATTGTCCCCGCGGTCGGCGGGCGCTGACTCGACAGCGTCTGGGCGTCCGGGCGTTTCCGAAATTCCTCGGCCTTCTCGACCATCCCGACCTCGACGGCCTGCTGGTCGCTCAAGCCGCGCGTCGCAGCGTACTCCCGGAGTTGCTGGGTAAGCTCCATCGAACAGAACTTTGGTCCGCACATCGAACAGAAGTGCGCCACCTTCGCCCCCTCGGCCGGCAGTGTCGCGTCGTGGAATGCCCTCGCGGTCGCCGGATCGAGCGACAGGTTGAACTGGTCCTCCCAGCGAAACTCGAATCGTGCCTTGGACAACGCGTCGTCCCACGCCTGGGCACGAGGATGGCCCTTGGCGAGGTCCGCCGCGTGGGCAGCAATCTTGTAGGCGATGACCCCCGCTTTGACGTCCTCGCGATTTGGCAGCCCCAGATGCTCCTTGGGCGTCACGTAGCAGAGCATGGCGGTCCCATACCAGCCGATCATGGCGGCGCCAATCGCCGACGTCAGGTGATCGTAGCCCGGCGCGATGTCCGTCGTCAGCGGACCGAGCGTGTAGAAGGGCGCTTCGTGACACCAGTCCATTTGGCGCTCGACGTTCTCCTTGATGAGGTGCATCGGCACATGCCCGGGACCTTCGTTCATCACCTGGACGTCGTACTCCCAGGCGATGCGGGTCAGCTCGCCCTGCACCTCGAGCTCGCCGAACTGGGCCGCATCGTTGGCGTCCGCGATGGCCCCCGGCCGCAATCCATCACCCAGCGAGAACGCGACGTCGTAGGCGCGAAGGATCTCGCACGTCTCCCGGAAATGGGTGTATAGAAAATTCTCCTGGTGATGCGCGAGACACCACTTCGCCAAGATCGCGCCGCCGCGCGAGACGATGCCAGTCAGCCGATTCGCCGTGAGCGGGATGAACCGCAACAGCACGCCAGCGTGCACGGTCACGTAGTCGACACCCTGTGCCGCCTGTTCGATCAGGGTGTCTCGATACACCGGCCACGTAAGATCTTCGGGTCGCCCGCCAACCTTCTCCAACGCTTGATAGATCGGCACGGTCCCCACGGGCACCGCCGAATTCCTGAGAATCCACTCGCGTGTTTCGTGGATGTCCTCGCCGGTCGACAGGTCCATGACCGTATCCGCGCCCCAGGTGGTGGCCCAGCGCAGCTTCGCCACCTCGTCGGCAATCGACGATCGGATCGCCGAGTTCCCGATGTTGGCGTTGATCTTCACCAGGAAGTGACGGCCAATCGCCATCGGCTCCGATTCCGGGTGGTTGATGTTCGCCGGAATGATGGCCCGCCCGCGGGCAACCTCGGCTCTGACGAACTCCGGTTCGAACGCCTCCCGGAGCGCGACAAACTCCATTTCTGGCGTGACGACGCCGCGGCGCGCATAGTGCAGTTGCGTCACGCAGTCCCGCCCCTTGAGAGTGACGCGGGGTCGCGCCAGGTGTAGACCGGCGGGCGCGGTCGAGGCGTCTTCGACGATCGCCACGTCCTCGCGCGCCGCGATCCACGACTCCCGCAGCGGCGGCAGGCCCTCGGCCACGTCGTGCCCCTCAGGTCCGCTCGTGTCGTACAACCGCAGCGGCGGCTCCTCGCCCGACAGGGCAATCTCCCGCATGGGCACGCGCACGTCGCCATGACCGACATACACCTTCCGCGAACCGGGGTAGGCATCAGCCAGGGTCATGGTGGACGCGTCGGACAGGTCGTGCTGACTCATCGAGTTCTCCTTCTCACAATAGTACTAGCAGCCCGTGGCGCTCGGGGCGTCCGAACGCGGACCGCGCGGCGGACGGGTGAGGCGGTTGAGGGGATGGCCGCGCTCCCTGCGCCGGTCTCAACCGGATTCAGGTTCCAAGAGTCGTCTCTCAATCCCGCGACCGGGATGCCCCTGGCGGCGTACGCGTCACTATACCATGCAGGTGAGCCGCCGCACCCGACCCTCACGGCAGTCGGCGCACGATGAAGCATTTCAAGTAGTAGGTCTCGGGAATCCCGAGCACGACGGGGTGGTCCCGCGCCTGCATCCGCTTCTCGACGACGACGACCGGCGCGTGCGCGTCGAGCGACGCCTCATACAGCATCTGCGCAAATGTCGCCTCGTCGACGTGGTACGAACAGCTGCAGGTGATGAGCATGCCGCCAGGCACCAACAACTTCAGCGCCCGGAGGTTGATCTCCTTGTAGCCCGCCAGCGCGTTCGTTACCGATTTGCGGTTCTTGGCGAACGCCGGTGGGTCCAGGACGATCGTGTCGAAGCGCTCGCCCGCCCGCTCGAGCTCGCGCAGGATGTCGAAGGCATTCCCGACTCTCGGCGTGACGGCCAGACGCTGGTACGCCGCCTGGCGCGTCAGCGTCGCCATGGCAGTCTCCGAAATGTCCACCGCCAGCGTCTCCTCGCAGGCCGCCGCCAGGCTGAGGGCGAACCCGCCGGTGTAGCTGAAGGCATCCAGCAGGCGGCCGCGCGCGTAGGCCGCGGCGGCTCCATAGTTTTCGCGCTGGTCGAGGAAGAGTCCCGTCTTCTGGCCCGCCCACAGATCGACCTCGAAGGCGATCGCGCCTTGGCGCACGGTGAGTCGCTCCGGCACCTGGCCGTGGACCACGCCCACGCGCCGCTCGAGTCCCTCCAACTCGCGCACCCTCCGGTCATTGCGCTCGAGGATGCCCGCCGGTGACAGCAACTCCTCGAGCAGATCGCAGAGTTGCGGCAGGATCCGCTCGGTCCCCTGGGACAGAGTCTGGATGACGACGAATTCGCCGTAGCGATCAACGATCAGGGACGGCATCCGATCGGCCTCGGCGTGCACGAGCCGGTACGCCGTCGCAT
>Ga0310121_10004709_pt1 | contig 11925 bp, 12 predicted proteins | sample CB27_Tmax_986_MG_FD_203504 | JGI IMG/M metagenome (GOLD analysis project Ga0310121, IMG submission 203504) | Marine microbial communities from Western Arctic Ocean, Canada - CB27_Tmax_986 | ecosystem: Environmental > Aquatic > Marine > Oceanic | place: Canada: Western Arctic Ocean | collected...
TGGTCATCCGCCACTCGCGCGTCAGACTCACCCGGTCTTCAACATCCCGTCGCCCGCCAGCGCCGAGACGACCGACTCGAAGATCACCAAGCCGTCGGCGCTGCCGACCGCGGACTCGCACGCCCGCTCCGGGTGCGGCATCAGCGCGACGACATTGCGCCGCGCGTTGCACAGCCCGGCGACGCCGCTGGCCGAGCCGTTCGGATTGGCAACCTCGGTGACTTCACCGTGCGGGTCGCAATACCGAAACACGATCTGCCGGTTCGCCTCGAGCACGGCGAGCACGTCGGGCGGCGCGAAGTAGTTCCCTTCGCCGTGGGCGATCGGAATTCTGAGCACCTGGCCGACCGCCGCCGCGCACGTGAACGGCGTGTCGGTCTGCTCGACGCGCACGTGCACCTGCTCGCACTGAAACTTCACGCTCCGGTTGCGCAGCATGCCGCCTGGCAGCACGCCGGCTTCGAGCAGGACCTGAAATCCGTTGCAGACGCCGAGCACCGGGCCGCCCGATTCGGCAAAGGCCAGGACCGGTGTCATGACGGGCGAGAATCGGGCAATCGCGCCGGTGCGCAGGTAGTCGCCGTACGAGAACCCACCGGGCAGGACGACGACGTCGGCCCCCTTTAGATCGGTATCCTTGTGCCACACGAACTCGGCATCGGCGCCCAGCACGTGTTTCGCCGCGTGATAGACGTCGTGGTCGCAATTGGACCCAGGAAACACGACGATGGCAAATTTCATGATGCGTCAAGGAGTAAGGAGAGCCGGTGTCCGTGCTCCCTAATCCTCCTAACTCCTAACTAACTTAACTCCTAGCTCCTAACTCCTTGTCCCCTTCAATCTCCACCCGATAGCTCTCGATGACGGGATTCGCCAACAGCTTGGCCGCGACCTCGGACGCCATCGCGCGCGCCGCGTCGGCCGTCGTCGCGTCGACTTCGAGCTCGAAGTACTTGCCCTGGCGGACGTCCTGCACGCTGGCATACCCCATCGTGTGCAACGCGTCGGCAATCGTCTGCCCCTGCGGATCGAACACCGACCGTTTCAGCGTCACGAAGACTCGAGCTTTCACGAGGCGACCTCTCCCGCGCCGGCGTCGCTGCCGAACACTCGCTCGAAAATCAGATCGACGTGGCGCAGCTGCACCTCGAGATCGAACGCGCGCTCGATCGCCTCGGGCGGCAACACCGCCACGATCTCGGCATCGTTCAACAACAGCGTCTTGAACTGGGCCGCCTCGTGGAACGACCGCATCGCGTTGCGCTGCACCCACTCGTAGGCCTGCTCGCGCGACACGCCGCGCCGCGTCAGCTCGAGCAGCACGGTGCCCGAAAAGATGACCCCCCTCAACCGTGCCAGATTCTCAAGCATCCGGTCCGGATGCACGACGAGGCCGCGGACGATCCGCGTGAACCGCCGCAGCATGTGATCCAGCGCCAGGAAGCTATCCGGCACGATCACCCGCTCGACCGAGGAGTGCGAAATGTCGCGTTCGTGCCACAACGCGACGTTCTCGAGCGCTGCCATCGCGTTCGACCGCACCAGCCGCGACAGGCCGGTCACCTGCTCGCAGCCGATCGGGTTGCGCTTATGCGGCATGGCCGACGAGCCCTTCTGGCCCTTTCCGAACGGCTCCTCGACCTCGCCGATCTCCGTCTTCTGCAATCCACGAACTTCGAGCGCGAATTTCTCGAGCGAGGCGGCCGTGATGGCCAGCGTCCCGAGCAGTTCCGCGTGCCGGTCACGCTGCAGCACCTGCGACGAGACCGGCGCCGGCGTGAGGCCCAGGCGTTCGCAGACGCGCGTCTCAATCGACGGATCGAGGTGCGCGTAGGTCCCCACCGCGCCCGAAATCTTACCGACACTGATGATGTCCCGCGCCCGGCGGATCCGCACCCGATCGCGGACCAGCTCCGCATGCCAGAGCGCCAGCTTCAGCCCAAACGTCATCGGCTCGGCATGTATGCCGTGGGTGCGCCCGATCATCGGCGTGCGGCGATGCTCCTCGGCTCGCGCCTGAACGGCGTCGAGCAGGCCGTTAAGATCCTTCAGGATGAGATCGCACGCCTCCCGCATCTGCAAGGCCAGCGCCGTGTCGAGCACGTCGGATGACGTCAGGCCGAAGTGCAGCCAGCGCGCCGACTCGCCGATTCGCTCGGCGACGGCGGTGGTGAACGCGATGACGTCATGCTGCGTCGTGGCTTCGATCTCGTCGACCCGGGCGGCGTCCACCGCGCCGCGCTCACGAATGTCGCGCGCCGCGTCGGCCGGAATCATGCCCGCCGCGGCCATCGCCTCGGCCGCCGCCGTCTCCACGCGGAGCCACGTCTCGTAGCGGCGCTGGTCGGTCCAGATGCGACCCATCTCGGGGTGGGTGTAGCGTGAAATCATGAGTTCAGGAGTTAGGAGTTAGTTAGAAGTTGCGAGTTAGAAGTCCTCACTTAGATCTGGGCTGTTGGGTAACCGAATGGCAGCGAGACTTGCTGCGCCCGGCGGGCGGGCGGCGGCACCGCCGATGGCGTCTGTGTCAAAGCCGCGAGATCGATCGTGGGCGTGGGGTGGTCCGGCGACGCCACCACGACTCGCACCTCGGAGCGCCCGATGCGCGCCAGCGCTTCCTGACAGCTCAGATCCGCAATCTCCGGCACGTTGTTGACCCGGCTCAGGTGCGCCAGCACGATGCACCGGACGGCCGGTCCCAGGTGCTCCCGCACGAACGCCCCCAGCGCCTCGTTCGACAGGTGCCCGTCGTCTCCGCCGATTCGCGCCCGCACACTGGGCGCGTACGGGCTCACCCGCAACAACTGGACGGCATGGTTCGACTCCATCACGAGCAGCAGGCACTGGCGGAACTGCTCGACGAGCTCAGCCGTGACACACCCGACGTCGGTGGCGAACCCTATGGCCCCCGTCGGCGTGTCGATCCGAAAGCCCATCGTCTCGTCGGCGTCGTGCGTCACGGCGAACGGCAAAAACCGCAGCGCACCAAAGTCCACCGAATGGCCCGGGCGCAGCCGCGCCCACCCGGACACCTTCGCCGCACTCGGACCCCAAGACTCCCGCGCGGCCGGCGTCGCGTGGACTGTAATTCCATGCCGGCTGGACAGGCGCGCCGCGCTGCGGACGTGATCGACGTGCGCGTGAGTGATCACGATGGCGCGAAGCGCGTCGGGCGCCACACCCAGCCGTTCAAGCCCCTGCCGGATCGCGCGATAGCTGAGGCCCGCGTCGATCAAGACCAGGTCGTCGCCAGACGCCACGAGCGTGGCGTTGCCGCTGCTGCCACTTCCCAGCACCGTGAGTTCGGCCGAGACTGGACCCTCCCTCCGATTCATGTGTCAGGCCACCACCCGCCCTGCGAGGCTCACTCGACGAGCATGCCCACCCCAGCGCCGAACCGATCCGGCGCCAGGTCGAGCCCGGCGGACGGCCCCAGCACGGTCGCGGCCAGCACGCCGTCGACGAACAAATCCCTGGCGACCCGCTGCACGTCGTCCACCGTCACCCGGTCGATGCTCGCGAGCGTCTCATCCAGGCTGCCCTGCCTGGAAAAATAGATCTCCTGCCGAGCCAGATGCGACATGCGGCTGGAGGTGTGCTCCAGCGAGAGCATCAGGCTGCCCTTTAGATGATCCTTCGCCCGCTGCAGCTCCGTTTCGGGCGCGGCCGTCTCGGCCAGCGTCCGCATCTCCTCCAGCACGAGGCCCAGGACTTCGTCGACCGACTCCGTGGCGCACCCCGCGTAGACCGTCAGCGCCCCGGCGTCGCGGTAGGCGTTCAGGCCGCTGAAGACGGCATACGCGAGCCCGCGCTCCTCGCGGACGTGCTGGAAGAGCCTCGAGCTCATGGACCCGCCGAAGATCGTATTCAGGAGATAGCTGACGTAGCGATCGTCGTGGTCCTCCTGGTAGCCGGCCGTGCCCAGACAGAGGTGGCTCTGCTCCAGATCTTTGTCCTTGACGTGCAACCGGGACACCATGGTCGGCGCCACCCACGGCACGGTCGTACCGCGCGACGGCAGGTCCGCAAACGCCGACTCGATCAGGCCGCGCAGCTGCGTGTGATCGAGGTTGCCGGCGGCCGAGATGATCACGTTGGGCGCCACGTAGGCCTGCTCGAAGAAAGCCCGCAGCTGGTCGCGGGTGAACCCAGAGACTGACTCGGCCGACCCGAGAATTGGACGACCCAGCGCGTGGCGCTCCCAGAAATACTGCGTGAACAGGTCGTGGACCAGATCGTCTGGCGTGTCCTCGACCATCTTGATTTCTTCGAGGACGACCTTCTTTTCCCGTTCGATGTCCGCGTCCTGAAACGCGGGGTGCAGCACAAGATCCGACAGGATATCCAGCGCCGCCGGCAGGTGCGCGTCGAGCACCTTGACGTAGTACCCGGCGTACTCCTTGGCGGTGAAGGCGTCCAGCTGTCCGCCGATGGTATCGATCGCCTCAGCGATCTCCCGCGCCGAGCGCGACGTCGAGCCCTTGAACAACATGTGCTCGATGAAATGCGAAATTCCGGCTTGGGAGTCCGATTCGTGGCGTGAGCCGCGGGTGAGCCACACGCCGAGACTGATCGAACGAACATGCGGCATGGCCTCGGTGAGGAGACACAAGCCGTTGTCCAGGACATCGCGAAGGATCATCGGCGGCGAAAGAAAGTGAGACCGGGTCACGAGACGCGCGCGACGGCGCAAGTCATTGATCGAAAAGGGATTAGACCCTCTGCACGAACACCCGATCATACCACGCGAGGCCGACCTCGGCAACTGGGAAACGGCCGATGCGCGTGTGTCGGCCGCGCGATCCGTGCGTGATTGATGCTTAGCAGTCGGGGGGGGGGGGGAGCCTCGCTGCATTCGACCGCCGATGCATCCCGCCATGGGCGGCGCTGGGCGTTGTCCACGATGGGTCGAATACTCCCGGCATGCTTCCTCCTCGCGCCTGGCCCTGGGCGACCGCGGCTTGGTTCAGCGGGGTCTCGGTGTCACGCGGGACTTTCACCATGGGCTGCTAGACTAGCAGCCGGCGGGGGGGAGCTGCTCGACCTCCCCGTGCTAGAATCGGAGCGTCACGTTCTTCCAGAAAGCAGACGCGAGTGCCTGGCTCAACACGCGACCTGGCGGAGTTCGAGCTCGCCGATCTCGAAACCGAGATCGCGCCGCTGGGCATCCAGCCCTTCCACGCGCGACAGATCTATCGCTGGATCCATCGACGCGCCGTGACTGACGTCGCGCAGATGACCGACCTCTCCAGGCAGCATCGAGACAGTTTAGCCAACTCATTCGCCCTCTCGACGCCACGTGTCGCCAAGCGCTACCAGTCGAGCGACGGCACCACGAAGCTCCTGCTGGAGCTCGGGGATGGCCGGCGCATCGAGGCCGTCTACATCCCGGATTCGCCCGCCCACACCTTCTGCCTATCCACCCAGGTTGGCTGCGCGATGCAGTGCGCCTTCTGTCTGACCGCGCGGATGGGTCTGGAGCGCCACCTGACCGCCGGTGAAATTGCCGGGCAGGTGCGGGTGCTCGCGTCGGAGCTGGGTCTCGTGGGGCAGCCCGTCAACGTCGTCCTCATGGGCATGGGCGAGCCGCTGCACAACTATAACGCGACGATGCAGGCGCTCCGGATGATCATGTGCGAGCACGGCGCGGCCCTGTCACCCCGCCGGATCACGCTGTCGACGGTCGGCATTCTGCCTGCGCTGACCCGGCTGGCAGCAGAGCCGATAATGCCCAACCTCGCCATTTCACTGCACGGCACGACCGACGCCCAGCGCAGCCAGATGATCCCGATCAACCGGCGCTACCCGCTGGCGGACCTGCTGGCCGCCTGCCGCGCCTTCCCGCTCAAGCGGCGCAACCGCATCACGTTCGAGTATGTGCTCATCAAGGATGTCAACGATTCGATCGCTGATGCGCACCGGCTCGCCCGCCTGCTCGGCGGGCTGCGCGCCAAGGTCAACGTCATTCCACTCAACGCAGCGCCGGGTATTCCGTTCGAACGCCCGTCGGCCAGTCGGATCGATCGGTTCGGCCGTCTGCTGGCCGATCACTACCTCAGGGTGTCGATCCGGAAGAGCCGGGGGCGCGACATCAGGGCTGCGTGCGGGCAGCTCGTCGTGGAGGGGACCCGGCCGTCGCCAGGCCAGCGGCTCGCGAACCTGCTCGATCGCGCGCCATCTGTGACACGACCCGGCCGGTCACCCGGCCCAGTTCGGCCGACTCGACGCGCACGTCCAGTAGGTAATTCCTGATCGCCGGCTCGCGCAGCTGGACCTTGAGATAATTGTCGGTGAGCGCCGTGCCTCGGTCGTCCAGCACCAGCGCCGGACGAATCGTCCCGATCGCCGCCGCTTGAAACCTCCGCTGGAGCTGCCCGGCCACCGCCCGGAGCTCACGCGCGCGCCGGCGCGCCAGGCCGCCATCGACTTTGTCAGGCATCCGGCTGCTGGCCGTCCCCGGCCGATCGGCATACGGAAACACGTGGATGGAGGTCAGCGGAGAGCCGGCCAGCTAGGCCACGTGTGTGTCGTGATCCCGCTCGGTCTCGCCAGGAAATCCCGCCATGGCGTCGGACCCGATCGCCGCGTCCGGCAGGCGATCGCGGACCGTATCAACTACCCGCCGATAGTCGCTCAACGAGTAAGGGCGACCCATCGCCCGCAGACAGGCGTCACTCGCATGTTGGAGCGGCAGGTGGAAATGCGGAACGAACCGGCCGCTGCGCGCCACGAGATCGATGAGGGCCCCAGTGCAATCCATCGGCTCGAGCGAGCTGAGCCGCAGCCGGCACGCGGCGTTCTGCCGATCGAGCGCCCGCAACAGGTCGACGAGCGAGGATGCGGGCCTCCGGTCACGCCCGAACGAACCGAGATGCACGCCGGACAGCACCACCTCCTTGAATCCGGCGTCCGACGCGGCCTTGACGCGACGCAGTACCTCGGCGATGGAACGACTGCGCCCGCGGCCGCGCGTGCGGGGAATGACGCAGTAGCTGCAGCGATCGTCACAGCCGGTCTGCACGGCGAGCGTGTGCACGGTGCGGCCCGCCGCCGCCGGCTCGACCGGCGCGCCGCAGGGGCCGTCGCCGCTCTGGTGTCGCAGCGGATCGATCAACGGTTGGATGTCGGCGACGAGCGCCTCCTTGTGGTCGTTCGTCACCACTGCCCGGACACCGGGCAGCGCGGCCAGCTCGTCGGGCGCGCGAGTCGCGTAGCACCCGGTGACGACGATCCGGGCCTCCGGATTGCGACGGGCGATCTGTCGAATCGCCTGCCGGGCAGACCCGTCGGCCGACGACGTGACGGAGCACGAGTTGACGACGATGAGATCAGCCTCCTCCGGCGGGGCCGGGCTGCCTCCGCAGGCGCGCAGATCGCCGTCGATGCATGCCGAATCGGCCTGATTGACGCGGCACCCGAACGTGAGGACCGCGAATTTTATCGCGACTCGAGCCGCGCGGCCGCCTGGTCGACCTTGGCAGCCAGGGAAGCCTTGTAGTCGGTCAGTTTCTGGGCGAGCGCCGCGTCGCCTGTGGCCAGGATCTGGGCGGCCAGCACCGCCGCGTTCGTCGCGCCGGCCTTCCCGACCGCCATCGTGGCGACCGGCACGCCCGGCGGCATCTGCACGGTGGCCAGGAGCGCGTCGAGCCCGTTCAACGCCGTCGAGTCGATCGGCACCCCGATGACCGGCCGCGTCGAGTGGGCGGCGACCACACCCGCGAGGTGGGCGGCGGCACCCGCGCCGACGATGAAGGCGCCGACGCCACCGGCATGCGCGTCGTCGATCAGCGCGCGCACCCGATCCGGGGACCGGTGCGCCGACGCCACGGTCATCGTGTAGCCAATGCCGAACTGCGTCAGGACCTCCGCCGCGGCCTGCATCACCGGCGCATCCGAATCCGATCCCATGAGAATCAATACCTGCCGATCGCCCATCGTGATCACCCTAGCCTAAGCCTAGCCGCCCGTGTGCCGGGCGCTCATGACACCGGCGTCAGCGCCTTGCGTCCAATGTCCCGTCTGACGTGCATCCCTTCGAACTGAATCAGCCGCACCGCGGCGTACGCGCGATCGATCGCCTGTTCGAATCCAGTCCCTTTCCCGACCACGGTTAGCACGCGGCCACCGGCCGTGACGATTCCGGCATCGGCGTGCTTCGTCCCGGCGTGGAAGACCAGGACGCCTTCGCACCCGGCCACGGCGTCCAGCCCCGAGATCGGCAACCCTGTCGGATAGGCGCCAGGATAGCCACCCGAAGCGACCACCACCCCAACGTGCGGCTCGATGCGAAGCGCCACCGACCGGCCGTCGAGGGCACCTCGAGCCGCATCCACGAGCAGCGGCGTCAACTCCTCGGCCACCTGGGGCAGCACGACCTGGGCTTCAGGATCACCGAACCTGACGTTGAACTCGATCACCTTCGGGCCATCGCCGGTCAGCATCAACCCGACATATAGCACACCTACGTACGGATGCCCTTCGGCCGCCATCCCGTCCAGCACCGGCTGGACGATCTCCCGCATGACCCGTGCGTGCACATCGTCGGTCAGCCGCGGGCTCGGCGAGAACGCCCCCATCCCGCCCGTATTGGGTCCGCGATCGTCATCGAAGGCCCGTTTGTGGTCTTGCGCCGACGGCAGCGCCAGCGCGCACCGGCCATCGCAGAGCACGAAGAACGAGGCTTCTTCGCCGTCGAGATACTTCTCGACGACCACCGTCGCGCCAGCCGCCCCAAACCGGCGATCCACCAGCAGGTCGCACACCGCGCGCTCGGCCGCCGGCTCGTCAGCCGCGATGATGACACCCTTGCCAGCCGCCAAGCCGTCAGCCTTGAGCACGACCGGGTACCCGAACCGGTCGGACCGAATGGCCGCCAAGGCACTCGAGGGGTCATCGTGCGTTTCGTAGGCCGCCGTCGGAATCCCGTGCCGGCTCATGAACGCCTTGGCGAACGCCTTGCTCGATTCGAGGCGCGCGGCGTCCCGCGTCGGACCGAACAGCAGCCGACCGCCGACAGCGAACCGGTCGGCGACGCCGCCGGCTAGCGGACCCTCCGGACCCACGACAGTCAACTCGACCGATTCCCGGTCGGCCAACTCGAACACAGCGTCCGGATTGGCGACGTCGACCGGGACGCAGGTCGAAACCTGGGCCATGCCGGGATTCCCTGGTGCAGTCAGCACCTGCCCGGGCCGATGCTCCTGGGACAGCTTCCAAGCCAGGGCGTGCTCTCGCGCACCGCTGCCGACGACCAGGATCTTCATGGACGCTCTATGTCGTTAAACAATGTATTGTTACGCCGAACTTCAACATTTTGAATGAGCCGGGGTCCCGGAAAGGAATCGTCGCGGGCCGGTGGGCTTTCGGCCTGGAATCGCCGGCTACCTGTGATATCCTAGCATATTCGGTAGGTGCCATTCGGGCGGACAGGCGCCAAGATCGGCGGCTGAGGGGGTGGATCAGGTTGGCTGAAGTGAGACTCCAGGACGGAGAATCGATCGAAAGCGCGCTCCGTCGTTTTAAACGAAAAGTCCAGCAAGAAGACATCATCAAAGACATCAGGAAGCACGCCTACTATCTGAAGCCGGGTGACAAACGGCGCGCGAAGCAGGCGCTCGCGCGCAAACGCAATCGGAAGAAGCAGCGTCGAGAGGTCGAGTGAGGCGTCCAGCGACGGCGGTCCTCCCAGTCCGAAGGTCGTCGCCAGGTCGAACGGTTGCGACCTCGAACTGGGGTGGTTTTGATTAAACAAAACCCCCGCAGGTGCTTGACAGCATTAGAGTTTGCGTAGTACGGTGGCCGGTCCTGACGTCGAGCGACACCGTACCGGGGCGCCGTCGAAGTCGGTCAGGGTGACGGCCCACGCAGGAATCGCACACGGGAGGGAGAGCAGCGATGCGGATCGAGGAACGAGAGGTCCGCGAGGTCCTGATTCTCGACCTGAGCGGGAAGTTGACCATCGGCGAAGGCGACGAGCTCCTCAAGGACAAGATCAACAGCCTGATTCAGCAAGGTCGGCGCAAGCTCGTATTGAATCTCGCAGGTGTCCCCTACATCGACAGCGCGGGACTGGGCGAATTCGTCCGGACCTACACGACCGTGAGCCGTCAGGGGGGCAAGTTGAAGCTCCTGAACCTGACCAAGCGGATCCAAGATCTGCTGGCGATCACAAAGCTGCTCACGGTGTTCGAGACCTTCGACTCGGAGCAGGAGGCCGTCCAGAGCTTCGCCTCGTAGCTGGGCCCGCTTTCCCGCCGCGCTTCATGGCGCGCAATTCTCTTCAGTCTCTCGCTTCGCCGGATGCCGAACCCATCGTTCGGGTGTCCGGCCGCTCGATCGCCTCTGGCCTGATCGTCTCCCTGCGGCCGCACCAGTGGACCAAGAACTTACTGATCTTCGCCGCGTTGCTGTTCGGGCAGCACCTAACCGATCCGACCGCCACCCTGCGTGCGATGGCGGCGTTCCTGGTGTTCTGCGGCCTGTCCGGCGCGGTGTACTTGGTAAACGACGTGATGGATCGGGCAGGCGACCGCCGGCATGCCCACAAGGCGACGCGGCCCATCGCCGCCGGCGAGATCTCCCCCCGGCTGGCGCTCGCGGCGGCGGCCCTGGTGGGACTCGCCTCGATCGCGGGCGCCTTTCGGCTGTCGCCGGCCATGGCTGGTGTGGCGTCGGGCTACGCGGCGCTTCTGATCGCCTATTCCGTCTTCCTGAAGCATCTCGTCATCGTCGACGTCATGACGATTGCGGCCGGTTTCGTTCTGCGTGCCGTCGCAGGAGGCGTGGCGATTGGCGTGTCGGTCAGCGCCTGGCTGCTCCTCTGCACGAGCCTGCTCGCGCTGTTCCTGGCACTCAGCAAGCGCCGGCACGAGATGGTGGAACTGGCGGGAAGCGCGGCCGAGCATCGACCCAGCCTGGGCGAGTACAGCCCTTACCTGCTGGATCAGATGATTTCGGTCGTCACCGCATCGACGCTGATCGCCTACTGTTTCTACGCCATCAGCCCGGACGTCGCCGCCCGATTCGGCACGGACTGGCTCGGGTTGACGATCCCATTTCCGTTGTACGGGATTTTTCGGTATTTGTATCTGGTGCACCAGAAATCCGAGGGTGGGAGCCCAACCGAGATCTTGTTGGCTGACCGCCCCTTGTTGAGCTGCGTGGTGCTCTGGAGCGTGGCGGTCGTGCTGATCGTCTATCGCCCTTGGTGACCTTCACCGCCGCCGGCCACGCGCCGAACGGCCGAAAGTCGAGAGTTCATGTCTGATTTTGCCATCCGAGCGGGTTCGATCGACGTCGAGGAAATCATGCGGCACATCCGCACCCGCATCCGCGACAAGCGCGGCATCGATTACACCGACAAGGAAATTCGAGAGCTGGCCAACGTGAAGCTCGAGCGCATTCTCGACCCGTCCGGAATTCGATCCGACCTGTTCGAGCACTTCCGGAAGCGGCCCAAGACGACACCGGTGAGCCTCGCGCCCTGGCCGGAGCCGTTCCCGTTCGACGATAAGTCGATTTACGCCTCCACGCGCGGGCTGCTCGTGCTCATCCGCCGGCTTCTGCGTCCGGTGTTGAAGCTCCTGTTCAATCCGAATCCGCTGATCACGGTGATCCACCAGCAATCAGGGCAGCTTCATGCGATGGCCGACCAGCTCTCCGAGCAGATGGCCGGCGCGGCAAGAGCGCGCGACGAGACCGACACGCTGAATTACGAGGTGCTCAACAACCTGGTCGTGGAAATCACCCGGCTCGGCATCGAAGTCAAGAATCTCAAGATGCAGGTGCAGTCGGTGAGCAGCCGGCTGGACTTCGACGAGCGCCGGGCGCGTGCGCTCGAAAGCCTGGTCAAGCCGGCCCCGGACGGGCCGCCCCCCGTGTCGGGGGGGGCCCCCCACCCCCCCCGCCCCCGGGACCGGGGGGCGC
>Ga0310121_10004710_pt1 | contig 11921 bp, 14 predicted proteins | sample CB27_Tmax_986_MG_FD_203504 | JGI IMG/M metagenome (GOLD analysis project Ga0310121, IMG submission 203504) | Marine microbial communities from Western Arctic Ocean, Canada - CB27_Tmax_986 | ecosystem: Environmental > Aquatic > Marine > Oceanic | place: Canada: Western Arctic Ocean | collected...
ACTCGACGGCATGGACCTAGCCGGTAAGAAATGGAAGTCCTTGCACCGCTATTCGCTGAATTCTCTGGCCAACTCCACCCACTCACCATGCGGCGCGAGCTGCAGGTAGGCGCGCCAGTGCGTCTTGGCCTCGTTCGAACGCCCGGTCTTCTCCAGTGTGACGGCCAGATAGAAATGGGCATCCGCGTACCCAGCGTATAGCCGAAGGGCATCGTGGTAGTAGGCCACAGCCTCCTCGTACCGGCCCAGGTCATGATGGATGTTACCCAGATTGAAGTAAGCCTCGAAGCAGTCGGCATCCAGCGTCAACGCCCGACCGTAGAGCGCCTCCGCCTCGACGAGCTCATCGCGCGCGTAGTAGATATTCGCCAGGTTGACGAGCGCCGGTACGAGGCCCGGATCAAGCGAGAGGGCCTTACGGTACGCCGTCCTGGCACGTTCCTGATCCGACTCACTTCCCTCGTCCAGCTCAGAGCCTTCGAGAAAGAAACGCGCGGCCATGGCAACCTGGGCTTCTTCGGTCTCCTCCGATGTAGAGCGGACGGTTCGCGACAAGACCTTGCTCAGCCCACTGTGACGGAGCTCCACCACCTTGGCCGGTTGGGCATCACTCCGCACGGCCCAGAAATTGAGTGCCAGCTGCCCTTCCCGCGCCGCGAGTAGCGCCCGAACCGTCGTGCGAAAACTTCGACCCTGCCGGAGTTCCTCGTGGACCCGCTTGACTACGGCGATGTCCGTGAAGCTGTAGTAGGTATCGGCGTTAGTCCGAATAACCGGCCGGATCAATCCCCATTTCTTAAGGTGCTCAAGACGCGTTTCTCGCACGAGTGGGTAAAGCTCTCTAATCTGGCGCAGGCTGTGGTACCGGCTCCTGATCGACTCGCTGGACCGCAGGCCACACAGCCGACAGAAGTCCTCCTCGCTGAGAATCTGCACGCGGCCCGGCGACTGCGCGTTGGCCTCTTCGGCCTTGCGCGACTTGTTGCTCTTCTCCCCATTCGCACTAGGGAGATTGGAGACCATGACGGGCTGACCCGATCGTCCACCGAGCCCCTCATCACCCACTACCAGAATCGTCGTGCGTGCCGTAACCTCGTCCTCGGCCACTCCACCTAGGCGCTCGACGAGCGTCCACGCGGCTCGACGTCCAAGTAACGCGAGCTTGCCTGTGAACACGACGGTCTGGCCAGCGAAGGAAGTGGCGGGCGGCGAGTGATCGTCCGGCGGAGCCGGCAGCGTCATGTCAGTGACCGATTACGGAAGTAAAATCGCTATATCTTCTATCGAACGCTGGAAAGATGAATGAGAATGATCATAAAGTCAAGTCTTGGCAGCGTGTCGGCACAATCCGAGACATCCGCCGACGATGAGGAAGGAACGACGGTCTCATGTTGCTCGCTGGTGATGTCGGAGGAACAAAGACGCTGCTCGGTCTCTACACGAGTGACACGCCACGTCCGTCTCCGGTGAGCGTCCGCCGGTTCACGACACTCGAGTTCGAAAGCCTCGGTGACGTGGTGGCTCAATTTCTGCGAGACGTCGAGCCGTCCAACTCAATCCTCGCCGGGTGTTTTGGTGTGGCTGGACCCGTTCGCGATCAAGTAGCTCAGCTCACCAATGTCCCCTGGCGCGTCGACGCCGAGGCCATCGCAGAACGGTTTACCATACCGCGCGTCCACTTGATCAACGACCTTGTAGCCATGGGGCATGCCGTTCCCTTTCTAGCGGCTGATGAGGTCGCGGTCCTTCAACACGGCGAATCAATCGCCAGTGGCAACGCGGCCCTCATCGCGCCCGGCACAGGCCTTGGACAGACACTACTACACAACGTCGATGGCCTCTTCATCCCATCGCCGTCGGAAGGGGGGCACGCGGACTTTGCGCCACGCACGTCACGCGAGATCGAATTACTTGAGGCGCTCACCGCACGGTTGGGTCGAGTCGAGTACGACCAAGTGGTCTCGGGACCGGGCTTGCTGAACATCCACCGATTCGTGCATGGGACCAAGACCTGCGGCGGCGTGCCTGCAAGGGTCTCCGCCTCTGACGCGCCGGCCTTGATCTCGACAGCGGCGCTGGAGCGCCGGTGCCAGGGGTGCGTCGAAACTCTTGACATGTTCGTCAGCGCTTTCGGCTCAGAGGCGGGGAATTTCGGGCTCAGATCGCTCGCCACGGCAGGCGTGTACCTCGGCGGGGGAATCCCGCCGAAGATTCTTCCGGCACTGCAGACTGCGATCTTTCTCGATGCCTTTCGTTCGAAAGCCCCCATGGACAACCTGATGGCCAAGATGCCCGTCGCCGTCATCCTCGAACCGAACGCCGCCCTCCTTGGCGCGGCCGTGGCCGCCGACCAGCTCGCTACGACAGAATAAATTCCGGGCTCTCGAGAGGGAGGACCACTCTCGAAACCTTGAGACATGGCTACGTTACGCCGCTAACGATTCACCCGGCTCGTTCTTGGGATTGTCAGCCGCAGACCCTGCCGAAACGGAAGCCTCGCGCACGGAGCGCCGGGATGAGTATCGCCGTCGCGTCGACCGCGCACTGACGGTCCACCAGAGGATCTTTGTGGTGCCCGTCGTGAATCACGATGATGTCGCCGTCAGATACGCGCCGCTCAAGGTTCTTAACGAGCGCCTGCGGGTCCTGACGGAGGCACCAGTTGAAGTCCCAGAGCCCCCAACCCCAACCAATCAGCGTGTAATCGATCTCCGCCAGCCCAGCATAGAGCTGCCCGCTGCGACATCACCATAAGCTGGCGCTTATGGGTGTGCAGCCCAACGGCGTACCCTTCGTCGAAAATCCGGCGCACAATTGGCTCGGTGTCGTCGGTCACATGACGACCGATGAGAAAAAAAGTCGGCAGCGCCTGCTCGTCCGCGAGAACGTCCAGTAAGTCTGGCGTGGCTGTCGGATTCGGTCCGGAATCGAAGGCAAGATAGATCGTCGGGGCTGTAGCGTTCTCTGGTCAAAGAATTAGTGTTCTTTCATTCGAGATGCCGGTTCTGGCCTATGTACAGCCACTATACAAAGACCGTAACCACCGAGTTTAGCTGGGCCAGCGGTGTGCGGCTAACCATACGGTGCGTGGCGATCCCTAGACACTTGGCGCCACCACGGACCCATCACCCACGAGGGCACTGGGACGTTCTCAGTGAATGGCGATACGAACTTCGACGTGGGTTTCTGATGCATACGGTGGTGTGACACTGAAGCGTACCCGGGTGCCGTGACTCACGCCGGGCGGGACGCACAGCTTGAGCTGATGCGGCAGGAGCCCTGCACCGGTTCCAGCACAGACCGCACACGCTTCGGTCCAGACCTCTCCCCGCCCACCGCAGACCGGGCAAGTCTGCCGAACTAGGAGATCCAGCGGCACTCGCGCGCCGTGATCGGCCTGCCTGGCAGTCAATTCGACCTCTGCCAGATGTGTCGAGCATGATTCGTCGGCGGCGACGCCGAAGAACGACTTACGCATCCGGCCGATGACATCAGCCATCGACAGAAAGTCCACCACGATCTCGTCCCACGGCCACTCGTCGCAGCCCTTCCCAAGACTGCCGCGCCGGATCTCGCTTGAACCCGCATCCTTCGACACGCCCAAGATTAGATAGAAGTCGGACATGGAAAATTTACGATAGGTTCCGGTCGTACCGTTGTCAAGGCAACGGCGAAGGCTCGCTAGTGCTCACATGACCGTTCCGATACCTCGCGTGTCACTCTTGGACCGCGATTACAGATCTGGCCACGGGTGCCAGCCAGCGTGACCCAGAGCCGCCGCGGTAACAGTGCCTCATCTTCGGGTATCGAGCTTAAAGCTCCTTTCGAAGCCTCTTGATCTTGACGTTAAAACTGCTCGACGTGTGGAAAGGTAACGAGCCTACAGGAATCCGATCAGGTGATCGCGATCCCGGAAACGAACGAGGCGCTGTGACGGTCGGTCGACGAGTAGGTCTGTCGCGAGTGTAACCACTTCGAGGAGTTTCACGAGGACGTCGACAAAGGGTGGTAGACGGAATCTCGGCTGGACAGGAGGTGTTCAGCGGGCGCCGAGTTTCTGTAGGATCTCTCGGCGCAATTCGACCTCGATCCCTAGAAAATCCACTTCGGTCTCGCACTCATCGCACAAGAGTTCGAGCACGGCCGGTAGACCTTCTTCCGACAGGTCTGCCCCCTCCTCTTCCACCTGTAACACGTGCATCTGCAGTGTCTTGACTAAGAAGCTCTTCTCATTCCCGCAACCCGGACAGATCAGCGCCATCGTTTAGGACTCCTCTCGCCGTCGTTTCTTAGCGGTAGCCGAATTTTAAAGTGTACGGGATGCAAACTAGAGACGCAAATTTTCCCACAATTCGCAGCATGTATCCCTTAGCGCAGCGCCAGACCAACAAGACGCTACGAGGCAGGAAACCTGGAATTTGTGACCCCGCTGGTCTCAAGTCCTTCGCAACCCCTTACGGGATACCCAACCCAGCAGATATGCCGTGAATCACACAGGAACAAGACACTATGTAGCCGCTACGGATCGCCTGGTATACGATGGCATGTTGAGACGGTGCGGCAACGATAGGATGACTGATGGCAGACTACGAGATCCATAGCGAAGCGCGAAGCGGGCACTGGGTGGCGTGGGTGACGGTGGCTGGCAGCGACAAGCCAGCAGGCCACGTCATTCTCGTCGGACAAACCCAACAAGAGGCGGAAGCCAAGGCCGGGAGCTGGCAAGAACGTCTCGACGACGATACGTCGTTACTGCGCACCTAAGCGATCGCTCACGCAGCATTCTTGGTTTTCCGATCGAGCTCCAGATCCATGCTATCGCCCAACAGCACCACTAGTTCTGCCTCGTGACCAGACAGGGTGCAGCGTGGCCCCTTGGCTTCTAGGACCATCAGATCGACTTCCAGAATCCGCGGGCGGTAGTCAACAGGATGCACCCGCAGGGCAGCAACGCTAGCATTCGCAGCTCGAAGGGTGCGCCAGGCGCCGCACTCTTTGCGCTTAAACCAGCCATGTGCCAACTGCCCCCATGGTCGCAGGCACCGAATCTCTCGAGGGGCCATTTTTCTATTTATGGTGCTTTTGTCCTGTATTGGTTTTACCGGCTGATTTCATGAAGTAATTACTCAGCGGCGTAGATGAGCCGGCCCTCAACCGACACTTCCGGGAACATAGCGCGTGTCGCCGAAACGTAGACGGCAAGCTGACAGTGATGGTCGGGACGCGGCCGACCTGTCTTAAACTCCAAAACCGTCACATCGCCCCCAGAGTGCCGTACTAAACAGTCGATCGTGCCGCGTAACACCCGAAGTGGACCACCCTCAGCAGCAGGAGATCCAGACTCCGTGGGGCGGAGCGAGAACGGAACCTCGAACAGACAGTCACGAACGAGAAGCGCCGCCAAGTCCGGTTGCTTCATGATCCGCGCCCATAAGTCAGCAGTGGCGTCTGCTATCTCATCCGCCGGGCGGGCGGTCTCGTGACGCACCCACTCGTGCACGAACCGCACGATCACACGGTGGCGGGCCTCCTCCTTTCCGGCGGCGGTCTGGCGACCTGGCGCTTCCGCGGCGATTGTCGCACCCGCGGTTACCGGCTCACGAACCAGCCGCGGGCGATACTGGAGCGGGGCAAAATTGTCATCGCTCTCTTTGAGCGGGGCAAGTGATGGAACTATGCGTTTGACGGCTTCGCCCGATTCGATTGCCCCTACCGGGTGGCAAACACGGAACAAATGTTCAACGCCGCTCTGGCCCAGCCAGTGCACTTGGTTCCCGGTCGGGGTCGAGACCGCACCCTCGAAGACCGAGACGAACCCGCCCGAGAGCACCTCCCCGAGGCTACCACGATTGAACTGGGGACGATCCGCTTCGACCAGACTGGAAAAATAGAGCCGATCGCGCGCGCGGGTCAGCGCCACGTAGAGTAAACGCTTGGTTTCCTCTAGCTCTCGCTGTCGCTCGTTCTCGTCGGCCTCTGAACGGAAGGGCCAAATCGTGACGGCCGGGCGCCTGTCGCCACGATCGGGAATTATACGAATCGCCGGCGGCTTCGCAGCAGTCCCCCGACCCAAGTCAACGAGGAAGACGACCGGAAACTCGAGCCCCTTCGCTGCGTGCACCGTCATCAGGTTTACGGCATCGAACGTGTCGACCGTAGCGTTCGAAACGTCACCCGAAAGGTGGTCGGTGTGGTCGGCTACATGGGCCATCGTGGCATAGGCACGATTCTGCAACCAGCGAGAAACTGCGGTCTCGGCGAACATCTCGCCTGAAATAGCCAGCTACCCCACTGTCAGCAGCGCCACAATCGCTTGACGATAAGAGGCACGCACCAACCCTGTCCAACGCAGGGTGATCCTCAACACGAACCAAACGTGGGAACGGCTATTTCTGAAGTTATATCAAACTATGTTGAAACACTGTGTAATCGGTGTTGATAACCGCTCAACGAAAATTTATTCTTCTCCTGAACTACTGGATTCCATATGGTTTCTGCGTGTGGATGCGGTCTTCGCGTCTGGCTTTGCTTGACGGCTCGCGTGAAATCTATAGAATTTTTCGGTTCCTATGTTCTTTAACCAATCTCAACCTGCCTCGACAGCATGACCGCGCATCGCTTCGAAGAAACCGTCAACGGCCAGACGTACGAGATTGAAGTTTTTCTCGTAAGTCCTGATCGGTGGCGCGCTTATCTCGTGCGGATGGCCGGCGGTCCGACGGCGCTTATGCCCTTCTATGGCAACACGCCGGCAGAAGCCGCCCGCCAACTCGTGAACTGGCTGAACCTCGCCCACCGCGTCTTATCGAATTCGGTATAGCACCGGATGATTTTAAGGAATTCGATGCCCTCATTTTTACAGATGGATCAGTTCGTGCGTGGTCAAGCCCAGGTGTCGCCTCGTAGCCCGCTCCGCGTGGTGTATCCAGCACTGCAAGGTCTCCCACGAACCCTCGATCTTCTCAGTGGCTAATCGGATTGCCGCCCACTGCGAGTGATGCTGTTGTTCATAGCCGAACAGCAGCCATAGCGTAGAGGGTAATACCTGTTGGGAAAGTCGGCTGGAGGTTAGGTGGTGGACCAGACGGGGGTCGAACCCGTGACCTCGTGAATGCCATTCACGCGCGCTCCCAACTGCGCCACTGGCCCATATTATTGTGCGAACGTCTTCGCGTCATTCTATGCCCAGCGTGGCTACCAATCAATCTCAGACTAGTTCGTCAGGGACTGGCTGCTTGAAGACTCGGCTATAGTCGTCGGGTGTATCGATGTCGAGAAAGGCACCTTCGTCATCGACCTCGACAGCTACTGCGTCGGCTCCATGTGCCCGAACCACCGCCTTCGCCCCGACTCTGGGGTCGGCCCCTCGCAGCTCATCGAACACGGCGCGGTCGAAGATCACGGGATGGCCATGACGTCCGTGTCGAATTGGCCGCACGACCGGCGCTCTCGTGCGCCGATGCACCTCAAGTAACGCTCGAACCGTCTCGGCCGACACAAGCGGCACGTCTACCAACGTGACGAGCATTCCCCAGACACCCGGATGGTCGATGGCCCGAAGCCCGACCTGAAGCGACGACAACTGCCCGCGATCGGGTTCAGAGTTGAGCACGAGACGGGAAAGGACCGACTCCGCACGGAGCGCCTCCCGCATCACGTCGCCATCCCCGGCCGCCACGACCAGCACGTCGTCCACCCCACCGTCGCGCAAGATTCGCACGAGGCGGCTAACGAAGGTCTCGCCGCTCGTCCCGATGGGGAGGAACGCCTTCGCGCGTCCCATCCGCCTCGAACGCCCCCCCGCGAGGATGACTCCTGGAACAACCACTAACATCACCTCCGTTGTGCCGCACGCCGGGCACTGCCCCGCCAACTCAAGAGCCTCTCTAGTGTAGAATCTGGCGCATGAGCGAGGGGCAAATCCAGATTCGCTGTCAGCGCTGTGGTGCCCAGATGGACCTTAGGGATCCTGCGCCCGGTGCCCCCTGGCCACCTGATCAGTTTTGGCAGTGTCCGAAATGTGGCCGAAATTTCTGGACGACCTACCCACCGCCAAAACTCCCCAAGCCAGCCCCCTCCACACCCTCAAGCTGAGTCCTTGGATCAGACGGTCTCTCAACATTGGTGCTCACTTGACTTCTGGTTAATACCTCACTAGACTGGCCATCTTCTATCGAGCCTAGCTTTCACCTTGGCGTTTTCGGGTTAATACGGGATCCGCAGAAACGGACCCCAGATGCCGCTGGAGAATTGCAGGAAAATGGTGGACGGGACTCGATAAGAAACGTGGTTGAAGATAAAAGCCACGTACATCGGAGGATACGTTATGCCAAACGGTACGATTGCGCGTTTATTGATTGACAAGGGGTTCGGATTCATCCGCGACGAAGGCGGTATCGAACACTTTTTCCATAGGAGTTCAGTTCGTGGTGCCGTCTTTGAGCTGCTGCGGGAAGGACAACGAGTCGACTTCACGATCGAAGAGTCCCAGAAAGGGCCACGCGCAGGCGAGGTTCGGTTAATCGAAGGATAGCCGCTGCTCCTACCTCCATCGGTGGGAGCGAACAAGCGGCATCTCCTCGCCCCTACCGCCCAACTCAGCACGTAGTCTGACAATTCCCTCTCGTAATATGTCCATATGTCTGAACGAGGCATACGTGCGCGTGCCAGCCACGCTCGACGTCGTAGACGACCAAAAACGAAACGGTCCCATCGACCGATAATAAAGCACTGCGTGGAGGGCGAGGAAGCGAACGGGGCCCGGTGGCCCTCCCGGTCTTCAAAATCGGTCGCTCCCCGCTCGCGCGGGGGGGCTGGGTTCGACTCCCAGGCGCTTCCGCCAAGCTAACGTGTTCCTTCTCGCGGAACGACAGAGCCCGCGTCGGAACGCTTCATCGTGAGGGCGACAAATGGCTCCCCACTCTGGCACCCATCAATGGTCGGACGCTCGGTTCCCGCCTGACGCCCCCACTCGTGCACCAGTGTGATCTGTGTGGCGAGCGGCGGTATATCGGAAGTGTCCTATCCTCCCGGTCAGCTGCGCGCGACGAGATGATGTGCGTCTGCGACGACTGCCAGAACAAGCTCTCCCGTTATGTCGATGACGAAGGAACACTCGGAGGGTAGCCAGCTCTCGTTAAACCGCTTAAAAAAAACGAACTCAAGGGCCGAGGAAATCAAGGAAGACCTGCGCGTCGCTAAGATCCGGAAGGACCGCGTCTGCGCCGGACTCCCGCAAAGCAGCCTGGCCATACGACCCGGTCGCCACAGCCAACGATCGAGCTCCAACGGTGGCTGCGCATTCGACGTCAAGCGGGGTGTCGCCAACGACAACAATTTCGGCGAACGACGTCACCTCTACGCCCGCCGCCCGAGCCCGTTCGAGGGCGATTGGGGGCAGCTGGTTTCGTTCGGGTGCGTCATCACCGAAGGCCCCACACACGAAGTAACGCCAGAGCCCGAAATACTCCAGCTTTATCCGCGCCGCGCGGGCGAAGTTGCCCGTCAGAAGCGCAGAGCATGCGTCCGGCCGTTCGGCGAGGGTGTCGAGTAGCCTGGCGACGCCCGGCAGCAATCCCTTGCGAGAGCCGGGTTGCCGGATTTCTCTCTCGAGCAGCTCGCCGTACCGTGCGTGGAATCGAGCTCGCATCCCGTCGCTGACTTGCAGATCCGCGCAGGCGATGGCGTCGTCAAGAATCAGCGCGTCGGTGCGCCCCGCAACGGGGATACCCGCAAATCCATCGCTCACGCCGAAGAGCTCTTTGAAGGTCCTGGTAAGTGCGCGGAAGCTCGCGCCTCCAGAGAGCAACAGCGTGCCGTCGATGTCGAACAATAACAACGTCGTCCGCCGCACTGCGTGCGCCTTTCGAGTTCGGTTAGGCCCTGACATTACCCGATCGTTGAAGCGCCCGATCGACCTCATCGACGATCTTGCCACTGACGACAAATGCGATCGCCTCGACTCTGAGGGCAAACAAGTTGGCTGCGATGGCCGAGAGTGCGAGCACCGCGTGCGCGGCCGGATGGATTATACCGGTGTCCACGCCGCCACCAATGATGACGGTGACCATGGTCAGTGCCATCGCGACCGTCCCTGTCGAAAACACGGGTCTCCGGGCGCTCGCGATCGCCGCGTAGTGGTTACCCGCCAATCCTCCTTGCTCGACGGCCTCTCGCACTGCTTTCCCCTTACCGATCAGATAAAACATGCTCATCGAGTGTGCGAGCAAGGTAAGCAACGTGAAGAAAATCCCGAGGGTTGTGTGGCGAAAGATATCGCCAGAGCTCACCGCCGCGAAACCCACGGCGGTGCAGTAGCCAAGCCCAGAAATACCAACCAACGTAGCGGTTATGAGTGCGGCAGACATCTATTTTCCGTGCACAGCGGAGTGAGCTAGCAACAGTCGCTGGAGTAGCTGCATGAACGCATCCCGCGGCAACGTCACAGCACCGAAGTGCTTCGCCCGGTGGTGGGCCTCCCCATGGTAGTCGGACCCGCCCGAAGCCGCCAACTGGTGTCGTGCGGCCAGTTTGGCGTACCGAGACACAGTCGAACCGTCATGCGCGCTGTGATACACCTCAATCGCCGTGAGTCCAGCCTTGGCTAGGCTGGGGATCAGATCGTCTCGGCCCAGCAAGCCCGGGTGTGCCAATGACGAGACGCCGCCGGTTCGGGAAATGAGGCGCACCACCTCGGCCGGAGACGCCCCTTGCCTAGGCACATAGGCAGGCCGGCCATCGGCGATCCACCGATCGAAGGCTTCCCGCTGATTCGTAACGTGTCCCCCTTCCACGAGCGCCTGCGCGACGTGCGGTCGCCCCACCGTGCGCCCTTCGGCATCCGCCCTGGCAATCAGCCTCTCGGCATCGATGGGCGCGCCCAGCTTGGCCAGTGCCTCCCCCATCCGTCGCGCACGCTGTCGGCGGTCTTCTTGCTGGCGCTCAAGAAATGCCTGGAGACCAGGAGGCGCCACTTCGAGAAAATACCCCAGGACGTGAACATCCCGACGGTCTTGCACCGCCGTGATTTCAATGCCCGGCAAAAACTCCAGACCGTGCGCGGCCGCGGTTTCGGCCGCTTCCGGCGCCCCCGTCATCGTGTCGTGGTCGGTAACACTTACCGTTCGAATTCCGACGGCTCGGGCCCGCTCGACCAGTGCAGCCGGATCGAGCGTGCCATCGGAGGCGGTCGAGTGCAGATGGAGGTCAATCAAAACTCGACGGCTCAGGGCCGGGACCGTAAGCTCAGTGATCCTGGCACGGCCACCGTCTACGCGCTAGCGCGACGCACCGGTTGGGCGGTACGCCGGCGGGCCACCGCCTTCGATTGGCGCTGCGCCAAAGAGCGGTATTCGCGGATGAGGAGCCCCAGATGCTCGCGCTCTTCATCCGCGAACTCGAGAAAGATCTGCTTTCCTTCGGAGTCCTCAAACCGCTCTCCGTAGCGCTTGAAAAATCGGTGCGAGCCCCGCTCGCACCGAATACCGATCATTAATGCCTGTTTGTCATCCATCCCTTCCGTAAGCTCGTCCGCGCCGGCCGCAAACAGGCCGTTGGCGGCGCCCTTAAAGAACAGGAACGTTGGCCGCGATTCGAGTTTCGGATCCTGTAAAAGCAATTCCTTGTAGCGAGTTTCGAGCTTGCTCAAGTGCTCCTTTTCTTCTCCCGCCAGCTTCTTAAACACCTTCCGTCCACGCGTGTCACGCGTGATCTTAGCGGCCCTTGTGTAGAACTCAAGACCGCTGCGCTCGGTGGCAATCGCGATGCGCAGCGCATCACGGGCGAACAGTAGCTCGGTGGTGATCCCACCAAAAGCTTTCTGCTTTCCCGTTTGACACTCCTCGCATATCCCGTAGATCTGCACGACACTTTGCCGCGAGACGAACCCACGGGAGACCGTAACGTCCTCGATAAACGCCTCG
>Ga0310121_10004711_pt1 | contig 11919 bp, 8 predicted proteins | sample CB27_Tmax_986_MG_FD_203504 | JGI IMG/M metagenome (GOLD analysis project Ga0310121, IMG submission 203504) | Marine microbial communities from Western Arctic Ocean, Canada - CB27_Tmax_986 | ecosystem: Environmental > Aquatic > Marine > Oceanic | place: Canada: Western Arctic Ocean | collected...
TAAAATCACATTCTGTCCTAAGGCGGCAAGTAAGCAGGGGCCCCAGGCCGCCATGGCGGCCTGGGGCCCCTGCTTCCTCTATATTCCTAACCGAAATCAAATTTCCTATCAGTCAACAAAGTACGGCCTGGGCAATATGCGGGCCGTCTGGGCAAAAAGTGGGAGGCCTGGCACATCGATGTCGCGGCCAAGTGTCCTTTGGGCAATGGCGCTTGTCCTGACTGTTTTCGTTTTGATGGGACGCCGTTTGAGCATGGCGTCGATCGCGTCTTTGCTATGCCTAGTTTGACACTTCCCGAAGGAGGGTACCCGAGATTGAATGGCCGTCTTTCCTTGTTGGACGACATTCAGCGTCAGCAGCGCGCTTTATCCGAATCGGTCACAGAATTTGCTGCATCGCGACAACAAGCCGTCTCCGTTTTGACCGATCCCAAAGTGTTTAACGCCTTCAATGTGGAGAACGAGGATTCCAAGATTGTGCGACGGTATGGAGCAAACAAGTTCGGCTTTTCTCTGTTGATGGCGAAACGTTTGATTGAAAGCAGTGTCAACCTAGTCCAGGTGAATTTGGGAAAGAATTCATCGTGGGATACGCACCAACGTAACTTTGCCAGTCTGAAAGATCACCTTCTCCCACCCTTGGACCTTTGTGTGTCCGCGTTGCTGGACGACATGGCGTCCACGGGACTCTTGGATGAAACCTTGGTAATCGCGGGTGGTGAATTCGGTCGAACTCCGAAGATCAACAAACGTGCCGGACGCGACCATTGGGGACCGGTCAACACCATCTTGTTTGCGGGAGGTGGTGTGCGGGGCGGAAACGTCATCGGCGCCTCCGATCGCATCGGCGCGGAACCGATCAGCGACATTCAGACACCGGAAAACCTTGCTGCGACGATCTACGACGCTCTCGGCATCCCGCGCAACGCCACCTGGCCCGATTTTGGGGGTCGGCCTCAGAATATTTATCACGCCAAACCCATTAACCGGCTCTTTTCTTGAGTTCAGTCACCGTGCGAGCTGGTGTGGGTCATTCTGCGCCGATCGCCTCTGCCTCGCCTTCGGGCTTGGGAGCCTCGAAAGTGACAAGGGAATTCCCATCTCCCTTCCAGATACGGACAACGCTGTCGTGGCCGCCTCCGACGAAGAGTTGGCCATTGGCGCTGACGTCGATCGAATACATGAAGTCGGTCGCGCCCCCAAGGTCGCCGGCGTCTCCCCCGTCATTGCTCTTCTTGATTTTCACTTGCTTGTCGCCGCTGGATACAACCACGTTATCGCTGTCAGCCACAAAACGAATGGCCGTGACCTCCTTCGCAAATCCGCCGATCGTGCGCGCCTGTTCGCCGGTACGGACGTTCCAGACCTTGATCACGTTGTCCGCGCCGCTGGTGGCCAGCAAGCGCCCGGCGCAATGCCAAGTGACGCCAAGGACATGATGAGTGTGACCTTCGAGTGTGCGGATCAATTTTCCGCTTTCGACGTCGAAAATTTTGGCGAAACGGTCTGCCCCGCAACTCGCAATTTGCTGGCCGTCGGGCGAGAACTCCAGGCCGAAGACCGTGTCGCTATGAGCCTCCTTGATTTCTTTCACCAGCGAACCATCTTCCACCTTCCAGACCTTCAGCTCGCCACTGCGCGACGGTTTACCGCTGCCGGTCGCCAGCATCTTTCCATCGGGGCTGAAGTCGAGCGAGGTAACACGATCGATCAGGTGCTGGGACGAATCGACCGTGCCGATGGTGCCAGCGAGCTTCCAAGCGGGGTTCGTGTCCCAAACGATCGCTGTCTGGTTGGAGGCGGCCGAAAACACGTCGCCGTCCGCGCAGTAGGCCACGGCGGTGATCGCCGCTCTATGTCCGGAATACGTTTCTGCGGCTGCTCCGGATTCGGACTCCCACGTACGAACGGCCTGATCGTCACCGCCCGTGGCGAGCAGCAGGCCGTCGGGCGAGAAGGCGATCGCATGGTAAGGCTTCTCGGTGTCGGTCGCCTCCTTCTTGACGGTTTCTAGCCGTGCCTGGGTTAGCTTGTGTTGCTCCGCCGCCTGCTTGTGGGCCGCTTCGAGGGAGGGGATCGTGTCGACGACCTTTTTCAAGACTTCTTTGGTGCGCTGAACGGTGCGAGTGTTGTCTTTCAGATTGGCCTCGACACCGTTTTTCTCGTCAATCGCTTTCTGGGCCGCCTCGTCCAGCTTTTTTTGGCTCTCTTCCTTTTGCTGGACGTCGTTTTGCGCCATGGCGACGTCTTCGCCGACCTTCGTCAAGCTAGCTTCGGCCTCTTTCTTCTTGTTCTGGGCATCGATGACGGCTTTTCCGGCAGCGGTCTTGGCCTCTTCACCGGTCTTTCTGCTGACATCCACTTGTTGCTGCACCGCCTGCTTGAGCCCGGCAACCACGTCGGCCAGGGCCTTGTTTTCGGCTTGTCCCTCAGCGGCTTCCTCTAGCTTCTTCAAACCGTCGGCTAACGTGTCGGCTGCGAGCTTCGTCGCCCCGGGGGCGTCGTTGATGTACTTGTCGGCAGCAGCCAAATCGACCTGCGCCTGCTTGATCACCTCGTCGACGGCCTTGATCGCTTCCCCGGCGGACTTCTTGTCGCCCTCGTATTTGGTTACGAGCCGCTTGGCGTCTTCAATGGCCTTCCGGCCAGCCTCCTGATCGGCTGCCGATGTCTCGGCCGCTGCCAACTTCTTGTTCAACTCTTCTTCGGTCGCCTGACGATTTTCCTCGGCCGTGTTGGCGTTCTTTTCTTCAGCCTCCTTGCGTTTGTTGGCGGCGTCCAGATCGCCTTTATTCGCATCGACATGCCGCTGGGCAACCGCCACCGTGCGAGATATGTCCTCGACACGAATCTTGGCGCGGAAGTCGCCGCGCAATTCGGCGATTTCCTTGCCGTCCGCAGCGTTCCAAAGCTTCGCGACGTTGTTGGAACTGGCCGAAGCAAACCGCTGGCCATCGGGCCGTACGGCAACCGCGGTCACCGCGCCGCCGTGGTTCATCTCACCGACCTGGTTGCCGGCCGCAACGTCCCAGACGCGCAACAACTGGTCATGTCCGCCGGACAGGAGCTGCTCGCCGTTTGGCGGCACAGCCGCCAGTGACGTGACGTCGCCGCCGTGTCCCTTCAGCTCTTTGACCGGCTGCGGGACTTCGCCTTCAGCATTTGCCTGCGGCACCGCCCAAATCCGGATGATGTTGTCAGCGCCACCCGTGGCGACCTGTTTGTCTTTGCTGACAAACGCGACGGCGTTGACCGGGCCGGGCGTTTCGATGTTGGCGATCTGCGTGCCGTCGGCGACCCTCCAAACGCGAAACGTCTTGTCCTGCGATCCGGAGATAAGCTGGCCGCTGTCCTTTGAGAAGGCCAGATCGCTGACCGCGTCGCCGTGGCCTTCCAGCGTCTGTTTCAGATCGCTGTTGGCGAGTTCGTACAATTTGATCTTGCCGCTCGCTTCACCGAACGCGGCCCATTTGCCGTCGCTGCTAGTCGCCAGCGAATGCGTGGGGCCTTCCAGGCCGGCAAACTCCTGTTTCCGCGCGTTGCGGACGCGCCGCCAGGATTTGACGATGCGATAGCCGCCTGAAACGAGCAGATGGCTGTCAGGACTGAATCGCAGAGATTGCACCAGGTCAAGGTGCGCGACGCCCGGTTTCTTGTAGACGCCCTGCTCCAACAGCGACGGATCGGTCAAGCGGCCGACTTCGCGCTTGCTGGGCACGTGGTATAGGAAGATCTGGTTTGCCCGGCCCGCGGCGGCGTACTGGCCATCGGGCGAAACGGCAACCGCATAGATCGGATTGACGCCCGCCGGCAATGGCTGCCAGTTAATCGGACCACCCGCTCCGGACACTTCACCTTTTGCGCCTTGGTCGATCCAAAGCTTGATCCAACCCAATTCCTCGGGCGTCAGCGGCCCGGCGCTGACCTCGTTGTCCTCGGGGGGCATATGCGGCTCTTCTTGCAGCGCCGCGAGTTTCAGCAGGAGACTTTCCGCACTCTTCCCCGCCACGACGGCAGGGCCGTTGGAGCCGCCCTTCAAGATCGTTTGCGGTGTCTCCAACACGAGATCGCTTTCCGCGTCTGTGTTGTTGTGACAGGCAAGACACTTGCGGCGGAAGATCGGTAGGACATACTCTTCAAAGTCGACCTCGCCGTCGTGCTGCACGTTGGCAATCGCGGTCGCTTTGCCTTCGTCGTTTTCGTCCGAGCGAACCGGATTTTCGATAAGGATGCCGGCCAGGGCAACAACCGCCAACCGAAAAAGCCAAACCGAAGAGATCGTCTTGTGACTTGCCATGACAACGGTCCTATTGTAAAGAGGCGGGTGGGAATGTTCTGTTAGATAATCCTCAGCGCCTTTGCCATAAAAAGATTCAACATCACAGGGCTTTTACTTCGCCACGGCCGTCAACCAGATCGCTTCGAGGCTGGTTGCGAGCCTGGTTGGAGTTCGGGCAACGCGTTTGACCTCCTGTGGCTCGCTGGCAGTTCCGACGATCCGAATCGGGCCGGAAAAATAGTCGCCCATGGTCGAGAATTTCAAACTTACCTTGGCCGCCGTGGGTCCCGTCGGCTCGGAAACGACCGCCGGGGCCGTGACTCCCGGCGGCAGGCCGACTGCCTCGATCGTAATCGGACCGATGGATCCGTTGGGCGATTCACGCCGCACTACCGTCAATTCGAATTCAGTTGGCTTCTCCGTAGTAACGGCAATGGAGTCGGCACTCGCGGAGAGTTCAAAGTCAGGCTCCTCGAACCGGACTGTCAGGATATAAAAGTATCGCTCGCCGCCGTGGAGATACTGCTCGCCCACCGTCAATCGATAGTCACCGTCTTGAGCGGCAATGTGTGTGATGACTGCTTGCCGCGACTTACTCGGGTCATCGGCCTCGGATACCACGGCGCCGGATGGATCGACTAATCGCACGACTGGGGCCAGCGGCAAATTCAGACTTTGCGATTCGACCGAAATGACAACGTGCTGGCCTTCCTCCAGAGGCACGTGAAAATCATCGACTTCACGGGGTATCTGCAATCTTCCGGTGACCGCGACCGGAGGCACCAGACGCAGCGGATTATCAGGATTCGGTTCGGCGGCGGGGGTCACGATGGGGTGCGGGGCCAGGCGGACTCGTGCAGCGCCGCCAAACTGGGGCGCAAAGGCGAACCCCATACGAGCCTCAGGCGAAATCCTTAGAGGGCCGAGCACGTCAAGTTCTGGATGATCGCCAAGCATCGTTCCCGTCCCGTAGGCGACGACCGGAATTCTTGCGCTGGGTGGGATATTCCAACCAATCACCTCGACCTCACCAGGATCCGCCTGCGATACCGACAACGGAACCGAGTGCGTGATGAACGGCCCAGTTGTCAACGAAAGACGATAGATGAAACTCGCCTCTCCCCGGAAAGCGATCGTTGAATTCGGGGACGCGGGAAACGCGAACAGCCGTACAATATAAGTTCCCGGCTTCTTTGCCGTGAAAGCTAAGCGCGGATCAAGTCCAACGTCGTCATGGTTCTCCGCCAATACAAATCCGTCGGTCGATGCGACCTGCAGAATGGCGTCCATGGGAGAACCCAGACGCGTATTTGCATCGACTGACGCTACCAGTGTTTGTCCGACGTCCAAGGAAACTGCGAACCCGTCAACGTCACCATTTTCCTGCAATACTCCGTTGACGATTACGCTGTTTTCAGCGAGCACCTGGGCATCCCGTGGCGAATTATTCGGTTCGTGCTCGTCGAGTTCTTTCAGGTTGCCGATCAAGAACGGGGCGGCAGCCGAGATACCCTCCTCGTTGTAAAGCCGAATCCAGACTCGGTCCGCGGCCAAATCCTGGGGAATGGATACTTCCAGCTTTCCTTCGTCCTTGCCTGAAACCACGTCGATTCCCGGCGCCCACACTTTGGCGGGCCAAGAGAACTCGCCCGTGCACGTCGTGACGACTTTGGAACCGCGTTGTCCGCCGGCGGGGAACAGGTGTTTGAGCGTTGGTGGCGCGGAAGACACGCTGCCCGGTCCGAAAACGGAACTGACCGCGGTTAGGATCGCGAAAAAAATGACTGTTCCGCTGTCCCCTCTCCCCTTGGGAGAGGGTAGGGTGAGGGGAAAAGAAAATGCGACAGTTATTTTTTTCGCGATCCTTAGTAGACTTGCCACGACGATTTGTGCGTAAATACGTGAATTCCTGAGTAAGAGAGTAAGTATAGACACATCGGACAATGCTTTCCGGAACTTACTCACTTCCTCATTCGATAACCGCTGACTGCTGCAGGCAGCTAAAGGCTTACCCATCACATCAATTCCGCGATCGGTCGTGGATCACTCACTAGGTGTACAGGTCGGCCGGTGCGGTTGTAGAGAATCTTATCGGGCTGGATGCCGAGTTTAAGATAGATGCTCGACACGAGGTTCTCCGGCCCATAGATGTTTTCGATGGCCGTGTAGCCGTTGCGATCGGTAGCGCCAACAATCTGGCCGGGCGGCGTGCCGCAGCCAGCCACCAGCACCGAGATTGCGTTTGACCAGTGGTCTCGTCCTGGTTTACTTTCACCCGAAAGAGTGGTGATCTTCGGATTGCGCCCGAACTCTCCCATCACCAGGACGACCGTCGTGTCCAATAACCCGCGTTGGTCGAGATCCTCGATCAGCGTAGCGACGACCGGGTCAAACGTTCCGGCTCGCTCTTTGAACCTCGGGAAGATGTTCGAATGGTCGTCCCAACCGCCATAGTTAAGCGTAACGAATGGGACTCCCGCCTCGACCAAACGCCGAGCGAGCAGGGCGCGTTGGCCAAACGCGGTTCGCCCAAACGCGTCACGCACCTCATCCGATTCGCGATGGATATCAAATGCCCGTTGTGCGGCGGGGGAGGTGATGAGTGATACCGCCTGCTGGAAATTCTCGTCGGCTCCGCGAACCGGGTCGGCGGCGGCGAGGTCTTGGAACCGCAAGAGGTTGTCCAATTGCTGGCGCAGGTTTCGACGGTTCACCGCTCGACCGGCTTCCAATCCTTGGGGGATACCTACATCCCGTACCCGGAAGGATTCCTCGTTCGGATCGTCGGCAACCACGAAGGGTGCATGTCGAGCGCCCAAAAAATTTGGCCCGCCCGACTTAGTCATCGAGGGAATAGAGAAGTACGGAGGTAGCCCGTGGGGGGCGCCCCGTTCGGCCGACGTGACGGATCCCAGACTGGGATGAAAGCTGACATGGGCGCCGCAGCTAACTGGAATCCTTGTTGGGGAGCCCGTCATCATGTAGTGATTGCCAGCCCCGTGGTTGTTTTGATTATGACGCACAGAACGGACGATGGCCAGCTTGTCGCTGATGGCAGCGAGACGTCTCATATTCTCGGAAAAGAAGGTGCCTGGAACCTTGGTCGAGATCGCGCTGAACTCACCGCGGATTTCGGCCGGCGCATCCGGCTTGGGGTCAAACGTTTCAAAGTGGCTTGGTCCTCCGTCCAGCCAGATCAAAATGCAACTCGTCTTGGGCGCGGACTCAATCCCAGCCGTCGCTCGCATACGCAAAGCGTCGACGAATCCACTGCCCAGCAACGCCCCCAGTCCAAGCTTCAAACTATCGCGTCGCTTCATTCCTTGGCAATTTCGATGGATCACCATAATGTCTCTCTCTTTCAGTCGATGAACGGGAATTCCGGAGTGTTCAACAGCGCCCAGAACAAATCTTCCACGGCTTCGCGCCGCTGATCGCGGGTGGGCAAATTCGCCAATGCTATCTGCGCTTCATCGAGCGTTGGCGGCCGGCAGTACACGCGCAGAAAAACTTCCTCCACAATACTCTCGTTGGGCTGTTCACTGGAGGCCAATTGTGCGGGTCGGGCAGAATCAAGCGAGAGTTTGCCATTGAGCTCGGGAGAGTTCATCAGGTGCAGAATCTGCGGTGTGGTGAAATCGGACGTCCGCTCACAGGGAGGATCCTGATTCGGGTCGGGACGACCAAAAGTATCGAGGAACAGCGATGACGACCGGTAAGTCCACAGTTTAGTCGCTCGAGATCCCGGCGGCATCGCCGAAAACTTTTCCTCGACATCGAGTACGTCATTCACCGCATCCATAAGGACCTCGGCCCTAAGTCGCTGGCGATAGTAACGGGAGAAGTTATTGACGTCGGAAACATTTCGATTCGATGGTGTGGAACTCAAGCCGAATACGTGGGAATTCATGATCTTGCGAATGAGGTGCTTGACGTCGTATCCGTTTTGCCGAAATTCGTCGGCAAGATAATCGAGCAGCGGTTCATTCGAGGCGGGATTAGTGGCGCGGAGGTCGTCAACAGGCTCAACCAGGCCGCGGACCATGAGTTCCGCCCAGACTCGATTCGCCATAACTTTCGCAAAGTAAGGATTGCTTTCATCGGTCATCCAATCCATAAGAACTTCGCGAGGCTCGTCGTCCGGCCCGAGTGTAAGTGGTGATCCGTCGAGTGTCTTCGGCGATACGACCACTCCCGTTCTGCCGTGTTTGAGTTGGCCGCCGGCTTTCGCAAAAATGAGTTCTTCACCACCCGAGATGGGAGGCGACAAACCACCGTGGTGTCCGATTCGTGAGAAGAATGACGCAAAACCAAAAAAATCGTCCTGACTCCAGACCTCGAACGGGTGGTGATGGCACTTGGCGCATTCCAGGCGAACTCCCAAAAACAGTTGGCTGACCGACGAGGCAATCTCTACCGTCTGAGGCCGATCGCGGAAGATGACTGTGGCGCCGTTTCGCCACGTGCTTCCCTGCGCCGTCACCAGCTCGCGGACGAACTGGTCGTAGGGTTGATTTTTTCGGAAGGCGTCACGGAGCCAGGCGTCCAGCATCCAGACGGCCTTGATTCCAGCGCGGTACGGATTGGGGCGAAGTAAATCGGCCCATTTGTTCGCCCAAAAATCAGCGTATTCCGGTCGTTGCAGTAACTGCTCCACCAGCCGCCGGCGTTTGTCCGAGTTGCTGTCCTCCAGGAAGGCGCGAGTCTCGTCGGGAGTTGGTAACCGGCCGATCGCCCGCAGATAAGCCCGACGATGGAAGGTCGTTTCCCCGGCCGGCGGTGATGGAAGCATGCCCAACAATTTGAGCTTTGCCCAGACCAGGCCATCGATTTGGTTGTTGCGCGGAAGGTTTTCGTAGACTTCATCGTCGACGTGGCCGGGCAGCGGAATTCTCACGCTGGAAACCGCGATATGGTTCATGTACCGTACCATCACGGCTGTTTCTCCCGGCACCGGTCCCGCCTGTACCATGCCCTCCTCGCTGACCGCGGCAATCGCCCCGTCGTTGGACCGAAAAGCGCTCGCGTCCGTGACGTCGCGCTGACTTCCGTCGGAGTAATCCGCCAGCACTCTTAAGGGCACGCTCTCCTGGGGAACGAGACTCTGGCTGTCAGGTTCGACCACGACGCGGACCAGTTGTGGTGCATCCGAGGGAGTACGAGGCGCCCCGTCCGCAATCCAAGCGAGTAGCAACTCGTAATACGGACTGCCGATGGAGAATCTTTCTCCACCTCCATGTGGGATTTGCCCGGTCGGCTTGAGCAGCAGCAGACTCGCTGCGGGGGCTGCTGGGAAAACCCGCCGGCCACGCCCTGCGAGTATGAGCCTGTCATAATCGAATTCGGGGTCGAAGCCCAGCAGCGATAGGGCAAATCCGTTCTGGCCCCCCGATTTGCCGTGACACGCTCCCGAGTTGCAGCCGAAACGTGTCAGAAGCGGCTGCACATCCATCTCGAAGGTAATCCTCTTCGATACTGGCGCACCGTCGGGAATTTCTTCCGCCTCGGAAGCTGGCAACCGTCGCTCGCCGCACAACCACAAAGTCGTGGTGAGAAAAAGGAATCCGATTGCGCGGCCAGTTTTTTTTCGTTTGGTTCGGTGCACGGCAATTGGTAGTCCTGGCAGTCTCGAAATGCTCGTCAAGGCGGCATACACTGTTGTCGTTACCACAGCCAGAAAGCGGATTAAAGTAGAGTCATTTTGACGATTGTTAACGAGGAAATCAACATTGTCTTCCGAAATTAGTTTCGGGACTCGTAAGCGTTAAAGCCCTCCGCCCCCTGGAGGCTTTGACACTTTCCGATTGGCGGCATTTTGAGGGTTTGGGGCGTGTGACCCGGTAACCCGACGCCGACACACCTAGGTGTGTCGGCGTCGGGTTACCGGGTATTCGCCAAGAAACCGTCTAAACATCAGGGATCGGAAACTGTCAAAGCCTCCTTGTCCGGCCGGATCGCAAGTTTTTTCGGCGAGACAACGACGTATGCCCACCATCGTCCCCTGTCTGGCTTGTCCGGCCGGAGCGCAAGTTTTTTCGGCGAGACTCGATCGGTAGCGCGACCGATCCCCTAAAGAACTTGCGTTCCTGCCGGGCGAGCCCTGCGACAACAGAATCCCGGTGATGGTTGTCCTAAGTTGTTTGGCTTAAAGGACTTCAGCTTTTGTCGTGGTTAATACTCTACCACGAAAGCCCTCGTGTTCGTAGGTTGCGCATAACGATAAGGTGATGCAACTGTCTTCTGGTCGGTTGATTGTTCCCGTCGAGAAAGAACTCGCAGTGGCCGGAGGCGACCACCGTGGCTATATCAGCTGCGTCTACTACTCCGATGACAACGGCTACAGCTGGCGCCGCAGTAAGAACGAGGTGAATATGCTGCCGGTCGAGGCGCAGGAGCCGCACGTCGTCGAGCTCAAGGACGAGCGTTTGCTGATGCTCGTGCGGACCTACAGCGGCTATGTCGGAAAAGCGTACTCCGAAGACCAGGGAGAAACCTGGAGCAAAGGCGTTGCAATACCCGAGCTGTCGCTGCCGCCGAATTCGTCAGCGCTTAACGTCAAGCACGTCCGCACAACCGGCGATTTATTGTTAGTGCGATCTTCCGGAGGTGCCAACGGCATGCGCACCCCCTTCGTCTCGGCGATCTCCAAGGACGAGGGTCAGACGTGGGTCCACGAGCGGATCATCGCCGGGGATCCCAACGACGACTACGGCTACCCATCCCTGACGTTCTTGGAGTAAGCGCCCATTTTAGCCGTCCTGGACAGCCGGTTTATCTTGGCAGGTAGTTTTTCATTCCCCCAGCCAAGGAGATCGAAATGGGACGCAAGCAGAATCAAGCGGAGAGTTCGTGGCGTAGTCGGATGACCAAGTTCCGCCGAAGCAAATTGACCGTGGTGGAATTCTGCCGCCGTGAAGCTGTGTCGGTTCCGAGTTTCTACCATTGGCGTAAGCGACTCGAAGGTGGCCGGCCGCGGTCGAACGGACGCTTACGTACACGGAAAGAGTCGCTGGCCACATGTGAATCCAATCTCTTTGTTCCAGTGAATGTGTCGTCATCACCGCTGGCCGAGATTGAATTTCCTAACGGTGTGCGAATTCGCGTTCCGGCGACGAACGTTGAAGCGTTACGTGCCGCAGTCCTTGCAGGCAGCGATACCTGCCAGGAGGCGTCCTGATGCTGAGCGTACCTTCCAACGTCCGCGTGTATGCTTGCACGATGGCGACCGACATGAGGAAAAGCTTTGATGGTCTCCAGACCTTGATCCTCCAAGTGTTCAAGTGTGATCCGCTCGACGGCCACGTGTTCTTGTTTAAGAATCGTCGCGGTGATCGCCTCAAGATTTTGTGGTGGGACCGTGACGGATTGGCGATTTTTTACAAGCGTCTTGAAGCGGGGACCTACCAACTACCGGTGGTGTCAGACGATTCACCGGGAATCGAGATCGACGCCACCGACCTCGCGATGTTGCTCAATGGTATCGACGTACAGTCGGCCAAGCGTCGCAAACGGTATTCGCGAGTTGCTTGACTCATCGTCGAGAACAACATCGTAACAGGCGATCACCGGCCACAAGGCAGGGGGTCGCCTTTTTTGTTGCGCCGGCAAAACTTTTTGAATTGTTTGTCGATTCAGGCCGA
>Ga0310121_10004714_pt1 | contig 11916 bp, 13 predicted proteins | sample CB27_Tmax_986_MG_FD_203504 | JGI IMG/M metagenome (GOLD analysis project Ga0310121, IMG submission 203504) | Marine microbial communities from Western Arctic Ocean, Canada - CB27_Tmax_986 | ecosystem: Environmental > Aquatic > Marine > Oceanic | place: Canada: Western Arctic Ocean | collected...
ACTTGGAGAGATGGCGCTCACATCCAAGCATCAGTAATCCGCGGAGATAACTGGAAGTCTCTGGATTCAAACCAGAATGAAGCAACATTTCTGACTACTCAGATTGTGGCCTCGTATTACTCTGAGAAAAGCGGTCGGCTGGCTGGGATTGAGCCTCTACTGCGGCTGAGCTTTGGTGACCCTGACACAGCTCTTGGCAAGAATGCAGGGACCGTCGTTACCCCAGGGTTGATGTTCTACCTACAGGGCAAAAGCAAGATCGGTGCAAACCTTGATGTTTACTCACCCCAATCAGGCGACACAGCTCTCTCATTTAAGGTCCAGACCTACCTTTACTTCTGAGGCAGCGTCCTCCCCCGACATCCTAGGTCCAACGGAATCTCTCTAGCAGTAGTGTCGTACAATCGCACAATGACCTATTCCACCGGCACAGTGAACCGAACTGTTGTCCCCTGACCGAGTTGGCTCTCCGCGACAACCTCTCCGCCCATTTCCGATACTAGGTGGCGAACAATCGCTAACCCGAGGCCCGTTCCTCCAAAGTCCCTGGCTCTAGCAGAATCAGCTCGATAGAAACGCTCAAAAATTCGTGGCAGTGACTCAGCAGGAATTCCGTCACCGTCATCTGAGATCACCACTTCAACCATAGAATCTTGGGTCAGGGCCATAGAAACATTTATTGAGCCCCCACTATCGGTATGCCGAATAGAATTCTCCAGCAAATTTCTAAAGACGTGAAATAACCCCTCGCGGTCACCCTTGACCCTGAGGTCACCGAGGATATCAAAGGAGATTCCCCCCTTGCCTTCGATATCTCTTACCACCTGCTGCCATGCCTCTTCTGCTACCTCCTTCGTATCCACTGACTCTCGGCGCCCAGTCCATCCACCTGATTCCAGCTTAGATAGATCTAGGAGGTCTTCCACTAGGTGCTCTAGCCGGAGCGTGTTCTTACGAATCGAGGTAAGGAACTCCCATTTGAGCTTCTCTGGCGGGTCATCATCAAGCAGTGTTTCCACGTACCCACGAATCGAGGTAAGAGGTGTCTTCAGTTCATGCGATGCATTTGCTACAAAGTCACGTCTTACTTGTTCAAGCCGGCGAATTTCACTGATATCTAACAACGTTGTGACGGCACCCCCTAGATCTAAGGCCCGAGATGAGACCAGTAAGTGTCGCCCATTGACCTCAACTTCATCTGAATTGCCTGGCCTGATTACGGAATCCTCCAAGACAGAGCGCAGTTTGTTGTCGCTGACCACGGAGTTGATTGGAGCACAATCTGGTGTATCTGGTAACTCGAGGAGTGCACGGGCACTCCGATTCATACGGACCACCCTGGCATCCTCACTAAGTGCAATGACACCCTCAGCCATGCAATCAATGAGTGTCTGCATTTCTTCACGCTCATGCCCGAGCTCGGTAAACTGAGACTGAAGTTCAGCAGTGAGTAAACGGAACGCATTAGCAACATCTTGAAGTTCCGTGACCTTTGTGTCCGGAACTCTCACGGTGTAATCCCCCTTAGTGAGCTGTCTCGCTCGCTTGGCCAAGAGTACCAATGGCCTCGTTAGAGCGATACTGACCATATAAGCCGCAGCAAGAGCAAGGAGCATGGCCAACAGACCATATAGAGCAACCGTTCTCTGCACTCCAGAGACTGCTTGCTCTATATCGGTTTGTGGGGCAGCAATTCTCATAATGACCGAGGAGCCGTCGAGTGTGATCAGTCTAGCTGCATAGAGAAGTGACTGGTCAACAGTCTCGCTTATGCGTTCCGCAAAACTCACGGTCTCACCACTAACTAACAGGCCCTGAACCTCAGGACGGTCGTAGTGATTCTCAACCTCAGATAGTCGCCCCACTTCTACATAAGAATCACCAAGCACACTGCCCTCAGAATCAATGAAGGTGACTCTGTAGCCGATGTGATCCGTGATCTCTCGTGCAAGTAAATCCAGGTCGACTAATCCGACTTCCTGGGCGACCCATTCACCTAGGGCGAGCTGCCGCTCCAAATCCGCCCGAACCATCAATCCGAGTTCCCTTCTGAGTCCGCTGCTTACTAGCAGCAGAATTAGGATTACAAGAAGCCCAATGACGCCTAAGAAAGCGGCAAAAAGAGGGTATCGAATCCTTATGCGCATACGCCTATAGCCTTATCGGTGCGGCGCCCTCGAGTGCACTTCTAGGTTCGGCATCAAATACAATGGAGACCCAACTTGGATTTCTAGTCATACCGATCAGGAAAACTATTCCAGATCCTTCTTTAGGCGATAACCAAATCCCCGCACAGTCTGAATGGAATCACCAGCTGTACCGAGCTTGGCTCGTAGGCGCTGCACATGCATGTCCACTGTCCGTGTTTCAAGTCGATCCGACACATCAGCCTCTACATCCCAAGCTTTTTCTAGAAGCTGCCTTCTACTTAGTGTTCGCTCACGACACTCTAGGAGTGCGCGTAGTAATCTGAACTCTGTCGGCGTCAGGGATATCTCTTCGTCTAAAACCGAGACCTGCATCGCGCTAACATCCATATGAATGAGGCCTACTCGGAGAACCCTCAATCCCGCAGATCCCCCTCCAGGTTCCTGTGCCCGTCTCAAGATAGCCTGGACCCGGAGCACCAGCTCTCTTGGACTAAATGGTTTAGTTAAGTAATCGTCAGCACCTAACTCCAAACCGGCGATGCGCTCTTCTTGTTCCTTCTTGGCGGTCAATACTAAGACGGGGACTTCCTCCGTTTCGGGGTCATCCTTCAAGCGACCCAAAACCTCGTCACCACTAATCCCAGGAAGCATACGATCCAGAACAATGAGATCGGGAATGACTCGTCCCACCGCCCTCAGTGCTTCGACCCCATTCAAAGTAGTTTCAACCCTGAAACCTGCACGGGTCAGTTGGTAGCCGATGAGAGCAGCAATGTCAGGTTCATCCTCTACGACTAGGACTCTTTGACCTCCGGAAGTAACGCGGGAACCGGGTTCTCTGCTATCATTGACAAACGTTTTCATTTTGCTGTTAAGTAAGTTTCCCCTGATGAGTAGTTGGTAACTGAGTAATGGGCTCAAGTGCCATGGCAGAGGTCCTCAAGTTCCTCTCTTGTAAGAGTGTGGTCCGTCTTCTTAGACGCGGCGAAAATTCTCTGTACTAAGTTCTGGTCGTCTTCGTCGTATCCGTGCCTCCGGAGCCAGTGCTTTACGTTCGATTGACCCGACATAGGCCCAACTTCGATGACCTGCTCTCGACCAACCAGTGACGCAGGGACGCTCGAATAGATTCTGTCCGCTAGCCAAACATCGCCCTTGGCCTCGGCTTTCATGATCGCTGCCGCATGGACCCCCGTGCCGGTGCGGAAAGCGTCTCGACCCACAACCGGGGATGAGTGAATGAGCGGGACATGGCACATATTTGCTGCTGACCGACAATATTCCGGGAGGACAGACAGATCTGCATCAGTTACTCCGAGTAACTCTAGATTGACCAACAGGAGTTCCATCTCCGTATTCCCACATCGCTCGCCAAGTCCGAGTGCTGTCGCGTGTATCCGTGTCGCTCCCGCCTCTATCGCCGCGAGCGCGTTCGCTATAGCAAAGCCACGGTCACGATGCCCATGCCAATCGAGCCCTATCTCTCTGCCTGAGGGTTCTACGACCTCCTCAATAATAAAACGCACCAGAGCCCTCACCCCATCCGGCGTAGCATGGCCTACCGTGTCAGATAGGCAGAGTCGTTCTGCACCAAGTTCGATCGCCCAACTATAAAGACGCTTGAGATCCTCGGGTTTTGCTCGCGTTGTGTCTTCCGTGACCATCATCACAGACAACCCTTCCGTCACTGCAAAAGTTACTGCTTCTTCTATCGTCCCAAGCATCTGATCTAGGGTCCAATCCTCAGCATATTGACGGATTGGAGAACTTCCTATGAAAGTGCATACTTGAATGGGAAGCCCCACGCTCTGGCTGATCTCTACAATAGGGCGAATGTCCGCGACAACGGTTCGTGCTGCCGCATTCGCACAGATGGAGAGTCCTGCATTCACAATCTCCGTCGCCAATGCCGTTACTGCTTCTACGGCCCGAGGTCCGGCTCCCGGTAGACCGATATTTGCCGAATAGATACCCAAATCATCCATCAGGTTAAGTAAGTGGATCTTGTCGCTGATGGGTGGATCGACGATAGAAGGGTTCTGCAGACCGTCCCTCAATGTCTCATCATTCACCTGAATGCCAGTCACGCTTGCCCAATCAAATGTGGGGTTAAATCTATTCCAGTCGTAAATCAATTCAGGTTCTTGCATGAATCTCGAAATTCGAATGTGGCTCACCATTGAACAAACTAAAGATACCCACCCTTGCCGGAGAGGTCACACAACTATTCCGCTCCTCGGAGATTTCATTGTGTCCCGAGTAGCCAGGGGCAGGGGTTAAGGCCACACTATAGATAGGTTCAACTGAACATTTTCTTATAATCTTAAACCCATGTCCCACCTCTGATGTGACAGAATGATCGACCTCAGAACACCGATCTCGTATGGCGATACTGAAGCTCTGCAGTCGGATTTCCTCGTCCGTTGAAGTGGATTTTGCAGGGCCTTTCAGGACATCACGCTCACACCGACGTGGCAGCGACAGACCCGAGTCTTCGGGGACGTACTTACGCGATCCCATTTGACGGAGTCTGGAAAGCAGCATTGAAAGTCTCTAATAAACAAATGCGAGGCTGGTCCGTACTCTACATCGACGACCAAACTGGAGTGATCGTAGCAGAAGCACTAAGGCTTCTATGGAAACACAAAGATGACGTCCGAATCTCCATCGGACTTGATGAGAATGGTCAGACCCGAGTAGACCTGAGGTCTACCTCCCGCCAGGGGAAAAGGGATTGGGGTCGGAATCGTCGGAGGATATCGAGCTTCCTGCGTCTTCTTGATAGGGAACTTTCTGCACACCCTGACCAAATCCTAAATCAAAGTTGGGTGAAGGGGTGAAAAGCATTCTGCTGGGAGTCGCTGTCCTTTTGTTAGCGATCTCACTCTCTGCTTGTAATCCAGATGAGCCAGCGCCAGCCGGAGATTTATCAAGTAGCCTAGCGATGGTTAACAGAACTGGATTTCCAGGACCATCCTATGAGAGAAGCTTCGTGTTCATGACAACAGCTACAGACAGCCTACTCTTGGTGCCCTGGCTGCTGGAAACGACCCTGGACTCGAATACGGTTTTCAGAGAAGCACACGGATGGGTCGACCGGGACGGCACTTGGGAACCGTTCTTGGCTGAGCGATGGCAAACCCCCCCCACTCGGTATCCTGCCCGGATTCTTCCCTATGGAACCTTTCGAATCGTTGTTGGAGAAAATGACAGAGTAGACGGTATTATTTACACAGATGGGCCAAGAAATCTAGAACTTGCCCTTGGCAGGTCAGTCGCCCAATGGAGCGGCCCGCGCGAAGAGCGATTACGACTTCTAGAGGCGTCTCTCCACCTGGGGGAGCAGGGATTGAATGGAATTGTACTTGATATGACGCGCCTCAATTCATCTGATACACCAGTGCGTGGTGACTGGGCATTCTTGACCTCCGGCGACTCACTTCAGATCGTAGTCCAGGGAGATCTGGAGCATGATATTGAGACTCCACCGAACTACCGTGGGTGGGGGCTGCTAGATTCTAAGGAACTACAATGGCCCTCACTCAGAATCGATTGGGTCCAAGTGAGTGCCTATCAGCCGGCTCGACGAGACCTGCCCATATCATGGGCCCTTTCCTCTCCGATTGCATCAGTTGTTGGGACACTAGAAGTCTTGGCTTCAGAGATAGCCACCGGTACAGAATCAGGTCCGGTACTGTCAGTTCAAGCCTTGTTCGAGGTGGTCGGTACAATTTCGATTGATGGGCGCTCATTTCCAGTGCGAGGTCTATTCAACCATCGCAGGAGGTGATGGTTGATACTTCTATTCAGATTTGCGTTAGAAGAGGGCTACAAGATGATGCTGGTACCTGCGGAACTACTCGTCGGGCAACTCCACCCGAAAACCACGTGCACGGCGAGACCCGGCTTCCCGGGAAGTACTCACTTTAACATGACGCTGAAGCCATGCCATTGGAGTGAAGTGGCGCTTGACCTTCTTTCGGCGTCCCGAACCCCGAGCCATGCTTTCCTCGATTTCCTCTGCAGTCTGGGAGTAGCGCCCCGGTAACCCAAACCATATTCCGAGCGCGAAAGCTAAAAGCCCGCCGAAGATCTTCAGTGCGAGGATCACAGCAACCTAAGAATTAATTCTTTGTTACAGTCTCGAAGGCCAGCAATCCTAATCCAATAGACAGAATGATTGCGACCGCATTAGTGCCAACTGCAACAAGGCCCACAACCAGCCAGAATACAGCGTGGGTAAACAGATATCCGCCGGGCACCAAATTACTCATGGCTGAGAGCAGAAAGAGAGATAAGGGATAGACGCGGAAATATGTCGGGGATACTTCAACCTGTCACCCCCATGTCGGCTAATAGAGAGGAGTTACTATTCACCGTCTATTAGCGCGCTATCTTTGATGTCTTCTGCACGCTTGCGAGCTAAGGTCAGGTATCCAGGTTCGAGTTTGAGCAGGTGGGAAATTTTTCTCATCAGGTGCTGCTCCTTATCGGCCAATTCTCCATCGGCGTACACCAAGCCCCACATGATCTCTGCAAGCACCATTTTCTGACCAACGGAGTAATTTTCGGCTATCAGACTTGTAAACTGCCATAGGTCCACTGCCCCCGCTCGTGCTTCCTCTGACAGCTCTATGAGCTGCGTAGCTTGAGCAGGTTCGAGTCCATACTGCCTCCGGATCGCAGACTCCAGATGCTCTCTCTCATCCTCCGTGAACTCTTCATCCGCGTAAGCAAGCTCAAGCAGAAGGGCACATGCCGCCAATCGGATGTCCTTCTTGTTCTCTTCGTCATCAGACTCTTCAACGGGACTCATGGAAGAGGAGAAGAATTTCTTTATAGAATCCAACATCCATATCTCCGTCTAATGACCCCTAAATTCACCCATGTTAACTCAACTAGATGTGGCTTATTTCCGCTGTAATGCCCGAGCTTGCCGGTACATGAGTGCCGCTTCTTCAGTCATATGCTTGCGATCATAGAGGTGTCCCAACGTGTAGAAAGCTCTGGAATTTCTTGGCTGTAAGACTGTAGCCCGCTCCAGAGCAATAAGCGCTTCATCAAACCGCCCGAGCCTATTGAGGGTTTCGCCAAGATAGTAGAATGCTCGCGCCGACTCACGATCCTGCTCGCAAACCCAGCGCAGTTCCAATTCCGCGGCAGCATAAGCTCCACGCCGAAAACTGAGGATCCCTACGCTCGCTCGCACAGCCACGCTATTCGGATCGATGGCTACCGCTCGAAGTAGTAAATGTTCGGCCTCTCCATACCGTGCTAGCACACCCAATGCCGACCCGTAGTTGATAAGTACCTCGACATTTTGAGGGTCAATGCCCTCCGCTGCCTCAAATTGTTCTAGTGCTAATTCAGGATGATCGAGTTCGTCATACAGAGCCCCAAGGTTGTTACGTGCCTTAACATTTCTAGGGCTGTCGGCCAAAATATCGCGATAGAGTTCGATCGCGTTCCCAATCTGCCCCTCCTGGACAAGGTTTCGGGCTCGACCCAGACGCTCATCCGGAGGCGGCGAATCCTCTGCTCTGAAAAGCGCATCGTTAGTATCAGTTATATCAAGGTCTTCAGAAGATTGATCTTCGGCCGGTATCTGGGCTGTGCCCTCCTGATCCGGCGACCCCAACTCTTTCGGACTAAATATCTCTGCGGAGGCTGTAGCATCTTCCTGAGGAATGTGGTCCGGTAGCAGCGGGAATGTGCCCTCGCCTAGTTCTTCATGGCCAGGCTCACCGTTTAGATCCTCACCCTTAGCTGGGAGCAGCTCGGTCTGCGCTTCTGCAGCCGCAAGTTTCTCTTGCTGTTTTTTCGCAGCTTGCTTCCTCGTTGACACCTTTTTCTTGGTGGTAGATAAAATTTCTTCAAAGGCCTCTTTTTCGGCCACTGATTTCTTTTTAGGGCCCTTACTCGGCATCTCTTATCTCTCCACTTCGGAACTAACCCAGGCAATATAGGGCGGATGTCCGCCAGTTACCGGAATCGAGAGCAACTCAGGAACATCATATGGGTGGAGTTCAACCAATCTGGTTTCTAGTGCGTTCACTTGGGCTGCAGTCGTCTTAATGACAATCATAGCTTCTTGCTCTTCCTGCACTTGCCCCTTCCACCAGTACACTGACGAAACCTCGGGAATGATATTGGCACACGCCGCAAGCCGTTCGCTCACAAGCGCTCGCGCGATCCGTTTAGCTTCTTCCATCCCTGGGGCGGCCGTAAGTAGAGTGACAACTTCTTGAGTCGATGCCGTAGGACTCATTATTTCAGGATGCAGTCTTGTCTGCTACAGCACCGGTATAGAGCTGTTCTATGACTCCCTCGAAATGTTCTTCAACCAGACTCCGCTTCACCTTGAGAGTAGGTGTAAGCATCCCGTTTTCAATCGAGAGTTCTTCTGATAGAAGCGCAATCTTCTTTGGAGTCTCAAAGGACGCGAGATCGCTGAGTTCCCCTAGTGTCTCACGTTCCAAATGGGAGAGAACCTCTTGATTGGAAACGAGCTCTTCAAAGCTCGACCACTCGACACCGTTTTGGGACGCCCACTGCTGGAGGGGCTCTACTGCGGGAACGATGAGCAGCACCAAGTAAGGGCGCCGGTCCCCAATTATGACAGCTTGCTCGACAAACATGTTCGTTTTTAGGCGATTCTCTATCGGTTGTGGAGCGATGTTCTTTCCACCACCTGTAACTATGAGATCCTTCTTGCGATCTGTGATATAAAGAAACCCCTCTCCGTCGATGTGACCGATGTCACCCGTCGCAAACCATCCTTCGGTATCGATCACGGAAGCAGTGGCTTCCGGTTTGTTGTAGTACCCTTTCATGACTTGTGGTCCCCGGATCAAGATCTCACCGTCTGAAGCAATCTTGACCTCCGTGCCAGGTGCTGGCTTGCCGACGCTTCCTATCCGGAAATGCTCAAGCGTATTCGCGTTCGTAACGGGACTGGTCTCTGTGAGCCCGTAACCTTCAAGGATGGTGAGCCCAATCGAATAGAAAAATCGATTCAGTACCGGGGCCAAGGGCCCACCGCCACTCAGAAAGAGCCTCACCCTGCCACCCACTCCAGCCTTCACCTTCGAGAAGACAAGCTTATCAGCGAGTCCATACTGAAGTGCGAGCACCCCTGACGGCTCACGTCCAGTGAGGCGGAGGTCTGCAACACGGTCTGCAACACCTGCCGCCCAGTTGATTAAAGCTTTCTTGATCCCACTCGCACCCATCACGTTATTGTAGATTTTTTCATAGATACGTGGTACAGAAACGACCACTGTTGGGCGGATAACTCCCATGTCTTGGATTAATGTGGGGATGGAGCGAGGGTAACCAATCCGGCAACCGGTCCTGAAAAACAGATAGTCAGAAGTCCTCTGCAAAATGTGAGATAGGGGAAGGAAGCTGACGGTATTATCAGCTCCCGCTACGACTGGAAGCAGGCTGCTGCAGACCTCTACATTCGAAGAAATATTGTTGTGGGTGAGCATGACACCTTTCGGGTCACCGGTTGTACCTGACGTGTAGATGATCGTAGCCACATCGTCCGGCTGAGCCTCAAGAGCACTTTTTCGAAAATCCTCATCGGATGCTGCCGAAGAAGAAGCCGCTACGCCCAACTCTAGAAATCCCTCCCATGAAAGCACTCCAGCGGGCATCTCAGATAGTGAGTCAAACACAACAATCTGGATTTCTTGGGGGCACTCCTCTACTGCCTCGAGCGCCTTTATCACCTGCTCATACGAGGATGCAAATACGAGCTTCGCGCCTGAATCTTTGAGCGCATAAGCCACTTGAGAAGGCGTCAATGTCGGATAAATAGGTACATCAATCACCCCAGTACACAAACATGTGTAATCTGCCAAGGCCCACTCAGGCCTATTCTCCGAGAGAATTACCGCCCGATCACCCCGAACGATGCCTTGAGCCCCTAGCGCATCAGACGCCTTTTTTACGACAGTGAAGGCCTCACTATATGTGATGCCAGACAACTCTACGTCGGACACCATCCGTTCAAACGCAATCCGAGAAGCGTGTTCGTCGACGGCCTTGAAAAAGAGTTCAGTAAGTGTCGACGTGGGAAGAACTGACTCATCCGCGAAGTAGCTAAGGGTCGTCATATATATTCCTGTGATCCGGTTCTACGTGCGCTCAACCCTAATATCCATACTAATGTCTGGGTTAAGTGAATGCAGTACGCTGCAGTATTTATCCCGTGACAGATCAAGGGCACGCTGTACTTGGCTTTCATGTTCTTCGTCGGGACCAGTAATCCGACAAACAAGCTGAATTGACTCGTATTTCTTTGGCGCATCACCCGCTCGTGCACCCGTAGCATCAATCTCAAGTGATTCAACGGGTACCCGTGATTTCTCCAGGATCACCCTCAGGTCGATCGCCATACATCCGCTAATAGAAAGGAGAAGGAGCTCCATGGGTGAGGGGCCCTGAGAGCTATCCCCATCTATGGAAATCTCAGGGCCATCACCTGTGCTTCCCGTGAAAACAAGTGCGTCACCGGACCAACGGAGCCCGATGCTCCGAGTATCAGAAAAGTTCATCTGGAGGAGGGGGTGCGGGGAGAGAATCAGTCGGATCGCCTAGAAGGCCAGTAAGGGTGGCGCGTGCATGATCAACGTGGCTACTTGCTTCTGGGTCGTCCGGTGCACAGGCAAGAAAGAACTCAAAGTGTTGTATGGCACCTTCGGGGTCACCACTGTTAAGAAGAATAAATGCTAAGCCGTAGTGTGCTCCTGCAGCGGAAGCATCCCTGTGAAGAACATGACGATAGGTTTTTGCTGCTTCCTCCATCATTCCGATCCGAGTATAGCAGATCGCAATCTGCTGAAGGATAATCGTGTCACCCCCAGATTCCTTTAGAGCGAGGCGAAAAGAGGTAAGCGCCTCGTGGAAGTTCTTATCCGCGAGGAGTTCAAGGCCTTCGTTGTAGTAGTCGACGTGCTGCGGATTGCCGCCGCCGAAAAGCTTGTTCCAGAACGCCATCTGTGAGCAGGCTACGCGGTCGGGGTATGAGGCTTAGGATACTGAGAAGGTAGGATCTTTACTGAGAGAAACGCAACTTCTTGATACCTCAACTACTTGTGGCTACGACCCTTCCTGATTCATCAGCCATAATTGATAACCCAGCAGCTTGAAGCCACTCAGACGTGGTTGTACCTGCGTTGACGACAACAACTCTGGACATTGGCGCGATTACTCTCGCCGCCTCTTCAAACCAATGCCGGTCAAGTCTGCCATCGATCACCACCCCTCTAAGTGACCGAGAAAACAATGGTATTCCTGGGGAAGAAACAATCCGACTCCATGATGGGTCAGTAGGCCATCTTGCCAAATCCGCATCCACGCCGACCACATGGATATCATCTAGCAAGGCCGCAAGGCCTGGACCCAGTACAGTGGGGCCACCAATAAGTAGCACAGTCGCAGGACCCCGGCTGATACCCAATAGGGGCAACAGGTACTCACTTTCCTCCTGGGTTCTTATCACAGGATCTCCCGCTCGTCCCTTCGGGAGTTCAGGACGAGGAGGAGCCCTCAGGTCCCCAAATCCATCAGTAATCGGATACTGGTCCCTGCAGTTGGGACATCCCAACACACCTTCGGTAACCCTCCGGGCGTGTGTTTGGTCAGCCCTAAGGATTAAACCGAACTCTGGCCCACACCTAGAGCAGGTAAGCCTGTCTGCAACGAGTACGTGCACAATAACCTGACCGGAAAATAATCTTAGAAATAAAAGGCCTGA
>Ga0310121_10004715_pt1 | contig 11914 bp, 13 predicted proteins | sample CB27_Tmax_986_MG_FD_203504 | JGI IMG/M metagenome (GOLD analysis project Ga0310121, IMG submission 203504) | Marine microbial communities from Western Arctic Ocean, Canada - CB27_Tmax_986 | ecosystem: Environmental > Aquatic > Marine > Oceanic | place: Canada: Western Arctic Ocean | collected...
CAAATCGATGATTTATGGGTTCATCGGCCAAGAAAAATACGTGGAGAACTTCGACCCGAAGCGTTGGGTCATCGCCGGAGCCGAGCCTCAAGAAGATCTCGTAGCAGCCGGAGTAGGCGCGCCCATGGGCGGCGGCGGGGGCTACGACGCTGCGTCCGGTGGCGGTGATGCTCCATCTGATGGCGGTGATGCTCCATCTGATGGTGCTGACGAGACCGTCAGCGACGCCAGCGATGAGCGGGCGTCCGAGGTCGGAGGTCTGGACTGAGGTGACGTCCGATGAGTTGAAGAAAAATATCGATACGATCGAGGAGACCTACGAGTTCTTCCTCGCGTATGCGGCTCAAGGAGTGTCTGGATCCGGTGCCGGCATCAGTGGTGAATTGACCGGCTTTCTGAGCCGATCCGACCAGGCACTCGCCGCTTTCGAAGGTGGGATCGGTGAGGCGGCTGACGGCAACGACGCGGAAGCCGTGGCGGCTATGGATCTGGTTCTCCAGCGGGATGCTGGTGACACGCGGGCCGCTCTCAAGCTTGTCATGGCGCAGCCTTCGATCAGTTCACAGTTGATCGACAACCTGAATGCGTCGATACATTTTCGGGCGCTTCTGACCGATCTTTTTCTGCTCGACGAGGCGTTGAAGACTTCGTTCGTCAGCCCCGAATGACTCGGCTTAGATAGGCCCGTAGTCGTCGAAGGCCTGTTGAAGAAGGCTCTTCGCGTTTCTCCAGTAGGCCTCTACCGATTTTTTTGGGTTTCTTGATCACCTTCTTGAAGTCCGGACCCGGCACCGACCCCCCGGGGCCCGCCGGTCGCGGGGGCCGGGGCGTCCGAGGCGGCTTGGGCCTGCAGGGCCACTCCGGAAGCTTGAGCGACGGTTTCTTGTCTCGCGGTGCCCGTCCTCGGCTCTTCTTGGCCATCGAGACTCTCCTCTTCGGATGGCATAACACAACTGCCGGGAATGGGTCGTGGTGCCCTCCCCATTCGGCGTTTCGTTACGAACTGCTTAAGGCACTACGTGGTTTCGGTCGTTCGAGTGTCACGGAGTTTCGGAGACACCTTCACTTGTGGTTTCAAAAAATTCACCGGGCGTCCGAGAGCCTCCAAAGGAACCACGCTGCGACACTGCAGAGCGGCCGCCAAACCTCGGCGCGATCGAGTAGTGCGCCCGGTGACGGACGGCCATCCAGTCCATCCAAAACCCTAAGGCCCTCCCGTACCCCGAGGTCGCCCGAGGGCATGATGTCGAGCCGCCCGAGCTTGAAGATGAGGAACATCTGTGCTGTCCACTCACCAATACCCCAAACGGTGGTGAGCCGCCGGATGATCTCCTCGTCGTCGTGCCGGGCGATGCCTCTGAGACGGAGTTCGCCGCTCACGATCCTCTCAGCGAGATCCTGGACGGCCTTGGTCTTGTTTCGGGATAATCCGGAGGCTCGGAGACGTTCATCGGAGAACGTCAACATCTGCTCAGGAGTCGGGAAGCGGGGCCCGGAACTCAGCCCTCGCACCTGGCCGTAAATCGTCGCCGCAGCCTTCGTCGCCAACTGTTGGTGGATGATCGATCGGGCCAACACGTGGAAGTGAGGGCCTCGAAAGCTCGGGACCGGAGGGTCCGGGAAGGGCGGTAGGCGTTTCATGGCCGCCCCGAGGACAGGGTCCCTGCGCCTCAGCGCTGTAATCTGGGCTTTAGTCGGTCTCATCGCCGGAACATGACCTCTTTCGCCCGCGGTCGCCACCATGTATCATAGCCCGAATAAATACCGAATATACGACCTGAGTCGAGGAGAGAGAAGCCATCGCCCAGCACGGAGACTCACCAAGCCGAATGACATGACTTCCCACGCTGCGCGGACGGGGGTGACGCCGAACCCAAACCAACCGCTTCGAACGCGTCACGATGAAGCTAGACCCATTAGCGGTGGCAGAGGACCTTGTCCCGAGTACCCAGTTCTTTAAGGACAACACTCGATCGATCGTGGCCCGCAACAAGAGTCCCGATGTCGGATTCGACTTGAGCATCCACCCCTACAGGGGCTGCGAGCACGGCTGTGCCTATTGTTACGCCCGTCCCACGCACGAATACCTCGGCCTGTCCGCGGGTCTCGACTTCGAGTCGAAGATCTTTATCAAGCAGGCCGCACCCCAGCTCCTGCGGAATGGACTCTCCTCCCCTCGGTGGCGGCCCAAGCTGTTGGCTCTCTCTGGGGTAACGGACCCTTACCAACCCTTGGAGCGCACAGCCAGAGTCACGCGGGGTTGTCTGGAAGTCCTCACGGAGTTCAGGAACCCCGTGATGCTGATCACGAATAATTTTCTAGTGACGCGAGACCCCGACCTTCTCGCTCAGCTCGCCTCTCACAAAGCGGTGAAGGTCGCGATCTCGGTAACTACCTTGGATCCCAAACTCCAAAGGGCTATGGAGCCGCGTGCATCTAGCCCGGCAAGAAGGCTCGAGGCGATCAAGCGGCTAGCCCGAGCCGGCGTGCCGGTAGCGGTTTCCCTGCCGCCTCTCATCCTCGGACTCAACGACCACGAGATTCCATCCATTCTCAATGCCGCAGCGGATAGGGGTGCCATGGAGGCCAGCTGCTCTCCGCTGCGACTCCCTTACGGCGTGAAGGATCTGTTCCTGGATTGGCTCGAAAGGCACGTTCCGGACCAGAAGGAGAAGATCCTGAATCGGATCTTGGCTATGCGAGGCGGTCGGCCGAACGATCCAAGGCTCGTGTCACGCATGAAGGGCCAGAGACCGATGGCCGCACAGGCCATGCAGCTCTTTCACGTGGCACGGAGGAAGGCAGGCCTGGACGGCGCACCGGCGGAGCTGTCCACTACTGCGTTCCGACAGCCCGGGGAAATGATCCAGATGACCTTGGAGATTTGAGAGGGGGCCCCTGCCCCCCCTCTCACTCAATCAGTTGGCTTCGGCTTCCAACCCTGCCTCGAGCGTCTTGTCGATACGTGCCAGCGCCTCGAAGAGGTGGGCCCGCGTATACGCGTCCGACGCCCCCGACTGAGCCGAATCGATCCTGTCGCGGAGTTCGTTCAATTGCCACCGTGCTACCGCACGAGCATCGGCCGGCGTTCGATCCGCTGGATTCACAACCAGACGCGCCATGGTGTCCAGGTAGGCCCGCTGCAGGTCTCGACGATCGGCGCTGATCGTCCCAAGTCCCAATTCGCTCCAAATAGCGCTAGTCAGAGATCCCATTACCTCCGGAATTGTGGCGACCTGCCCGGTCCCGAACTTCGTCTCGCCATCTCGAATGCGGGCGAGCCGCGAAGGGTTGAGAATCTGGTTCAAGACGGACAACTGAAGCGCGAGTGTTTGCGCGTGGAACGGATAGTCGAAACGGCCTCTTGTCCTGCGAGTAGTGCCCCAGTGCTCCCACCCGTCGGCCCCGAAGCTCTGTAGCACGGCGGGATCCAGCGCCAGCGCGCCTTCCGCGAAAATGCGATCGATGAGTAACTCGAGCGCCTCCAGCTGCTTGGCCTTGGGTACGTTCACGAACGGATCGCGTCCATCTCCCACATGATCCCGATTCATATACTGACCGCCGATATACTTCACGGCCGGTGCGACCGCTCGAGCATATTCGCTTATGAGTCGGTTGTATGCGTTGGTGGCGTCGACGAATGGGGAGTTGTCCTGGAGGGCGTACTCCGGGATTTTCGGCAGGAGGTCACGGATCAGCGCTGAACGCTCTGCACCCCATGCCAGGGGATCCGCGCCAAGATCATACGGGCTGATCGTGGGATCCAACCCCCCGCGGGAGTCCATCTCGTTGCCGTACAAATGTCCGAGGTCAGAGACCTCACGCGCGACGTCTTCCGCATCGTCCTGATTCTGCATGTACGCATAAGAGATCGCCCACCGATCGTAAGACCCGGCGGCGTACGAGTAGTAGTCACCGTTCGGTTCCCCGGGCGGGGCCAAGTTGACCGTCGGGTAATCCATCACAGAGCTGTATATGCCATTCTCCCGCGTAAACTCAGCGTTGTGGAGTTGGTCCATAGGCGTACTCGCCGAGGACCGGAAGTTGTGTCGTAGACCGAGCGTATGTCCCACTTCGTGCATCACGACCCACATCGTGTACTGGCGAAGGAGCTCGTCCGGCAAGGGGTCGCCCGGATTGATCTCGTCCCGCGCCACGAGTACCAAACCGGCCAGTGCACCCTGAGCCTCGAGCGCCGACGCGAATCCGGGAAGCTCCACCCCGGCGACATTCTGTTCGGGGTCCTCGAACTCGCCCACACCGAGCGCCATCTCGAAGGCCTCTGCAGCGGTCACGGGATTCACGACGTCCCGCCACATGTTGCGAAAGCCCCGAAACAGGTTCGCCTCGAATAGAATATCGGCGTCGAGGATCTCGCCCGTTCGGGGATCGACCTTGTGCGGTCCAATCGCCCCATAGCCGGGATCGTCGGAGGTGTTCCATCGGAGCACGGAGTACCGGATATCGTTCGGGTCTGCATCCTCCGGCAGATCGAGCGCACGAATCGCGTCCACCCATCCGGCCGCCTCGAACGCTGTATTCCAATTTTCCACCGCTTCCTTGAACCAGCCTCTGTACTGGTCAGGTACGTTCCGATCGACGTAGTAGGTGATGGGCTGGACCGGGCGCCGCAGGTCTCCGACGCGTTCGCCGGGCTCCAACCGCCACCGGTCCACATACCGCCGAAAGAAAGTGGAACCCTCAGTGCTGAAATCCTTGTGAACCGTCACGAAATTCCCGACTCGGTCATCGGCAATCCGCGGCTCCATCGGCCTCTCGGGAAGTTGGGCCAGCGTATAGTGAATCGTAACCGGGATGTATCGGCCGTCCGGGACCGACGGGACCCCTCGCGGCTGTCCTGAACGAAACGTCAGTGTCGCCCTGATATTCGTGTTTTTGGGGAAGCTGGATACGCCGTCGATGTAGCTCCGATTTCGGTCGAAGTTCGTGGTGCCGGCTTGCCCATTGGTCCCTCGGGCGGCTCCGCGAGTCCTCCTTCCCACCCCGGACAGATCGGAAAGAAACCAGCTCGTCACGTCCAGCACGAGGGCGGAGTCCGGACGGATCGCTTCGACATCCGCTCTCTGGATCACGGAGGATCCGAAGGAGATGTCCACCGCTCCTGCGGCCCGATCGTCCGAAGCGGCACCGAAGCGGTGGGGCCGCTGGAGGAGGTAGACGTCCTCCCCATGCCTCTCCAACGCCATGAGGTCTATTTGGTTGCCGCCCAGCGTCGTGCCACCAAATAACCGAGCTGCACCGATGCCCCGCGCCACCCGCATGTCCATCAGGAAGTCCTGGCCCAATCGATCTGCGGGGACAGCGAGATAGAGACTGCCCTCCTTGGAGTAGAGGTCGAAAAAGCCGAGCGAGACCTCCGCGCCATCCACGAGGCGCTCGAAGTCCTCGAAGAGACTCTCCTCCTGGCCCTGCTCTTCGTGGACTGCATCTTCCTCGGCCACGACCACGTCCTGTGCCAGCGCTCCTATCGGCAGGATAATCACAAAAGCCGTCGATGCGATGGCGAGGGATAGGACATGCATCTTCACTCTTCGCGTCGTCATCCCCTTAACCTCCTGATGGTTCATCCTGCTCGATCAGACAACCTAACCTTGTGCCCGGGAGGCGACACCTGCAACCTCCGCTTGATCCCTTGGGAAGACTCTACGTGCTTGGGCTATGCTCAAAGGCCTCCAAGATTCGTTCAGCCCCGTTCACCCTCGCCATGACCCGAAGCACCCTATACCCCCTAGGAAACCAACTCCCATTGCGAGGATGCCGGCAGCCTGGAAGGCACCCCCGATGATTTGGGTCCTGGCGTAAGAGCCCCAGCCCACCGAGCAGGTAGTTCCAATCATGGCCGGGCGCCCCCGGAAAGGGAGACACCAGCGGTAGCAACTGTGCGCGTGCATCGCAGTGTATGGATCGACGTGGGCAAGGTTGGTGCCGAGCCAGAAGCACGCGATGGCGATCGCGAAGAAGTCACGTTGCTTGTAGAACATGATCCCCGTGACGATCGGGCGGAGGCACTGGAGCAGGGTGCCTCCTGCCATGGTTAGGAAATCGCTTCCGAACCACATGAAGAACAGATGCCCGCCCTCGTGGATAGCCGGGTTGATCCCGCCGAAGATGCTTTGGTATTCCGAATCCACCAGGTGCCTGGAAGGGATCCACGCGAAGGGCACAAGCAGTGGGGTCCGATACCACCAAACCTTTCCCCGGCTCTCCTCGATAGCAGCATCGTGGATGAGCAGACACATGGTCCGAGGATCTGGTGACTCCGGTGAACCGTCTCCCTCATCGTTCGTCCCGGTGCCGAGACCATCCCCCAGCTGTGGTTCGGTGTACCGGATTCAAAAATCTCGGCGGCGTACTCGGAGACTTAGCCATACATCAAAGGAAGACGTGCGCGCTAGAGAACGCCAGTCTGATCGGCGGTGTGCCCGATACCTCTAACCCACCGACCAGCCTGATCCGTCGTTGCCGCATCGAGGCTCTGGCCATATCCGGGCCTGGATCAGGTCCTCACCCCAGGTAGGCAGCCTTGCCGGAACTCCCAGAGATCACCGCATACATTCGCGCGCTCGAGCAACGCACCCTTGGACAGGTCCTCGAGGGGGTACGCATTCGTACGCATTCGCACGCCTTCGTTACTGAAGACCTTCGATCCGACGGTCTTGGAGCTGGAGAATCGGCGCGTAACCGCGGTGCACCGTGTGGGTAAACGCATCGTATTCGAGTTGGATGGGGAGTTCTTCGCAGTCATCCACCTTATGATCTCCGGACGCCTCCAGTGGAGAGAAAGGGGTACCGCCGTTCCGAAGAAGCGGGGCCACGCAGCGTTCGATTTTTCCAACGGAACCCTCTTGCTCACAGAGGCGAGCACCCACAAGAGGGCATCGCTCCACGTGGTCCGCGGTGGGGCAGCTCTGGCGGCGCTCGATCCGGGTGGCGTCGAGCCACTAGAGGTGGACTTCCGCACGTTCCGGGAGGCTCTGTTGAGGGAGAACCGCACCTTGAAGCGAGCACTCACCGACCCGAGCATCCTCAGTGGCATCGGGAACGCGTACTCGGATGAGATTCTGCTCGACGCGCGGCTCTCGCCGGTGAGGAGGACACCTCCAGCGCCTCTTCGAGTCGACCCACCGCTCTCTAGCAGATTGGGTGGAGCGGCTTCAATCGGAGTTCGGTGACGAATTTCCCAAGAAGATCACCGCGTTCCACAAAGCCATGATGGCGCACGGAAAGTTCGGTCACCCGTGCCCCCAGTGCGGTGCGCCAATCCAACGCATCGTATACGGGGAGCGTGAGACCGACTACTGTCAGACCGGAGGCAAACTCCTCAAGGACCGTGCGCTCTCAAAGCTCCTCCGCGAGGACTGGCCAGCTACGCTTGAAGAAATGGAAGAAGCATCGAAGCTCGGCGAAAAGCCTGACCGGGCCTGGCCCTATTCTTCCTCGGCTGGGACCACCTCTTCGCTCTCTCCCGACTGGGCCCCGCGCCGCGTCTTGCTTTTGCCTGATCTCGCACGTTGTTTGCCTCGCCGGCTCCGGCGGCGCTCCCGCGCCCCCTTCCGGGTCGCTCTCATATCGTCGACCGCCTTCTCGAGGATTTCATTCATCCGGACAAGGTCTTCTGGTGCGGCGCCCCACTGGAACGCCTGATCGAAGGTGAGTTGCGCGAGCTTCGAAAACGAGCGCGAAAGTGCGCGCATGTCGCCACCGAAGAAGCGATCCGTGAAGTGCTCGACACGGTCGAACACGTCGTCCACGACATCTTCGTTATCGCCGAGATATGCCACGCCCTCCTCCGTAATGGTGTAGAGCTTCTTTCCCTCCTGCTCCTCGACCGTCACATACCCTTCGTCTTCCAGCATCTGCAGCGTAGGGTACACGGATCCCGGGCTGGGCCTGTAGTACCCTTGCGACTCCTCCTCGAGGGCCTTCATCACCTCGTACCCATGCATCGGGCGCGTCGAGACGAGACGAAGAATCACGAACTTGAGATCGCCACGCTCGAAGATCTTCCATTTCATGTTGCGTCGTCGGTGACGGGGTCCAAAAACGAATGACTCGAAGTCGAATCCATAATCCGTCGCGCAAAACATCCCGTTCTCCTCCCCCCTCCCGCCGTGCCGGCCTGCCACGTTAACACAGGTCAACCGTGTCGAGCTTTCGCGGCTCAGTCGGGAGACTAACGATATATCGGTTCGTTGGTACTGATACGATATACTATTCGATATATCGGACAACGCCGAGGTAAAGAAACCGCTTAGGGTATTCCCTACTACTGGACCCTAACGGCGGCGACCGGTTCTGGGTTGGGCACTCCGCCCGGTAGACCGCGGTGCGGAACCGCCCGACTTCCTAGAGGGCGCCGCGGACGGCGTGCCGCTCCCAGAGGAGCGCGACCGTGCGGGTCGGGCGGCCGGCGCTGTGCTACGTGCGGATCCTGAGGAGCGCGGGCGGGCAGACCTACCGGTGCTTCCCCCGCTACCCGTAGCGCTCGTATAGCCACCTCCCCTCACCACCCGTCCGTCCCTGGAGCCCGCATCGCCACTACCGCGTCGTTCGACTACAAAGATCCGACTGCCGAAGCCGCCGTAGCCGTTGTTGCTGTATCCGTATCCGCCGTAGCCGAAGCCGTACCCGCCGTACCCATACCTGCCGTAGTAATTCAGGCCGTATCGAAACGGGGATCCGTAACCGGAATAATAGCCATAGCGTGAATACGGATCGTAAAACGGATCTACGAACGGGTCGAGCCTCCGAGCGTAGCGTCCGGCTTCGGAGCTGCGCCCGACAGTACGTCCGTCGTTGACCACGAACTGCTCGGGGTACGACACCGCGACGACGACGTCGATTACGCCGGGAGGAACGCCCGCATCCGCCAGATCGATCAACCTGCTCGCATCCAGCGCGAAGCGCTCACCCCGCTCCACCACCCAGAGCTCGACGGTCTCTGCAGAAACTTTTCCGGTCGCCTCGATCACGTCGTCGATCACGATCGGAGCGGAGGCAGCAACTCGGGCCATCCGCGCTTCCGAACCCTGGGCTGCAACCAGATCCCCCTGCCCAGCCGCCTGGAAGTCGGCCCTGGGAGCAAGCCGGTATCGAAGCGCCCAGGGCACACTCTGTCCGTCCACATCAATGGTCCGGACGTCCAGCCACTCGAACGGCGTGACCATGGACATCACGCCCGTCGAGCTACTGGGGGCATCGGTACCACACCGAAGCTCAGATCCGACGTAGATCCGGCGGGCGTCGCCGGAGAATTCAGCTCGCTCCCAGCCCTCGCACTCGTCTCGGCTTACCGGATATTCCTGCCCATCGGCAACCATCGACTCTCGTGCCACAACCTGACCGTCGACCACGGTGAGCATCTCGATACCCGGCTCACCGGCGAGTGGCACAACGCACAGGAGAGGTGCGGTCTCAGTCTCCTCTAGCGCCCGCCAGCAACCGATCCAGGGTGCCCATCGGCTGTCCACTTCCTGTGCCGCTGCCATGGGAGCCATCAGGACTAGCCAGGCACCCACCAGATGGCCCATGGTGACCCCTCGCAGCCGGTCGTTCAACAAGTTTGCCATGATGCCCCTTTCGGTTAGAAGCGAGCCGATAAGCCTATCGTAGCCTGGAAGCCACTCAAATCCAAGTTGTCGAAATTAAAGGCGGACCCCGTCGTGGCGCCAGCAAAAGCGTATCTACCCTCGACGGTCCACAGGAACCGTGGGCCGATCGATATGTCGAGTCCTGCAAAGACATGGCCAGTGGCCGTCCCACCACTCGACTCCAGCGTGAAGTTGACGACGTCGAGTGTCGCAAGATCGACGAAATCTCCCTTTTGCTTGAATTGGTACCACAGGAGTCCCCCGCCAACGCCGACGAACGGTGCCCATTTTTCGGGAATCCAAGCGAACTGGCTGATGGCCCGACCTCGACCACGAGGATAGAACTTCGTACTGACTGTCATCGGGACCCTTACGAACGTCGTCGTCTGTTCGATCGGGAGGTTATCCAAATCTACCCAATCACGCATTTCAGATCTGACTTCACTCCTCGAAAACCGAACATCGAAAGCGATGTCCACGCGCTCACTGGTTCGGACGGCCAACCCGAGTCCCCAGGAAGAAGCATCGAAGTCGCGCTTATTCAGCGTCAACTCGTTGCGCGCGAAGTCCAGCACGGGCCCGCCGGCTCGGGCAAGAGTGTACCCGCCGTGGACGCCCAACTGAATTCTCGGCTGCTCGAAAAGGAAGCCCGAACCACTTCCCTGAGCAGAGGCCGGAAAAGGGAGAAGCGGAAAAGTGGCTGTGAGCAGGAAAACCGTCGCTCGAACTCGGCTCAAGTTACCGATCAAGAGGCCCCTCCAGTTTCTGGCCAGGTCCGGCACTAGCCACAGCGGCGTTTAACGCAAGAGACATGCCAGCTTAACGAGCGATGTTTTCAAGGCAACGCCCCCCATTCGACCGGCTTTCGGTACCGTACGGGGACACAGCGTGTCACTAACTTGGGACACCGGTTCGAACCGGAACGGTCCGTTCGACCCTAGCGCCTCCGGCTACGTGGTGAGTGACGTCTGGGAATCCGGTACCAGCCCGCGGTCCCCTCGCGAGAGAAGCGAAGCCATTGCAAGCGCATAGAACAAGCCGGCGAGCAGCACGAGAGAGCGCAGCCCGGTCCACATCGACAAATACTCCAGGCAGCCCCCGATCACCGCTCCAAGGAGGTTCGACCCCGACGAGGCCGCCGGCTTCGCGGTCTTCCGCAGCCGGGCGCTTACGATCACGCCAGCAAACCCGATCGGCAGCCCCACCAGGAGGCCTCCGAGCACGCCTCGGGCGAGCGTCGGGAGGGCGTTGAGGGCACCCACCGGCATCGCCCAAAGAACCAGAAGTCTCAGCAGCAGCGGAAGGAACCAGGGGCGCTCGTCCTTCAATCCAATCCGGTCCACGGCGAAGTTCGCCAGCAGGACGGTCGTGAGGATGCCCGCAGAAACGACCGAGTTGACGACCTAGGTGGATCCCAAGAGTAGAGACAAGCTAGTCACGCCGCGAGTCTCCAAGAGCAGAAACGCCGCTCCCATGAAGAACAGAGATAGATCGAATCCACCGCCTGTCACGTCCTTTCCGTAGGCCATGCGAACAGCCGGAATCCCGGAGAGAAGGACCGCCGCCAACAAGATCACATACCCCCACGGAAAGAGCCCGGGACGTATATAGAGAAACGGCCAATCGTCGGTCGCGGTCACGGTTTCGTCAATGGACGAAGCCGGCTCCTCGAGCCCAAGATATCCCTCGACATCCAGCTCGACAGGTCCTTTCCCAACGCGAAAGGTCGTGCCCCCCATGCAGGCCGTGGCGAACCATCTGGGGGGCCTCGCCGGTGGCCTTTGCCAGAGTCCAGTACATACGGTCGGCGATCCATGCCCCCCCCCAACACACTGAAGGTGACGGCAAGAACGCCGCCCTCCGAGACGTTCCTCCAGGCGGCGGCGAGCCCTTCCTCGGTGTAGACGTAGTTCTCGAGGCGAAGTGAGGACATAGCGCTGAAGAGCGCATGGGAGTCCAGGAACCCGAACGACACCACATCGAATGACTCGCCATCGTATTGCTCGAGAAAAGCACGTCCGTCGTTCGTGACCAGGCGCACGCTGGGATCCGAGTAGGGCTCCTCGGGGTGCAGCACCTCTCCGAGCTTCAGTATCGTCCCGTCGATATCGACCGCGGTGGTGTTCTCTGCCCCATTCCTGAGGGCTGCCTGAACGTCGTTTCCCGTTCCCGCGCCGACCACCAGGACGCGCCTCGGTTGGCCCCCTGCCACGTACGGAATGTCGTACACGATTCGTGTACCCTCCGCGGTCCGTCGGGCCTGTTCATCGGTGATGCTCGCGAGCCGCTCCGGCGAGAGGTCG
>Ga0310121_10004717_pt1 | contig 11911 bp, 11 predicted proteins | sample CB27_Tmax_986_MG_FD_203504 | JGI IMG/M metagenome (GOLD analysis project Ga0310121, IMG submission 203504) | Marine microbial communities from Western Arctic Ocean, Canada - CB27_Tmax_986 | ecosystem: Environmental > Aquatic > Marine > Oceanic | place: Canada: Western Arctic Ocean | collected...
GAGTCGAGATATTTGAGACTCGTATGCCAGCCTCCACGGGGATTAAGATTAAGATTAAGATTAAGATTAAGATTAAGAAAATACGTTCGCTGACGCCGTGAACGGTTACCAAAGATTCTACGTCCGAGACACCAGGGAGTGATTCCGAATTGTTTGCCGCCGCCAAGAAGAAATCCAAATCTCGCAAGAAAACATCCACATTGTCCCCGAAAGTCGTCACCAAATACTTCTCGGAATTGGACGCTCAACAGGTCATGGCCGACGAACGGTTTGGCCAGATCGCTGAATACCTCCGTCACCGGAAAGGGCGGCCCAGCCTCGACGCGCTCGTGGAGGCCAAAGGGGAGCCAGCTTTGTGTTGGGGGCTACCGACCGAACTGGATGCCGAGCTCAGCCGGACGCTGCGACTGATTCTGGCGATACCCGCGGGGCCATCGGTAGCCGCTGCCGAATGGTTGCGCCAATCCGAATATCGCCCGATCGATTTCCGTTACGCGCTTGAGTGCCTTGGTTGGTGCCACGCGCTTCCGGAATTGGCCCAACAGGTCGACGGAGGACTTTGGTGGCAATTGATGGATCATCTGATTACGTCGTCGTCCCAATTTCTTTGCCTCGGCCGAACTGAGTTGTGGACCGGTCAACTAATGGGGGCCGAGATTCCCATCACGTTGGCCTTTCTCCTTCCGGAACACGCCCGCACCCGCAAGTTGGCTGAAACAGCGGTCGAGTTTCTGAGCCAAAGCCTGACCGATGGCTTGGACGGTGCCGGCATGCTGCCGGGTGGTCAACTGGAACAGATACGCCCGCTGCTGAGCTGTTGGACAAGATGCGGGTTCATGATCAATGAGATGAAGGGGCTCAAGGTGAGCAAACCGGCTCGCGCGCAGTTTCGCTGGTTCGTCCGGCACGCACTTCGGCTGACGCGGCGTGACGGCACGAGCGTTTTTCTACCAGCGAACACGACACGCAAGTCGAATCCCCCGCTATTCCGCGCGGCGTTGCGGCTGACGGGCCACGGCAACGACAAGTCACTGGCGAAATGGGTTTTCGGCGACGGGCGAGAATCGAATGCGGTTTGGCGCGAGCCTGACCTGCTTCATGCCGAGGCGTCGTACCATTCGGAATGGAGCGAAGTTGCCGTGTTGCAACCGGGGTGGTCATCGACAGGCCCACGGCTGGTTGTGGACTATGGGCAACAGCCGATGCGACTGGAACTGTCGTCGCGAGGCCAGTTGGCGTTAGGTGGAAAATGGAACACGGCGATCCATATCAACGGCGAACCTGCGCCGTTACAAGTGGGCTGGGAGTGTGTTTGTTGGCACAGCGACCAGGATTTGGACTATTTGGAGTTGCATTGCGACATCGGTGAAGACTGGACCCTGCAGCGCCAGTTACTCATGGCCCGAGAGGATCTTTTTCTTTTCGTCGCGGACGTCGTTATCGGACCAGCATCAGCATCAATTGATTATCGCAGTTCTCTGCCGTTGGCCGTCAAGACAAGATTCGACCCAGCCGAAGAAAGCAGGGAAGGGCACCTTCGCGGCGGTAAGCGGTTGGGACTCGTCCTCCCGCTGGCGTTCCCTGAGTGGCGATTGGCCCCGGTCCGAGGTGACTTGCACTCGGCTTCAGACAACATGGTCCTGGATCACAACACCACGGCCAGCGGCCTTTATCTGCCGCTGTTTTTCGACCTGCATCCGAGGCGAATGCAGCGTGAGCCAACCTGGCGTCAGCTCACGGTCGCTGAGGAGTTAGAGATCATTACGCCGGACGTGGCCGCCGCCTATCGCGTTCAGGTCGGCACGGAACAGTGGCTGTTTTATCGCTCCCTGACCGATGCCGCGAGTCGCACTTTTGTCGGTCAGAACCTGATCGGCGAGTTCCTGGCGGCTCGCTTTTTAAACGATGGGCAGATCGAAGAACTCATACAGGTTTCGTAGAACACGCCATGGATCGAATCGCCCAACTCAACGACAACCTAAACATCGTACGCCAGCGAATGACAGACGCGGCCGCAACCGGTGGTCGCGACTCGGACGCGGTCCAATTGGTCGCGGTCACTAAATATGTGGATGCGGAGCTCACGCGAGAGTTGGTTCAATGCCATTGCTACGTGTTGGGCGAGAGCCGCCCCCAACAACTTTGGGAAAAATCGGATGTTATTGAAGATACTCGCGTGCGCTGGCAGCTGATCGGGCACCTTCAGCGGAATAAGATCCAGCGAACGTTGCCCTTGGTTGAATTGATTCATTCGTTGGACAGTGAGAGGCTATTGAAAGCGGTTGACGCGGCGGCCGCAACGCTCGGTCGGCCGGCGTTTGGGTTGTTGGAGGTCAATATCTCGGGTGACGAAACCAAACATGGTTGGTCTCCCGACGAGCTGCCGCGAATGCTCGACGAACTGGAATCGTTCCGTCACCTGCGGATCACGGGCTTGATGGCAATGGCCTCGCTGCAAGGCGGGATCGACCAGGCGGAGCGTGAGTTCGCGGCCGTGCGAGAATTGCGAGATGCATTGCGTAACCGGTGCCCTCCCAACGTCAATCTGGATGAACTATCCATGGGAATGAGCCGCGATTTTGAAGCGGCCATCCGACAGGGGGCCACCTTGGTCCGAGTGGGGTCGATACTCTTTGAGGGACTGGATGCCTGACCTGCAACGAGGGCCGTCGCAGCTACCCGTCGTAACGAATGGAAACGATCTCAAACTTGATCGTTCCTTTGGGGGCTTCGATTTCGGCAACTTCGCCCACTTTTTTGCCTAGCAACCCCTTCCCAATCGGGCTGTTACATAGAATCTTCCCGGTGTCGTAGTCTTCTTCTCCTTCGCCCACCAGCGTAAAGTCTTCTTCGTCATCGAAATCTAGATCCTTGACAGTCACCGTGGCGCTAAAGGCGACTTCGTCGGCGGGGAGGTTGCTGGTATCGATGATCGTGGCGTTTGCCAGCTTTCCCTTGAGCAGATTGATCTTTGCCTGCAGCATCCCCTGGGACTCACGGGCTCCGTGGTATTCCGCGTTTTCGCTCAGATCTCCTTCGGCGCGTGCATCAGCGATGCGTTGCGCGATGATGGGCATTTCGTTGTTCTCAAGGTTCACGACCTCGGCTTTGATCTTGTTGTAACCTTCGCGGGTCATCGGGATTAACTCTGACATCTCGATCACTCCTCAGCTAAACCCAGCAAAAAAAAACCGCGGCCGATCGGACACCCGAGGCCGCCTCCGCGTTTGTGACTCGTAGTCCATTTTGCATGATGGAAACGAGTAAGTAAAGGCCACACAATTGGCGTTCGCTCGCATTTTATTGCCCGGCAAACCTACCACGACATAGTATCTCGGCAGGTCAGGGAGACAGATCTCATTCCCCGGCAGTGGCCGTATCCTCAGGCAAGTAAAGCAGGCGACCGCACGATTTGCAAAAGACCACCCTAGACATAGCCAACTCATTGGCCATCTGGGTCGTGATTCTCTGATAACATCCGCCGCAAATCTCGTCTTCTTCAAGCGGCGCCAACGTATCCTCGCCGTGCGCCTTGGCAACACGTTGGTAATCGGATTGCACGTCGGCCGGCAAGGCCGTTTCTGCTTCGGCCAGTGCCGATTCCAATTGGGCCAATTCCGCTTCAAGACTGGCCCTTTCCCGCGATACCCTGGCAGCAACCGTCTCCAGGTCCGCAGTGCCTTTAGCTAGATTCTCTTCGGCGGTCGCCACTTTGAGCTGCTCGTCGCTAACCTTATCCAACATTTCCAGGATCTCATCGGAGAGGACGCTGTTGGCCTGTTCGTCGGCCGCGATCTGCTCAACAAAGGCTTGATACTCCTTATTGTTGGTCGCGCTATTCAATTTGTTGCGAATGTCCGAAATCCGACCTTCGCGCTCCTTGAGCTGCAGCTCCTTTTCATCAGCCGTCATTCGCATACGCCGCGCAATCTTCTTGGCGGCCTCAAGCTCGTCTGTAAATCTCTTAACGTTGGCTTCGCCGGCTTTGATCTGTCGAGGTCCGCGGCCCAATCTGGTACGGACGTCAGCTAGCCGCTGATGAAGTCGATGAAGTTCCCTAAGCGCCTCAGCTGTAACGGTCATATCTCTTCACAAGGATGACAAATTTATAGGTATGAGATCAAACACAATCCGATTATGACGACCCCTGAAACCGCGTCGCCTTAACGCAACCTTTTACCGATTTTTCGAGAAAGGACGCAACCACTCGGTCTCGTTGCCGTTAATGATACCGAAATTCATTTCTTCCGCTACTGACCGGCCCCAGCTATCTACTGGCAATTTCAATTATTTTTCCCCAGCCTGGATTTCTCACATAGTTCGTCGCCAGCGGTGGTAAGTCGTTGGCTGGCAAGCAAGGCGAGCCATTTGATCGGCAGCGTATTATCGATAAGTTGTGGATCAAATTGGGAGGCCTGACGCTAGCAGACGTGGACAGGGTCACCGCGAAGCAGGATTCGTGGTAGAAATGCGCGCCCAGGAGCGTGCGATCGAGTGCCAAAGCAAGGCTGCCGCCCAGTTGGAACCGGGACGGCAGCCTGGCAAGAAGCAAAGTTTTACGCGGTTGAGCCGATCGGGGTTTAGGCTGCCTCTAACATTGGCTGGAGAAATCCTTCCAGCCGCTGGCTGCGGACCGGATTCTGCAGCTTATGAACCGCCTTGGCTTCTATTTGCCGGACCCGCTCTCGAGTGACGCGAAAGATCCGCCCCACCTCTTCAAGCGTATAGGTGTAGCCATCCCCCAGTCCGTAACGTAGCCGAATGATCTCGCGTTCGCGAAAAGTGAGCGATTTGAGCAACTCATCAATCTTCTCCCGGAGGATGCCCTGGTTGGCCGACTTGAGCGGACTGACACTTCCGTGGTCTTCAATGAATTCACCGAAGGCACAGTCTTCGCTTTCCCCGACCGGTCGATCCAAACTGACCGGATGACGTCCGATGTCCATGACGCGCTCGACTTCGTCCAAGGACAAGCCGGCCCGTCGCGATATTTCGTCCTGGGTTGGCTCGCGTTTGAGTTCTTGCAGCAACGCCTTTTGAACTTTTCGAAGCCTCGTCAAGACATCGATCATGTGGACCGGGATCCGAATCGTCCGTGCCTGGTCGGCAATCGCACGCGTAATCGCTTGGCGAATCCACCACGTCGCATAGGTGGAGAACTTGAAACCACGTCGGTACTCATATTTATCCACCGCCCGCATGAGCCCAGTATTTCCTTCTTGGATCAGGTCCAGGAAGCTAAGCCCGCGATTACGGTACTTCTTGGCAATGGAAACAACCAATCGCAAGTTGCCACTGCACAGTTCGCGCTTCACCGCTTCGTAGGTGGCAAAGTTAGCTCGGAACTGTTCGCAACGAGCCCGCAAGCTACGCGGACTTTCTTGCGTACGGGTTAACAAGTCGTGCAACTCGCGCCGCAAGGATGATCGTTCGTTACGAGCCATCGGATCCCGGCGAATCACTCTCAGCCGATCACGAATGATCTCCATTCGTTGGGCAATCTCCTCCAGCTGCTTCATGAGCGGTTGCACGCGCCGCGAACGGAGGCTCAATTCCTCCACTAGCTGGAGACATTTCTTGCGGTTCCTCATAAACCGCCCGCGAATCGCCTTGCGTTCGACGTTGGAGGTCGACTCACGGACCAACCTACCAAAATCGCGGCGCTGCCGATCCATCAACGCCTGCAGAGTGCGGAGATTGTGGGGCATGCGCGCTTGAATCTGTTCTTTGGTCAAGCGTTCCGTGAGAGACACTTTGATCGTGCGATCAAAAGGTAGCTCGCCATCGCAGACTTTAGCTAACGTCTCAACCGTTGCCTCCAAGGCGTAATTGCACGTCAACAACGAACGACGATAGCGTTTGCGTGCCACTTCGATCTTTTTTGCCAATGAGATCTCTTCCTCACGGGTTAACAGATCAATACCCGACATCTGTGACAGATACATCCGAATTGGATCATCGGTCAACTTGGGGATTTCTAACGGAAGCAGTCCTGTCTCGGCTTCGGTTGGCGCTGGGGCCGGCTTAGCGGCTACTGTCGACTCGTTTTCGGCGGAAACTTGGTTCGGGGCGCTGTCGACCACCTCAATACCACGCTCTTCGAGGGCGAACAATAGATTGTCAAGCTTTTGTGGGCTGACGTCTTCGTCGGGCAAGTAGTCATTGACCTCGTCATAGGTCAAATAGCCCTGGGTCTTAGCTTTGGAAATAATGGTCTGAAGATCTTGCTGACAAGTTTGCACGATAAATATCCTTCTGCGTCATCCTGCGCGATTAAGGACATTGGTTGTCGTCGTCAATTCCGTTGCCCCCCACAAGAATTGCGGGAATGCGGTTCAACGACGATCCGACATTGGGCAAGCTACCCGTCCGTGGGAGCTGATAGACCCTGTCGGCCTCGTTTTTTGTCTAAGAAATCATAGAAGCCGTCGAGTTTCTCCTGTTCTGAAAGTTCCGTACTATCCAGTGCGGACACTTGATCACGCAGCTGGCGATCCTGTCTTCGCCGCTGGTACGCGGCAATATATTGATCCAAACACTCTCGAGCTCCAAGCTCAATTTTGTCGTGTCCAGATTCATCCAAATCCACCAACAAACTCTTGAGTCGAGGTTCGTCAATCAAGATCAACAGCTTGTTGATGTCTGGGACTTCGCCCAGTCCCAATAGTTCGGTCATGGCGTCGTAGAGCGCGATCGCGTCGGCGGTCCCAAATTCGCCGCGCTCCAACGATGTCAGCGCGTCCTCCACCAAGTCGGGTTGTTGAACCAACAACTCAAACAGCTCGCGATCCCAATCATTCAACAGCGCGGGTTGGGCCGTGTCTGCTTGAATCCCCTGACGGCGGTTTCGGCCGGCCCGCGAAGTCGCCAGCCGCAAAGACGCAAGCCGTCCCCGCACCTCCGACTCATCGATGCGAAATTCCCGGGAGATACGCGTCAACACCGCCTGCTCTCTGAGCCGGTGTTCCGATGAGGTAGCGGACCCGGGCGAAGCTGCTAACGTGGTGAGAATCTCTTCCAACGCTTGGTGGGCCCGATGTGTGTCCCGTGCCAAGTCGATCCCCGCCGTGGAGATTTGGAGCTTGTGCTCCAACGCGTCCACCGCATCCTCCAACATGGACTCAAACGCTTCCGCACCCTGCTTCCGCAAGAAATCACACGGATCCAATCCATCCGGCAGCGTGACCACCCGCAAGTCCAGCTGCTCAGCAACAAACAGATTGAGAATCTCATTCGTGCGGCGTTGTCCAGCGTCGTCGCCGTCGAGTACCAATGTAACGGTGTCGGCAAATCGCTTCAGTAGCTTGACGTGCCGTTCGCCCAAGGCCGTGCCCAGCACCGCGACCACGTTGGAAACGCCGTACTGGTGGGCCATGATCACGTCCGTGTAGCCTTCCACGATCACAACCCGTCGCGAACGGTTGGCCGCATTCCGCACTTGGTCCATCGCATAGAACTGTTCACTCTTGGAAAACAGCCGCGTCTCCGGTGAATTAATGTACTTGGCCGACTTGTCTTCGGCAAACTCCGGCAACACGCGCCCCCCCTGCGCAATCGGGCGACTCTGGACATCGCGAATCGAGAACATTACCCGTCCGCGGAAACGATCGTAAAGGTTTCCGGAGTTTTCACTCCGCAGCACCAAGCCGACCGCCTGCAACACCGCTTCGCTGAATGAGGTTCCCTTGGCGCGATCCAAAATCCACTGCCACTGCCGCGGGGCGAACCCCAAATGGAACTGGTGAATACTCTCTTCAGAAATGCCCCTTTCCGCCAAATACCGGCGGGCCGGCTCAGCCTCCGCGGACGATAAGAGACAGTTGTGGAACTGTTGTTCGGCCCAAGCCATTGCTTCGTACAGAGTCCCTTTGTCCTCTGGACTGCCAGCCTGCGACTGCCGAGGGGATTTGTAGAGAGGGACTCCGGCCTGTTCGGCTAACAACTCCAGCGCCTCGCGGAATTCCACGTTTTCGTGCTGCATTACAAAGCTGAAAACGTCCCCGCCGAGATTGCATACGTAACACTTCCAAGTCTGTCGCTCTTGGTTGACCTGGAGACTCGGACGTGAGTCCTCATGCCACGGGCAGAGCGCTACGTAATTACGGCCCTGACGACGGAGATCCAGATAACCACCCACCAGTTCGACGATGTCGACCGCGGCTCGAACTCGTTCCTTCGTGTCGCTACCCGAGGAAAGGGACAACACCAACTCCTTGGCTTGGTTTTAGGGGAGAAAATCACCCATACATTGTCACGACCGGAAGCAAACGTCCATGGGCTTCCATATTGCCGTCACAAGCCAGATAGGTAACCGTACTGCAAGGTTCGCTTTTTACTCAATCCGAACCCGACGCGACACCAGCAAGGCGTTCAAAAGTGTCATGCACGGTTCCACCAGCATATAGAGTGCTTTCCTTAGCACAAGGACCGCGATTGTAAACCGGGCCGATAAGACAGTCAACATCGCCAAGATTCAATTGATGGCACTGCCTGCATCCGGTCGTCATGCGTCCGTATGCGCTGCGACGTCCAACGCCAACACATGGAGAAACTCCTCCAAGTCGCCTCTAGATTGCCCAGTCGTGGCGAAATTGGTCGAATCGCTGCCGTCGCCAAACACGCTAGCACGCAGCTGCCAAGAGTAAGAGGGCTCCCTGTCCGGAAGAACTCGGCCCGGAAGAACTCGGCCCGGAAGAACCCGCTCTGTCACCGGCGAATCCGACGGCGAATCCGACGGCGCGGCCGAGGACTCGGGAGCAGCCGCGTCTCGCTTCTCTGCCGTCGATTCCATCGGCCGCATCGTGGGCATTCGTGGACTCGCATCCGTGGGCAGCGATGAAATCAGCACGGCGGACGATGAATTCAGCCTGGTGGACGCCGGTGGCAAGCCGGAAGGCAACGTCACCATCGAATTCAGTGGCGTGAAAATCGATGTAAAGCCAGCTGAAAGCGCGCTATTCGACGTTGAATTCGTGACGTTTCCAAAATCCGCAATGACCAATAACGCATCGAGCGGCGTAACATCGCCGTTTCCATTCACATCAATGAACGGTGGAGGAGCATCGTCCACGCCTGGCAGCACGGTATTGGCGTCGATATCTACCAGGCCGATGAAATTGATCACCAACAACGCGTCCAACGGCGTCACGACTCCGTTACCGTCGACATCAGCCGGATTCACAGGATTCTGCCATGGCTTACCGGCCGTCGCGACCAGCACTTTGGCGGTGGCCGTATTGGACGGGGAATCGACCCCATCGCGTACTAGGTAAGTGAACGAATCCTCACCAGAAAAACTTGGGTTCGGCGTATAGACGACCGCGTTGGCTGTTATCTGAATGGTCCCGAAATTCGGTCCGTCCACAATCTCGACGTCGCTGTATGAGAGCACTCCGTCTGGATCTACGTCGTTACCCAAAACCAACAGACTCTTGGCATTTCCAGTGACGGTTCCGAAAACGTCGTCGGCGGCGGTGGGTGGCTCGTTCGCGTCATCGACATTCACCGTCACGGTGTGAGCCAACGACAGATTCCCCTGCGTATCAGCCACTCGATAGGTAAACGTATCATCGCCGGAAAACCCTGAATTCGGTTCGTACGTGATCGTACGGTTGACGCCATCAACCGTCACGCTTCCGCTATCGGGTTGGTCCTCCACATGCAGTGTATTCCAATTGATGCTGCTATCAGAATCCGTCACTCGCGTGGTGAAATCGATCTCAACCGAACCATCGCCTGCCACGGACGTCATGAAATCCGTGCCAACTGGGGGATCGTTGGTGCCATTGATCGTGATCGAGACGGTGGCTTCTTCGGACAACGATCCATTCACGTCACGCACGCGATACTTGAACGAATCACTCCCAGAATACTCAGCGTCGGGGTCAAATGAAATGTCCCCGGTCACCGGATTAACGAACGTCGCACCGTGCTGGGGTGATTCGGTGACGACGACCGATGTCGGATCCAACGCCGACTGGGTCTGCTGGTCGTTATCCAAGACGTCCAACAAAGTCGTCACATCTTCGAGGAAGGAAAAGGTATCGGGATTCGCGATGGGCGGAATCAGTCCGGATGACCGATCGAAGTCAACCTTCACATTTTCATTGGTGACCACGACATTGGACACGACCATGTCCAAGGGAAACAAAATCCCGCTCACGCGAACGTCGTAAACACCTGGCTCTACCTGGATCTGATAACCTCCCGCGCTCATCGTCGTAAGGACCGTTGCGTTGCCATCTTGGTCGATGATCTCCACTTCCACTCCGCCGAAACCTTCCCCGGCGTCGTAGCGATCATTCGCAAAACCATCCTCATAGACCACTCCGACAATGTACGGACCGTCCCAGTTGGCTGGGCGACCGATGTCCTGAGTGATCAGAAAGGGCCCCACATCGGTCGTCAAGTCCGATTCGATCCTGACGTCCATGCCGACTTCCACCAAGAATCCATTCATCATCGTCGTGCGGTGATTGGGCGCGTTTTGGATGCCTCCGGTGCTGTCAGGACCGTCGCCCCAATCGATTGCGAAAGCGGCGTACCCGTGAAACATGTTCTCGGCAAATGCATAGATGTTCTCTCCGACCACGTCTTCGTTGGCCACCACCAACGGATCGTACCCTTGCTGCCGGGCACGCACGTCCCATCGTGGCAGGTTGGCGATTTCATGTCCCTGGATGTCGAACTGGACCATCGCCTCGTTTTGTAACTCGGCCGCGGAACTCAGCGATTCATTCCAGATCAATGGCTGGACCGGTGTCAGCTCTTCCCATTGCTCCAGCAGCAGATCAATGTCGGTATTGAAATGCTCCAAGGCCCGATTGATCTCATTGTCATCCGAGATTCCGTTCTGAATGTCCGAGAAAAGGTGTGCCAACTCGCCTTGCGGATCGGTCCGTAGGCGATTCAAACTTTCCAGCTGCTCCTGTTCGATCGGAGTCGGAGCGAAGGCCAATAACAGCCGAGACTCGAGCAGCTCGCCGCCGGTCAGATTGCCACGATGATGATGAGAGAGATAAGAGCGTCGCATGGGAGATATGGCTCGTCGCACTTTACAGGTCAGTGGTAACAAAAACGTCGTGTTTCGAATGGGCCTTTGAATCGACCCGCCTACCAGAGACACTCACCGAGTCATCTTAGACAGTTGATTGCGACAAAACGATTGGAGCGCCCGGTCTCCTGACGATATCGCGGTGGCTGTCTTGAATTTGCCTTCGAACGTTCCAAGTCCGACGTGCCTCTGTTCCTAGTTTCCAGGCTATCCAGTTATGACGCAAAACACAACCAGAAAAGGCTTTAGACGTTTTTTTCCGGTTGTGACGTTTTTTTCCGGTTGTGAGATTCGACCGCCATGGAAAACGTTGTCGCGACGCAACGTGGCCTCGAAATGATTGACAAAAAGCCACCAGACACGCTGGACAATTGGTCGTCGCACGGCATCTTCGAGTCGATTCTCAACCTACCGCCAATCTCCGCTCGGCACGAACGCTCCCCAGTAGAATGGAGGCAGATGTTCCGTGGTTGAATCTTCGTCCAGGAGCTTCGCGCCTCGCTCACCCTGCTCGCGGAGCATCCAAAGCTGGGCTTCACGAAGCGCTTCCAGTGTCCCCATCGCTTTGTCCCAGAGATTGCTATAAAAAAGTGCCTTCCCGACGTTGAAAATCAACTCGATGCCCTTACCACGAAAACCTCGTGGTTCGTAAAGGTGTCCCGCATCTCGCCCATAAGTATTCGCCGTACCCGTAGGAAACCATGTGAGTTTCGAACAAGACTTTTCAATTTATGAATGATGAATGATGAATGATGAATGATGAATGATGAATGATGAATGATGAATGATGAATGATGAATGATGAATGATGAATGATGAATGATGAATGATGAATGATGAATGATGAATGATGAATGA
>Ga0310121_10004720_pt1 | contig 11904 bp, 10 predicted proteins | sample CB27_Tmax_986_MG_FD_203504 | JGI IMG/M metagenome (GOLD analysis project Ga0310121, IMG submission 203504) | Marine microbial communities from Western Arctic Ocean, Canada - CB27_Tmax_986 | ecosystem: Environmental > Aquatic > Marine > Oceanic | place: Canada: Western Arctic Ocean | collected...
ATCGTGCCTGGCGGCGGAATATCCGAGGCGGAAAGAATCGGTTCCAGGTGTGCCATACCCGCCTTCATGGCTCTTGCCGAGATCAACACTTCCGGAACAAAGATAATCGCATCCCGAAACTTGATGCCGACGATGGCCATTCCAGCGATGAGTCCATCGTCCATGATCGTGTTGGCCGTGAAGCCGGAATCCAGAGCCTGCTTGGTGAGACGATCCACGGCGTGCTGATCCCCAATGATGAGACCGTGGCTGATATCCTGCATCAGGGGATCTACTCGCTCGAAGAGCTTGGTCAAGCGCTGCAACTCGTCTGGACGAGTGACATGCCCCAGTTCCTGCTTCACTCCCTCGTTGACTATTGGCATCGGAGCACTTCACTCTCCAGTTGGAAAAGTTCCCAAAACGGTCCTAATTATTGCTGTTCACGCCCGGAGTTGTCAAACCTGGAAGGGGTGTAGCCAGTCTCCGAGATACTATGGTTTTCAGGAACAACATGACTTTCTTATGCTGCCCATGCTCCGGTCATGACAGTTGTCCTGCGCGCCAGGCCCGGAGATAGTTTGAACAAAAGTCGTCGTGTCCCAGCAGCATCGCTCGCGCCAGACGCACTGGCTCCTGGTCGGTGTCCAGGTCTAGTATCGCTCCAATTTTGCTCTGTACGGGATCGATGATTCCCGTATCAATCCCGGCTCCAATGGACAGGTGGATGAAGGTGTCGTTGATCAGCTTGCGGTTGGGCAATCCAAAAGACACATTGCTGAGTCCACCCGTAATATGGACCTCGGATCCATAGGTTTTCCTTACCTCCTTCACGGCATCGAGGTAGTGAAGTCCATACTCCGAAGCCACCGAAATAGGAAAAACCAGGCAGTCGATCGTGACATCGCTCAGGGGAAGGTCGTAAGAACGCACTGCATCCATTACGGCATTGACGTTGGCCACGCGCTCTTGATCATCCTGAGGCATGCTATCGCTCCCCGAAGCTGTGACGATCACTCGTGCATTATGTGACTTGACCAGTTCCAGTGTCTCCAGACGTTCCAGGGCTACCGAGTTGATCATAGGGCGTCCTGAACGTCCGTCGTATACTGCCAGGCCCGCCTCTATGATGTCAGTGTTGGACGAATCAATACTGGCAGGAATGGGCGAGATCTCCTGAACCGTTCGAACCAACCAGGCCATGGCAGGTTTCTGAATCTCGAGGTCGTAGGATACCTCGTCGACATTGAGATCGAGAAAGTGGGCTCCGGCCTCACACTGCCGCCTGATCTCAAATCGAATATAGTCCCTACCCACAGCTCGCTCCACTGGATCGTCATCGAGACCCTTGAGGATGGCTATCATGAAGTGCTTGAGCTGGCCCTGCTCGTAGGCCTGGGTCTTCTTGAAGCTCTCCGGCACCCGCAGGTAGCGGGTCTGGCCCTCCTCATCCGTGAAGACCACGGCCTCGGTCCCGTCTTCGAGAGTGGTGGCACGCTTGCCGTTGCGAAGAACCACTCGGGTTGCATGGATGTTCTCCCCAATGATTGTGAAATCTTCTGGACGGTTGATCATGTTGGATAGGAGATGCTCAAAGATCGAGCGATCGGAATTGGCTTTTCGCAGCGCTTCTCGCCGCTGTCTCGGGTTTGGGAACTGCGTTGTCACTGCACCAGTCCTTGACCGCTTTTGGAATCTCCAGGAGATTCTCCAACTTGGTAGCCAGAGGAATGGCACACTCCGGCGCAATCAGATCAACACCCGCCTCCATGCAGGCGTAGACCGCCTGGCGAACCTCCTCAGGACCTCGGGCATAGAGGAGTTCAGGGTTGTTCAGATTGCCGACCAGGCGAATCCGTCCATCCGCGATCTGCATCGACTTCTTGGGATCATTCTTGGAGTCGAAATGGAAGCAGGCCATGCCGGTCTGGGCAATGTAGTCCAGGCGATCCAAAGTGGCGCCACAGATGTGGAGGATCAGAGGACAGGGGATGCGCTCCTTCATTTCCTTGTGCAGCTCCAGCAAGAATTTTCGGTAGTACTCGCCGCTGACGAGGTCACCGGTGGCGTGGTCCGGAAAGGTGAGGGCGTCCGCTCCCGCATCGATCTGAGCCTGTGCGAAAACGACCGAGATCTCCTTGAGACGGTCCAGACAACGCTTGGTCTTAGCCGGGTCGTCGATCGACATGAGCAGAAAGGGCTCGACGCCGAAGACGTGATAGGCCAGCGTCCAGGGTCCCATCGCCTTGCCAATGATGGCGACCTCATCGCCGTACTCTTTTCTCAGACTTTCCAGCGCCTTCAAAACGCACAGATTGTCCGGATGCGTCAGGAAGTCCTTGGGAATGTGGACATCCTCCGGCTCTCGCCAGATGGGATTGTACATTCGCACTGTGGGCCAATTATCCTTGACCTCCCACTGCATTTCACAGCCCAGAGCGGACGACTCCTGGATGATAGTGAAGACGGGCATGATACTGTCAAATCCCAGCTCGGTATAGCCGGTGGCGGCAAGCCGCGCGTTCAACTCGGGATCACGGCAGGCGTCGGGAAAAGGAGCATCCACCAGATCCATCAACTCGACGGTGGCTACGTTGGTCGGGTTCGAAACCGGAGGTCGGTCCACCGGCTTCCCGGCCAAGGCGTTCAACACCCTATCCCTGGGCTTCATGGTTTCGATAAAGGCCATCAGTTTCTCCTCCGAGGCTTGGTCTTCTAGATCGGCGAGAATCCCGCCGTCCCGGTCGTGAGCTGTCCCCGCATCGCGGAAGCCTCCAGCCTGTCTTCTACCGCCGAGATATTGCGCGCGTATGGCAGCAGAACCCGAAGCAGTGAGTCGTGTCGATGGCCACAGGGGAAGGAAACGGAGTTATCGCTCACTTTTTCCATTTCTCCGTAGCGCACGAAACCGGCAATGATCGCGCGGAGTCGCAAAGGGACGTTGGGAGCTTCTCCTTCCGCTGAGACCTCGTAGACCCATCGATCTTCCACCTGTTCCCCAGAGACCTTCAAAGTGAGCTGCGTCTTAGTGTCCTTGATAGAGATCTCGCCAGAAGACAAACCGTGATTGGGAGGCTTCTCCACCGCCAGCTCAGCAAGAAACTTGACCGGTCTTTCGTGCAGATAACCACAAGGGAAACAGGCCTGATTATAGGTGGATTCTATGGCCGCCAACCCCCCGAGCTGTATCAACTGGTCCCGAATGGCCTGAATCCGGTCCTCGACACCCGGCCTGCGGCTAAAGGTCCACACGGTGAGGACTTTGTCCTTCACAAAAAGAGCCACGCTGATGGAATGAAAATGAGGATCGATCGGTATCAGTTCCAAGCACCGCCCGTAGCGTTCGATCACAACGGTAACGGGGAAGGTGTCGCCGCCTGACCTGTTTTCTAGCATCGCTAAAGACCCTCTCTTCGGCGCTCTCAGCGGCCCACACTGTCTGAATACTCGCGGCTTCAGGCTACACTAAGGCAGGTAGACTGTAAAGAACCGAGGGCGCCTTTGTGTCGCAGATCACAGGTCCTGTTGTTCGGGAGATAGCGCAGTCCCCTTCAGTCAGAGGCAAAATGGAAAAGATCCTTGACTTTGGCCAAGACATTCGTCCCACTCGATACTGCTCACTGCGACCTTGACTTGAAACTTGCCCCTTCTGCACAATGCACCTCATGGACGTCTACGAGGAAGTGGTTCGGGTCCGGAAACAGGGTGCAAAGGCCGCCCTGGCCACAATCGTCCGCCGCTTCGGCAGTACACCCCGAAAAGACCATGCCAAGATGCTTATCCACGAGGACGGCTCCTTCGTCGGCACCGTCGGCGGCGGATGTGTCGAGGCAGAGATCTGGGAAGAGGCCAAACGGGTTATGAACAACGGCTCTGCCACCCTGCTGAGCTACGAACTCACTCAGGACGACGCCGAAAACGAGGGTCTGATCTGTGGTGGAAAGGTCGAGATCTTCGTGGAACCGATTCTTCCCGATCCCAAGGTTGTGCTCATGGGTGCCGGTCACGTCGGTCAAGCCATCGCCGAAGCTGCCCATCGTGTCGGATTCCAGGTTGCCGTTCTCGACGACCGTGAGGCATTCGCCAATTCGGAGCGTTTTTCCCACGCCCAAGAGACCGTCGTGGGGCCGTACACTTCAGGACTCGAGCAGATCCAGATAGGCCCGACCTCTTTCGTTCTGGTGGTCACAAGAGGACACAGTCACGATCAAACGGCTCTGGAGCAGGCGATTCAGACCCAGGCTCAGTATGTGGGTCTAGTAGGCAGCCGCCGGAAGATTCAGCTGATCGTCAAGAACCTGTTGGAAAAGGGACATACTCCCGACGCATTCGATCGGCTCTATGCCCCGATTGGCCTGGAAATCGGCTCGGAGACTCCGGAGGAGATTGCCGTCAGCGTCCTCGCCGAACTGATCGCCATTCGAAAAGGCGTTCACCAGCGAAGTGAGAAGCAGCTCTTCATCGTGAAGGTCCTTGACAAAGCCAAACAGCAGGCACTCCAGGCCGAACAGGGCGAGACCAAAGAAGTCCACGTAGGTTAGTCGGACTCCCGGCCGCGCTGGATCATCCAGATTGAAGCTTCTCCATGAACAAGAACGAAGGCTCTTCCCTTCAAAATTCGCTTGTTCGATATTCTGTGGTTCGCCATTTCCGCCGGTTGCCTCTTCCCGAGCAAGGAAGAAAGGCTAAATCACACAGCGCAGAACGGCCGAACATGCGAACGCCGCACTGAAAGCCCTCTCAACGAAATACGCCTTCTTCCATCCCAATTTGACTACTCCACCCTCAATAGACTTCGAACCTTTTCTGCCAACTGCCCTTCCCTCACAATCTGCGCAGGCTCGTTGCAGAGGTCCACGACGGTCGACGCTTGAGCTTCACCGATCTCAGCCGCCTCCACGAACAAATCGACACGGCCCAAAAACAACGTGGTGAGTTCTTCAACGGACTGAGGTTTGGGTTTCCCCGAAATATTGGCACTGGTAGACACCAGGGGTTCGCCGATGGCTTCTAGCCACGATCGAAGGTAGGGCAATTCGGGCTGTCTGAGTCCAACCTTTCCGGCACCGCCAGAGATCAAGTCCGGTAGTCGTGGACTGGCCGGTAAGAGGAATGTCACGGGGCCCGGCCAGAGGGCTTCTGCGAGTCGGAAAAAGTCTGCTGGCACAGAGCGAGCACACCGCTCCACCCAGTCCAGTTCCGGGATGAGAAGTAGCACTCCCCGATCAGGAGGACGTTGTTTCAGCTCGAAAAGTCTCGCCAAGGCGGCCGCTTTTAGCCCTGAGCAGCCGAGACCATAGACGGTATCGGTCGGGTAGAGCACGATGCCACCCCTACGGACGACTGCCGCCGCCGCTTCGATCTGAAGCGGTTCCGCGTTGAATCGGTCGATGTGCAGACGACTGGAGCCCTCCTCTGATCGCTTCATGATCGCCTCGAGTGTGCCACCGAGAAAACTCTATTCATCTTGCTCTCCTGCTTCCTGGCCATGTTAGAATAGCACCGTCGTGCCTTCTCGCCCTGCGGTGATTCAAAACCGCGATAATAAAAGATTTAGACAGTGGAGCAGGTTTGTCGAGAAGCCTCAGGGACCGGACTGCCCCTGGCTCTGTGCCGAAGGATGGAAGCTGGTCGAGGATCTGTCTCAGGATCACCAGATCGAATTGCTCTTGTTCTCGAAGAGCCTCGCCCAGAATCCGAATGGCCGGCTCGAGCACCTTCGTCGACGGAGCCGGGAATCGGTATGTCTCAGTGAGGCGCTGCTGAAATCTCTTTCCAGCGTCGAGACTCCCCAGGGAGTCGTCGCCTTCTTCGGCAAACCCGCCTGGAGCTGGGACGATATCGGACCTTATCTGCTTTATGCCCACGAGATTCAGGATCCCGGCAACCTGGGGACACTGCTGCGAACCGCAGCCGCCACCGGACTCTTTGGGCTGGTGGCCAGTCCCGGGACCGTGTCCTGCTTCAACGCGAAAGTCGTCCGAGCCTCCGCCGGCGCAATCCTTCGGGTGCCATTTCTGCAAGGAATCGACTGGACCCAGCTCAAGTCACGCGGGGTCTGCCTCTGGCTCGCAACCCCCCGGCGCGGCCAGTCCTTGTTTCAGGCGCAGTTTCAGCCCCCGCTGGCCGTGGTCATTGGCAGCGAGGGATCCGGCGCTGACAACGCGCTGCTGGAGGAGGCTGATAAGCTGCTTCAGATTCCCATGAAGGCCCAGGCTGAGAGCCTCAATGCCGGAGTTGCCGGCGCGGTGATCCTCTATGAGATCTATCGCCAACAGGACATCCATGGATAGATCCCTCTTCCCCGATCAAGATCCTGCCGAAAGGACCGTCTCATCTTCGGCGCCTCTCGCAGACCGCATGCGCCCCCTATCACTGGACGAGTTAGTCGGACAGGAGCATATCCTGGGACCGGAGAGGGTGCTTCGTGACATCATTCGCTCGAGAAACATCCCCTCCATGATCTTCTGGGGCCCTCCAGGTGTGGGCAAGACCACGCTTGCCTATCTTCTAGCCCGTGAGACCGACTGCCGCTTCGCCTCGTTGAGTGCCGTTCTGGCAGGCGTCAAGAACGTCAAGAAGGTGGTCGAAGAGGCTGAGTTTGAGCGCCGTAGGGACGAGCGACCCACCGTCCTTTTCGTAGATGAGATTCACCGATTCAACAAGGCGCAACAAGACGCCTTTCTACCCCACGTCGAGCGCGGCACCATTATCCTGGTCGGGGCCACCACCGAAAATCCCTCCTTCGAGGTCATCGCGCCTCTCCTCTCCCGAAGTCGGGTCCTGGTCCTCAAAGCTCTGAAAGACGAGCACATCCTCCAGATCCTCGAGCGGACGCTTCAGGACCGCGAACGGGGTCTCGGCAACTGGAACCTGTCAGCGGATCCCAAGATCCTCGTTCAGCTCGCCGCCTTCGCCAATGGAGATGCCCGCGTCGCACTCAACTCGCTGGAGCTGGCCGCCCAGCTTGCCCGCACCCGGCACTACAAGCGTCCCAGACTTACGGCAGAGATTCTGGAGGAGGCGCTGCAGAAGCGGACCATACTCTACGACAAGGCAGGAGAAGAGCACTTCAACCTTATTTCCGCGCTGCACAAGTCCCTGCGCAACAGCGATGTCGACGCCTCCCTCTACTGGATGGGACGCATGTTGGAGGCGGGAGAAGATGCCATGTACATCGCCCGACGACTGGTACGTTTCGCTTCCGAGGACGTGGGTATCGCCGATCCAGCTGCTCTGGGGTACGCAATTGATGCCATGCAGGCCGTTCACTTCATTGGTCTTCCCGAAGGAAAACTGGCCCTGGGACAGATCACTGTCTATCTGGCACAAGCCCCCAAGTCCAACGCCCTCTATCGGGCCTATGCCGAGGTCGCCGAGGACGTGGCCAAGACCCGAAACGAACCGGTCCCCCTTCAGCTTCGAAACGCCTCGACTCAACTGATGAAGGATCTGGATTACGGAAAGGGCTATCGCTACGCCCATCAGGAGCCCGATCGTGTGGCCGATATGCAGTGCCTCCCCGAGAACCTGGCCGACCGGCGCTACTACCGGCCTACATCGGAAGGGTTCGAAAAGGAAGTGGCGGAGCGGCTCCGGACATTGGAGAGGCTCAAAAAAGAGCAGAAATCTTAGCCAGTGAGTGAGCCTCAGGCTCGACAAAGGCCAGAGCCGCAGCCGGATTCCCGACCAGGATCAGATTGACGTTTTCCTCTGTGAATCCCCTGGCTCCCATCCTTGGAAAGATATGGTCAAGGATATAAAACTAACAGTGGCTACCATACTTAAGTAGCTTGTCTTTAGAAGCCACATCATGTGATATCAGGATCTTCTCGCCGAATCCCTCACCGACCATGCGGGCAATCAGTTTCATTCTCCCAGCATCACTGGGAAAATCGACCCGAGTATTGTTGGGAAAGCAGGACCGCTCGTAGGCGAAATGGTCCCACTGCAGATCACAGCCCCGATCCGCAATATCGCGTAGGCACCTCCAGTCGAACACCGTGCGTTCCAGGTGACCTATTATCGTGCGATGGAGGTTCGCTCCTGCTTTCTCCAGGACCTCCAGGATCTCTTCGGGCGAGCGTTCGTCGCGACCAGGGTGGATGGTAATTGCGGCACCGGTTTGTCTCTGGGCTGTCGCAGAAGCTCGCAACACCTTGCACTCATTGCTCGTCAACGGCCAGGAGCAGCCGACCTCCCCGATGATTCCCGAGCGGACACCACTGGACCCCACACCGCTGACCACATCATGGATAATCTCATCTGCAATTTCGCTTTCCGAGCGACTCTCCATATCGGGCGGATGTGCAATGTCGACGTAATAGGACGAGCCCATGATGACGTGAACCCCGGTAGCCCTTGAGATTTGAGCCAGGCCCGCCGGATCCCGGCCGAGCCCTCGGCTGGAGACCTCGACCACTGACTCTCCTCGGAACTTGGCCTCATGTTGCTAACGGGTCGAGTCGTTCGCGGCTCTGTCGGATCTCCGAGGGTTGATGGTGGCGATCGTTTGGAACTTGATGCTTCTGATTTGGAGCTTGTTTGTATCTTGTACCTTGGATTTCCGAAGTTTCAGCTTAGCCCCGCCACTGGCTGCGCCGGATCGTACATGAAAGAAACTGGTGCCCCCAGGACAGGCATTGCCGATTCATGGAAGCCTGAAGCGCAAGCGAGGGGTTGGCGAACACCACGAATCGTCTTGACTCCCCCGCTGCGCTGCCCCATTTCGAGAACGAAACTTCGGTCGAGGGACGTAGCGGTGGCCTCCGAAATGCCGCCGTGTTCTTTCCTTCGAGCCTTGGGCTCGAAAAACAGCGGCTCGGAGGCCACCGCCACAGCTCTCCAATCGCGAAATCCGCCCATCCGCCGCAGAATGCTCTCTAGCGACCGCCCCAACCGTTGATGATCGTCTCCCGCAGATCGAAACCGAAGGAGCGAGCAGAAACGGCGACTATGGGCGCCCCCTGAAGACGTTTGTAAACAGAGACATTCAGCGATCGGTAAAGCTGTTGAGCCAGTTCTCCAAAGCGCTCCTCGTTGTACTTGTCGTAAACACTGCTACCCTGAGCCGAGTATCTGGTCGGGCTGAGCTTCTTCTTCTTGAACTGATCTACTAGATCCCGGGGGCTCATCCCTCTCTCCACAAAGTCGCTGACCATGGGACCTACCACGTCATAGTCGAAGGGGTCGGTTTGATCGGCTTTCAATTCGGCTGAAGGCGCAATCGAAAACACCTCTTCCGGAATCATGGTCCGTTCCCACCGACGGTTGACGTAGCGGGCCAGTCGATAGACATCCGGCTTGGGCAGATCGCCGATCACCGAAAGGCCTCCGACCATGTCACCGTAGAGGGTGGCATAGCCGAGAGCAATTTCCGTCTCGTTGCCGTTGGTCAGGAGCAGCGCCCCCTGGTCGTTGGATTCAGCCATCATGATGAGACCCCGCACTCGAGCTTGCAGATTCTCGCTTGTCACCGCCTGATTCAACGAGTGCAGATGGCGTTCGAACTCGCCCACGATCGAGTCGACCATGGACTGAATAGGGACTTCGTGGTAGTCCAACTGAAAATTCCGCGCTAGCTGGCGAGCGGCCTCCAATGTCTGCGACGAGTTGTACCTGGAGGGCAGGCTGTAGACAGAGAGGAGCTCTCGCCCCATGGCTTCGTAGGCGATGGCGGTCCCCAATGAGGAATCGATTCCTCCGGAGATCGCCTCCAGTACCCGCTTGAAGATGCCCACCTTTTCGAAATAGTCGCGTACGCTCATGACCAGGGCGCGGTAGATCTCCTCCTCCCGATCAAAAGGAGGAAGCCGGACAGCGTCAGACTGTCCCTGGTCGAAATCCACGAACTGCTGCTCTTCTTGGAACTGCCTCAGAACACAGGCCGGGCTTCCCTCCCGATCGAAGGCAAGGCTCATTCCGTCGAAGGGGATGATGTTTTTACCGTTGTCTCCCACGCCTACGGTATTGACGTAGATAATGGGAATCCCGTGACGCCGGATCTGCTCTGCAATGATCCGCTCGCGAACAAAGCGCTTTCCGTCCTTTTCGCCCGGACTACTGCCCACGAACGGACTTGCATTGATGCAGAACAGATACTCAGCGCCCTTGTCCCGAAGCAGTTGGCAGGGACTGGAATTGTACCCCTGCTCCCACAGGTCTTCGCAGATAAGCACACCGATGGACACGACCCCATCTGCTGCCTTGACCCTGATGGGTTCCACTTCGCGCCCCGGCTGAAAGTACCGCTTGTCCTCGAAATAGCGGTAGGACGGCAGTAGACGCTTGTGGACGATCTGAAGCACCTTTCCTTCTCCCAGAACAGCCGCGGCATTGTGTCTTAGCACACGCTGATCGGGCCCCAGCTGCTGCTCATCGAAGTCCAGAAAGCCGACGATGGCCGCAATCTCCTGGCAGGCAGGCCGGATCTCCTCGAGTAGGATGCGCTTGTTTTCCCTCAAGAATTGGAGATTGATTAGAAGCTTTTCATCCAGGCAGTACCCGGTTAGGCACATTTCGGGAAAGACCACGATGTCGCAGCCGTCCTCTCGGGCCTGGGCGATGCCTCCCAGGATTTTCCGGACATTACCCCGAAGGTCTCCGGTCTTGGGATTGATCTGAGCGAGCGAGATCCTGAAACTCATCTTTCTTGCTTCCTTGCTTCTCTGGCCTCGGGAACATGGCCTTGGAGCATCGTTATGATGTCCCGGGGAGGTTTATGAAAGCACAAACCTCGATGGCCTGTCCACGGCTGCTGCCGCGCCTCTACTCCAGATGGTCAGCCTGTGGTACCGTTTAGGGAGCACTGATACCGCAGGCTCGCTGGAGTGTGAGTTCGAGCGCCGCCGAAACGAGAGCGACTTGATTCGAAAGGTTTCAAAAATGCGTTACCTCCTGAGCTTTGGAGTTGCTTGTTTGCTCCTGAACCTACCGCTAATTTCCGACTCCGAAATTGCCGACTCCGAAGAGGAGGGAGAGCGCCTGAGCAATGCCAGGATGGTCCTGAAGGCGATCCTCGACACTCCAGACGAGGGGATACCGAGCGAACTGTTGAACAAAGCCGAGTGCGTCCTGGTTTTCCCTGGCGTCAAGAAGGGCGCTTTCCTCGTGGGAGCCAGTTACGGCAAGGGTCCCATGGTGTGTCGCTCGGGAATTGATTTCACGGAGCCCTGGGGTTCACCGGCCATGTATCGATTGGCGTCAGGAAGTATCGGTTTCCAGATCGGGGGGAGTTCGACCGACTACGTCCTTCTGGTAATGAATCCGTCGGGCGTGAAATCGCTGCTCGGAAGCAAGGTCAAACTGGGTGCGGACGCGACTGCCGCAGCGGGGCCCAAAGGTCGGTCTGCCGAGGCGGCGACCGATGCTGCGATGGGTGCCGAGATACTTGCATATGCCCGTTCCAAGGGTTTATTCGCAGGAGTCTCCTTGAAGGGTGGTACCTTGCGCCAGGACAACGGAGCAAACAAGGACCTCTATGGCCGGAAAATCTCGGCCAAGGAAATCGTCCTCAAAAAGGAGGTGTCCGTCCCCAAAGACGGCAAGCCTCTCGTGGATCTCCTCAAAGAGGTCTCACCCAAGAATCTTTCCAAATAGGCGGAAAAAGAGCCCTCGCTCTATCTCCGCGAACCCACTGGATCGATGCAACTACCTGGCTCCACGCCGGTTACTGCTCCAGAACCTGGATCCAGGCCAGACTGTGACGTCAGTCTCATCGATTGTGATGTCCACCACTGGTTGAGGAACCTCGACGACCTCCTCCCCTACCTTTCAACCGCTGCCCAGCGACAGGTTAGGCAACAGGGATTTCTCTTCCCCGGATCGGGTTACTTCAATGCTCCTCGGCAGGCGGTTCGAACCTACTTGGCGGACGGCTTCAACCTGGAGAACTACACCGGGCACGAGCAGGGCTGGGACCTGGGG
>Ga0310121_10004722_pt1 | contig 11898 bp, 14 predicted proteins | sample CB27_Tmax_986_MG_FD_203504 | JGI IMG/M metagenome (GOLD analysis project Ga0310121, IMG submission 203504) | Marine microbial communities from Western Arctic Ocean, Canada - CB27_Tmax_986 | ecosystem: Environmental > Aquatic > Marine > Oceanic | place: Canada: Western Arctic Ocean | collected...
AACTGTTCCTCTCCAGGACAACGACCTCCAAGACTCGTAGCTCGATTCCCGTCTCCCCTGTCCTCACTCCGGGGGCATCCTTCCAGGGCGGTCAAGGCTGTAGCCCACAGGACAAACTGACGGTTTTTGCTCTCCTCCGTCCTTCCCGATCACACTCCCGCCAGAACTACGAGCGTCAGACCGTTACCGTCGTCCCCAATGGGACGGTTTTGCTTCGCCACGGTGGTACAGTTTCTCTCCGCCCTTGACACCAGCCATTTGGCGTGCCCGCTCCAGGGCTGCCCCTAGCAACGCCCGACCGTACCCTTTATCCTGTCGCTCGGTAGCCACGTGCATGCCGAAGATTGCCGCCCCATGCATGCACGTGGGCCCCTCTTCTCGGTGAAGCCCAACCGTACCAGCGAGACTTTCCTCCACGAAACAGCGCAGGATAAAGGCATCGGGAGAGTCGGAGGTCTTGCTAAGCCGACCAGCGAAAGCGTCTAGCGGCCAGCCGCGCTGCAACGCATACGAGGAGGCGAACGCCGTGGGGTGTTTTCCTAGCGCCCTCAGCCGGAGGGTCCGGTATTCTGTGGTGTCCGAGCCTTCCAATTCACGGATTATCACGGGAACCTCCGAGGTCTCACGGGGCGGGCTTCCTGACTACGCTTGGCTCAACTCAGCCGACAAGCTCCCCACACTAAAAGAGCCTCCGGCGTTGGGGCGGCTCTAGATGCGCCAGCAGTATCAGATCGACCGACCTGTACCCTCCGCCGTCTCTACCACATCCTCTTCGCCGCATCACGAGCGCTTCTCCATCGTGACCGCCCGCTCGTCTCTGTAGTCGCGCTAGCCCTTTTCTCGGAATATCTCGACGCTGGTGTGGCTGAGGATGCTGCCCTTGATGGGCACTTCGGGTTTCCGGACCTTTACCGCAACGGCTTCCACCTCTAGCCGATCGAGTACGTTCGAGGCTATCATCTCCGCGAGGCTCTCAAGCAGATTGCGGCTGGGTCCCTCGATTACGTCCTTCACGATCCGGTACACGTGCGTGTAGCTGACGGTGTCGTCTAGATCGTCGGAGGCCCCCGCCGGCCGTAGGTCCCGGTACACCTCGATGTCGACGACGAAGCGTTGGCCCAGCTCCTTCTCGGCGTCGTTGACGCCGTGGAACCCGTAGAAGGTCATTCCTTCGAGTTGTATCTTGTCTGCCAAGTCTATACCTCGTTTGGAATGTCGCGTCCGGTCTCGCGAGCGAGCGCCAACAGGCCATGAGCACGCTTGACAACCGGCACGTCGACCACCTTGCCGTCCAGAGAGGTAGAGCCTCGACCGTTTCTCTCTGCCTCCTCGAAGGCGGCGACGACATGCAGAGCGTTTTCGACCTCAGATCGGGTAGGGGAGAAGGCTTCGTTGATGACGTCGACCTGGTCAGGGTAGATGGCGCACTTGCCACGGAAACCGTAACCGCGGGCTGCACGCGCGTCGCGTCGCAGTCCTTCCGCGTCACGGTACTTGAAGTAAGGCGTATCGATAGCTAGAACACCGGCCGCCTTTGCAGCGACGCACACCGCGCTCCGGGCGTAGGCGACTTCCCTGTCGTCCTCGGTGCGCTCTATGCCCATGTCGTTGGTGAAGTCCTCGGCTCCGAACGCCACGGCCGCCACGCGAGGAGACGCCGTGCAGATCTCATAGGCGTGCACTACGGCTGAGGCCGTCTCGATCCAGGGAATCAGCCGTGTCGTTCCCGGGATGCCGGCGGTATCCTCGAGCCGGTCCATCGTGGCCGAGATGCGATGGATGTCCTGGGCGTCGTTGATCTTACCCACCGATATCCCGTAGGTATTCGGACTAATTGCCGCTTCGAGGTCATCGTCCATCAGGCCGGTATCCCAGGCATTGACCCGAGGCACTACCAAAGGGCCCGCTGCGCCGAGCTTGGGCAGGAACTCTGCGACGGTCTGCCGGGCGTTGTTCTTTTCGGCCGGCGGCACCGAGTCTTCCATGTCCGGGATGTAGGCGTCCGGGCTAAATGAGAGCGCCTTCTCCAGCATGTTTGGACGGTTACCAGGTACGAAGAGGAGGCTTCTAAGGAGGACCATTTTCTCCGTTGGCGGCTGCGGCACGGAAGCCGCGCTCGGTCGGGAGTATACCACGGGCGAGATGCGCTTCGAGGCCTACGGGGCCGGAGCCAGACCGGTCCCGCCCGGCGTGCCGGAAGTTTGACACGCTTATAAGCCCATGCTACAACGCCGCCGTTGTGGGCCAATCTGCATCTTCACCACGGATCTTCCCTCGAATGGAAATCATCGGGGTCGCCGGTATCCCAGAGGTGCACCCAGGCGACGAGCTCGGGCCCATGGTCCTCCAGGCAGCTTCCGCCCAAGGCACGCCGATCGAGGATGGGGACGTCGTGGTGGTCACCCAGAAGATCGTCTCCAAGGCCGAGGGACAGCTGGTTGACCTTTCGACCGTGGAGCCTTCGAAGAAAGCGCTCCGGCTGGCAGCGGAGAGCGGCCGCAATCCCCGGATAGTCGAGCTTGTCCTGCGTGAGAGCCGCACGATCGTCAGAAAGGACCTGGAACGAGGGATTCTGATTACCGAGACCATTCACGGATTCGTGTGCGCCAACGCGGGCATCGACACATCGAACGTACCGGGCCACGAGACGGTGTCCCTCCTTCCGAAGGACTCCGACCGCTCCGCGGCCGCTATCCGCAGGCACCTTTGTGACGCTATTCCCGTAACGGACCTTGCGGTCGTGGTGTCGGACACGTTCGGCAGGGCGTGGCGCAACGGGCACGTGAACTTCGCCATCGGCGTCGCTGGGATGGAGCCGATAAAGGACTATCGTGGTACAGTCGATGCCCACGGGGAGACGCTCCACGTTACGAGAATCGCGATAGCGGACGAGATAGCGGCGGCTTCAGAGCTTGTTATGGCCAAAGCCGACGGCATCCCCGTGGCCATAGTTCGGGGCGTGACCTTCACCGGCGGCGATGGTGGCGTCGCGGGGCTACTACGGGATAGGTCCACCGATCTGTTCCGCTAGGAGTCGCGGCGTGTAGCCATTGCATCCGACGGGCCGACGCCTCACCGCGAAGAACGCCAATGCGCCACGGCCTCTCGCGGAGACCGTGGCGCATTGGATACGTTGGTTCTAGCTAAGGCCTATTCGTCCTCGTCCGACCCTTCTTGCCCCTGCCGAGCGCCGGTTGGGAACCGTGACCCACCGGCGAGTTGGTCAAGCGGAACGTCATAGCCCCAGGATGAGCCTTCGATATAGTTCTGGAACTGTCGCTCCTCGTCACACAAACGGCACACGCCACGGCTGGTCGGGCCGGCCGGGCTGTCGATGACCCACTGGTGACCGCAAGTAGGGGCTTCCGGGAGCTCGGTCCCGACGTTGGTCCCCTCTGCCGGGGTCGATTTTGCCACTTTCTTTCGGACCTCCATCAATCTATTCAATCTATTTTATACTTGTTTTGGACGCTGACTCTACCAACCGGATTCGGACACGTCAAGGTATGTTGATACCTATATCAGCGACGATTCCGCGCGCATGTCGGGCGGGGCCGTCTACGTAGATGAAACGAATCTACGCTGCGCTCCGGCGGGAGCTCCGTTTTTTGGGCGGGCCGGGCTTTGGACGAGCGATGGCCACCGTGCGATTTCGCCCCACAGGTTCGACGTACGTCACGTGGGCGCACTGAAAGCACTCGGCGTACCGACCGAACATATCTTCTTTGGTTTCGACGTCGCCCCGACACCGAGGGCATGACCTGAAGTCAACCACCATGACCTCTCACAACTTGCGCCTTCGTAGGCGCTTCTAACGAAACACTACATCATAATCTCTTATCACATAAGATGTCAAGTAAAACATGCATTTATGTGATAGGTCAGTGATTGTGACGCCCCTTAACTGTTCAGTGAAAATGTCACCATGGAGACAATCACGTTGAACAGGAAAGAGCAGCAGCGGGTTATGGCCTTGAATCGGATGGAGAGTAGAAAGCTGATGGGCTTATCGGTGCGATAGGTCCGTCGGTTGTTGGCGGCGTACCGTCGGGAGGGGGTGGGCGCTATCGCCCACGGCAATCGTGGCCGCCGGCCGCCGCATGCGGTCCGCGAAGCTGTTCGTGAGCGGGTAGTTGCCCTTGCCGCCGGCCCGTACGATGGTTGCCCCGGAGAGGGTTGCGCTGAACTCTATCGCGTAGGCGATTCGATCGTTGTAGGCCAGCCGTTCTGCGACCTCGTCAGCCGCCAGGCGTTCTGCATCGGTGAACCGTAGCGCCATCTTCGTCCGGCTGTGGGATAGGCGGTTGGGAAGGTCCTCAATCGTGAGCGGAGGATCGAATGGAAATATTTCGGCTTCGCGTGTCAATGATGTTCGTCGCCTGCGGTTAACTGCGTTGGAATGGCTCGTAATGGCGCCCGGGCCGAAGGGGTAGTCGCTTCCTAGTCGAAAAAGCGGAGGACAGCTTCCGAGCCCCAATAGCTAGCCAGGGCGATTGACACATATTTGATCGTCTTCCCCAACCAGCAGGCTGCGAGGAACCGCCACGCTGAGTAACCAAGAGAACCTGATGCGAGACCCGCGAAGTCCATAAAAGGGTTGGGCGTTATGGCCAGCATGAAGATGGTCAGGAACCCGTGCCGGCGCATCCACGTTTTGGACCTGGAATACCACTTGTTGTCGGCCAGGATGCGGTCCACGCTGGAACGAGCGCTTGCCCCGGCAACATAGGCGGTGAACTCCCCGATAGTGGATCCCGTGCCGCCGGCAAACCCAACGAGCACCGGGTTCCAAATAGTCGCGCCTACGATCACGGTTGCAATCGCGGGTACGGGCAGAACGATCGTCGCGCTGCCGATAGCGTTCGCCAGGACGATCCCAACGTATCCGATCCCGCTGAGGTCCTCAATCCTGTCGCGGAACAGAATCGAGCCGATAGCAATCAAGACTATAATCGCTATGGCCACGCCCAACAGGAGAACGTCCCGGCGGGTGAGCCGATGTCGTCCAGACGTGTTGGTTTCGGGCAGGTGGCTCGACCCGACGATCATATGGTTCGAGGTCACTTATCCCTGGTGCCGCAGGCTATCCCAAGCGCAGCGAAACCACACGTTACAAACGTACTATGCGCACATGGTAGCACGCCTATCGACCATTGGTCTGGATTGTGTTGACCCACCAGAGTCATTGTGCTGCGTTTCGCACATCATGTTGCGGGAAATAACAGTGAACGCCCGTAACTGTACGAATTAATTGATAAATGTGTGCGTCTATTGAGGTGTTTTGCATGGATTCGTAACGTGGCCAACGAGCAGGTCCCGGCCTACGCGGTCTTCGACGACTACCGCGATACACAGCGGGTAGCCGTGTGGGTCCGCTGGTTCCTGATCGCCGTTTGGCTGTCCCTCCACAACTACCGGGCCGACATTGGACCGGAGTTCTCGATAGAGTCAGATTTCGTTGCCATGAACCTGCTGGTTATCTCGGTGTGGGGCTTCCGTCAATCGCTTGCTGGCTCTGCTTCGTCGTTCTCGCTCGTAAACCCCGACAGCTTCTGAAGGACCCGTTCGAATCCCAGCCGTGCGGTATGGAGCCTGATGGTCTTCTCCGACATGTTCGGGCCCTGCCCGACGTCAGACCGGATCAGCCTAGTTAGGGCCGTAAGTTGACGACGTTGCTCCTCAACGGCGTCGGTAAGCTCCTCCACCATCAGTACCAACCACCTCTGGTATTCGACATTCTCGAGCAGTAGCGCCTGGCGGGACAGCGCCGCCTCGACCCGCACTACCAGGTCGGTGATGGGTACGGGCTTCGTGACGTAGTCGTACGCCCCCAGTCGCATGGCTTCGACGCCCCGTCGCTATGTCTCCCACCACGCTCACCATGATTACGGCAACCTGTGGGTGCTCGTCCACTATCTCCGGAAGCAGCTCCATGCCCGACTTCCCCAGCATCATGATGTCGAAAAGTACGAGGTCGACGTCTTCTTTTGCAAGGATATAGGAAGCCTGGTCAGCGTCGGCCGCCATGAGACACTCGAAACCCTGTTGGCTCAGGCCGGCAGCGAAGAGTTCTCAGATATCGAGTTCATCGTCAACGACCAGGATGCGCTGTGTACCGGTACTCATGGCCTTGTCTGAACGCGCGACTCCTCGGAGAATGGTAGCTCGATTATACCGTGGCCTATGTGGTGCAAGCTATCGGGAGGAGTTGCCCTGGTCTTGCAGCAGGGCGCTTAATCGTCGCGTCTGACAACGTAGACGGTCTCGGTCGGGAAGTCCAAGGTTTCGGCTGTCAACCCCAGTTGACCGATCACACCATTGAGGAACCGTTCGTAGTACCCACGCATGCCCTTGCGCCTCCCGCTCAGCGTCTCGACGGGAAAGGAGACTGCGGCGTAACGGTAACGTAGCTCCCTCAGCAGCCGTTCGCAGGCACCCTTCTCTTGCTGCTCGAGGCATGGGACCGACTTCAGGAGCAGGACAAGGTCCGCGTCCATGTCAGGCAGTAGACCGAGGACATCGAGGCACTCAGCCGGAGGTGGGCGGTCCAAACGCGCGAAAAACCCGTTAATCGTGTCGATGAGGCGGACGTCTATGTCGAACGCTCGGTATCGAACGTCTTGCTGGAGCGTCATCCAGGGCAGGGCGAAGGGATTCAGTCCGCAGGCAAGGTCCAGTATGCTGGTCGGCTGGCCTACGATGTCGAAAATCGGCGGATAGAACTCCGCGAGAAAGCCCATTCGCTCGGCCGTCGACTGGTGTGATTCAAGTATACCGCTGCAGGTACTGCGCAGGAGGTCTTCGGCAGGTATGGCCGGTAGCGTCGCCACGGCGTCGTTGATCTTGTCGAAATCGACGCGGTCGAAATAGGCCCCGTGGACCTGGTGCAGCTTCCGCTTGGACGCCTTGAGCGCTTGACCGGAAGTCTCGTAGCGGTCGACCGACCATCTCGCGATCCGTTCCAGCGTGTCTTTGCAGATATGGCGGTACTTGCGAGTCTGGACGAGCCTTTCGACGATTTCTTCGCTGGACGCTGTTGCCATGTCAGGTTCGTTTGTTGGCTGCGGCCTACTACGGAGTTTGGCCCCGCCGGTCCTCGGCTCGCAGCATCTCCATCAATCGCGTGTAGAACCGCACGTTGTGGATTGTAGCGAGCCGGTACGCCAGGTGGTCGTCGACGTTGAAAAGATGGTGCAAATACGCTCTCGAGTAGCGAGTGCAGCAGAGACAATCGCAGGTTTCGTCCACCGGTCTCTTCTCCTTCACGTTTCGGTTGGCGTCGATGTAGATCCGCTCGTAGAACACCCCATCTCCTGTGCCGAGTTCAGGCTCGCCGTCGGGGTAGACGTACAGCCTCTTGTGTCGGGCGTCGCGGGTCGGAATTACGCAGTCGAACAGCCGGTAGCCTGACCTGAAGGCCGCGACTACGTTCTCTGGCTTGCCGATGCCCAGGGCATGCTTCGGGAATTCCGCAGGGACGAGTTGCGAAACGTACTCGACCGTATCTACCAGTCCACCGTCCGCGTCGATGGGCCAACCTCCGAAGCCGAAGCCGTCGAACCCGATCTCCAACAGCCGTTCGGCGCAAGTGCGTCGTAGCTTGTGGCTGCTCCCACCCTGGACGACCGCGAAAAGGAGAGGGTCGTACCCTTCTCGCCGCACGTTCTCTTTCAGCCGAATCAACTCGGACTTGCTTCTCGCCGCCCATTCGACAGTGTGCTCGACGCTCTCGCGCTGAAGGTCGGGCGGCGAGTTCGGGTGCGTGCAGTGATCCAGGCAGAAGATCACGTCTGAGCCCATCTGGAACTGCTTCCGGACGCACGTCTCCGGGGACAGAGTCCTCTTGCGCTCGCTTCGGTTGAACCTGTAAGAGAACCCGTCTTTAGAAACTCTCGCCAGCTGGGGCGACCCGGTCGTGAGCGAGAAGACCTGGAACCCTCCGGAGTCGGAGAAGATTGGGCCGGCCCAGTCGATGAATCTATGGATTCCACCCATGGCCGAGATCACCGACGAGCCCGGCCGGGATGCCAGGTGCACCGTGTTGACCATCAATGCCGCGACGCCGCATGCGGCAGAGTCCGTCGAATCCAGCGCTCGAACCGCCCCGCGAGTCGCGTCAGGGAGGAATGCTGGGAGTTCCAGCTCACCGTGTCCTGTGCTGAGTGTCCTCACGACGGGTCGCTCGCCAAGCTACATCTCCAGGAAATTGCGAAGAATATCCTTGCCGGCCTTCGTCATGATCGATTCGGGGTGGAACTGGATGCCCTCTACCGGGTGGGTCTTGTGCCGCACGCCCATGATGATGTCTTTGTCTGTCCAGGCGGTGACCTCGAGCTCGTCGGGAAGGTCGTCCCGGTAGACGGCCAGCGAATGGTAACGGATGGCCTCGAAGGGGTCCGGGATACCCTGAAAGAGCCGCTTCTCGTCGTGGTGGACCATCGACATCTTGCCGTGCATGATCTCCCCCGCCGGTCCCACGGTACCTCCGTAGGCGTGGCTGACGCACTGGTGGCCCAGGCACACGCCCAGTGTCGGGGTGCGGCTCCCGAATTCGCGGATCACGTCGCTCGAGATACCGGCCTTCTCGGGAGTGCAGGGCCCCGGCGACACGACGATCCTCTCGGGCTCCATGGCCGCGATATCGGCGACCGTGGTCTCGTCGTTTCGGACGACTTTGACCTCCGCGCCAAGCTCGCACAGGTACTGGTACAGGTTGTACGTAAAGCTATCGTAGTTATCGAGTAGCAGGATCATTCTGATGCTCCCTCCGCCTGGTCGATGGCCCGCATGAGAGCCGATGCCTTGGCGACGGTTTCCTGGTACTCTTGTCCGACGTCGCTATCGGCCACTATGCCACCGCCCGCCTGAACGTAGGCTAAGCCATTCTTGACGACCATGGTGCGTAGCAGAATTGCCGTGTCCATGTTCCCTGAGAAGGTGAAGTAGCCGGTGGCGCCGCCGTACGGCCCGCGCTTGTCGGGCTCGAGCTCCGCGATGATCTCCATGGCACGGATCTTGGGCGCACCTGACAGTGTGCCAGCGGGGAAGCACGATCGTAGGGCGTCGTAGCAGTCCAGGCCTTGTTCGAGCTCCCCCGTCACGTGAGAGACTAGGTGCATCACGTGAGAGTATCGCTCGATCTCCATTAACTCGGTAACGTGCACTGTGCCAGGGCGGCTGACGCGGCCGATGTCGTTGCGACCCAGATCTACGAGCATTATGTGCTCGGCCCGCTCCTTCTCGCTTGAGGTCAATTCACGCTCCAACGCCTCGTTTTCCTTGGGGGTCGAGCCGCGGGGGCGGGTACCTGCTAAGGGGTGATAGTCGAGGTGGCCATCGATCGACCTCACCAGCATCTCCGGAGAGGCGCCAACCACCTGGAAGTCGTCGAGCTGAAGGTAGAACATGTAAGGTGAAGGGTTGATTCCCCGCAGCGCCCGGTATATCTGGAACGGGTGCGCCGAGGTCTTCCGCCTGAACCGTTGCGCATAGACCACCTGGAGGCAGTCGCCGGCGTAGATGTAGTCGATTATCCGCCGGACGGCGTCGTCGTAGTGCCCCCGCGTCTGGTTCGAGGTCACTTCGCCCTTTGCAGAATCCTCGCCCGACGCGCCGGCCTGCTGCGGCAGCCTGACGGGCTGTTCGAGCCTTGCCACCAGATCGTCGATGCGGCCTACTGCGTCGGCGTAGGCCCGCACCACGTCTCCGTCGATCTGCGCATGGCTCACGATGCGTATTTTGTGACGGAGGTGGTCGAAGACGAGGAACGTCGACGTGAGCATGAAGACCGATTCAGGGAGTCCCAGAGCGTCGGTCTCCGGGGACGGCAGCCGCTCGAAATAGTTAACGGATTCGTAGCCAAGGTATCCCACCGCGCCGCCGCTGAAGCGGTCGCCGCCCCCCGGGCCGGCGACCTTTACCGCCTCCATGGCCTTCTGAACGTGAACCAGAGGATCGACGGCGTAGGGCTCGGTGCCCAGGAAGCTGTACCGGGCGATGCGCTCTCCTCCCTCGACGCTCTCGAGCAGGAAGGAGTATGGAGGCCGGGCGATCTTCAGGTACGCCGATACAGGGGTCTCAAGGTCGGCGTTGATCTCCCGGTAAACGGGCACCATGTTGCCCTGGTCGGCGAGCCTTTCGACCTCCTTCAAGGTCGGATGATAGGTGGGCATCGCATTACCTACCTTTCGGAAGGACCAACCCGACGCGGCGCTTCACCTCGTCGAGCTTGGGCTCGCTGACGGCTCGGGCCCGGTCCGCGCCCCGCGCAAGGAGGCGGTCGAGTTCGTCGGTGTCTTCCGCTATTTCGCGGTAGCGTTCGCGAATCGGCGACAGCTCATCGATCACCACCTCCGCGACGCGCGCCTTCAGGTCTCCATAGCCGCGGGCGTCCGCGAAGTCGGCCTTGACCTCGTTGTCGCTCTTGCCGACGATGGATTGGTAGATGCGGAGGAGGTTATCCACACCGGCTTTAGCGGGGTCATTAGAGAAGACGATGTCGCTCCCCGAATCGGTCACCGCACGCTTGATGGAGCGCTCGATTTCCTTGGGGTTGTCCAGCATTCCGACCGCGTGGCCTCGAACGTCGGAGAAGGTCTTCGACATCTTCACGGTCGGGTCGTTGAGACCCATGACTCGAGCTCCCGTCTCCGGTATTACCGGCTCAGGCACGACGAAGGTCTCGCCGTACAGGTGGTTGAAACGTTGCGCTATGTCGCGGGCCAGCTCTACGTGCTGCTTCTGGTCGTCGCCGACCGGCACTTCGTGGGCGTCGTACAGGACGATGTCTGCGGTCATCAGAACCGGATAGTCGAGAAGTCCGGTTAGTACGCTGTCCTGCGCGGTGGCTTTGTCCTTGTATTGGGTCATCCGCTCCAGCCACCCAAGGGGGGTGACGCAGTTCAGAATCCAGCACGCTTCGGCGTGAGCTGTCACGTGGCTCTGGACAAAAATCGCGCAGTGGGAGGGGTCGAGTCCCAGGGCGAACAGCATCGCCGCGTGGGACCGTGTTCGGGCCCGAAGCTCCTCCGGATCTTGTGGTACGGTAATCGCGTGCAGGTCGACTATGCAGAAGAAGTTTTCCTTCTGCGCCTGGCGTTCGGCCCACCCCTTGAACGCGCCCAGGTAGTTGCCCAGGTGCAGCTCGCCCGAGGGCTGAAAGCCGCTGAAAACCCGCTGCTTGGTCGTATTCGTCTTCGCCGGCTCCGTCATCTCTTTGGTCTGCATCGTTGTCACCTCGCGGTTTCGCTAACTCACGCGCGTGAGTATATTGTCCCTTGTAGCTTTGGAGAACGTCGCCACAACGATGCGCCGATGGGATACATCGAGCAAATGCCTCCTAACCTTCGTCCCGGGAAATAAAAAGACCCGTCCACAAAGGGACGGGTCTTTTCCGTGGTGCCACCCTAATTCGTCCCGACGCGCCGGGACATCTCACCGCGCAGCGAACTTACGTCGTTGCGCCGGGCCGTGATAACGGTGCCCTTCCGGCCAAGCCTAAGTCCCTCGATTCCATCGAGGGATTCGGTTGGCGGCTCCCAGGTCCATTCGGCCTTTGCGCAGGCGCCGGCTCACACCTTACCCGGCTCTCTTGGCCTCGCTGGAGGCGTACTACTCCCGTTCTCTGCCTTTTCGTTATGTGTCTACGTGTACGTAAGTATAGTCAGGCGCGGTTTGCAGTGTCAATGAAAGCCTGTGGCAGACCGCTCGAGCGCTTATTTGTCTGACAGCAGAACCCCTCCGGACGCCCAGCTATCTTTGGACATGTCTCTGAATATAACGTAGGTGGCCTCGGGCTTCGCACCGCCGATGGTCGATATGGCGCTGGTGATCGCCTCTGCTACCTTGGTCTTCTGGTCCTTCGAGCGTCCCTCGATCCACTCAACCGTGATTACGGGC
>Ga0310121_10004724_pt1 | contig 11896 bp, 8 predicted proteins | sample CB27_Tmax_986_MG_FD_203504 | JGI IMG/M metagenome (GOLD analysis project Ga0310121, IMG submission 203504) | Marine microbial communities from Western Arctic Ocean, Canada - CB27_Tmax_986 | ecosystem: Environmental > Aquatic > Marine > Oceanic | place: Canada: Western Arctic Ocean | collected...
ACAAGATGAAATTGAAAGGCGATTAACAGGACTCCGGCCTGGGCCATAAATTGTCCCAGGTAGACCGGATGGCGAACAAAACGATAGGGCCCCGTGGTTTTTAGTGCTCGTGGCTCCGGTACAATACTGAAACTGCGGAAGAGTACGCTATAGCCCCAGATATCGAGAATATTTCCGACGGTGATCAGTGTTCCCAATAAAAACGCTTGCTGCCAACTGTACTGCGCCCGCCACATAAAAGCATCGAAGGCTTCTTGAGTAGCCTGATCAAAGAATCCCAGCACTGGCGAAATCCAGAGCAGAATCAATGGGGCGAAGCCGGTGAACAAGGCATACGACACCACCCAACCGTTTGCGGCGCGGCTTCGTGGTGGCATTCGAAAACAGAAGCTGAGCGCGATTAGCACAAAGGTCAAATCGACCAACAGGGGCACCCAGATCATTTCCAATCGTTGGCCGCCGGGGAAAACGCAGTAGGGCGCTATCTCCGCAAGAGGCGTATCCCAATACTTTTGCGATCGTTGCCCAAGGAACGCAAAAAAGAAGAGCGCCCCCGCTACTCGAAATGTCCAATCCGGCGCCGCCAGCCACAGACGCATCGGCCAGCGGCGGCGGGTGGACCGATCGACGGAATTCGCGGTTGCGGTACTCATTCAACATTCAGCTTAGGGGTGCTTTTTCGCAGCGGGCCACGCTCGACCGGTCTATCTGGGCCCACATTAATATAGCTGCGCCTGGGGACGGGTGAATTCTGTACCAGCCGTTCGTCCTTGGTCATTCGGCCATTTCTTGGTATAGATTATCGGATAAGAACCGCACTTTTTTAACATTCTTGCAAACTATTTCGGTACTCGCCATGGAAGCATCCCTCAAAGCTTTTTTTGCCGATCAAGCTGGCTGGCTACTTGCTGTTGAGATCATCGCGATTCTGGCACTGCTCGGCAAAGCGGCTGATTGGCTGGTTGGTGAGGCGGTCGTACTCTCGGAACGATCGGGCTTGCCGAAGGTAATTATCGGTGCGACGGTCGTCAGCCTGGGGACCACGGCGCCCGAGGCAGCCGTGTCGGTGTTGGCAGCGCTGCAGGGTAAGCCTGAACTGGCGCTGGGCAATGCGGTCGGATCGGTGATTTGCGATACAGGACTCATACTCGGTTTGGCCTGCTTGATCATGCCGCTCAAGATGCCGCGCGCGATTGTTAATCGGCAAGGCTGGCTGCAGTTTGCCGCGGGTTGGTTGTTGGTCGCGGCCTGTTGGCCTTGGGCCGGTGGCAATCCTTTTCGCGCCGGGGGCAATCTACCACAGTGGCTCGGATTTACGTTTTTGGGGTTGCTGATCGTTTACTTGGCGCTGTCGGTACGCTGGGCCAAGGCAGCGGGTGGAGTCACCGAACTGGACGAATTTGAAGCCGATGCGGCTGCCCCAATGGGATTCGTGATTGGCAAGCTAGTGGTGGCAATCGGTTTGGTGGTCGGCGCCAGCCATATGCTGATCCCGGCGATACAGGAAGCCGCCACTAGGTTGGGCGTGCCCGCAGGTATCGTCGCAGCGACGCTCGTGGCCTTCGGTACGTCGTTGCCCGAGTTGGTCACCGCGATTACCGCAGCCCGCAAAGACCACGGTGACTTGGCAATTGGCAACATCATCGGTGCCGATATTCTCAACGTGCTATTTGTCGCGGGAGCATCAGCAGCCGTGACACCGGCAGGGCTAGTTGCCAGTCCGCAGTTCTTCCGCGTGTTGTTTCCCGGCATGTTAGCCGTATTGCTGGTATTTCGCGTTGGCGTGTCGCTCTCAGGCGAACGGATGCAGCGGCCGTTTGGCGCAATTCTGTTGGCGGCCTATTTGGTTGTGATGGTCCTCAGCTACGCCATGCTTTGATCCGCACGTTAACCATCCGCAGTCGATCGCCGCAACAGCCAATCGCCCAGCCGTGTCGAAAGTTGCGAGAGCAGCAGCAGCGCACGAACCTTCCGCGGTAGGATCAGTTCGAGTTGCCGCGCTTCGCAAGCGATAAGTATCCGTTCCGCTAACCATTCCGGATCGATCGTGTTGAGCTTGGCGCCAGCTCCGGGTTGCTGTGCAGCTGTCGGCAAGTCGGTTGCCTGATCGGCGTAACGGGGGGCGTCGACCTCACGCTGGATGGGCCCAGGGCATACGAGCAGCACATGTAGTCCTTGCGGGCCAAGCTCAAGTCGCAGCTGCTGAGAGTACGCGGCCAACGCGAACTTGCTCGCCGGATAAGCGCCCAAATAGCGAGCTGCTAGTTTACTCGCCAAGGAGCCGATCTGCACGAGATGTCCCCGCTGTTCACGCAGCAATGCTGCGAAGGCACGGGTCGTGCGAACAACCGCCAGAAAATTGACGTCGAGCAGCTGCTGAAAGTCTTCGGGTGTGGTCTCGAGTATCGCTCCCCGAGCAGACCGGCCGGCACAATTGCAGAGCAAATCAACACGGCCAAAGCGTTCGACACTCTGCTGAACCAGGGCGTCTACGTCTTGCTGCGCCGTCACGTCTGCAGCGAATGGCAACACGTCGGCTCCCAAGGCTCGCAGTGTATCCGCGATTTGCTCGAGTGGTTGCAGATGACGAGCCACCAGGACTAGCTTGGCACCGCGGGCGGCCAAAACGCGGGCCAGCGCCGCTCCCAACCCGGCCGAGGCCCCGGTCACCACGCAAACTTTGTCCTGCCAGTAATCCGATTTCATTGCGAGGACTTCATTGTGCCGATTTTATCGTAATCGATGCGACCGTTGGGACGATTTGTGAGGCTTATGACGAACAATCAAGAATCGTGACCAAGGGATTGACCACAACGCTGCCACAGATTGACCAGTGCTCTGTTAGGGAAAAGTATGGTTGAAGGTGGTCGCAGGGACAAGGCTGAGAGAAATGACGAAATCTGATCGACGAAAAAACGAGCAGCTTTAGTCCGACGACTTCATCAACGTGCGAATACCACGTATTCCCAATCTCAGACTCAGGGGCAACAATAGATGACGCAAACAGCACCGATTTCTATGCCCGCAACGGCGGCAGAGACCGGCACAATTGTGACCAGCAGCTTAGCGGAAGTCGCGCCTTTACCAGCCGAGTATCAAATGCCGCAGGATCCTTCCCAAAAGGCCCGCACCAAGATCGTCGCCACCGTGGGGCCCGCCTGCGGCGAAATCGAACAGCTGGCCCAATTGATTCACGCCGGGGCCAATGTGTTCCGCCTCAACATGGCCCACGGCGAGCCCCAGCAGCAACAAGTCTTTGTCGATCGCATCCGTCAACTGGGCGAGGAGCTAAACGAGCCGATCGCAATTTTGGCCGACTTGAGTGGCCCGAAGTTTCGGTTGGGTCAGTTGGAGGGGGAGAGCATCTTTTGCGCGCGGGGCGAGCCGTTCTTTTTTGTCAAAGGAGAATCATCGGCATACAACGAGCTAGTCACAAGCTACGAACCGCTGGTCGACGAGCTCTCGGTCGGCGACCAGGTGATGTTGGCCGACGGCACGGTTAGCATGGCGGTTGTAGAACTCTCACCTGGCAAAGCCCATCTGCGCGTAGTGCAAGAAGGTACGATTCGCAGCCGGCAGGGCATCAACCTGCCCGGCATTCACCTGAGTGCCCCAGCAATCAGTGTTGAAGATCACCGCCATGCCATTTGGGCGGCAAAGGCGGGTATCGATTTTGTCAGTCTCAGCTTCGTCCGTTCTCCAGACGAAGTCCGCACTCTCAAAGACATTGTGCGTTCCAGCGGTTCTTCGGCGAGCGTGATCGCCAAAATCGAAAAACGCGAAGCGCTCGAACGTCTCGACGAAATCGTGGCAGAAGCCGACGGGGTGATGGTCGCACGCGGCGACTTGGGCGTTGAAATCGACGTCGCCGAAATGCCGCTGGAGCAAAAGCGGATTATCAAAAAGTGCCAACAGTTCCACAAGCCGGTAATCATTGCCACGCAGATGCTCGACAGCATGCACGAAAACCAGCGTCCAACACGTGCAGAAGTTACCGACGTCGCCAACGCCATCCTCGACGGCGCCGATGCCTGCATGCTTTCGGGCGAGACCGCCATCGGCAAATACCCGTGCGAGGCGGTCAGCATGATGAATCGCATCGCGCTGGCGACCGAAGGAAGCATCGCCGGCCAGCCGTTGCGTGCGGCGGGCGATCAACGGGCCGATAGCTTGCACGAAGTCACCAGCGCCGTAGTCCATGGGGCAGGCGCCATGGCACACACGCTGGAAGCCAAATTGGTCGTTGTCGCCAGCCACTCAGGCCGCACAGCCCTGGCACTTTCGCAGCAGCGTAGTTTTGTTCCGACGATTGGCGTCAGTACCGAGGAAACAACGCTGCGGAAAATGTGCCTTTACTGGGGCGTCACGCCGCTACGCGGAGCGCCGGCGTGCAATGCTGAGCAGCTCATCAAACACACTGACGAGTGGGCATGCCGGCAGAGTCTGGCCACCCGAGGCGATCGCATCGTCATTGTGGGTGGCTCGCACCTCACCGCCGCGAATGATACGCAAATGGCCTCGGGAGTTCACGACATCGTCATCGTGCACGAAGTCGAACATGACTAGAGTAGCGCATAGCACGATTTGACTACTTCCGCGCCAACCGCTCGCCTGGCTTCAGCAGTCGTTCTTCCAACCGTGACGTGAAGTGCATGCTGCTCGCTTTGCCGGAGAAACCGATCACGCGATGGTCGGCTTCGAATTGTTGCGAGACAGCACGGCCGGCATCGATGTCGAAGCGGACCGTTCCTTTCGTCATTTTCTGAACCAGCTGTGATTCGATGTAGGCACTCACCGGTGTAAGAATCTGGTACTCGACGGTGATCGTTGCAATGCCCGCTTGCACGTTTTTCAGCGTGCAAACACGTCGGGTACGCACCTTGAGTTTTGCCTTGCTTTTTCGCTGCGCGTCGACGTCGTAGTTGGAGTCCCACTGCTGGCCTACCTCAAGCGCCCCAGGTGGCAGCCGAAGCGTGATTGGCATGTCTTTGCTACTGGGCGGCTGAGGATGTTTTTCCTCTCGCTGAACGATTTCGCCGTCCGGTTTGATCCGGATGACCGACAGCGGCACGCCGACCGCGCGCGCCGCTTGCTCAAAACCGGCGGGCGGTGTTTTGTTGGCCTCGCTATCATATCTCGTGGTACCGCGATTCGGCACTGTGTTGGTCATCCGCACGGTTTCGACCAGATGAACGAATTCCATCTCGCCGCTTGGCAGTACGTCGGTCACTTTCCAAGCCTTGATCGACTGGCTGCTGCTCTCAGCCTGCTGCGTAGTTTCTTCGATCGTTGTGCGAATGTCAGTCGCATGTTGGACGCGGTAGCGAATCACTTCGCCTAGCTGGAACTTGTAGCGCAGCAAGTGCTTTTCGACATCGTCATCAGACGCTTGAATAGGTGCCGCGTAGAGAACAAACAGGCAAGCCGCCGCGAGAATTCTTTTCTTGTGCATCCTTGCACCCCTAATAAAAGATAGTAGGGCCCGCAGTGCGGACCGTTGATGTGATAACGCCTTAATTATTAAACTTCAGTCGACCACCCCAGCCAAGTTTTTCTCTCAACGTACGGTAGTAGCCATGGCCGTGGACTTCAATCAATTGGAACTGTGCTTTTGAACGCGTGATGCGAATCCGATCTTCGGCCGCCAACTGGCAAACGACTTTGCCGTCGACCACCAACGACGTGCCTTCATGCGGTTCGGGCACCACTAGCTCGTAGACGCGATCGGCCGTGTCGACGACGGGTCGATTGGTGAGCGTATGCGGGCTAATCGGCGAGATCACAAACGCCTGCAAACTCTTTCGCAGGATCGGTCCGCCAGCCGACAGGTTATGGGCCGTCGAGCCGACCGGGGTGCTGACAATCAAGCCGTCGCAACTATAAGTGGTCACCAATTCACCGTCAACGTAAAGCTGCACTTCGATAATTGCAAAGGGCGGACCTGCTAGCACAGCTACCTCGTTGAGTCCCAACACGTTCAGCGACGGTTCGCCTTGCCTTTGGACGTCACATTCGAACATCAAGTGCGAGACCACCTGATAGTCGCCCGCCACCACTTGGGGCAGCATCGCTTCTAGATTTTCTGGCTGTATGTCTGCCAAAAACCCGAGATGCCCCAAATTGATGCCCAACACCGGTTTCTGGCAGTAGCCCATTGCATGGGCTGCCCGCAGCATCGAACCATCGCCCCCCAGCACGACGACAAAGTCGATTTCGTCGTAATCCTTAACGTTGGGTGGCAGCTCACAGGAAAAATCTTCGACGGTAGCGACTATGTCGACATGTTTTTCCAAGACCGGTAGCAGCTCAGCCGCCCGCAGCTCGATCCGCGGCTTCGCGGCATGTGCCAGCATCAGCACGCTGGGACGCGATTTGGTGTCAATGGGTGGGGTCATAATCTCAGCATACCAGTGAGCGATGGCCTGAAGAACAGGAAAAAATGCGGGCTAGCCGCACTCGGTATTCGCCAGGCAGCTGGCGACGATCCGGATCTGATCGTAGGGGACATCGCCACCGAGGTGTTCGAAAATCGGGCGGAGGCGGACGTTGCCGACAGCGTCGACCGCTGCGCGGATTCGTTCGGCGGTGATGCTATCGATCCAAGGAGATGGATCGGTGATGCCTTCGTGGCGGATGAATTGATCGAGGTATCCTTGTACCGTCGATTCAGCACGCGCCATTTTTTGCGCCGTTTCGGCAATCGACAAACCGTCTTTGAAATGGGGGAACGCGGCAATCGCCGACGCATTGAGCGGCGAACGTACGCGAAGCCCATTAGTTGAATCGCCCTTTAATTCTACCGTCGACCCAACCGTCACTTCGAGCTCGCCTTCGTCAAGTGCGATGCCATGGTCGGCAGAATAGGCGGCGATGAGTTCCAGAAACTGCTGGCCGTAGTCGGCGCACTTTTTTTGGCCGACGCCGTGAACTTTGAGCAGGTATTCGGCCGTCGAGGGTCTTCGACGGGCCAAGTCGCGGAGCGTCGTGTCGCCAAACACGATGTAGGCAGGCACGCCCCGCTCGGTAGCGATTTCGCGACGTAGCTCCCGCAGCAACTCGAACAACTCGCGGTCGACGCCGTCCCAGGAACTAGGGTCAGACTTGCGTTCTTTCCGGCTTTTCTTCGGCGCTGGCTTGAGGAGTGTCGGTGTATGCTCGCCGCGCAAGACTTGCCAGCCGAGTTCCGTAACTTGCAGTTGATTGTATTCGCCAAATTTGACAGCGCAATCTTGCCCAATGAGTTGCTCGATCCAATCGCGGATCACGCCTTTGGAATGTTCTTCCAAGATCCCATAGGTGCTGAGTCCGTCGTGACGCTTCTCCAAGATTCGCTGGTCTTGGGAGCCGGTAAGTACCTGGGCCGTATAGTCGGCACCGTAGATTTGTTCAAGGCGCATCACACAGGAGAGGATTTTTTGAGCGATAGTCAGGGGGTCGTCGACTTGCTCCACCTGATCGAGGCAAATGTCACAGGCCCCACACTTGGTCGATTCGAAGGCTTGGCCAAAATGTTCAACAAGCGATTTGTGACGGCATTGCACCGACTTGCAAAAGCGGTCCATTGACTGAAGTGACTCGAGGGCTGCGTCGCTGGCTTCGCCAGAACTGGCCATCAGGCGCTTCCAAGTACCAAAATCGTTGCCGCCAAAGAAGAGACAACAGTCCGCCTCCAAGCCGTCGCGCCCCGCACGGCCGCTTTCTTGCTGATACGCTTCCAGCGACTTGGGCATGCCAGAATGGATGACGAAGCGGACATTTGATTTGTCGATGCCCATGCCGAAGGCGACTGTCGCAACGATGATGTCGGCTCGCTCCTCTAAAAAAGCCTCTTGATTTGCCTGGCGGTCGATGTCTGACAGGCCGGCATGATAGGGCAATGCCGTATGGCCCAATGCTTCTAGCGCAATAGCCGTTCTTTCAACTTCCTTGCGCGAAATACAATAAACGATGCCCGATTCGCCCTGGTGTTGCTTAATAACTCCAAGCAATTGATCGACGCCGCCAGCGCGGCGCTCGATGCGATACTTTAAATTGGGGCGATCGAATGAGCCAACCAACGTCTCTGGGTCGTTGAGCGCCAGTTGCGTTGCTATGTCTTGCCTGACGCGCTCGGTGGCGGTCGCCGTGTAAGCATGGACAGGTACGCCGCGGAAGCGTTGCTTGAGCGATTGCAGTCCACGATATTCAGGTCGGAAGTCGTGGCCCCAGGAACTGATACAATGCGCTTCGTCGATCGCAATCAGCGAGATCGGCATGCGGCTCAAGAGTGCCAGCATGTTTTCTGTTAGCAAGCCTTCCGGCGCCAGGTACAATAGCTTCAACACATTGGAGCGGACCGAATCGATCACTGCGTTGCGTTCAGACGGTGACAACGAGCTATTATAAAACGCTGCGGCGATGCCGTTGGTGCGTAGCGCGTCGACCTGATCTTTCATCAGCGAGATCAGTGGTGAGACCACGATTGCCAGACCGTCGAGCGCACAAGCGGGCGCTTGAAAGCAAAGCGACTTGCCGCCGCCGGTAGGTAACACAACGACCGAGTCGCGCCCCGCCAAGATATTTTCGATCGCTTCCCGCTGCAACGGACGGAAGCTATCGTAACCCCACTTCTGTCTGACCAAGGCTTGAATGGCTTCGATCGAGATTGCTGCCGCCTTTACGGAGAGTTTCGTCGTGGATTCCGTCGACGATTCTGTCGACGATTCTGTCGAGGATTCCTCAGATGAAGCAAGTGAACCTGTCGATGGCCGGGAGGTAGACGAAGCGGACATGGGGGCAAAATCCTTTTTCCAAGAAGTATACGGACGTATACGTTACTCGTAGCACGTTAGTTTCGCAAGTAACCGACGGGGCGACAGCGGCAGCAAAAGCTGAGCAATTGTTGTAAACTCAGTGCTGTCAAGTACTTTTTCTTTTGGGAGAACTGACCATGTGGCATCCGATCGTCCTGATGGGTGTGATGATATTACTCAATTTGGCTCCTGCAACTCAAGCCGATACGGGGCACCCGCTGGCGGTGCGATGGTGGGGGCAGGCGATGGTATCGATCGAGACGTCTTGGAATCTGACGGTGGTGATCGATCCTTACGGCGAGACGATCGGTTACGAAAATCCCAACGTTACCGGTGATCTCGTTTTGGTTACTCATGAGCATGGCGATCACAACAATGTTGATTTGGTTGCTGGTGAGCCAATCATTGTTCGCGGACTGGAGAAACAAGTTCCCTCAGGTGCGATAGATCATGTCCTCGATTCTTTGCCGAACGAAGCGAAGCCATGGTGGAAAGATGCTCGCCTGCGCATCGCACGTACTCGAAACGCCGTGCGAGTCAAAGGGATTCCGTCATGGCACGACGATACCGAAGGGAGCCAACGAGGCGCCAATGTGATGTTTCTCGTCGAAGCGGATGGCGTGCGAATTGTGCATTGCGGCGACCTAGGACAAGTCAAGCTGACCGACACGCAGCTAGAGTCTTTGGGCGAAGTCGACGTGCTGCTCATTCCGGTCGGCGGCGTCTACACGGTTGACGGCAGCCAAGCGGCCGACATTGTGCGGCAAGTGAAACCGAGAATCGTTATTCCGATTCACTACAAAACGCCGAATTTGATTTACGATCTACAAGGCGTGCAAGGTTTTTTGACGGCCGTTAGCGCCGACTGCCAAGTCATACGTGCCCAAGGTAACACCCTGGCGGTGAGCGCCGCGAAACCTGAAGCCGTGAAACCGCACGTCGTGGTTCTCGATTTCGTTCCCTGGCCGCTGCCAGCAGAATGGGAAACGCTGTTTACGGCAAAAGAAAGAATCTGCCGCAGCTCGCAAGAGGTGTTTGCGAAGTTAAGTGTCGAGCAAATGAATTTCAAGCCCAGCAACGGCACCCATACGCCGCGTTGGAATACGGAGCACATGATGGGTCGCGAGCTCGGTTTTTTCTCCGAGATTTATGCCCAGATCGACCCGGCAGTGACCAAAATCGATCTGAATCCCAAACAGATGCCGCCCGACTATGTCGCGGCTCACCCGGACTGGTCAGGCAAAGAAGAAGCTCGTCAAATGGAGCGAGTGTCGGCCCTCACGCGGCGGTTTTCCTATCTTCTGGCAGGGCTAGAGCTTGACGAGCGGGCCCCTGGTAGTCACTGGACGCCTCGTCGGCTGCTCAAACAAATGGAACGTCACTATCAACAGCACACTGCCAACGTGGAGAAGAAGTTTGAGTTGCCCGACTGGCCGACCGAATGAATTCATCCTTTGCTATCATCTTTTGATGGCCCTTTGCCTCCCCTTGGACAATTGCCTACATGGCCTTGCTGCCCCGACGATTTGGCTGGTTGCTGATCGCATATCTCGCGCTGGCCGCCTATGCGCTGGTGGCGTGGATGCCGGAAATCGTTGGACGGTACCAAAACCTGGCAAAAACCAATCCGCGACTGGCAGCTGTCTACTTGGGGCTCGTGGTCGTCGGCGGAGCGGTCTTGGCGGGGCTTTCATTATGGTTGTTGTTTCGCCTTTGGCGAAACACGGCTACCAAGCAGCGCCGCCGCTTGCGGCGCGGGCAAAACCCCAGTGCGATGTCGACCGCTGAGCAGCGACACGAGCTTACTGACAATCTTGGCGCCAGCCGTGAGTTTGTCGGAGATACGCATGTCTCTCCAGAACTACGCACTGAGATTGATCAAGCCTTGGCTCAACTGGAAACCAAACAGGAGAGCGAACGATTAGAAATCGTCGCGTTCGGGACAATTTCTAGTGGCAAATCAACATTGCTCAATGCACTCGCCGCGCGGCAAGTATTTGCGTCGGACGTAGTGGGTGGCACCACCTCAACACGGAGCGAAATCCCTTGGCCAGGCAATGACGAAGTCGTGTTGGTCGATACGCCAGGGCTCGCCGAAGTACGCGGGGAAAGCCGGGCCGCTGAAGCGGCACTCGCCGCCAAGAATGCGGATGTGGTGCTCTTGGTCGTCGATGGGCCGCTCAAAGCCTTTGAGGTCGATTTGGTCGATAAACTGACCGAGATGGAAAAACGGGTCCTCGTCTGCCTGAACAAAGAAGATTGGTACCACGATCAGCAGCAAGAACAACTCGTTGCGCAAATCGCTAAACAATTGCCCGCGATTACCTCCTCCGATGTCGTTGCCGTTCGGGCAGGCGTGGTGAGTCGGACTCGCGTCCGCGTCGCCACGGATGGGAGCGAGCAGCAGGAGCAGCTGGAGCTGCCGCCGAACGTGCAAGCGCTGGCTGAGCGGTTAATGCAAATCGTCGCTCGTGACGGGCGTGAATTGTTGCTGGCGAATCTATTACTGCAATCGCGTGGGCTGGTCGATGAAGCGAAGGCACGTGTGCGAGCGGTGTTAGACACGCGGGCCGATGAAATCATCAGCCGCCATATGTGGGCAGCAGGCGGAGCTGCTGGAATCAACCCTATTCCGCTCTTAGACATCGCCGGCGGCAGCGCGATTACCGTCAAGATGGTGCTAGAATTGGCGCGCGTGTACAAACAGCCGATCGATGCAGATATGGTCGTGAAAATGTTGGAGCAATTGGGCAAGAATCTGGTTGCGATGGTGGGAGCCACGGCTGCAGCGCCGGCCATTGCCAGCGGCATCGGCGCCATGCTCAAGACCGTGCCAGGAATCGGTACGCTCGCCGGCGGTTTGGTGCAAGGCACGGTACAAGCCTTGGTCACCCGTTGGATTGGCAACGTCTTCCAAAAGTACTTTCAAGAAGAAATGAAGGCGCCGCCCGGCGGATTAGCGGAGCTTGCTCGCCAGCAGTGGCAACAACTGACGCAACCAGAGTCGCTGCGCAAAATGATTCAGATCGGCCGTCGAGAGCTCTCCGTCACGTCCACAGCCGAGGACAACGAATGACGGACATGCCCGCTGATAAATCGACTCG
>Ga0310121_10004725_pt1 | contig 11895 bp, 10 predicted proteins | sample CB27_Tmax_986_MG_FD_203504 | JGI IMG/M metagenome (GOLD analysis project Ga0310121, IMG submission 203504) | Marine microbial communities from Western Arctic Ocean, Canada - CB27_Tmax_986 | ecosystem: Environmental > Aquatic > Marine > Oceanic | place: Canada: Western Arctic Ocean | collected...
TAAAAATAGATATTTATGCGCCAGCGCGATTGAAAGAGGGCGCTTTTCCACAATGTTTTCCACAGGTGTGGAAATCTTTGGGAAGACACCGAAGTGCCATCCGGCAACCCATTCATACCTGCCGCGTATCCGGAGTCCGCGACTGTAGCACATTCAAAATCCCAAAGACCCAAATCTAAACCCCCAAGACCGAGACTAGTCACCTCGACTCTTAGGACTCGGGATTCGGCCATCGGGGTTTGCTTCCGTTGACACCCCCGTGCGGCACGACTACTATTGCAAGTTCCGCTGCGCAAGACGCGCGCGACTCAGTGACAGCAGGATCAGCATGAAAGGCAAGCGCACCTACCAGCCCAATACTCGTCGCCGCAAGAAGACGCACGGCTTTCGGGTCAGGATGTCGACGAAGAACGGTCGAATCGTCCTCAAACGACGCCGGGCCAAGGGTCGCAAGCGGCTGACTGTTGCAGACGAAGGATAGTCGCAGGAGATTCAGAAGGAGCCGGCATGAGCGGACAGGCACTGCCTGCCGCCGAACGCATCCGCCGCAGGCCCGAGTTCGAACGCGTTTACAACGCAGGGTCGAAGACGCATGGCCGGTTCATGATCGTATTCGTGCTACCGAACGGCGGCGCGGTGCCGCGGCTCGGCGTGGCAGCGACACGAAAGATCGGCTCGTCCGTTGATCGCAACCGCGCCAAGCGCTTGGCCCGCGAGGTGTTCAGGCGTCACAAGATGGCCGTCGGGCTCGACGTCGTCGTCGTACCGCGCCGGGAAATGCTCGATGCTCCCTTTGCCAGCCTGGAAGCTGATTATCACGCCGCCCTACAACGTAGTGGACGCCATTCATCGTCACCCTCGCCAGGCAGGCCACGCCGCCGCCGTTCTCCTCAGGCTGCTAAGCGGGTATAAAGCCCTTATTTCGCCGCTATTTATCGGCAGCTGCCGGTTCTACCCCTCGTGTGCGGATTACACGCGGGAAGCGGTGGAAGCGCATGGTGCCTTGCGCGGCCTCTGGCTCGGGTCGCGGCGCCTCGCACGCTGCCATCCGTTCGGACGCCACGGCGTCGATCCGGTTCCGCACTAATGCCAATGGAACGCCGGGTTCTCGTCGCCGTGTTTCTTTCCTTCTTGGTGCTCTACGCCTACCAGGCGTTCTTTGTGCCGCCGCCGGCCCCGCCAGCTCAGACGCAGGCGCCGCCGCTGGCCCCCGTGGCACCGGCGGCCGAATCGTCTGGCGCGCCACAGCCGGCCAATGCACAGGCAGCCGCGCCGCCATCCGCCCCCGCGCTTCGACCGGCAACCGTACTCGGTGATGCCTTCGAACGCGAAATCATCGTGGAAACCGCAGACGTGGAGGCGACGCTTTCGAATAGGGGTGGCCGCATCCTCCACTGGCGCCTCAAGAATTATCGCGACAGCCTCGGCGATCTCATCGACCTCGTGCCATCCGACCTGCCTCCGGATCAGCCGACCCCCTTTTCGCTGTGGGTTGACGACGGGCCGATCACGGAGCGGCTGAATACGGCGCTGTATCGTGTCTCGGGGGATGCCGCAGGCCGCGTAGATGCACGGGCGAGCGAGGCCGCAGTGCTGTTCGAATTCGAAGACGCTTCAGGACTTCGCGCGCGGAAGGAGTTGCGGTTTGACCCGCAGAACTACCTCATTACATTCTCCGCGACGGTCGAAAGCGGCGGCATCGCGTTGAATCCCACCGTGCTCTGGGGACCGGGGCTTGCGGACTCTGGTGCGCAGGCCGGCGGGGGCAGCTTCTTCACCGGCAATTACATCCAGCCTCCGCAGGGGATTTACCATCGCGCCGGGAGCGTTGAGCGGATCACAGGTGGTGATCTTGGTGAACAACCGGTTCACGAAGGGCAGTTTCGGTTCGCGGGGATCGACGACCACTACTTCATCGCGGTCGCCCTCAATACGGGTCCGGCGCGAGTCGAGTTCTGGCCGACGCCGATAGCCGGCCCCGAGGAGAGCGAGCGGCTGCTGGTCTCACAGAGTTTCACATTTCAGGAGCCGCCGCAGAGCGTCCGATTCTTCTATGGTCCCAAGCAGTTCGACCTCCTGCGATCGGTTGATGCGGAGCTGGTCCGCGCGATCAATTTTGGGATATTCGGGTTCCTGGCGGTACCGCTCCTTGGCGCGCTCCAGTGGATTTACGAATTCTCCGGCAACTACGGATGGTCGATCGTCCTGCTCACGCTTCTGATCAACGTTGTGATCTCGCCGCTGCGCCACAAGAGCGTCGTCTCCATGCGGAAGATGCAGGCGGTGCAGCCAGAGATGAAAGCCATCCAAGACCGGTACAAGGACTTGAAGGCGACCGACCCGGGGAAGCAGAAGATGAACACGGAGGTCATGAATCTCTATCGCGAGAAGGGCGTGAACCCGGCCAGCGGCTGCCTGCCCATGCTGCTTCAGTTTCCGGTCCTGCTTGCGTTCTACTCGATGCTGTCCCAGTCGATCGAGCTCCGTGGCGCCGTGTTCGGGTTCTGGCTCACCGACCTTTCAAAGCCGGACCCGTATTACGTCATCCCAGTGCTCATGGGCGTGACGATGTTCTGGCAGACGAAGATCACGCCGTCGACCGCGGATCCCGCGCAGCAGAAGATCATGATGTTCATGCCGCTCATGTTCATGGTGTTTTTTCTGGCAGCGCCGAGCGGCTTGGTTGTCTACTGGTTCGTGAGCAATCTGTGGGCTATCGGCCAGCAGTACTTCACGATCTGGATGATCGGTCCTGGACCGGTGCCGACCCCTCGTCCGCCTGCCGAGCGCCGGCTGAAGAACGCCGGCGCCGGGCGCACGACCGGCGCGGATAAACGAGCATAGACAACCCCTTATTGCCAAGCCCGCCCGGGCTCAGAGCCTTATGTCACTGACAACGGAGATTGCCGAATTCCTACAGAAAGTCGTCACGGCGATGGGCGTCACGCTCACTGCCACCATTGAAGAGACAACCGACGGCACGCGCATCAATCTCGAAGGCGAGGACGGCGGCGTGCTCGTCCGGCGCGGCGGGGAGGGACTGCAGGCACTGCAGCACCTGGTCGCCACCGCGTTCCGCCGACAGCTCGGCGATGACAACCGGGTGGTGATTGACTGCAATGGATTCCGCAGGGACAAGGACCTGGAGCTGCAGCAGATGGCGCGCTTCACGGCGGAGAAGGCGCGGTCTTCCGGAGTGCCTCAGGAAATGGGGCCCCTCAATCCCTACGAACGACGGATCGTCCACCTCGCAATCGCGGAGGATCCAGACGCGAGCTCCGAGAGCATCGGCGATGCCTTCATGAAGACGGTGATTATCTCGACTAGGCGGTAGTTGGTAGGCGGGAGGTCGTAGCTGACGGTTCTAGGTTCGGTGCTACCACCTACCGGCTACCAGCTACAAGCTGGCGGCTGATGTTCTCCACCGAGGATTCCATCGTCGCGGTCGCGACGCCGCCCGGCAGGGGCGGCATCGGGGTCGTTCGCATCAGCGGCCCGGCTTCTCGAGAGATCGCCGGCCTGATTCTCGATCGGGGCGAACCGCTCGAAGCACGGCGCGCGACACTCACGCGCGTTCGTGCGAGCGACCCCGAACGGCCACAGGAAAGGCTCGACGAAGTCGTGGCCACCTATTTTCCCGCGCCGCACTCCTACACAGGCGAACACGTCGTGGAAATCAGCGCGCATGGCAGCCCGGTCGTGCTCCAGGCAATCGTCGGTACCGCGATCGACGCGGGCGCACGGCTGGCCGAACCGGGAGAGTTCACGCTGCGCGCATTTCTCCACGGCAAGCTGGACCTTATCCAGGCAGAAGCGGTCGCCGATCTGATCGCCGCGGCAACGCCGCTGCAGGCGCGGGTCGCGTTCGATCAACTCGAGGGGACGCTCACGCGTCGCATCGCCGCCATCGACGCGGAGCTCTTTGATCTGATTGCGCGGCTCGAAGCGTCTCTCGATTTCCCCGACGAGGGTTATCACTTCATCGAGCCGGCGGAAACAGCCCGCCGGGTCGGCGACGTCGCGGCGCGGCTGGAGCAATTGCTCGCCAGCGCCCGGTGCGGACGGATGATTCGCGAGGGCGCGACGGTGGTGGTGGCGGGCCGGCCAAACGTCGGTAAATCAAGTATATTCAACATGTTAGCAGGCTCTGACCGTGCAATAGTGACGGCAATTGCTGGCACAACCCGCGACCTGGTGTCCGACCAGGTCAATATCGACGGCCTTGCGGTCACACTCGTCGATACCGCTGGTTGGCGCGACACGCTCGACCTTATCGAGCGCGAGGGCGTGGCGCGAGGCGAGCGCGCACGCGCGGCGGCCAACCTCCTGGTGCTGGTGCTCGATCGCAGCGAACCCATCAAGGTGGAAGACCGGCAACTCATCGCACAGACTGAGGGTCAGCCGAGGATCGTCGTTGCGAATAAGAGCGATCGTCCTGCGGCATTTGATGCCGCAAAGGACGCTATCGGGGCTGAGGACGTTATCAGCGTGTCCGCGATAACCGGAGCGGGCGCCGACGAGCTGCGGCGCGGCATCGTGCGCGAGCTCACCGGCAGCGAATCGCTGAGAGATACTGCGGCCCTCTCAAACGTGCGTCATATTGCGTTGATCGAACACGCGCGCACGAGCCTTGTCTCTGCGGAACAGGCTGTCGGGACGGGAGCCATGCCGGAGGAGTTCGTGCTCGCGGATCTGCAGGCGGCGCGGGCGCGGCTCGAGGAGATTGTCGGCGTGCGCGCCAGCGAAGATCTTCTGCAGCATATTTTTGAGACGTTCTGCATCGGGAAATAGTCCAAGATGTGCTCTGCACGGTACTTGCTGAACATCGCCCAATGACCCCATTCGACGTGATCGTGATCGGCGCCGGCCACGCAGGCGTGGAAGCGGCGTACGCCGCCGCCCGCCTGGGCTGCAGCGTCGGCTTGTGTACGCTGTCGCGCGACACGGTCGCGCACATGCCGTGCAATCCGGCGGTGGGTGGGACCGCCAAGGGCCACCTAGTCCGCGAGATTGATGCGCTGGGCGGGCTGATGGGACAGGCCATCGACGCGACAGGCATTCAATTCAAGCTTCTCAACCGAAGCCGCGGCCCGGCTGTCTGGTCGCCCCGAGCGCAGGCGGATAAGCGGCGGTACGCGTCGTGGGTGACCGATGTGCTCGACCGCGAGGCAAACATCTCGTGGCTATTGGGAGAAGCCGCGAACCTTGATGTGCGGCACGGCCGCATCGCCGGCGTCATGATGGACGGTGAACGGTATGCGTGCGGCGCCCTCGTTGTGACAACGGGAACGTTTCTGAACGGACTAATTCACGTTGGTCCGGAGCAGCGTCCGGCGGGGCGGCACGGAGAACGCCCCGCGCGCGAACTCGCGGAGTCGCTCAGGTCGTTCGGTTTCGAAGGCGGACGATTGAAAACCGGCACGCCGCCGAGACTGCATCGCGACAGCATCGATTTCGACGGAGCGGTGAGAGAGGGAATCTTTGTCGAAGAACGCGGGGACGAGATTCCGATGCCGTTCTCGTTCTTGACGTCTTCACCGCCGCAAAACCACATCCGCTGCTGGCTGTTGTACACGACCGATCGCGTTCACGATCTCGTGCGGCGACATATCGATCGCAGCCCGCTGTACAACGGCCAAATTCAGGGGATCGGTCCACGCTACTGTCCTTCGCTGGAAGACCGGATCATGCGGTTCCCGGAGCGGGAACGGCACCAGATTTACCTCGAACCGGAGGGACTCGATGTCGATGAAATCTACGTCAATGGCTTTTCGATGTCGCTGCCGCGTGATATCCAGGAGCAGTTAGTTCGCGCGCTGCCCGGCCTGGGAGACGCGTCCATGCTGAGGCCTGGGTATGCGGTGGAGTACGACTTCATTCAGCCCACCGAACTGAAGTCGAGCCTGGAAACGCATCGCGTTGCCGGTCTTTTCTTTGCCGGCCAGATCAACGGCACCTCGGGCTACGAAGAAGCGGCCGCGCAGGGGCTCATCGCCGGGATCAACGCAGCCAGGGCCATTCGCCGCGAGCCTGCGTTCACGCTCGGCCGCGAAGAGGCATATATCGGCGTGCTCGTCGACGACCTGATTACCCGTGGATGTCTCGAGCCGTATCGGATGTTCACTTCGCGAGCCGAGCATCGGCTGCTGCTGCGCATCGACAATGCGGACCTGCGCCTGACGCCGCGCGGCCGCGGAATCGGCCTGGTCGATGACGCGCGCTGGACACGCTTTGAAGCGAGGCGCGATCGCTATATGCGCAACGCCGCTGCGCTCGATCGCACAATGGTGCGCACCGATCGCGGCGATCGGTGCGCGGCCAGCACGCTGCTTCGCCGCCCCACAATACGGCTGGATTCGCTCATCGAACAAGGCGATCTCTCGCTTGAGCTGGAGCCATCCACGCGCGCCCTTGATATCGCGAGCCTTGAAAACGACGTCAAGTACGCGGGGTATTTGAAGCGGGAGATTGCGCGCGCCGATCAGATGCGGCGGCAGGACCGCCGCCGGATTCCAGAAGGCTTTGTCTTCGCCAGCGTCCCCGGTCTTTCCCGGGAAGTCGTCCAGCGCTGTTCGCAGGTGCGGCCAGAAACGCTGGGTCAGGCATCACGAATACCGGGCATGACTCCCGCCGCCGTGGCGGTCCTGGGCTCGTTCCTGGACAGGTCCGCACAAACCATTGAATAGCATAGAATTCCAGAGTCGCCTAGCCCGCCGTGCTCGTCGAGCCGGGGTAACGCTTCCCGCCGAACTGGCAGCGCAGCTCGAGGCCTACTACCGCCTTCTCGCTATCTGGAACGCCAAGATCAATCTCACCGGCTTGAAGCTGTCAAACGTGTCGCCCGACGCGCTCGATCGTCTTCTGATCGAACCAGTCGTCGCAGCAAAGTACGCCCCAATGAAGGTAGCGCGAATGCTCGACATCGGGAGTGGAGGCGGCTCACCCGCCATCCCGTTGGCGTTGGCCGTGCCGCACTCCCGCCTGCTGATGGTGGAGTCGAAGACGCGCAAGTCTGTCTTCTTGCGCGAAGCGGTGCGCGAACTCGGGCTGGCTGACACCGAGGTGGTGACGGCGAGGTTCGAGGAACTCTTGACGCGCCCCGATCTCCACGAAGCGCACGACCTCGTGACCATTCGCGCCGTTCGAATCGAACCGAAGTTGCTTCTGGCGATCCAGGCTTTTGCCAAGCCTGGCGGGCTCGTTTTTCTGTTCCGAGGGTCCGGGACGTCCGACCCGTCTGAAAGCGTCAACCCGCCCTTGGCCTGGAAAGCGACGTATCCACTCATCGAATCGCTTCGAAGCCGGCTGGTGGTCCTAGAAAAGCGAGCAGTTTCTGGGGTTGTTCCACGTGGAACAACCAGATGACAACACGTTCGCTTTATATTCGTTAGTTCCACGTGAAACATTAGTCTTGACCATGATCCTAAACCGTACTAAAGTTTAGGCTCGGTCGTGCGTGATTGACGAGCACCAACAGAATTAGTGTATATGGGAGAAAATGGCCGGTCACCCGGACGAGTGCTCGCGGTGGCCAATCAAAAAGGCGGGGTCGGGAAGACCACAACGGCGATCAACGTCGCAACTTCCCTTGCGCTGGCCGGTCGCCGGGTGCTTCTGGTCGACGTCGATCCGCAAGGCAATCTGACGAGCGGGGTCGGGCTGAAGGGGCGCCGGGCCGAGGGGGGGACGATCTACGAAGCGCTGATGACAGATGCTGAACCACGCGCGTTCCTCCTCGAAACCCAGATACAGAATCTGTCTCTCATTCCCGCGGATCGCAATCTCACGGGAGCGGAAATCGAGCTCGTGCCCGTTGCGCAGCGCGAGGGGCGACTTCGTCGTGTTCTCGATCCTCTCCGCGCGCGCTTCGATCTTATCTTCATCGATTGTCCGCCGTCGCTCGGCCTGCTGACGCTCAACGCGCTCGTCGCGGCCGATGCCGTCTTGATTCCGTTGCACTGCGAGTATTTCGCGCTCGAAGGGCTTGCCGAACTCGTCGGGACGATGCGCCGCGTACGTGGCGCGCTGAACCCGGCCCTCGATATCGAGGGCGTGCTGCTGACGATGTACGACGACAGAACGAATCTAGGTCACCTCGTCGCGCGCGACGTGCGAGAGTTCTTCAAGGAGAAAGTCTTCAACACGATCATTCCAAGGAACGTGCGTCTTGGTGAAGCGCCGAGTCACGGAATGCCGGCGGTGCTCTATGACGCGAAATCACGCGGGGCGGCGGCCTACGTCGCGCTTGCGCAGGAAATGCTCGCGCGACACGCCGCGTAGCCTGCACGAACACGGAGGAGTGCGCCGATGATGGAACGACGCCCCGCGCTCGGCAAGGGCCTCAGCGCGCTGATACCGGATGAACCCGCGCCGCCACGGCACGGCGCCATCGAAGTCGACATCGACCTGCTGGCGCCCAACGGCCAGCAGCCGCGCCTGATGCTCGATGACGCGAGGCTCAGCGAGCTGGCCGAGTCGATCAAGGCCAACGGCATCATTCAGCCCATCCTGGTTCGGCGAACAGGCGGCACCTACTCCATCATTGCCGGCGAACGTCGATGGCGCGCCGCGCAGCGGGCGGGGCTTCTCAAAGTGCCTGTTGTCATCCGCGAGGTCCCGGAGGGCTCCGAGCAGCAGTTGCTCGAGCTCGCGCTCGTCGAGAACCTTCAGCGCGAAAACCTCAACCCGGTGGACGAAGCGCTGGCATACCAGCGCCTGGCAGACACGTTCGGCCTCACGCAGGATCAAATTGCTGCGGCCGTGGGCAAGGACCGCACGTCGGTCGCCAACTATCTGCGGCTGCTGCGCCTGCCGGACGAAGTCCGCGGCGACCTCGCCTCAGGCGCGCTCTCGATGGGGCATGCACGGGCACTGCTCGGGCTGCCGGATGCGCCCTCGCAGCGCCAGGCCGCCCGCGAGGCGATTTCCAGGTCCCTGTCGGTCCGTGAGACCGAGGCGCTCGTGAGGAAACTGGCCTCGCCGCCGCGCGCCCTCCGTCCCGAACCCGGCCGCCAACCCGCCGACCCCCACACCCGCGCGGCCGAGGACCGCATGCGCTTCGCCCTTGGCACGAAGGTGCGCATCGTTCGCCGCGGGGAAGGGGGCTCGATTGAAATCGCCTTCGGCTCGGAATCGGAACTGAATCGCCTCTACGACTACATCACCGCCAGACCATAGCCGCTAGGGCCACGCAACCAGGCCCGTTGGGGTGGTATTGCCCGAAACCCCAAATATCCCCATCGACAGCCGCCCGCCGATCTGGTAGGCTCACCGACTCTGGAGAGACCAGGTCGCGCCTCGTCTTATCGTAGGCGAGAGCGACGCAGGGTCTCCCTGGCCGCCAGTTCTGCCGCGTGTTGTTCGTGGCGCGGCAGGCGGTTGTCAGTCACCGGCGCTCTATCGGCCACCGGGTGACATCGTTCGGCAAGTCTTGCGGGGTTGGCAGGAGTCGTGGTTCGGGCCAGAGGGGATTTCGATTGGCGGTTTGGGGATCGTCATCAGCAATAACATGGTCGTGGAGGTGTGAGATGTCGCAGTTAGGGAGAGTTCGAACGGCGCTCGTCGTGGGGTTTGTCGCGCTGGCCATCATGTGGCCGGCAGAGCCAAGCGCCCAGGTGACGAATCCATATCGCGGAATACACGGCTGGGCGAAAACCCCGGGGAGGCCGATGGGAGTGGCTGCCGGGGTGTACCAGGATCCCGACGGCGAGCACATGTGGGTCATGGACAGGTGTGGCGGGAACAACTGTGCCGGCGTTGACGTAGATCCGTTCCTCAAATTCGACATGGAAGGGAATCTGGTCAAGAGCTTTGGCAGAGACATCTTCGGGTGGCCGCACGGTTTCTTTGTGGACCATGAAGGAAACGTGTGGGGGACCGAAGGGGGTCCGGATGGAGAGGGGCGAGGCCAGCCGGGATTCAAGATCGGCAGGGGGCACCAGATCCACAAGTTCAGCCCGGACGGGGAGCGGCTCCTGAGCCTTGGAGAGGCGAATGTGTCCGGGGACGACGGAAGCCATTTCAATGGACCTTCCCATGTCGCCGTCGCTCGCAGCGGTGACATCTGGGTCACGGATGGCCATCGCGGCGGCAATAACCGCCTGGTCAGGTTCGACAAGGACGGGAAGTTCAAGATGCAGATCGGCGGCGGCGTGAAGTCGGCGACGACCGAGCGCGGTCTGTTCCGCGATCCGCATCACATCGCGTTCGATGGCGAGGGCCGGATGTTCATTTCCGATCGGGGCAACGCTCGGGTACAGATCTTCGACCCGGAGGGGGAGTTCCTCGCGGTGTGGACGCAGTTCGGGAGACCGAGCTCGGTCGCCATTCAAGGCGACACCATTTACGTGGTCGACGGCACATCCAATCCACGCTCGAACCCGGGGTGGGAGAAGGGCATCAGGATCGGCAGCGTCAAGACCGGTTGGGTTCAGTACTTGATTCCGTCGGATCTTCAGATGCTCGATCCTGAATCCGGCCGTACGGTGGATGCCGAATTCATCGGACTGGACAGCACCGGCAACATCTATTCCGGGGAAGTCGCGGGCCGGAAATTGATCAAGTTCTCCTTGAGCCCGTGGTACCAGCAGGAGAGCGGCGCGGGCATTAACGTTTTCCAGCCGGTGAGCAGCCAGTAGTCGTTAGCACGGACGGTTCAACGTGCGTTGGGCGGGTTCTCCGCGAATCCGCCCAGCGCTCGGGACCGTAGATTCTCATCGCTGGAGCCCACGGGCTGACTCCGGCGACTCCTGACAAGGCCTGAACGCGCCGTTCAGCTTGGCGGACCCGCTGCGTCATTCGGCGCAGCGCCGCCTTGGCGGCGAATACTATATGGCCGATCGACGCTGCCATTCCTAGGAGATGACCATGGGCACATCCACGATCGCAGGCTTGGTTGGAAGCGTGGGGGCGGTGTTAGTCCTCATGACGACGTCGCTCGAAACTCGGGCGCCCAGCAGCCAGACGGCCCCTCCTTCAGACTCTGCCGCGCCGCAGACGACCGGCTTTGGCATTCCGATCGAACAAGTTCAGATCAAAACGACCAAGATCAGCAGCAACTTCTACACGCTCGAAGGCCGCAACAATTCGGGCGTACTCGTGGGCCCGGACGGTGTGTTTCTCGTAGACAGTCAGGAAGCTGAGCTGGCCGAGAAACTCGAGGCAGCCATCAAGCAGATCTCCGATGGGCGCATCCGCTTCCTGGTCAACACGCACGTGCATCTCGATCACACCGGCGGCAATGGGCACTTCGGCAGGATGGGCGTGGTGCTCATGGCCCATGAGGAGTTGCGAGCGCGCCTGGCGCAGCACAATCTCAGCGCCGGTGGGGTCCCCGAATGGCGACCTCCCGCTCCAGTGGTAGCGCTTGCGATGGTGGCCTATCGCGGGCTGACGACCGTTCGCATGAACGGCGACGAGGTGCGGCTGATTCCCGCCCCGTTCGCGCACACCGATGGTGACACGCTGGTGCACTTTATGGTCGCCGACGTGCTCATGATGGGCGACGTGTTTCGCATGTCGGGCTTTCCCAACATCGACCGGAACAATGGCGGCACGGTCAAGGGCACGATTGCGGCGCTCGGCACCGCAATCGACGCGATCGGCCCCAATACGAAGGTGGTACCCGGCCATGGCGCCGTCGCCGACAGAGCAATGCTGTTTGCTACCCGCGACATGATGATCGCCGTTCGCGATCGTGTGGCCCAACTCGTGCGTCAAGGGAAGACCCCCGAACAAGTCGTGGCCGCGAAACCAACCAGCGACTACGACGCCTATGTTCCGGGCGGAACGGCGTCAAATGCCGATCGGTTTGTCCGACAGATCTATGCGGAGCTCGTCGGGGAGAGTACGAATTAGGCGGCGGTGGGATCGGCCGCGGCGACGCCGACGGTCGCG
>Ga0310121_10004727_pt1 | contig 11893 bp, 8 predicted proteins | sample CB27_Tmax_986_MG_FD_203504 | JGI IMG/M metagenome (GOLD analysis project Ga0310121, IMG submission 203504) | Marine microbial communities from Western Arctic Ocean, Canada - CB27_Tmax_986 | ecosystem: Environmental > Aquatic > Marine > Oceanic | place: Canada: Western Arctic Ocean | collected...
TTGTGAGGGTTAGAAATGGCAAGAGAAATCATCACGCTTGAGTGTACGGAAACTAAGGATCGCAACTATACAACGACGAAGAATAAGAAGGCCACACAGGGTCGTTTGGAGATCAAAAAGTACTCACCGCGCTTGCGGCGTCATACGCTGCATCGCGAGGTAAAGTAGCGGGGGGTCTGGGTGTGTGAGCCACCGTCTGAGTGCTGACGAAGACGCTATGCTTAAGCGTACGAATTTGCAGGGGCGTAGGTTCAACGGTAGACCAGCGGTCTCCAAAACCGCGAGTGGGGGTTCGAATCCCTCCGCCCCTGCCAGTTGTAAGGGTGGTCGGTGGTGGGTGATGTTAGAGTTATGGCGACAATATGGCTACACTAGCAAAGGTTAAGCATGGCTCCAAGGGTGGAGTAATAGTCCGCATCAAGAGTTGGCCGACACGCTTTCGTACCTACGTGGACGGCATAAGGCGCGAGATGCGATTGGTCACGTGGCCAGGTCGCCAACAAGTTCAGGCGACCACGGTGGTTGTGTTGGTTACGGTCTTTGCTTTTGCGCTTTATTTCGGTGTTGTTGATTACGTGTTGACGATTGGGCAGACAGAGGTGTACGGCTATTTTCGAGTGCGGTAAAACTTGTGTTGATATATGCGATGTTTCTCTGCGGGTGATGGCAGGTAGGCTTAATTTGCGGGAAGGTGGCGTTGTCTGGTGAATGAATTGGAAAACCAGGAATCGTTAGAGGCAGTCGAAGCTACTACGGAGGACCCAGTGGCGCCGGATGGCGTCTCTGCCGCTGGAGACTTGTCAGAAGAGACTGTGACGTTGGATGAAAAACCCGAGTCCGAAGAGGCAGTCGAAGCTACTACGGAGGACCCAGTGGCGCCGGATGGCGTCTCTGCCGCTGGAGACTTGTCAGAAGAGACTGTGACGTTGGATGAAAAACCCGAGTCCGAAGAGGCAGTCGAAGCTACTACGGAGGACCCAGTGGCGCCGGATGGCGTCTCTGCCGCTGGAGACTTGTCAGAAGAGACTGTGACGTTGGATGAAAAACCCGAGTCCGATGTGTCGAGCATGGAACAAGTGACTGCCGAGTCTGGAGAAGATGAGGTGACTGCTGCAGTAAGCGATGCGGATACAGAGAGCAGCCCTACGCCAGTGGGTATTCCGGGTGTGGATTGGTACATCATCCACACGTACTCCGGGTTTGAGGGTAAGGTCAAGGAGAGTTTGCGTGTACGGGCAGAGGCATTCGGCTTTGGAGATTGCATTGGGGAGATTCTAATTCCTGCTGAGGATGTTGTAGAGATGCGTAAGGGTAAAAAGATTACTAGTCGGCGGCTACTCTATCCTGGCTATATAGTGCTTCAGTTGAAGATGGACGATGAGTTATGGCACGTGGTCAAGAATACGCCTCGGGTGACTGGGTTTGTGGGCGGTGATCCCTCGCCGACACCACTGACGGCAGACGAGGTAAACCAGATTTTGTATCGTCAGACTTCGTCGCAGGAGCAACCGAGACCGAAGATGTCGTTTCAGCACAATGACCGTGTCAAGATCGTTGATGGCCCGTTCACTAATTTCACTGGAACAGTGGAAGAGGTTAACCCAGACCGTAGCACGTTGAAGGTGATGGTGACTATTTTTGGGCGAGGGACACCGGTCGAATTGGGGTATTTCCAAGTCGAGGCAGAAAAGATTTAGATGGTCCAGATCAGGACGTATAGGAAGAACTAGATATGGCGAAGCGAGTTACAGGCAAGATCAAACTGCATATTATGGCAGGGAAGGCAACGCCGGCCCCTCCGGTCGGTCCAGCTTTGGGTCAAGCAGGAATAAACATTATGGATTTCTGTAAAGCCTTTAACGCTAAGACGTCTGAGAAAGAGCTTGAAGGTTTGATAGTGCCAGTTGTTATTACGGTCTATCATGATCGTTCCTATGACTTTATTACTAAGACTCCACCGGCAGCAGTGCTGATCAAACGCGCGGCGAACCTAGCAAAAGGTTCCGGGGAGCCAAATCGTACCAAGGTAGGAGAATTAACACGGGCACAAGTTGAGGAGATTGCAAAACAGAAGATGCCCGATCTTAATTGCAATGATCTCGACGCAGCAGTGCTGGTGATCAGCGGTACGGCGCGTAGCATGGGGGTTCGTGTGATTTAGGCTGTTAATTGTGATTGGTGGTGCGATTTTGCGGCTGTTGCACTAGAGTAAAGGCTAGAAGCGTGATTTCTGTGTAGCCCCACTGGGGGGTCTCTCGAATGAGCTGACCGTCGACACCAAATGGGTGAATTATGGCGAATAGTAAGGGTAAGAAATATCAAGCAGTTCTGGAGAAGATTGAAAGGCGGCCCTATTCACTTTCTGAGGCAATCCCTTTTCTTAAGGAAAATAAAGTTGCTGCTTTTGATGAAACTGTGGAGGTTCATATGAGTCTCGGTGTCGATCCGAAGCATGCTGATCAGATGGTGCGAGGTACTGTGGTGTTGCCGAATGGTCTAGGAAAATCAAAACGTGTGGTTGTGATAGCCACCGGCGATAAAGCGGCGGAAGCTGAAAAAGCGGGAGCAGAGTTCGTTGGCGGAGAGGATCTGGTAAAGAAAATCCAGTCGGGAAACTGGTTAGATTTTGACGCTGTGGTAGCAACACCGGACATGATGAAATTTGTTGGTCGACTGGGAAAGATCCTCGGACCGCGAGGGTTGATGCCAAATCCAAAGACTGGAACGGTTACGCTTAATGTCACGCAGGCAGTTGAAGAAATCAAAGCTGGCAAGATAGAGTTTCGAGCTGACAAGGGGGGCGTTATACACGCGCCGGTTGGAAAGTTGAGCTTTAGCCAGGAGAAGTTGGTCGAGAATGCTGACACCTTGATTCAGGAAGTAGTCAAGGCCAAGCCGGCAGCAGTGAAGGGTCGTTACGTGAAGAGAATTAGTATCTGCTCTTCGATGAGCCCATCGCTTGATTTGAGTGTGTCGGAGTCTGCGAGTTAGTTGAACTTTTGGCACGAGGTTGTGAGCAATGAAGCCGAAGACAAAGAAAAGTGGTGATTTTGATCGCATTCGGGCGAACTTCGAACAGTACTCTGCTGTCGTCCTTTGTAATTTTGAGGGTTTAACAGTAGGACAGGATCAGGACCTACGTAGACAGGTGCGAGCTAGTGGTGGTGCCTATCGAGTGGTGCAGAATAGACTAGCTGAACGCGCTGTTAAAGGCACCGATTCTGAGGGAGTACTGAAAGGATTGAAAGGGATGACTTCTCTGGCGTACGCCGAAGAAAACCCGTTGGCGTTGGTGAAGGTGCTTGTTGCCTACGCCAAGGAAAATCCAGCTTTGCAGTTTCGAGCCGGCGTGGTAGAAGGACGCACTCTAGACGTAGAGGCATTGAATCAGCTGGCGTCCTTGCCCGGCAAGGACGCAATTTATGCGAAGTTGCTTTACTTGATCAATGCACCAGCACAGCGGTTGTTGAGTGTCATAAAGGCACCAGGGCGAGAATTAGCGATTGTTCTCGACCAAGGTGTACAGGAGAGCAAGTTCTCCGCGTAACAAGCGGCAGTTGGGGTAAATCCCCACGAATACCAAAACAAAGAAACGAATTCTATTATCAGGAGCAAAACGATGGCGGATGTGAATGCGATTGCCGAAGAGATCCAAAGCTTGACTCTAATGGAAGCTGCGGATCTGGTAAAAACTCTGGAAGAAAAGTTGGGTGTGTCAGCAGCGGCAGCAGCTGTGGCGGTGCCATCTGGCGATGGTGCGGCGACCGAGGCAGCGGCGGAGGAGAAGACCGAATTTTCGGTAGTTCTTACCGCTGTTATCGGCAACAAGATTGCTGTAATTAAGGCTGTTCGTGAGGTGACTAGTTTGGGTCTCAAAGAAGCCAAAGCGTTGGTTGACAACGCCCCAAAACCTGTTAGAGAGGGTGTCACGAAGGACGAAGCTGAGTCCTTGCAAGCAAAGCTAACAGAGGCTGGCGCCTCAGTTGAGCTGAAGTAGGGCCCTGACGCGGGTCGTTAGTGTCAGAGGAAGCTCTGCTTCCTGATTTGCACGCCGGCCCGTTGTGTTGCTACAATATTACACGTCGGGGCGCGTGCTTCTTCCTGGATTTTGTATCTTCGCATTTCATTACGCAGTAGGCTTGGCTGGGGCTTTGCTTCCGGGCGGTGGGGCGAGTTTTTGGGTGTCTTCGGCTGACTGTGTATATCCGATTTTTTGGGTTGGTGGATAGACAACCAAAAGCTCTGCGCTGGTGTGGAGTAATTGATGTCGCGCTTGGTTGTATCCGCCTGATGTGAGTGAGTTCTTCATGGAAAATATTTTGAACACCGGCTTCTGACCTTGATGTGCGTCTTTAGTTGCTTAATATCTCCAGCATTTGCGTGACCTGCAGTGTGGTTGGCGAAGCTGGATCTCTCGGGAGTTTGACCCTATGGCTACCACGACTGTTACTGACCCCCAGCACGCGCCTGAGCGTCCTGAGCGTTACGATTTCTCGCGTATTCGCACGACGATCCCTATACCAAACTTGATTGCAGTACAGAAGGCTTCCTACGAGCGCTTTTTGCAGATGGATCTACTGCCGAGTGAACGCAGCGATGCGGGCTTGCAAGCTGTGTTTAATTCAGTTTTCCCGATTATGGACTTCCGAGGGTTGAGCCAGCTAGATTTTGTCGAGTATTCGATTGGTGAATGGGAGTGCAAGTGTGGGCATTTACGAGGCCTGCATCACTTGCGCTCGGATTGTAGCCACTGCGGTTCGACTATTCAGACCGACCCTTATGGGCCGAGTGAATTGGCTTGTCAGCAATGCGGTAAGTACAACGAGAACTTGGTTACGTTTTGCCCTAAGTGTGGTGACCCGGTGAGGTTGAAGCTTAAATACGATGTTGATGAGTGTCAGGAGCGGGGTATGACATATTCCGCTTCCTTGAAGGTGACTCTTCGGTTGACGATCTTCGAAAAGGATGCTGAAAGCGGCGAAAAGGAAATCAGGGATATCAAAGAGCAAGAAGTGTTTTTCGGTGAAGTTCCACTAATGACTCAACGCGGCACATTCGTCATCAGTGGAACGGAGAGAGTGATTGTTTCGCAATTGCATCGCTCGCCTGGAGTCTTCTTTGAGTCCGCAAATCGGAAAACCTATTTTCTGGGCAAGCTCATCCCTTATCGCGGGAGCTGGGTAGAGATCGAGTATGATGCCAAAAACTTGCTTTATGTGCGGATTGATCGCAAGAGAAAGTTCTTAGGCACTGTCTTCCTTAGGGCGTTGGGCTTAAAAACCGACGAAGAGATCCTGCGGTGTTTCTATCACGTTGATCAGATCAAAGTAGATGGTGGTGCGCTGTTCCGGATGGTTTCGGAAAGCTTAATAGGGTCTCGGCTAGGTCAGGAGTTAGCGACCAAGAAAGGGGATGTGATTGTTCCCAAGGGTCGTAAGGTGACGCCTCATCTGCTCAAAGAAATTCAGAAGGCGAAAATTGAACGACTGCCTACTGGTGCGGTTGATCTAGAGGGTGCCTTTTTTGTTGCTGACGTGATGGACTCTGAAACGGGTGAAGTTCTAGCAGAAGCAAACGAGCCAATAACGACGGAAAAATTGGCCGTTCTTTGCAATTCTACTGCGAAGAGTTTTGACGTCTTCTTTCCTGAGAGTGACGAGACTGGCGTTGTGATTTCCGAGACTATCAAGAAGGACCCTGTCAAGTCACAGCAGGATGCTTTGATCGATATTTACCGTAAGCTTCGCCCTGGCGATCCACCGACTTTGGAAACTGCCACACAGCTGTTTAAGGGCATGTTTTTCGATCCACGCAAGTATGATTTTTCTCGTGTTGGTCGGATGAAGTTCAACATTAAGATTTACGATTCGATCGATGCTGCTCCTCTCGAAAAAAGGATGCTTGATGCACGTGATTTCTATGACACCGTTCGTTATCTTCTCAAGCTTCGCCGCAACATAGGTGAGGTTGACGATATTGATCATCTGGGCAACCGTCGTGTCCGGGCGGTTGGTGAGTTGCTGGAGAATCAATTTCGCATAGGTTTGGTGCGGATGGAGCGTGCGATCAAGGAGAAAATGTCGGTTTATCAGGAAATATCGACGGCGATGCCGCACGATCTGGTGAATGCTAAGCCGGTGATGGCTGCGATCCGTGAGTTTTTCGGCTCGAGTCAATTGTCGCAGTTTATGGATCAAACCAACCCGTTGTCTGAGATTACCCATAAGCGACGTTTGTCGGCATTAGGTCCGGGTGGTCTATCGCGAGAACGGGCAGGATTTGAGGTGCGTGATGTGCATCCGACTCACTATGGCCGTATCTGCCCAATAGAGACTCCAGAGGGCCCGAATATTGGGTTGATCAGTTCGTTGTCGTGTTTTGCGCGAATTAACGAGTTTGGATTCATAGAAAGCCCGTACCGCCGAGTTGAAAATGGTGTTGTTATTGACGAAGTATGTGTGACCAGCAGTGGTGATTCAAACCTTACGGTGGGTGATGTGCTCATTCTCGACGCAATGGAAAAAGTCAACAGTGCCCTGGGCGGAAGGAAGCGTCCAGTAGAGTTCGCGCCGTATTGTCATTACCTGTCGGCATGGGAAGAGGATAAGTACACCATTGCCCAGGCCAATATCGAAGTTGACAGTAAGGGCCGCATTGTTCCTGAGTTGGCCAACTGCCGTGTTGCTGGTGATTTTCAGCTTAAGCGCCGTGCGGAGATTGAGTTCCTTGATGTTAGCCCTAGGCAGCTAGTATCGGTCGCGGCCAGCTTAATTCCATTCTTAGAAAACGATGACGCCAATAGAGCCCTAATGGGTTCGAACATGCAACGTCAGGCTGTACCACTATTACGTGCTGAGGCTCCGCTCGTTGGAACTGGGATGGAGAAGGTTGCGGCACACGATTCCGGAGCTGTGGTGTTGTGTCGGCGTGATGGGATCGTTGATTCTGTAGATTCTGAGCGCATTATCGTGCGTGTTGAGGGAGCGGGACATGAAGGTCAAATGTCGCGCGAAATTGGGGCCGACATCTATCAATTGGTCAAGTTTAAGCGCTCAAACCAGAATACCTGTGTCAATCAAAAGGCTTCCATAAAGAAGGGGGAACATGTGAGCAAGGGACAAGTTCTTGCTGATGGCCCCTGCACTTCACATGGTGAGCTGGCCTTAGGGCGCAACGTATTGGTCGCGTTTATGTCATGGCGAGGGTACAACTTTGAGGATGCCATCTTGGTTAGCGAGAAGTTGGTCAAGGAGGACTACTTCACATCCATCCATATCGAGGAGTATGAAGTCGAGGCACGCGACACTAAGCTTGGCCCCGAGGAGATCACTCAGGATATACCAAATATCGCAGAAAGTTTTTTGCGCAATCTGGATGAGAGCGGCATCATCAGCATCGGCGCCACGGTCAAACCTGGAGATATTCTAGTTGGCAAGGTAACGCCCAAAGGCGAGACGCAACTGACACCAGAAGAGAAATTGTTGCGAGCAATTTTCGGCGAAAAAGCAGGAGATATAAAGGATGCTTCGTTGTATTGCCCACCCGGCATTGGTGGCACCGTCGTCGACGCCAAAATTTTCTCGCGCAAGGGTGTGGAAAAAGATGAAAGGGCCAAGAGTATAGAGACGGCCACAGTTGAGCGCCTGCAGCGTAACTTAGATGACGAGAAGAGAATTCTCTATGATGAGCGAGCCAAGCGACTAGAGGTTCTATTGGGCGGCAAGCGGGTAGAGGCTGATTTGCACGATGAGCGAACCAATAAGAAACTGGTTGATAAGGGGGTTGAGCTTACAAGGGATCACTTGGCATACATTAGAGCCCGTGATCTCAAGAGGATGAAGCTCAAAGGTAAGAATCCAGGTCTCCACGAGAAGATCGATGAGATAGAGGAGATGACGGTTCGTCAAATCCAAGTGCTTGAAAAGCTGACCAACGAACGTATGGAGAAACTCAAGAAGGGTGATGAGCTTGCGCCTGGTGTGATCAAAATGGTTAAGGTCTATATCGCCATGAAGCGAAAACTGTCAGTGGGCGATAAGATGGCTGGCCGGCACGGCAACAAGGGTGTGATTGCCCGGATTCTCCCAGAAGAGGATATGCCTTTCTTGCCTGATGGCACACCCGTGGAGATCGTCCTGAATCCTCTCGGTGTACCCTCGCGGATGAATGTGGGCCAGATCCTTGAAACGCATCTTGGTTGGGCGGCGCACGCACTTGGGATGACATTTGCCACACCGGTTTTCGAAGGGCCAGGGGAAGCACTGATTAAGAAGCGCCTACGGGAAGCGGGGCTTCCAACCTCCGGTAAAGCGAAACTTTACGATGGGTTGACGGGTGAAAGGTTCGACCAGGAAGTGACCGTGGGTTATATCTACATGCTCAAGCTGTCACATCTAGTGGATGATAAAATTCACGCCCGCTCGATCGGTCCGTATTCATTGATCACTCAGCAGCCGTTGGGTGGAAAGGCACAGTTCGGCGGTCAGCGTTTCGGCGAGATGGAGGTTTGGGCTCTAGAAGCCTATGGAGCGGCTCATATCTTGCAGGAATTGCTAACGGCGAAGTCGGATGATGTCCAGGGACGTGCCAAGATCTATGAATCGATCGTTAAGGGAGAAGCTGTTCTTGAGCCAGGAATTCCTGAGTCGTTCAATGTTTTGATTCGCGAGTTACAGTCGCTTTGCCTCGATGTTGAGTTAATCAAACAACAGCAAGATGTCGCCCAGATGGCACTCGCGGCGGATTAGCAAAGAAAGCTGTTCAGCTTAACCCGGAGGTTGAACAGTATTTTTAGTTTGACCGGGAACGGGGAGGCTACTTTGTATCGACCCAATCCTTATGACCGTACGCAAGTCGTGGCTGATTTCGACAGTATCAGGATCGGTTTGGCTGGACCGGAGAAAGTTCGTAGCTGGTCTCATGGTGAGGTGACCAAGCCCGAGACGATCAATTACCGCACATTTAAGCCAGAGCGAGAGGGACTTTTTTGCGCCCGTATTTTCGGCCCAACTACAGATTGGGAGTGTCTGTGCGGTAAGTACAAGCGCATGAAGCACAGAGGCGTAATCTGTGACAAATGTGGTGTTGAGGTCACTCTCAGTAGAGTACGGCGCGAACGGATGGGGCATATTGAATTGTCTTCGCCGTGTTCCCATGTGTGGTTCTTTAAGGGGCTCCCCAGTCGTATTGGGCAGTTACTTGATATTACTTTGCGTGAACTGGAACGCGTTCTCTACTTTGAGGCGTTCATAATTGTCGACCCCGGGGAAGTTGAGGAGTTATCAGCTGGCGATGTATTGACAGACGAACAGAAGCGTCAACTTGATCTCAAACACCCTGGCGGATTTGTTGCCCTAATGGGTGCTGAGGGTGTTAAAGAGTTACTCAAGAAGATCGATTTGCCCACGTTGGCGGTAGACCTTCGTGTAAAGATGAAGGAAGAGACATCGCTACAGAAGAAGCTGAAGTTTTCACGTCGTCTTAAGGTAGTAGATGCTTTCCGTAAGTCTGGGAATAAACCAGAGTGGATGATTATAGACGTTATCCCCGTGATCCCTCCGGAGTTAAGGCCGCTTGTTCCATTAGACGGAGGCCGTTTCGCTACATCCGATCTAAATGATCTTTATCGTCGTGTCATCAATCGCAACAACCGTTTGAGGAAGTTGATGGAGTTGGCAGCTCCTGAGGTGATTGTTCGGAATGAAAAGCGTATGCTTCAGGAGGCCGTGGATGCACTGTTCGACAATGGTCGCAGAGGACATGTTCTTCGTGGTGCTAACAATAGGCCGTTAAAGTCCCTATCGGATACGCTCAAGGGTAAGCAGGGTCGCTTTCGTCAAAATCTTCTCGGAAAACGGGTCGATTACTCAGGTCGTTCTGTGATTGTCGTTGGGCCAGAATTAAAGCTGCATCAATGTGGTCTCCCGAAGCAAATGGCGCTCGAACTGTTTAAGCCTTTTATCTATCAGCGATTAGAACAGCGTGGCCACTGCACGACGGTTAAGCAAGCCAAGGAATTAGTTGAACACCGGGATACTGTTGTCTGGGATATTCTCGAAGAGGTTATTAAAGATCACCCCGTTCTCCTGAACCGTGCACCTACTTTGCACCGTTTGGGTATCCAGGCCTTTGAGCCAGTTCTAGTAGAGGGCAAGGCTATCAAAATTCATCCACTGGTATGCACAGCATTTAACGCTGATTTTGACGGTGACCAAATGGCGGTGCATGTTCCACTTTCACCTGAGGCACAGGTCGAGGCACAGGTTCTAATGCTCTCGTCGAATAACCTTCTTTCTCCTGCAAATGGAGCTCCGATTTCTACGCCGACCCAGGATATGGTTCTTGGGATTTATTACTTAACTAAGCATCGCACTAAAGCGGCTGGTGCGGGTCGCACCTTCGGCAGCGCAAACGAAGTTCTTCTAGCGTTGGATATGGAAGAAGTTGAAATGCTGACGCCGATTAAGCTCTATTACACTGGCAAAGCTATAGATCTAACCAATGCTTTTGATGATCAAGATATCCTGCACACTGCAGCTATCGATCTTACTAAACAGTATCTAGATACGACAGTTGGTCGAGTGATTCTCAATGACCATTTGCCAGAAGAAATGCCTTTTATAAATGGTCTTCTCAAAAAGAAAGGCCTAGGGCAGTTAGTCCAATACTGCTATTTGCGTTTCGGTCGTGAGAAGACCGTTGAGACGGTCGACAAGCTGAAGGATTTGGGATTCCAGTCCGCCACGAAGGCCGGACTTTCGGTTGGCATTGATGACATGGTTGTTCCGGCGGAAAAGGAACGGTTAGTCAAAGGAGCTCAAAAGGAGGTCATGTCAGTCGAGCAGCAGTACCTCGACGGTGCGATTACGCATGGTGAGCGCTACAACAAGATCATAGAAATTTGGTCAAAACTTACTGAGCGTGTTTCTGATGAAATGTTTAACACTATGGAGTCGCAGGACAAAGATGGAGAGGTGATCAACCCGATCTATATCATGGCTGACTCGGGTGCTCGTGGTTCGAAGCAGCAAATTCGACAGTTGTCAGGCATGCGAGGCCTGATGGCCAAGCCAAGTGGTGAGATCATAGAGACACCCATTACCGCCAATTTCCGTGAAGGTCTGAATGTGTTGCAGTACTTCATTTCAACCCACGGTGCCCGTAAAGGCTTGGCTGATACGGCGTTGAAGACAGCCGATTCGGGTTATTTGACGCGTCGCCTGGTTGATGTGGCACAAGACGTCATCATTACAGAGTCCGATTGCGGAACCTCCGAAGGAATTTTCGTAGAATCCATTGTTGAATCAGGAGAAATAATTGAACCATTGCGTGATCGCATTGTTGGTCGTGTATCACTTGAACGGGTCCGCGACTACGAAGGAGCGATTATTGTTACGGTCACCCAAGAGATCACTGAAGAGCTAGCAGAAGCAATTCAGGCCGCCGGCATAGAACGGGTAAGGATTCGCTCGGTCTTAACGTGTGAAGCCGAACGAGGAGTTTGCAAAATGTGCTACGGGCGCAATCTAGCGACAGGACGTCTGGTTGAGCGTGGAGAAGCAGTTGGTGTCATTGCAGCTCAGTCGATCGGTGAACCTGGCACGCAATTAACGATGCGTACCTTCCATATAGGTGGAACCGCTTCTAGGGTCTCAGAACAGTCGACACAAGACGCGAAGTCAGATGGATTTGCAAAGTTCATCGATGTGTTGACAGTGCAGAACAAGGAGGGGAATACGGTCGCGATGAACCGTAATGGTGTGGTGGCGATCATTGATGAGAAGGGCCGAGATAAAGAGCGTTACCAGGTTGTCTACGGTGCGCGGTTGCTGGTTGCCGATGGGGATGCTGTGACGTCTGGGCAGGTTTTGCTCGAGTGGGATCCATACACTTT